>OFIS01000039.1_pt1 | contig 176461 bp, 161 predicted proteins | sample 1775071 | NCBI WGS metagenome assembly OFIS01 (sample SAMN08195774, study PRJEB24354) | sludge metagenome | isolation source: sludge from phenol fed wastewater aerobic bioreactor C | place: India: Nagpur | collected 2016-09-17 | reverse complement strand
CCGGCGAACTCAAGCACGGCCCGCTCGCCCTGGTGACCGACGCCATGCCCGTCATCACCATCGCGCCGCACGACGAGTTGCTGGAAAAGCTGAAGTCCAACATGCAGGAAGTGCGCGCGCGCGGCGGCGAGCTCTACGTCTTCGCCGACGCGGATTCCCAGATCGCCAGCGCCGAGGGCATGCACGTCATCCGCATGCCCGAGCACTACGGCAAGCTCTCGCCCATCCTGCACACCGTGCCGCTGCAGCTGCTGGCCTACCACACCGCCTGCGCGCGCGGCACCGACGTGGACAAGCCGCGCAACCTGGCCAAGAGCGTGACGGTGGAATGAGCGGCCGCATGATCGTGTCCCGCCCGCACGTCCGCCACGTGGCGGCGCTCATATGACCGCCCCTGTGGCTCGTGCCGCCACGGCGCCCGTGCGCCGCAAGACTGTTTTCGCCATCATCGCCATGGCGTTGCTCATGATGTCGATCGATTCGACCATCGTGGCGACGGCATTGCACGCGATCCAGCAGGGGCTGCATACCTCGATCAACCTGGCGAGCCTGACCATCACGGCCTATTCCTTCGGTTTCGTGCTGATGCTGCCCATCAGCGGCAAGCTGGCCGAGCGGTTCGGCCGTCGCCAGGTCTTCGTGGCCTCCACGCTGGCATTCACGCTGGCCTCGTTCGGCTGCGGCATGGCCGACAACATCTATCTGCTGATCGTGCTGCGGGCCATCCAGGCCGCGGGCGGCGCCGGGTTCACCCCCACGGCCACCGGCATCATCGTGGAGCACTTCGGCGCCGCGCGCGACCGCTACGTCAGCCTGTTCGGCAGCATCTTCCCGGTGGGCGCGATGATCGGCCCGGTCTTTGGCGGGTATTTCGTCGCGTATTCGTCCTGGCGCGACGTGTTCTATGTGAACGTGCCCATCGGCCTGGTCATTTTTTTCCTGGCCCTCCGTTTCATTCCCCACGATCCGCCGTCCGAGGACCGCACCCGCCGCAAGATGGACGTGCCGGGGATCGTGCTGCTGGGCCTGAGCCTGCTGTCGGGCATGCTGGCGGCCACCGTTCTGGGCGAGCGCCAGGGCGGCGACAGCCTGCTCGGGTTCCTGGGGCTCCTGCTGGTGGCGGTGCTCTCGCTGCTGTTCTTCCTTCGCCATATCCGCCGCACGGCCGCCCCCTTCATCGCGCCCCGGCTGATCTACGGCCGCCACTTCGGCGTCGTGAATCTGGTGAACGTGATCTTCAGCGGCTTCGTGGTGGGCGCCATGGCGCTGGTGCCGTTGTACGCCACCAGCCAGTACGGTATCGATGCCGTGGGATCCGGCACGCTGCTCACGGCCCAGGGGGCCGCGGCCATGATCTGTTCCCTGGCGGCGGTGGCGCTGCTGCGCCGCACCGGCTATCACCTGCCGCTCTACGTGGGCAGTGCCGTCAGCATCGTGGGGCTGGTGGGGCTGGCGCTGCCACCGCTGGCGGGCACGCCCTATGCCTGGCTGGCGTTCTCGGCCTTCCTGGTCGGAGCGGGCAACGGCACCATCAATCCGGCCATGCGCAATGCCGGCCTGCAACTGGCGCCCGAATCGTCGTCGATGCTGGCGGCGCTGCGCACCTTGTCGCTGCAGACCGGTTCCATCGCCACGATCTCGATGGTGGCGGCGTTCCTGGCGTATCAGAGCAATCCGGGCGAGATCCTGGCGTGGGTCTATGCGATCCTGGCCGTCATCCGGCTGCTGGCGCTGGCTCTGGTGAAGTACGTCCCGGAACAGCGGGGCGCCTGGTAGGGCGCGATCCGTCTATCTCAGCCGCCCGCGCCGCAGGCGCACGATGCTGATCCAGGCGTCGATCGGCATGGGGCGGGCCAGCAGGTAGCCCTGCATCGCGTCGCAGCCGTGCTGCGCCAGGAAGGCGGCCTGGGGCTCGTCTTCCACGCCTTCGGCGACGACCCAGAAATCCAGCTGTCCGGCCATGGCGAGGATCAGGCGGGCGATGGCGATGCTGTCGGGGTCGTCGGGCAGGTTGCGGATCAGGCTCTGGTCGATCTTCAGCTCGAAGATGGGCAGCCGCATCAGGCAGGACAGATTGGAGTAGCCGGTGCCGAAATCGTCGATGGAAAAGCGGATGCCCAGGCGGTTCAGCTCGCGCATGCGCCGCGCCGTGGCCTCGACGTCCTGGATCCAGACGCCTTCCGTGATCTCGAAGATCATCCGGTTGCCGGGCGCGCCGGTGCGTTTCAGCAGGCCGCGCACGGCCTCGCCGAAGCCCGGGTCCATCAGGACCTTGGGGCTGATGTTGACGGAGACCGGATAGATCTCGTCCAGGTCCTGCAGGTTCAGCAAGGCGCGGCAGGCCACGTCCAGCGACCAGTAGGTCAGGTGGTTGATGAGGCTGCTTTCCTCGGCCAGGGGCACGAACAGGCCGGGCGAGACCGGGCCGTGCTCGGGGTGCGTCCAGCGCGCCAGCAGTTCCGCGCCCGTGACCCGGCCGTCGCGCGCGTACTGCGGCTGGATGTGCATGGCGAGCTGGGACGTGTTCAGGGCCAGGGTCAGGTCCTTTTCCATCCACAGGCGCTGCTCGAATTCGGTCTGCAGCGTGTGGTCGTAGAAGACGGTCCGGTTGCCGCCCAGCTGCTTAGCGCGCTGCATGGCCAGGTCGGCCTCGCGGATGGCGTCGCCGGCCGACGCGCCGCCGGCGTGCAGCAGGGTCAGGCCGATGCTGGCGGTGAAGACGCAGGCCTGCTCGCCCGGCTCCAGCGGCGTCGAGGCCAGGACGCGCCGCAGCCGTTCGGCGATCTTCAGCGCCTGGCGGGCGCCGGCGTCCGGGTCCGCGTCCAGCCGCGTGAGCAGCACCATGAATTCGTCGCCGCTGATGCGCGAGACCGTGTCCTGCTCCAGCGTGTGCTCCATCAGGCGGCGCGCCACTTCCTTCAGCACCTGGTCGCCGATGGCGTGGCTGCGGCTGTCGTTGAGCTTCTTGAAGCCGTCCAGGTCCAGGACCAGCACGGCGCCGCAGCCGCCTTCGAGGCGCGCGTCGAGCAGCGTGCGTTCCAGCCGGTCCAGCAGCAGGATGCGGTTGGGCAGGCCGGTCAGGGGATCGTGGAAGGCGTTGTGGCGCGCCAGTTCCTCGGCCCGCATGCGGGCGGTGATGTCGGTCAGGATCGTGCAGTACATGTCGGTCGCGCCGGCCGGATCGTACAGCGGCATCTTGACGGAGCGGAAGGTATGCACGCGGCCCGTCCGGGCGGAGGGCCGCCGTTCCTGGGCGACGAGGGTTTCGCCCCGTTTCAGGGCCGCGAGATCGGCGGCCGCGATGCCGTCGGCGCGCACGGGGCCGGGGGCCTGGCGGGGGTCGAGCGCCGCCGCCGGCGGGGCGGCGGGCAGTCCGGAGAATTCGCGGAACGGCCGGTTGGCGTAGCGGCAGCGCCGGTCGCCGTCCTCGATGCAGATGAGGTCGTCGATGTGGTCGAGCACGACGGCCAGGCGGTGGCCGGCCGTGCGCAGGCGCCGTCCTTCGCGGCGGGCCCGGCAGCGGACGTAGGCGGCGTAGGCCAGGGCGGCCAGCGCGGCGAGGACGGCGGCGGCCAGGACCTCCGGCCCGTATCCGGGCTGCGCCGCCGCGTCGGCCGGGCGCATTTTGGCATTGTCCCAGCGGGTCAGGATGCGGTAGTAGACGGAATCGGAGTCGGCCTTCCAGGCGCCCAGATGGCGCTCGATCGCCCGCAGGACGTCGGCGTTGCGGCCCTTGGGCGCGGCGTAATAGATGCCCGACGGCAGTAAGATGATGGGCGTGGCCGCGAGGCCGTACTGCGCGGCCGTGGCGTTGCCGTAGAAGAAATCGGAGGCGACGGCGTCGGCCCGGCCCGCCTGGGCGAGCTGGAAGCCCTGGATCAGCGAATCCACGGGAACCAGGCGGGGCCGGACGCCGAGGCCGGGCAGCATGGTTTCCAGGTAGCCGTATTCGACCGATCCCGCCAGGGCGGCCAGCCGCAGCCCGTTCAGGTCCTGGATGGCGTGGATGTCCTCGCCCTTGCGCACGTAGATGCGGGTCCAGGTCTGCAGGACCGGCGTCTGGTGGAAGTCGAAGAAGGCCGCGCGGTCGGAGGTCAGGGACACCGCGGGCAGCAGGTCGAGCTTGCCCTCGCGCAGCCTGCGCAGGCAGTCCTGCCATTCGCAGAGTTCGGTCTTCAGCGTCCAGCCTTCCCGGCGCGCGATCTCGGACAGGAGGTTGCCCAGGACGCCGTCCGGCTGCCCGTTGGGCGCGGCCGAGAGCAGCGGGCCCATGTCGCTGACGCCGATCGTCAGCGTCGTGGCCCGGGACGGATGCGGCGCGAGGCAGGCCGATCCCAGGAGGAAGAACAGGCAGGCGCGCGCGCTGACGGAACGGAAGCTGGCTTTCATCGGCGTTTCCCATGGGCCCTGGGGATTCTCCGGGCGAGCCCGTCCGGAGGATTCCATGCCGATCGATCTGGATTCGATTATAGGGGGCGTGCCGGACGGGATGGCGCGGGGCGGGGCGGTTGCACCGCCGAAACCGCGGTTTACCCGGGATTCCCCCAGTCCCGTTCGTCCACGTGCGCGTGCAGATGCCGCACGAAGGCCTGGGTGGCCGGCGGCGGGCTGGCGTGCAGGCGGTTGTAGACGAAGAACTGACGGCGGATCACCGGATCCTGCAGCGGTCGCATGCGCAGGCCGTACAGGTCCACCAGGGTCCGCGCGTAGGGCAACCCCGCCGTCACGCCCAGGCCGGCGCTCACCATGCTGAGCGCGGTGCTCATGAAGGCCACCTCGTGGCTGGGGTGGATGGCGGGGATTTCGCTTTCGGCCTGCCGGTACAGGTCCAGCGCCAGCCGGTTCGTGAACTGGCCCTGCAGGGCGATCAGGGGATAGCGCACCAGGTCGGCCCAGCGGATGCGCTCCAGGGATTCCAGCGGGTGGCCCGGCGGAAACACGGCCATGAAGGGCAGGTCGAACAGGGGATCGGCCGCCATGTCGGTCAGCCCTTCGCGGTGGGGGCCGATGCTGACGTCCACCTCGCCGCGCACCGCCTGGGCGATGGCGTTCTCGACGGCGCAGTCGAGCAGGTGGACCTGGATGTCGGGGTGCTCGCGGCGGAAGCTGGCGATGACCTCCGGAATCAGGGTGCTGGCCATCAGCTGGGGGGCGGCGATGCGCACGATGCCGCGGCGCAGGCGCTTGAGGTTGTCGATGTTTTCCAGCGCGCCGTCCAGGTCGCGCAGGATGCGGGTGGCGACGGAATGGAATTCGCGCCCGACTTCCGACAGCTGGATGCGGCGGGTGTTGCGGTCCACCAGGCGCACGCCCAGCTGGGTCTCCAGTTCCTTGATCAGGCCGCTCAGGGCCGACTGGGTGATGTGCAGGGATTCGGCCGCCCGGGTGAAGCCCCCCGTGCGGGCCAGCGCCGTGAAGGCGCGCAACTGGCGCAGTGTCACTTCCATCGGATTTCTCTATGAATCGATGAATAAAAACTGTTTGTATGATAGCTGGAAACTGCGTCTAATAGGGCATCACAAGCAAAAGCGATGCGCCGGCGCCGCCGTGGCCGCATCCGCACAGGAGACACGCCATGCCTTTCTCCCACCGGGATGAAGCCGATGATGAATGATGCCGCCCGCCTGATCATCCGCGGCTTCGAGATCCTGATCGTCGCCTGCCTGGCGATCATGGGCCTCCTGGTCTTCGGCAACGTCGTCTTGCGCTACGCCTTCAATTCCGGCATCGCCATTTCCGAGGAACTGTCGCGCCTGCTGTTCGTCTGGCTGATCTTCATGGGCGCGGTGCTGGCCTCGGCGCGGCGCATCCACATCGGCTTCGACACGCTGCAGCAGGCCGTCGGGCCGCGCGCGCGCCGGGCGCTGGTGGTCTTCACGGGCGCCCTGATCCTGGCCGGCTGCGCGATCTTCATCGTCGGCGGCTGGCGCCAGACCGTGATCAACCTGGGTAACACCTACCCGGTCCTGGGCATTTCCTACGCCTGGCTGTACGGCACCGCGCTGGTGTTCGGGGTGGCGCTGATCTTCCCGGTGTGCAACAACATCCGCCGGGCGCTGATCGGCATCGACGACGGCCTCACCGAAAACCTGGCCGACCGCATCGAAGGCCTGGCCGAGCGGATCGAGGATGATGCCGCGAAGGGAGACGGCAAATGACCGCGCTCGTCTTCCTCGGCTCGCTGCTGGGCCTGATCGCGCTGGGCCTGCCGATCGCCTTCGCCCTGATGTTCGCCGGAGTGGCGCTGATGCTGCTGACCGGGCAGTTCGACGCCCAGATCGTGGTGCAGAACGCCGTCGCCGGCGCCGACAATTTCGTGCTGATGGCCGTGCCGTTCTTCATCCTGGCGGGCGAGTTCATGAACGCCGGCGGCCTGTCCAGGCGCATCGTGGACATGGCCAGCGCCTTCGTCGGCCACCTGCGCGGCGGCCTGGGCTACGTGGCGATCTGCGCCGGCATCCTGCTGGCCAGCCTGTCGGGCTCCGCGGTGGCGGACACGGCCGCGCTCGCCGCCATCCTGGTGCCCATGATGCGCCAGGCCGGCTACGATCCGGCGCGCGCCTGCGGCCTGATGGCCGCCAGCGGCATCATCGCGCCGGTCATCCCGCCGTCGATCGGCTTCCTCATCTTCGGCGTGGTGGCCAACGTGTCGATCACCCGGCTGTTCCTGGCCGGCATCGTGCCCGGCGTGCTGATGGGGCTGTTCCTGACCGTGGCCTGGTGGTTCGTCGCCCGGCGGCAGAAAGTGGCGCTGACGCCCCGGGTGTCCTGGGGGCAGCGCCTGCGCCTGCTGGGGCAGGGCGGCTGGGCGCTGATGCTGCCGGTCATCATCATCGGCGGCCTGCGCTTCGGCATCTTCACGCCGACCGAGTCCGCCGTGGTGGCGGCCGCCTACGCGCTGTTCGTCGGCCTGGTGGTGTACCGGGAACTCAGCTGGCGCAAGGTCTACGAGTGCCTGCTGTCCACGGCGCAGACGACTTCCGTGGTGCTGCTGCTGGCCGCGCTGGCGATGGTCGCGTCCTACATGATCACCATCACCGACATCTCCGGCCAGGTGGGCGGCTGGCTGACCGCGCTGTCGGACCACCCGCTGGTGCTGGTCGCCGCCATGATGGTGGTGGTGTTCTTTGCCGGGATGGTGCTGGACTTCATCCCCATCGTGCTGATCTTCACGCCGGTGTTCATGCCCATCATCCAGGCGGCCGACATCGACCCCGTCTATTTCGGCGTGATCTTCATCATGAACTGCTCGATCGGCATGATCACGCCGCCCGTGGGCGTGGTGCTCAACGTCGTCAGCTCCGTGGGCAAGGTGTCCATGGCGCAGGCCACGCGCGGCATCGGGCCGTTCCTGCTGGCCCTGCTCGCGCTGCTGATCGCCCTGATTCTGTTCCCCGAACTGGTGACCGTGCCCGCCCAGTGGTGGCGCTAGCGTCCGCCGCCCCATCCGCTTCCACCCGAGGAGACATCCCATGAAAATCCGCACCACCCTGCTCGTCGGCCTGCTGGCCGCGACGCTGTCCGGCTCCGCCTGGGCGGCCGTCACCGCGAAATTCGCCGTCACCCTGCCGGAAAAATCCCACCAGGGCCAGGGCGTGGCCAAGTTCGTCGAACTGGTCAAGGCCAAGAGTCACGGCGAGATCGACATCAAGCCCTACTACAGCGGCGCGCTGGGCAACGACGTGCAGGTGACCTCCGCCCTGCAGGGCGGCACGATCGAGTTCACCGTGCCCCAGACCACCACCCTGACGGGCATGGTCAAGGCCTACGAAATCCTGGACTTCCCCTTCCTGTTCAAGAACAGCGAGCAGGCGGAGAAGGTGCTGGACGGCCCGGTGGGCCAGAAGCTGCTGGAAACCCTGCCCGCGCACGGGCTGGTGGGCCTGGCGTACTGGGAAAACGGCTTCTTCAACGCCACCAACAGCAAGCATCCGATCGCCAAGGCCGAGGACTTCGAGGGCCTCAAGTTCCGTTCGATCCAGGCCAAGATCACCCAGGAGACCATCAAGGCCCTGGGCGCCAATCCGGTGCCGCTGGCCGTGCCCGAGCTCTACACCGCGCTGGAGACGCGCACCATCGACGGCCAGGGCACGCCCAACGCCGTGATCGCCGCGCTCAAGCTCTATGAAGTGCAGAAATACCTGTCCATCACGCGCCACAGCTACGGCGCCTTCATCCCGCTGGTGTCCAAGGCCTTCTGGGACAAGCTCACTCCCGAGCAGCAGCAGATCCTGAAGGATTCCGCCGTCGAGGCCCGCACCTACCAGCGCCAGGTCGCGCGCGCCCAGGCCCAGTCCGCCAAGGAAACCATGGCCAAGCACGGCATGGAGATCAACGAGGTCAGCGATGCCGAGCACGACCGCATGCGCGCGCGGGTGCAGCCGGTGTGGCAGATGTTCATCCCCAGCGTGGGCCAGGATCTGTTCGACCAGGTCCAGGCCGAGTTGAAGTAAGCCCGTCCCTGGGCGCGGGGCCGCCGCTCCGCGCTTCCGGGCGCGCCCCGGCGGCCCGGCAACCGGAGTTTCCATGAAGTTTGCCACCTTGAAAAACGAGTCGCGCGACGGCCGCCTGGTCGTCGTGTCCCGGGACCTGGCGCGCTGCGTCGCCGTGCCCGAGATCGCGCCCACCCTGCAGGCGGCGCTGGACGACTGGGACGCCTGCCTGCCGGCCCTGCGCGCCGTCTCCGAGCGGCTCGACGCGGGACGGCACGAGGCGGCCCGCCCCTTCGATCAGGCCGCCTGCCATTCCCCGCTGCCGCGCGCCTATCAATGGGCGGACGGCTCCGCCTACCTGAACCACGTGGAGCTGGTGCGCCGCGCGCGCAACAGCCAGGTGCCGGAATCCTTCTTCACCGATCCGCTGATGTACCAGGGCGGCTCGGACAGCTTCATCGGCCCGCGCGACCCCATCGTCGCCGACACGGAGGACTGGGGCATCGACATGGAGGCCGAGGTCGCCGTCGTCACGGGCGACGTGCCCATGGGCGCGAGCCCGGCGCAGGCCGCCGGCGCGATCCGCCTGCTGATGCTGGTCAACGACGTGTCCCTGCGCGGCCTGATCCCCGGGGAGCTGGCCAAGGGCTTCGGCTTCTTCCAGTCCAAGCCGGCCAGCGCGTTCTCCCCGGTCGCCGTCACGCCCGACGAACTGGGGACCGCCTGGCGCGACGGCAAGGTCCACCTGCCGCTGCGGGTCGAGCTGAACGGCGAGCCCTTCGGCTGCCCGGACGCGGGCCAGGACATGAGCTTCGCCTTCCCGCAGCTGATCGCGCACGCCGCGCGCACGCGCCGGCTGGCGGCCGGCAGTATCATCGGCTCGGGCACGGTGTCCAACAAGCAGGGCGGGCTGCACGGCTCCAGCATCCGCAACGGCGGGGTGGGCTACTGCTGCATCGCCGAAGTGCGCATGTACGAGACCATCGAGGGCGGCGCCCCGGCCACGCCCTTCATGCGCTTCGGCGACCGGGTGCGCATCCACATGAGCGACGCCCGGGGCGAGGACATCTTCGGCGTCATCGAGCAGACGGTCGAGCGCCGCCCGGGCGCTTGAGGGGAGCCGTACCCATGCTGCAGCTCTATTCCTATTTCCGCAGTTCGGCGGCCTACCGCGTCCGGATCGCATTGGCCCTGAAGGGCCTGGATTACCAGGTCGTTCCGGTGCACCTGCTGCGCCACGGCGGCGAGCAGTTCGGCGAGGACTACCGGCGCCGCAATCCGGAAGGCCTGGTGCCGGCGCTGGCCGAGGGCGAGCGGGTGCTGACCCAGTCCCTGGCGATCATGGAGTACCTGGACGAGACGCACGGCCCCGCCTCCCTGCTGCCTGCCGACGCGCCGGGCCGCGCGCGGGTGCGCGCCCTGGCGCTGCACGTCGCCTGCGACATCCATCCGCTGAACAATCTGCGCGTCCTGCGCTGGCTGGCGCACCAACTGAAGATCGAGCAGTCCGTGCGCGACGACTGGTACCGCCATTGGGTGGAGCTGGGCTTCCGCGCGCTGGAGGCCCAGCTGCAGTCGCCCGCGACGGGGCGCTGCTGCCACGGCGACGAACCGGGCCTGGCCGATTGCTGCCTGGTGCCCCAGGTCTACAATGCGCGCCGCTACGACGTGGATCTGTCGGCCTTTCCGACGATCGCGCGCATCGCGGCGCATTGCGAATCGCTGCCCGCCTTCCAGGCGGCGCATCCGGACGCGCAGCCGGACGCGGAGTGACGGAGCGGCCGGCGGGGCGCCGTCCGTGGACGCGGGCCGCGGCCCCCGCGGAGCCGGTGCGCGCGAAGCGGCCGCCGGCCGTGTTTTTCGGGAGATCATCATGAGCACCACCCCTTCCCTGGAATACCAGAGCGGATTCGGCAACGAATTCGCCACCGAGGCCCTGCCCGGCGCGCTGCCGGCGGGCCGCAATTCCCCCCAGCGGGCCCCCTACGGCCTGTATGCCGAGCAGCTGTCGGGCACGGCCTTCACCGCGCCGCGCCACGCCAACCGGCGATCCTGGCTCTACCGCATCCGGCCGGCGGCCACGCACGGACCGTTCGAGCCGTCCTCCGCGGGCGCGCGCTGGCTGAGCCGCTACGACGAGGTCCCCACGCCGCCCGACCCGCTGCGCTGGGATCCGCTGCCGCTGCCCGGCGAGGACGCGGCCACGGATTTCGTGGACGGCATGGTGACCATGGGCGGCAACGCCGGCTGCGGCATCCACCTGTACGCCGCCAACCGCTCGATGCGGGACCGCTATTTCTACGACGCCGACGGCGAACTGCTGATCGTGCCGCAGCAGGGGCGCCTGGAGCTGGCGACCGAGCTGGGCGTGCTGCGGGTCGAGCCCCAGGAGATCGCCGTCGTCCCGCGCGGCGTGCGCTTCCAGGTGCGCCTGCCCGACGGCGCGGCGCGCGGCTACGTGTGCGAGAATCCCGGCGCGCATTTCCGCCTGCCCGACTTGGGCGTCATCGGCTCCAACGGCCTGGCCCACCCGCGCGATTTCCTCGCGCCCGTGGCCGCCTACGAAGACCTGGAGGGCGACTTCGAGCTGCTGGCGAAGTTCCAGGGCCGCTTCTGGAGCGCCCGCATGGATCATTCGCCCCTGGACGTGGTGGCCTGGCACGGCAACGACACGCCCTATAAGTACGACCTGCGCCGCTTCAACGCGATCGGCTCGATCACCTACGACCATCCGGATCCGTCGATCTTCCTGGTGCTGCACGCGCCCAGTGCCGTGCCGGGCGTGGACACCATCGATTTCGTCGCCTTCGCCCCGCGCATCCTGGCGATGCGGGACACGTTCCGGCCGCCCTGGTTCCACCGCAACCTGGCGGGCGAATTCATGGGCCTGGTGCACGGCCGCTACGACGCCAAGGCCGAGGGCTTCCTGCCCGGCGGCGCCTCGCTGCACAACACCATGACCGGCCACGGCCCCGACGCCGAGACCTTCGCCAAGGCCAGCGCGGCGGACACGTCCAAGCCGGACATCATCGCGGACACCATGGCGTTCATGTTCGAGACGCCGGTGGCGATCCAGGCCACCCGCCAGGCGCTGGAATCGCCGCAGCGGCAGCGGGAATACTACCGCTGCTGGCAGGGGCTGAAGAAGCACTTCGATCCGGCCAAGCGGTAGAACGCCCCTGCCTGCTCCCGTCGATCAAAAAAGATCGGGGGGAGCAGGGTGGAGGGGCGTGGCGCCGCCCGACTCGGCTTCCCGACTTAAGAACTCAATTCATTCCTTCCACGAATCCAGGTACCCCGGCACCTTCACGCCTTCGGGGAACGTATCCAGTTCCAGCGGATAGCGCGAATCGATCATCACCGCGACCTCGTCGGTGTACTTGCGCTCGCCCTTGTTGTTGGCCGCGGCGGCCGCGTAGGCCTTGGGGTGCGGGCCATGGTGGAAGCCCGAGGGGTGCAGCGTGAACATCCCCGGCTTGATGTTGTCGCGGCTGAAGAAATTGCCCTGGTGGTAGAAGATCGACTCGTCGAACTCGTCGTTGTTGTGATAGAAGGGCACCTTCAGCGCGCCCGGGTCGCTTTCGATGGGGCGCGGCGCGAAGGTGCAGACGATGATGGTGTTCGACAGGAAGGTCGCGTGCACCGTCGGCGGCAGGTGGTAGCGGTCCGACAGCAGCTCGCGGATGTCGCGCCAGTTCAGCTTCACCGGCACGCAGTCGCCGTGCCAGCCGGCCGTGTCCAGGAAATTGTAGGGGAAGGTCACCGTCGTGACCTGCTGGCGGCGCTTGGCGCGCACGCGGGTCTCGTGCTCGCCGTACTGCGCCTTGTAGGCTTCGTCGATCTTCGGCGTGTCCAGCACGGCCAGGTCGAACTGCGCGTGGCGGCCGGTGATGCCGCGTTCGGGGATCTGGAACAGGTCCTCGGTGGCCTCGATGGTCAGGACCTCGTTGCGCACCGATGTTTCCAGGCGCCAGGTGGTGCCGCGCGGGATGTTGATGTAGTCGCCCTCGCGGTAGCTCATGTGGCCGTAGTCGCAGAAGAACTCGCCCTCGCCGCGGTGGAAGAACAGGATCATGTCGCCGTCGCCGTTGCGCGCCAGGTCCGGCATGGACACGTCGAATTTCCAGAAACAGACCTGCGTCTGGCCATTGTGCATGAAGCGCCGCGCCTTCCAGGGGCAGGGCGCGCTGTCGTCCAGGCGGTTCAGGTCCAGCAGGGTGAGCTCCAGCGGGCCTTCCCATTTCGTCCATCCGGTGGGCTTGTGCGTGTGCAGGATGTGGCTGGCCGGGCCGAAGAAGCCGTTGCGGCCGTGCTCGCGTTCGTACAGGCCTTCGGGGATGTCGCAGTGGGCCTGGCGGGTGTGGATGCCTTCGGCCTTGGGGAAGGTGATCGGGTTCTTCATGAGGGTCTCCGATGTTATGAAATGATTAACAGTGTTATTATCCAAACAACACTGATAATCTAAAGCCTGAGGTATGGTGCGTCCAACAGTTTTTGGCGATGAGTGGATCGCCCGGGCTTCTACTCCCCGCCCCGGGGCGAAGGCACGCGATGACGCAGCCCGAGAATGAGATCCAGGGAATCCAGTCCCTGGAGCTGGGCCTGGAGCTGTTCGGCCTGCTGGCCCGCCAGGGACGGCCGTGCGGCCTGTCCGACCTGGCCCGGCAGGCGGGGATGCACCGGGCCAAGGCCTACCGCTACCTGGTGAGCCTGGTGCGGGCCGGATGGGCGCGCCAGGATGCGGCCACCGGTCTGTACGACGTCGGCCCGGTCGTGCGCGACCTGGCGCTGGCGTGGCTGGCCCGCCAGGATCCGATCCGCCTGGCCAGCGCCGAAGCCCGCCTGCTGGCCCAGACGCTGGGGGATACCTGCTTCGTGGCGATCCTGGGACAGGGCGGGGTCACGGCGATCCGGGTGTTCCAGCCGGCCCACACGGTGTCGGTCGGCGTCTCGGAAGGCGCCCTGCTGGACCCGGCCTCCTCGGCCACGGGGCGCCTGTTCGCGGCGTGGCTGCCGGTGGGCACGGAGCCGCTGTCCGAGGCCCTGCGCCGCGACATCCGCGCGCTGGGCCTGGCCGTGGTCGAGGGCGACCACGTGCCCGGCATCAATGCGCTGAGCGCGCCGGTGTTCGACGCCCAGGGGCAACTGCGGCTCAGCCTGACGCTGGTGGGGCCGGCCTCCTCGCTGCCGGCCGATGCGGGCGGCCCGGCGGCCAAGGCGCTGCTGGACGCCAGCCGCCGGGTCACGGCGGCGCTGGGCGGCCTCCCGTCCGCCTGAGTGCCGGCCGCGCGCCCCGGTGCCGGGGCCCGCGCCGCGGCGGTCAGAGCGAGATCGAGGCGAGCGGATCGTCCGAGGGAAAGCGCTGGCAGCCGTCGTCCAGCCGCTCGGGCACGGATCCGTCGGCCAGCTGCATGTGGCCGTCCAGGTGCTGTTCGGAAGGCTCGGCCAGGCGGCGGTACAGTTCGCGGCACACCATGCGGGCCGACTGCCCCGGCCATTCCGGCGGCAGCAGGACTTCGGGCAGTTCGGGGTCGCGCAGCAGCAGGCGGCGGTAGTCGTGGATCATCAGCACCCGCAGCAGGAAGGCTTCCTCGGGCGCCGGCCTGATGGTGCGGTCGCGCCGCAGTTCGGCCAGCACGGGCAGGTAGTCGGAGACGAAGGCCGCGTAGGATTCGGCCAGGCGGTCGAGGTTCCAGGCGCGCGCGACCAGGTCGGCGTCCGAGGCCGTCAGGGTGATGCGGGCATCGGCCGCGAGCAGGGGCAGCAGGCAGTCCAGCATGTCGCCCAGGCCGTCGGCCACCAGCGTGTCGAAGGCGGCCTCCAGCTGGGTGGAGGGGTGCACGAAGCAGTCGCTGCCCAGGTTGCCGAAGCCCTGCCACTGCAGCGCCTGGCGCAGGCGCTCGCGCTGCCGGGTGTCGAGCTCGCCCACCACCAGGATCAGGCGCCAGCGGCGGTCCCAGATGGGCGCGTGCGACGAATAGATGTGGCGCGAGGCTTCCTCGAAGCGCAGCCGGCCCGAGTCGGTGAGCACGTATTCCGCCCGGCGCCCGTGGGTGTCGGCCTGCAGCCACTGTTCCTTGCTGAGCCGGAAGACCGAGGTGCGCACCAGCCGCTCGTTCAGGCCCAGCGGTTCGAGCAGGCGGATCAGGCTGCCCAGCCAGATGCGTCCGCCCCGCGGCAGGACGGCGTCGCCGAAAACCGACATGATCAGCGAGCCCGCCCGCACCCGCTGCTGCTGGCGGAATCGGTCGATACGGTGCTGGATGGCTGGAATCAAGTGAATCCTGAAGCGGGCCGCGGCGCTGCCCGGAATGGGTTAGGGGTACATGGGACGGTCAGCGGCCTTCCGCGCGGGCGTTCTGGATGGTGAAGAAGCCTTCCTTGTGGATGAGCCGGTCCTGGGCGCCCAGGGCCTTGACGGCGGCCACGCAGTCGTCCACGAAGGCGGTGCCGCCGGCGATGAAGACGCTGTGCGCGGACAGATCGGGGTACAGGCCGGGCAGGATGCTGGTGATGCGCCCGTGCAGGTAGCCTTCCTTCCGTTCACGCGTGAGCGTGATTTTATAGTCAAAATTGCGGTGCTTGGTCCGCCACCAGGCCATCATGCCCTGGCCGTAGACGTCGGCCTCGGTGCGGGCGGAGAAGATCATGTCCACCCGCTTGCGGTAGCCGCGCCCCAGGGCCGCCTCGGCCAGGTCCATGATGGGGGCCAGGCCGGTGCCGGCGGCCAGGCAGAGCACCGGCGTCTCGGCCGAGGGGTCGCCGGTGAAGGTGCCGTAGGCGCCGTTCAGCTTGACGCTGTCGCCCACCTTGAGCGTGTCGTGGATCCAGCTGCTGGTGACGCCGTCGTCGGCGCGGGCCACCTGCAGGATGATCTCGCCGTCGGGCCGGGGGGCGTTGGCGATGGAATAGGCGCGGCGCGGGATGCCGCTGCGTTCGTCGCCTAGCGTGACGTACTGCCCCGGCCAGTAGCGGATGGGCTGGCCGACCGGGCGCAGGCGCAGTTCGAGCGTGCGCGAGGCCACCTCGCGGCGGTCGATGAGCACGAACAGCGCGTTTTCGCGCGGCGGGATCAGCTTGGGCAGGGCGTCGGCCGTGCCCCATTCGATGACCATTTCCTCCGAGAGCGGCTTGGCCATGCACATCAGGCCGTAGCCCTGGCGGCGTTCCTCGGCGGTGAGCGCCATGTCGAGCACCATGCCCTGGTCGTACTGGCCTTCCAGCACCTTGACCTTGCATTCGCCACAGGCCCCCGCCCGGCAGTTGTTGGGCAGTGCGTAGCCGGCCTTTTCCAGGGCCATCAGTACCGTGTCGCTGCCTTTGCATTCCACGGTTTTGCCGGAGGGTTGAATGACGATGCGTGCCATGAGCGTGTCCGTAATGGAGGTGTGTCAATTGAGACGGGCCCGGCCGCCCTGCGGGACGGTCGAGCCCGGGATGCTGCGCGGGGATCAGAACACCGGGATGATGTCGTCCATTTCGACGTCGGAGATTTCCTCGCCGGTGATGCCGACCTCGGGGATGGCCGGGAACGGAATGTTGTAGTGATCCAGGACCCCCTTCAGGTTGATGATGGCCTGGCGCCAGTTTTCACGCTTGGCCTCGACGGTGGGGATGCCGAAGCCGGCGTTGCGGGCGATTTCCTCGGCTTCGCGCTGGTTGGCGATGAAGTCGGAGGGCAGGTCCCAGAAGTCCGCGGGCGGCTCGTACAGCACGGCCGACAGGAACAGGTAGCCGGCGCGGATCTGCTTGGTGACGATGGCCTTGTGCTCTTCGCTGATGCCGGGGTAGTCGCGTTCCATCACGGCCATACAGATGGCCATGTGGCGGCCCTCGTCGCGGCCGATGTTCTTGAAGGCTTCCTTGAACACGGGTTCGCGGGAGTTCTCGTACATCTGCTTGAAGATGGTGGCGGCGGCGATCTCGCCCATCAGGAAGGAGCTGAACAGCACGGCCAGGTCGTACTTGGGCACGGCGGTCTTGTAGCCGTTCCAGTAGCGGGCGCCGTTGAAGTACAGCCACTTGGCGTTCTTCTGCAGGCGGCGGCCGATGTCGGTCTTGGGTTCGTAGGTGAGGGGATCGGGGTGGTCGAGCAGCTTGGTGATCGACAGGCCGCACATGATCTCGTGGTTCTGCTCGTCGCTGGTGACGGAGAAGAAGCACTTGCGGACGGGGTCTTCCTCATGGACCTCGTAGGTCTTGATCAGGGCCTCGGCGAACACCGGGGGCGCGGAGGCGTCGAACACCGACAGCAGCGTCCACCAGTAGGCGATGCATTCGCGCTCTTCCCAGGTGTAGCTGTCGAGGTCGAGGGTGTCCCAGGGCAGTTCCTCGGGCTTCCAGTACTCGCGCAGCGAGGCTTCCCAGACTTCCTGCAGCTTTTCGGTCTTGCGGTGCCAGGACAGGGGGTAGACGTTGGGCTGCTCGATTTCCGGCGGAAATTCCATCTTGTCGGCAAAGCGTTCCTTGCTGGACATAAAGGCTCCTTTGGGGATGATGTGTACGAAGGGTGGAGGTGAAGCTGAAATCCGTATCGCCCGGTTCCGATCAGGCGTGCCGTCATCATGTTACTTCCAAAGCCTGTTTGTCAATTTATTTGTATCGCTTGATACCTAGGGTTTTCCTTTACTCGTCATCAATTGAGTGCTGAAAATATATTCCTTCGCTCGGAAACCCTTATTTCATGCGGGTATCATAAAAAACGATGAGTTCATCGGCTGATCCGATAAATAAAATCAGGCCTAAAAGATTCATCTGAAAAGTGATACATTATTTTCAGGTTGAAAGTTCATTTTCGTATTCAGACGATCAAGACCGGCCCCAGGCCCGGTACCGGAGGACCCCATGTCACACCCCCTGCTGGAACGGCACCGCCCCCTGCTCGACCAGGCGCTCGCCACCATCGCCACCCGCGGCTACTGGTCCGCCTTCGCGGAATCGCCCAGCCCCAAGGCCTACGGCGAAGAGGCGCCCGAGGCCGGCCGCGCCGCCTTCGAGGCGCATCTGGGCAAGGCCTTCGAGCTGGACCAGCCCGGGCAGTGCGGCTGGCACACGGACGAGACCTCGCCCTACGGCGTGGCGCTGGACGTCCGCTACCCGGTCTGCGATCCGCAGGCGCTGGTGGCGGCGGCCCAGGCCGCCATGCCCGCGTGGCAGGCGCTGGGCGCCGAGGGCCGCGTGGGCATCTGCCTGGAAGTGCTGCAGCGCCTGAACCGCCAGAGCTTCGAGATCGCCCATGCGGTCATGATGACCAGCGGCCAGGGCTGGATGATGGCCTTCCAGGCCGGCGGCCCCCATGCGCAGGACCGCGGCCTCGAAGCGGTGGCCTACGCCTGGCGGGAAATGTCCTTCATCCCGGCGCAGGCCACCTGGGAGAAGCCGCAGGGCAAGCACCCGGCCCTGGTCATGCAGAAGCACTACGAGATCGTCGGCCGCGGCGTGGGCGTGGTCATCGGCTGCGCCACCTTCCCCACCTGGAACACCTACCCGGGCCTGTTCGCCGCCCTGGCCACGGGCAATCCGGTCCTCCTCAAGCCGCACAGCAACGTCGTGCTGCCCGCGGCCATCACCGTGCGGACGATCCGCGCCGTGCTGGCCGAAAACGGCCTCGATCCGAACCTGGTCGCGCTCTGCCTGCCGCCCGACCGCAAGGCGGCCCAGGCGCTCTACACGCATCCCGAGGTGCGCTCCATCGACTACACCGGCAGCAACACGTTCGGCCAGTGGCTCATCGACCACTGCCGCCAGGCCCAGGTGTACGCCGAGCTGGCGGGGGTCAACAGCATCGTCATCGACTCCACCGACGACTACCAGGGCATGCTGCGCAACCTGGCCTTCACCCTGTCCCTGTATTCGGGCCAGATGTGCACCACCTCGCAGGCGCTGGTGGTGCCGGCGGGCGGCATCGAGACCGACGAGGGGCACAAGAGCTTCGAGCAGCTGGGCGAGGACCTGGCCGGCGCCATCGACAAGTTCCTCTCCAAGCCCGAGGTGGCCCAGGCGGTGCTGGGCGCCATCCAGTCGGACGACACGCTGGCGCGCATCGATGCGGCCGGCAGCGGCGCCATGGGGCGGGTCGTCCTGGCCCCCCGCAGCCTCGAATACGCCGAGTTCCCGCGGGCGCGGGTCCGCACCCCGGCGCTGCTCGCCTGCGAGGCCGACGAGGCCGCGCACTACGCGCAGGAGCAGTTCGGCCCCATCAGCTTCCTGGTGCGCGCGCGCGACACCGACGCCGCGCTGGCGCTGGTCGAAGACCTCACGCGCCGCCACGGCGCCCTGACCCTGGCCATCTACAGCAGCCGGGAAGCGGTGATCGAGGCCGCCACCCGGGTGTCCTGGCGCGCGGCCGTGGCCCTGTCCATCAATCTGACGGGTGGCGTCTTCGTCAATCAGTCGGCCGCCTTCTCCGACTTCCACGGCACCGGCGGCAATCCGGCCGCCAACGCCTCGTATGCCGATTCCGCCTTCGTCGCCAACCGCTTCCGGGTCGTGCAGCGCCGCCGCCACCCCTGATCCGCCAAGGTTTCCCATGACATACCAGAACATCCGTTTCTCCATCGAGCAGGGCATCGCCCGCCTCACCCTGTCGCGCCCCGACAAGCTCAACAGCTTCACCGAAGCCATGCACCTCGAAGTGCGCGACGCCCTCGACCGGGTCCAGGCGGACGCCGCGGCCCGCGTCCTGGTGCTCGGCGGCGCCGGGCGCGGCTTCTGCGCCGGACAGGACCTGGCCGACCGCGCCATGCAGATCGGCGCGGGCGAGGCCCCCGACCTGGGCGCCACCGTCGAGACCTTCTACAAGCCGCTGGTGCTGCGTCTGCAGAACCTGCGCGTGCCCACGCTGGCGGCCGTCAACGGCATCGCCGCGGGCGCCGGCGCCTCACTCGCGCTGGCCTGCGACCTGGTCGTGGCCGCCGAATCGGCGTATTTCCTGCAGGCCTTCAGCAAGGTCGGCCTGATCCCCGACACCGGCGGCACCTGGGTCCTGCCGCAGCGCGTCGGCATGGCGCGCGCCATGGGCCTGGCGCTGCTGGCCGAGCGCCTGCCCGCGCGCCGGGCGGCCGAATGGGGCCTGATCTGGTCCTGCGTGGCCGACGACGCCTTCGCCGCGGAAATCGACCGGATCGCCGCGCAGCTGGCCCAGGCCCCCACCCTCGCGCTGGTGCGCACGCGCCAGGCGATGCAGGCCGCGCCGTCCCATACGCTGGAGCAGCAGCTCTCCATGGAGGCGGGCATCATGCGCGAACTGGGCTGGCGCAAGGACTACGCCGAAGGCGTGGCGGCCTTCCTCGAAAAGCGGCCCGCCCGCTTCACCGGGGAATAAGCCCATGACCGCATTGTCCAGCCGCATCCCGGTCGCCGTCGTCGGCGCCGGCACCATGGGCGCCGGCATCGCCCAGGTGGCCGCCCTGGCGGGGCACCCCGTCCTGCTGCACGATACCCGCCCGGGGGCGGCGGCCCAGGCCATCGCCGGCATCGGCCGGGGCCTGGAGGCCCTGGTGGGCAAGGGGCGCCTCGACGCCGCGCTGGCCGGACGCGCCCAGGCGGCCCTGCGTCCGGCCGACACGCTGGAAGCCCTGGCGGGCTGCGGCCTGGTGATCGAGGCCATCGTCGAGCGGCTCGATGCCAAGACCGGCCTGTTCCAGGCGCTCGAAACCCTGGTGGCGCCCGACTGCCTGCTGGCGACCAACACTTCGTCGATTCCCGTCACCGCCATCGGCGCGGCGCTGCGGCGCCCCGAACGCCTGGGCGGGCTGCATTTCTTCAACCCGGCCCCGCGCATGCCGCTGGTGGAAATCGTCTCCGGGCTGGACACCGGCCCCGCCGTCGCCCGCACGCTGGCCGACACGGCGGCCGCCTGGGGCAAGACGCCGGTCATGACCCGCTCCACGCCGGGCTTCATCGTCAATCGCGTCGCCCGTCCCTTCTACGGCGAGGGCCTGCGCCTGCTGCAGGAGCAGGCCCTCGACCCCGCCACGCTCGACCACGTGATGCGCGCCTGCGGCGGGTTCCGCATGGGGCCGTGCGAGCTCACCGACCTGATCGGGCAGGACGTCAACGCCGCCGTCAGCCACACGGTCTGGACGGCCTTCCACCACGCCCCGCGGTTCGAGCCCTCGATGCTGCAGCAGGAACTGGTGGCCGCCGGCCGCCTGGGCCGCAAATCCGGCCGGGGCTTTCACGATTACCGCGAAGGCGCCTCCGCCCCGGCGCCCCGCCTGGCGGCGCCGCAGCCCTGTCCGCGCAGCATCACCCTGTACGGCGACGGCCCGCTGGCCGCCGCGCTGGGACGCCGCCTGCAGGCGGCCGGGCATGCCTTCGAGCAGGCCGCGCCGCGCGACGACGGGCGCTGCGCGCAGGCCGACGGCGCCTTCCTCTACCAGACCGACGGCCGCACCGCCACCCAGCGGGCGCACGAGCTGAACCAGCCCGCCACGCTGCTGCTCGACCTGGCACTCGATCCCGATACGGCCGCCTGCATGCCGCTGGCGGCCGCCCTGCAGTGCCCGGACGCGGCCCGCGCCGCCGCCACGGGCCTGCTGCAGGCCGCCGGCTTCGAGGTGGCGCCCATCGGCGACGCCCCGGGCATGGTCGTCATGCGGACCGTGGCCATGCTCGTCAACGAGGCCGCCGACACCGTCGCCCAGGGCGTCTGCAGCGCGGCCGACGTCGATCAGGCCATGCTGCTGGGGGTCAATTACCCCATCGGCCCGCTGGCCTGGTGCCGCCGCATCGGCGCCGGCACGGTCGGCACGGTGCTGACCCACCTGCAGCGCAGCTGCGGCGAACGCTATCGCCCCTGCGTTGCCCTGCAATCCGCCATCCACTCAGGAAGACCTCTCCATGACGCATGAAGCACTCGCCCCTCAGACTCTGGCCGAAACCGTGGCGGCCGCCATGTGGTCGCGCGATCACACCGCCCAGGCGCTGGACATGCACCTGGACTCCATCGCGCCCGGCAGCGCCCGGCTGTCCATGACCGTGCGGGGCGACATGCTCAACGGCCATGCCATCTGCCATGGCGGCATGATCTTCACGCTGGCCGACACGGCCTTCGCCTATGCGTGCAACAGCGACAACCACAACACCGTGGCCTCGGCCTGCCACATCGACTTCCTCGCGCCGGCCCACGAGGGCGACCGCCTGATCGCGCACGCCCAGGCGCGCACCCAGGGCGGGCGCACCGGGGTCTACGACATCACGGTGCACAACCTGACGACGGGCCGCGACATCGCGCTCTTTCGCGGCAAGTCGCACCGCATCCAGGGCATGGTCACCGACACGCTGTCGCCCGACAAGCCCTGAGCCGGGACAAGATTCAGACAAGACCAGGAGACTCACCCCATGACCGTAAAAACCCCGCAGCCCGGGGATCTTTCCCCCATCGAAACGGCCAGCCGCGACGAGATCGCCGCCCTGCAGCTCGAACGGCTGCGCAAGACGCTGCGCCACGCCTACGACAACGTGCCGCACTACCGCAAGGCCTTCGACGCCAAGGGCGTGCATCCCGACGACCTCAAGCGCCTGGAAGACCTGCGGAACTTCCCCTTCACCACCAAGGAAGACCTGCGCCAGAACTATCCCTTCGGCATGTTCGCCGTGCCGCGCGAGCGCCTGGCGCGGCTGCACGCCTCCTCGGGCACGACGGGCAAGCCCACCGTGGTGGGCTACACGCTGAACGACATCAGCACCTGGGCCGACCTGGTCGCGCGCTCGATCCGCGCGGCCGGCGGCCGGCCGGGCGACACCTGTCACGTCGCCTACGGCTACGGCCTGTTCACCGGCGGCCTGGGCGCGCACTACGGCGCCGAGCGGGCCGGCTGCACGGTCATCCCCATGTCGGGCGGCCAGACGGAAAAGCAGGTGCAGCTCATCATGGACCTGAAGCCCGACATCATCATGGTGACGCCGTCCTACTCCCTGGTGATCGCCGAGGAATTCGACCGGCTGGGCATCGCGCCGGAAGACATCTCGCTGCGCGTCGGCATCTTCGGCGCCGAGCCCTGGGGCGAGGGCATGCGCCACGAGATCGAGCGCAAGCTGGGGCTCGACGCCGTGGACATCTACGGCCTGTCGGAAGTCATGGGGCCGGGCGTGGCGCAGGAATGCATCGAGACCAAGGACGGCCCGGTCATCTGGGAAGACCATTTCTATCCCGAGATCATCGATCCCGACACCGGCGAAGTCGTGCCCGACGGCGAGGAAGGCGAGCTCGTCTTCACCTCGCTCACCAAGGAAGCCCTGCCCATCGTCCGCTACCGCACGCGCGACCTGACCCGCCTGCTGCCGCCCACGGCGCGCAGCTTCCGCCGCATGGGCCGCATCACCGGCCGCTCCGACGACATGCTCATCATCCGGGGGGTGAACGTATTCCCCACCCAGATCGAGGAACAGATCCTGCGCGACCCCCTGCTCAACGGCAACTACCAGATCATCGTCTCGCGCGAGAATCTGCTCGACAATGTCGAGATCCGCTGCGAACTGCAGCACGAGCAGGACCATGCCTCCGCGGAGGCCATGGCGCGCTCGGCCAAGCAGCTCCAGCACCACATCAAGACCAACATCGGGATCAGCACGCTGGTCACCGTCATGCACTACGGCGAACTGCCGCGCACGCAGACCGGCAAGGCCAGGCGCGTGTTCGACAAGCGTCCGAAACAGGATTGAACCCATGGACGCCTTTCTCTGCGATGCGGTCCGCACCCCCATCGGCCGCTACGGCGGCGCCCTGGCGGGCGTGCGGGCCGACGATCTGGCCGCCCTGCCGCTGCAGGCCCTCGTGCAGCGCCACCCGGAACTCGACTGGGGCGCGGTCGACGACGTGATCCTGGGCTGCGCCAACCAGGCGGGCGAGGACAACCGCAACGTGGCCCGCATGGCGGCGCTGCTGGCCGGGCTGCCCGAGACGGTGCCGGGCACCACCCTGAACCGCCTGTGCGGTTCGGGCATGGACGCCATCGGCACCGCGGCGCGCGCCATCCGCGCCGGCGAAGCCCATCTCATGCTGGCGGGCGGCGTCGAATCCATGTCGCGCGCGCCCTTCGTCATGCCCAAGGCCGAGCAGGCCTGGTCGCGCACCGCGGCGGTGTACGACACCACCATCGGCTGGCGCTTCGTCAATCCGCGCATGGCCAAGGCGTATGGCACGCATTCCATGCCCGAGACGGCCGACAACGTGGCGCTGGACTTTGGCGTGTCGCGCGCCGACCAGGATGCCTTCGCCCTGCGCAGCCAGCAGCGCTGGGCGCGGGCGCAGGCGGCGGGCCGCTTCGCCGACGAGATCGTCCCGGTGCGCATCCCGCGGCGCAAGGGCGAGGACCTGGTCGTCGATACCGACGAGCATCCGCGTCCCGACAGCACGCCCGAAGGCCTGGCGAAGCTGCGCGGCATCAACGGCCCGGACCTGAGCGTCACCGCCGGCAATGCCTCGGGCGTGAACGACGGGGCCTGCGCGGCGCTGCTGGCCTCGGCGCAGGCCGTGCGGCAGTACGGCCTCAGGCCGCGGGCCCGCATCCTGGGCATGGCGGCCGCGGGCGTGGCCCCCCGCATCATGGGGGTCGGCCCGGTCCCCGCGGTCCGCAAGGTGCTGGCCCGGACCGGCCTGCGCCTGGAACAGATGGACGTCATCGAGCTCAACGAAGCCTTCGCCGCGCAATCCCTGGCGGTGCTGCGCGAGCTGGGGCTGCCCGATGACGCTCCGCACGTGAATCCGAATGGCGGCGCGATCGCCATCGGCCATCCGCTGGGCATGAGCGGCGCCCGGCTCGTCACCACCGCCGCGGCCGAGCTGGTCCGGTCCGGCGGCCGTTATGCCCTGTGCACCATGTGCATCGGCGTGGGCCAGGGCATTGCCATGATCATCGAAAACCCCACCCCTCAAGGAGACAAACCATGAAATCCTCCACCTGGCGCTGGATGGCCGGCTTCGCCCTGGCCACCTTCGGGCTTACCGCCCAGGCGGCCGATCCGATCAAGATCGGCTCGGTCCTCTCGACCACCGGCCCGGCCGCCTTCCTGGGCGACCCGGAAGCCAAGACGCTCGAAATGTACGTCGAGTCCATCAACAAGGACGGCGGCGTGCTCGGCCGCCAGCTCCAGCTCGTGCACTACGACGACGGCAGCGACGCCAACAAGGCCAACGGCTTCACCAAGCGCCTGATCTTCGACGACAAGGTGGACGTGATCATCGGCGGCACCACCACCGGCGCCACCATGTCCATGGTGCCGCTGGTCGAGAAGGCCGAGATCCCCTTCATCTCCCTGGCCGGCGCCGTGGTCGTCATCGATCCGGTCAAGAAGTGGGTCTTCAAGATGCCGCACACCGACCGCATGGCCGCGGAAAAGGTCTTCGAGGACATGAAGAAGCGCGGCATCTCGAAGATCGCCCTGGTCAGCGAAACCAGCGGCTTCGGCCAGTCGGGCAAGAAGGAATCCGAGACGGTCGCGTCCAAGTACGGCATCGACATCGTGGCCCAGGAAGTCTACGGCCCGAAGGATACCGACATGAGTCCGCAGCTCACCAAGATCAAGAACAACCCCGCCGTCCAGGCCGTGTTCATCTTCGGCCTGGGCCAGGGACCCGCGCTGGTGCAGCGCAACTACAAGCAGCTGGACATCAAGCTGCCGGTGTACGAGTCGCACGGCGTGTGCTCGGAAGAGTTCATCAAGCTCGCCCGCGATGCGGCCGAAGGCACCCGCCTGCCGTGCGCGGCCCTGGTGGTGGCCCAGGACCTGCCCGACAGCGATCCGCAGAAGCCGGTGGTCACGGGCTATGCCAAGGCCTTCCAGGAACGCTGGAAGCAGGACGTGTCCACCTTCGGCGGCCACGCCTATGACGGCCTGATGGTCTACCTCGACGCCGTCAAGCGCGCCGGCTCCACCGACAAGGCCAAGGTGCGCGACGCCATCGAAAGCACCAAGGGCCTGATGGGCACGGGCGGCGAATTCAACATGTCGGCCACCGACCACATGGGCCTGGACCTGAGCGCCTTCCGCATGCTCGAAATCAAGGGCGGCCACTGGACCCTGACCCAGTAAGCCGGTCCGCGCCAGGCCGCCGGGCTTCCGGCCTGGCGGCCGTCCGGCCGGATGCCCGCACCCGCCCACCGCGCCCGTGCGGGCATTTCATGCGGAGACATCCGGGACCTGCGGGGACATGCGGAGACATCCGGGGAAATCCGAAACATTCGGGGATAGCCCTAATATTTACGAATATCTTAGTGAATTAGAATTCTCTCGACGATCCATGGAGCAGGGCGCACGGGCGCACCGGCCGGATCCGCCCGATCCGTCCGACCGCCGGCACCGAGTCCACTGCTTTTTCATCGAAATCAAACATCCCGGCGACTCGGCGATGTTTGCAATACAAACAGCCTGCGCGGGTCCCGCCTCCGATCCGCCGGTGCTCGTGGGAGACAATCCGTGCAAGCCGAGTTTCTGCAGTTCCTGTTTTCCGGCCTGACCGTCGGGGCGACGTACGCCCTGGCGGCCCTGGGCTTCAACCTCATCTACAACGCCAGCAACGTGATCAACTTCGCCCAGGGCGAATTCATCATGCTGGGCGGCATGCTGGCGGTGTTCTTCACGCAGGCGGGACTGCACTGGGCGCCGGCCTTCGCGCTGGCCGTGCTGGTGCCCGCGCTGGTGGGCGTGCTGATGGAAAAGCTCACGATCGAGCCCGTCAAGAACGCCGACACCGTCACGCTGATCATCATCACCATCGGCGCCTCGCTGGTGCTGCGCGGCCTCATCCAGGTCTGGCTGGGCAAGGGCGCCCACAGCCTGCCGCCCTTCTCCGACCACGCGCCCCTGTCGATCCTGGGCGCCACGCTGCTGCCCCAGAGCCTCTGGGTCTTCGGCGTGACGGCGCTGGTGGTCGCGCTGCTCTGGTACTTCTTCAGCCGCACCCTCATGGGCAAGGCCATGCTGGCCACGGCCTTCAATGCCGTCGCCGCGCAGCTCGTGGGCATCAGCACCGGCTGGGTGCTGCTCATGAGCTTCGCGCTGGCCGCCGCGCTGGGGGCGCTGGGCGGCATCCTCATCACGCCCATCACGCTCACCTCGTTCGACGTGGGCATCATGCTGGGCCTCAAGGGCTTCGTCGCCGCCGTGGTCGGCGGCCTGGGCAACGGCCTGGGGGCCGTGGTCGGCGGGCTGCTGGTCGGCGTGCTGGAGGCCATGGGCGCCGGCTACATTTCCTCGGCGTACAAGGACGCCATTCCGTTCGTCCTGATCCTGCTGATCCTGTTCTTCATGCCGCGCGGCCTGTTCGGCGGTCTTTCCACCGATCGGGTGTAATCATGAGTCGTCGCTCCCTCCTGGGCCTGATCGTGCTGGCCGCGGTGCTGGCGGTCACGCCGTTCCTGGTGCCCAACAGCTACTACCTGGACATCGTCATCCGCATGGCGATCAATGCCGTCATCGTGCTCAGCCTGAACCTGCTGGTCGGCTATGCCGGCCAGATCAGCCTGGGCCATGCGGGCTTCGTGGGCATCGGCGCCTACGCCTCGGCCGTGCTGCCCACCCACTTCGGCTGGCATCCCCTGCCGGCCCTGGCGGCCGGGGCGCTGGCCGCCGGCGTGCTGGCCCTGCTGGTGGCGCGTCCCATCCTGCGCCTCAAGGGCCACTACCTGGCCATGGCCACGCTGGGGCTGGGCATCATCATCAACATCGTCATCCGCAACGAAGCCGCCTGGACGGGCGGCCCCGACGGCATGCCGGTGCCCTCCATGGGCCTGTTCGGCTTCGATCTCATGAGCGACCGCCAGTGGTACTGGGTCGTGGCCGCCGTGCTGCTGCTCAGCGTCTGGGGCGCCCTGAACCTGATCGATTCCCCCTTCGGGCGCGCCCTGCGCGGCCTGCACGGCTCGGAGATCGCCTCGCAGGTGGTGGGCATCGACGTGCCCCGCTTCAAGACGACCATCTTCGTGCTGTCGGCCGTGGTGGCCAGCATCATGGGCAGCATCCTGGCCCATTACGTCGGCTTCGTGACGCCCGACGTGGCCAACTTCTTCCACTCGATCGAACTCGTCACCATGGTGGTGGTGGGCGGCATGGCCTCGGTGTTCGGGTCGGTGCTGGGGGCCGTGCTGCTGACGGCGCTGCCCCAGGCGCTGGCCACCTTCGAGGGCTGGGAAATCGTCGTCTTCGGCGCCATCCTGATGCTGTGCATGATCTTCCTGCCGCGGGGCCTGGTGCCCACCCTGGCGGCCCGCCTGCGCCTGGAGAACTGAGCCATGGCACTGCTCGAAGTCAAAGACCTTTCCATCCGGTTCGGCAACGTGCGCGCCGTCCAGGACGTCAGCTTCTCGGTGGACGAGGGCGTCGTGTATTCGGTCATCGGCCCCAACGGCGCCGGCAAGACCACGCTGTTCAACCTGATCACCGGCATCTACCGGCCCACCGCCGGCAGCATCCGGCTCGACGGCAAGGACATCCAGGGCCACAACCCCTGTGAACTGGCCGGCCTGGGCGTGGCGCGCACCTTCCAGAACCTGCAGGTCTGGATGAACATGAGCGCGCTGGAAAACGTCATGGTCGGGGCCCACCTGCACCTGGACAGCAGCGTCTTCAAGGCCCTGCTGCGCCTGCCTTCGCTGCGCCGCCGCGATCTGGCGCTGCGCGAGGAGGCGGCCGAGCTCATGGCCTTCGTGGGCCTGGAATCCTACGTCCACGCGCGTGCCGACAGCATGCCGTACGGCGCCCTCAAGCGCCTGGAAATCGCCCGCGCGCTGGCCATGAAGCCGCGCCTGCTGTTCCTCGACGAGCCGGCGGCGGGCCTCAATCCCAAGGAAACCCAGGAAGTCGACGCGCTGGTGCGCCGCGTGGCCGCCACGGGGGTCACGATCGTGCTGGTCGAGCACGACATGAAAATGGTCATGAACCTGTCGGACCGCATTCTCGTGCTGGACTACGGCAAGCGCCTGGCCGAAGGCACGGGGCCGGAAGTCCGCCGCAATCCGGACGTCATCGCGGCCTATCTGGGCGGCCACGCCTGAGCGGGGAAACCATGCACGCACTCGACATCATCCAGGAAGAACACCGCAACCTCTGGCGCATCGCCACCACCATGGACTGGGTGGCCAACGAGCTGGAGGCGGGCCAGCCGGTCGAAGAAGGCTTTTTCACGGCCTTGTTCGACTACATCCAGGAATTCATGGACGGCTGCCATCACGCCAAGGAAGAGCAGTATCTGTTCAGCGCCATGCACCGGCGCGCGCCCGAGGCCGTGGCCGCGGTGCTCGACCCGCTGGAAAAAGAGCACCGCGACGGCCCGCAGAGCCTGGCCGCGCTGCGCGGCTTCCTGGGGCAGGGCAGCCTGGCCGCCCAGCCCGCCTTCATCGCCGGCCTGCGCGAATACGCCCGCCAGCTCAAGCAGCACATCCGCACCGAGGAAAAGGACGCCTTCCCCCTGGCGCGCGAGATTCTGCTGGACGAGGACTGGGAAGGCATCACGGCGGCGTTCTCCGACCACCGCGACCCGCTCTTCGGCGAGCAGGCGCGCGCCGAATACCGCGAGCTCTACCACCGCATCGTCGCCCTGGCGCCCGAGGCCATCGGCCTGGGCGGCCGCCAGGCCGGCGGCTTCCAGCACCTGTCGCGCGGCCGCGAGCCGCTGCTGCAGGTGCAGGACCTCGAATCCTGTTACGGCCGCATCCAGGCGTTGAAGGGCATCAGCCTGGAAGTCCACAAGGGCGAGCTGGTGGCCCTGGTGGGCGCCAACGGCGCGGGCAAGACGACCTTCCTGCGGGCGCTCTCGGGCATCCAGCCGGTCAGCGCGGGGCGGATCCGCTTCGCCGGCCAGGACATCTCCCGCCAGCGCGCCGACCGGCGCGTGCGCGCCGGCATCTGCCACAGTCCCGAAGGGCGCCAGGTCTTCGGGCCTCTCAGCATCGAGGACAATCTGCGCCTGGGGGCCTACCTGCGCCCCCCGGCCGGCGTCGCGGCCGACCTCGAACGGGTCTACACGATGTTCCCGGTGCTGCACGAAAAGCGCCACCTGCCGGCGGGCACCCTGTCGGGCGGGCAGCAGCAGATGCTGGCCATCAGCCGGGCGCTCATGGGGCATCCGCGCCTGCTGCTGCTCGACGAGCCCTCCATGGGCCTGGCGCCGCTGCTGGTCGAGGAAGTCTTCAACGTCATCCGTACCCTGAAGGCGCAGGGCATCACGATCCTGCTGGTGGAGCAGAACGCCTTTGCCGCCCTGGGCATCGCCGACCGGGCCTACGTCCTGGAAACCGGCCACATCGTGCTCTCGGGAACGGGCCAGGAAATGATCAGCAACGAGCAGGTGCGGGCGGCCTATCTGGGCATGTAGCGCGCCGCAGCAATTTCTTCCCATCGTCATGAACCCATGAACCATACCTACCAGCACCAGAACCAGCCCTATCGGCCGCCGCCGGAGCTGCGCTCCGGCCAGCCCGGCCACCACCCGGTGGTGGTCGTGGGGGCGGGGCCGGTGGGCCTGGCCGTCGCCATCGACCTGGCCCAGCAGGGCCAGGCCGTGCTGCTGCTCGACGAGGACAGGACCGTGGCGGTCGGCTCCTGCGGGGTCTGCCACGCCAAGCGCACCCTCGAAATCCTCGACCGCCTCGGGGTGGGCGACGCCTGCGTCGAGAAAGGGGTCGGCTGGAACGTGGGCCGCACCTTTTTCCGCGACGAGGAAATCTACAGCTTCAACCTGCTGCCGCAGCCCGATCACCAGCGTCCCGGCATGATCAACCTGCAGCAGTACTACCTGGAGGATTTCCTGCTGCAGCGCGCCCGCGCCCTGCCCGCGCTCGAACTGCGCTTCTGCAACAAGGTGACGGCGGCGCGGCCCCACGAGCGGGGCGTCTCCCTGCAGGTCGAAACCCCCGATGGCGCCTATGCCGTCGAGGCCGGCTGGCTGATCGCGGCCGACGGCGCGCGCAGCGCCGTGCGCCGCATGCTGGGCCTGGAGGCCGAAGGCAAGTACTTCATGGACCGGTTCCTCGTGGCCGACGTCCTCATGAAGGCCGATTTCCCCGCCGAGCGCTGGTTCTGGTTCGACCCGCCCTTCCATCCGGGGCAGTCGGTGCTGCTGCATCATCAGGCCGACAACGTCTGGCGCATCGATTTCCAGCTGGGCTGGGACGTGGACCCGGAAGTCGAAAAACGCCCCGAGAACGTGATTCCGCGCATCCGGGCCATGCTGGGCGAAGAGCACGACTTCGAGCTCGACTGGGTGGGGGTCTATACCTTCCAGTGCCGGCGCATGGCGAAGTTCCGCCACGGGCGGGTGCTGTTCGCCGGCGATGCGGCGCACCAGGTCTCGCCCTTCGGCGCGCGCGGCAGCAATTCCGGCATTCAGGACGCCGACAACCTGGGCTGGAAACTGCGCTTCGTGCTGCAGGGGCTGGCGCCGGAACGCCTGCTCGATTCCTATTCCGACGAGCGCATCGTCGCCGCCGACGAGAACCTGCAGCATTCGTCGCGCTCGATGGACTTCATTTCCCCCCGCACCAGGACGGCGCTGGCATTCCGCAATGCGGTGCTGGGCCTGGCGCGGCACTATCCCTTTGCCCGGGCGCTGGTGAACTCCGGGCGCCTGTCCGTTCCCACCCTGCTAGAGGAGTCCGCTTTGAATACACCCGATACCGCGCCGTTCTCCAGTGACATGATCCCCGGCGCCCCCTGCGACGACTGCCCCATGCGGGCGCAGGTCGCCCATTTCTGGCTGCTCAGCCGCCTGGGCAACGACTTCAAGCTGCTGGTCTACCTCCAGAACCCGGCCGACGTGACGGAGGCGGATGCCCTGCAGGGCCTCATCGCCGGGCCGATGCCCGTGGACGTCATCCTGGTCACCCCGGCCGGCGGACGCTCGCCGCACGGCTTCAAGGTCATGGAGGACTACACCGGCCGCTTCGCCGAGCGCTACGACGCGCAGCCCGGCTCGGCCTGGCTGATCCGGCCCGATCAGCACATCGCGGCCCGCTGGCGCCGGCTCGACGTGGCCCAGGTCCGCCAGGCCCTCGACCAGGCGACCTGCCAGCAGGGCTGACCGGCATGGGGCTCAATCTGAACCTGAACCTGGGCGAGCCCGGCAAGCACTACGTGCGCGCCTACACGCCGGGCGACGACTTCTACGCCGAACTGATCGAGCTGCACCGGGACCTCAGCGACGAGCAGAGCGTGCAGGTCAACGCGCGCCTGATCCTGCTGCTGGCCAACCACATCGGCGACCTGTCGATCCTGCGCGAGGCCATGGTGATCGCGCGCCGGGACCTCTGAGTCCGGGCGCGCGGCATCGGCGGGCGGCATCGGGCGGGCGCGCCGGGATGCCGGAAGGCTCCGCAGGCGCGGGCCTGCGGGCGGCGCCGCGCCCGCCCTCCGGGCGCAGCTTCAGGCGCGGAACGGCAGCATGCGGCGCAGGGTGTCGTCGCGGCTGAGGTAATGATGCTTCAGCGCGGCCAGGGCATGCAGGCCGATCAGCGCGTAGCCGACGTTGGCGATCAGCTTGTGGACGCCGATCACGGCCTTGCCCAGGGCCTTGTCCTCCGCCGTCAGGGAGGGCAGGGGGATGCCCCAGACGTGCGCCGTGCCGCCCATGGCGCTGATGGCGAACCAGGCCAGCAGGGGCAGGGCGATCAGCAGGGCGTACAGCGCCGCGTGCATGATGCCGGCTGAGATCCGCTCCCATTGCGCGGGCGGCGGAACGATGGCGGGCGGGCGGCTGAACAGCCGCACGGCCAGGCGCGCCACGGTCAGCGCGAGGATCGTCAGGCCGCAGGACGAATGCAGCATCCGCATGACGGCGCGTTCGGGGCTGTCCTTGGGAAACAGGCCCTTGAATTCCATCGCGGCGTAGACCACCACGATCAGGAGCAGGGTGATCCAGTGCAGGGCGATGGCGGAGCGGCTGTAGCGGGCGGAGGCGGACATGGAGCGGATTCCGGAAGGGCGGTTGGCGGAGGCGCCATGATCGCCCGCGCCGCATGAACCGAAGATGAACGGACGGGATTGCGCGGCGGGGCCGTGCGGGCGGACCGTGTCCATGCTCGCCGGACAGCGTGCCTGCGTCCGTGCGGGACGGCGCGGCTCAGGCGCGCGCCCAGCCGCGGCGGATCGGCCAGGCGAAGACGAAGCGGTAGGCCGGCTCGATGCGGCGCCGCAGGGCGGGGATCAGCGTGTGCCGCAGCGGCAGCCCGATGGCCGCGGCCGCCACGCCCGTCACCAGGCCACCGGCCATGTCCAGCGGGAAATGGATGCCCATGTAGATGCGCGCCCAGGCGATCGGCAGCGCGGCCAGGGCCAGGATCAAGGCGGCCTTGCGCCGCGCCGGATGCAGCGCCAGGCCGGCGCAGACCGCCCAGGCGAAGCTCAGGTGGTTGCTGGGAAACGAGGCGTTCGGCTTGTGGTCCAGGTACTGGTGGCCCAGGCCGATGACGAAGGGGCGCGGGTGGAACCAGGTCTTGGAGATCGCCCAGGACAGCAGCATGGCGATGGACGCGCTCACGACCGCCTGCAGCACGGCGTCGCGTCCGGCGGCGTCCGCCCGCAGCCAGCTCAGCGCCAGGTACAGGGGGAACAGGTAGATCAGGCCTTTGGCGAGGATCCCGCCCAGCAGCAGGGCGGCGGCCGAGGGATGGCTGGCGTTGATCCACAGGAACAGGGTGTCGTTCAGGGCTTCCATACAGGGGACGGGCGGCGTGTCGGGGAGGGCAGCATAGCATCGGCCCGGCCCGGATGGCGTATCCGGATGAAAAAGGGGCCCCCCACGCTGCGCAGCCTGCGGCTGCTTGTTGCCCCCACGCCGCGCAGGCTGGTGCTCGTGGTCAGTGATCGCCGGGTACGTGGCCTGTGCCGGCGACGAACACCGACTGGCGGTCGGAGTTGCCGAGGGTCAGGTGGTTGAACAGCAGGTTCAGGGTGATGGCCATGATCGCGGCCGAGCTGATGCCCGAGTGGAAGATCGTGGCGACCCAGGCGGGGAAATGGGCGTAGAACTCGGGCGCCGCGATGGGGATCATGCCGAAGCCCACGGAAGTCGCCACGATGATCAGGTTCATGTTGTTTTCGTAGTTCACCCGGGCCAGGGTGCGGATGCCGCTGGCCGCCACGGTGCCGAACAGCACCAGGCCGGCGCCGCCCAGCACCGCCGTGGGCACGGCGGCGATGAAGCGGCCGATCACCGGCAGCAGGCCCAGGGCCAGCAGGATGAGGCCGCTGGTGGCGACCACGTAGCGGCTTTTGACGCCGGTGACGGCGACCAGGCCCACGTTCTGGGCGAAGGCGCTTTGCGTGAAGGAGCCGAAGACCGGCGCCATCACGCTGGAGATCATGTCGGCGCGCAGCCCGTCGCCCAGGCGGTGCGAATCGATCCGGGTGTCGATGATGTCGCCCACCGCCAGGATGTCGGCCGAGGTCTCCACCAGCACCACCAGGATGACGATGAACATGGACACGATCGCGGCGGGGTGGAATTCGGGCCAGCCGAAATGGAACAGGGTCGGCAGGGCGAAGGCCGGGCCGTCGGTCGCCCGGGAGAAGTCGGTCATGCCGGCGCCCCAGGCGATGGCCGTGCCCAGCGCCATGGCCAGCAGGATCGACAGGCGCGAGATCGCCGCGTTGCCCAGCTTGCTGAGCAGCAGCACGATGAGCAGGGTGACGGCGGCCAGGCCGATGTTGGCCGTGCTGCCGAAGTCGGCCGCGCGGGGATTGCCGCCCATGGACCAGTGCGCCGCCACCGGCATCAGCGACAGGCCGATGGTGGTGATGACCGAGCCCGTCACCAGCGGCGGGAAGAAGCGGATGATGCGGGAGAAGACCGGCGTGATCAGCAGGCCGAGCAGGGCCGCCGCCATGACGGCGCCGAAGACCGAGGGCAGGCCGCCGCCGGCCGTCAGGATGGCGACGATGGTGGCCACGCTGGCGAAGGACACGCCCTGGACCAGCGGCAGCTGGCAGCCGAAGAACGGGATGCCCAGCGTCTGCAGCAGCGTGGCCAGGCCGCCCATGAACAGGCAGGAAGCGATCAGCACGCCGATTTCCGCGCCGCCCAGGCCGGCCGCCTGGCCGACGATCAGCGGCACGGCGATGATGCCGCCGTACATGGTCAGCACGTGCTGGAACCCATACATGAGGTTGGCCGTCAGCCCCAGGGTTTCGTCTTCGGGGCGCGGCGGCGCGGTGCGGGCGGGTGTGTTCAAGGCGGTCTCCATCCTCGTCGTTCGTCGTGGACCGGATGCGGCGCGCGCCAAGGCGGCGGGCCGGTCCGGTGGCGCCGCCTCCGGCGGCGCCGGGACGGTCGGTCGTGCATGAGGTCGACGGGCTTATTGTGAACCGCGGGCCTGGATTCCGGATCGCGGCCCCTTCATATTGCCCATCTTCATGTCTTTATTCGGGCCGCTGTCCATTGGTGTTTTCTCTAGGGGGCGGCGGGCGGAGCCTCGCGCGGAGGTCCAGCCGCACGGCGCGGGGCTTTCCAGCCGTCGCCGCGGGGTTTCCACAGGGTTTTCATTTAGAATGCCAGCTTTCCCTGTGTGAGCGGAACCAGGATGAACGAAGAGCGATCGGCGCCGGCCGGAGGGCGGTTCCCGGATGCCGGCATGCCGGACTTCTTCGAGGCCACGCCCATGGCCTTGTGGCTCGAGGACTACAGCGCCCTGCATGCGCAGTTCGAGCGCTGGCGCGCCGAAGGCGTCACGGACCTGCGGTCCTGGCTGCTCCTGGATCCCGATCGGCTGCGGCACTGCGCCGGCCTGATCCGCATCCGGCGCGTCAACCGCCAGGCGCTGACCCTGTTCGGCGCCGCCAGCCAGACCGAGCTGATGGACCGGCTGGGGGACGTCCTGCGCGACGACACCTTCGAGGGCCTGGCCGGCGAGCTCGACCAGCTCTGGCGCGGCCAGGGCGGCTTCCACAGCCAGACGGTGAACTACACGCTGGACGGCCGGCGCCTGGATCTTTCGCTCAAGGCCGTGGCGCTGGCCGACGAGAGCCGGCCCTGGGACCGGATCCTGGTGGCCATGGAAGACGTCACGCCGCTGCAGGAGGCCCGCCGCCAGGCCCAGGCGAGCGCGCGCGACGCCCGCGAATTCTTCCAGCAGGCGCCCGTGTCGCTCTGGGTCGAGGATTTCAGCGCCATCAAGCGCCTGTTCGACGAACTGCGCGAGCAGGACATCAGCGACTTCCGCACCTTCCTGGACGTGCATCCGGACTTCATCGACCGCTGCCTCCAGGAAATCCGCGTCATCGACGTCAACGACTACACGCTGGAGCTGTTCAAGGCCGATTCACGGGAACAGCTGATCGAGCGCGTGGGCGACATCTTCCGCGAGGAATCCCGCCTCTCCTTCGCCGAGCAGCTGGTCGAGCTGTGGCACGGCCGGCTGTTCCACCAGAAAGAGGTCCAGAACTGCACCCTGGCCGGCGACGTGCTGTACATCCACCTGCAGCTGTCGGTGTTCCAGGGGCACGAGGAGGACTGGAGCCTGGTGCTGGTCTCGCTGACCGACATCACCGCCCGCAAGAAGGCCGAGGCCTACCTGGAATATCTGGGCAAGCACGACGTGCTGACGCAGCTGAAGAACCGTTCGTTCTTCGTCGACGAACTGGGCCGCCTGCAGCGCAAGCGCGCGCCGCTGGTGTCCTTCATCGCCCTGGACCTGAACAACCTCAAGCAGGCCAACGACGAGGGCGGCCATGCGGTGGGCGACGACTTGCTGCGCCGCTTCGGCGAAGTCCTGAACAAGGCCGTGGACCGTCCCGGCCAGGCCGCCCGCATCGGCGGCGACGAGTTCGTGGTGCTGCTGCCCGGCTGCGACGAGGCGGCGACCCGCAAGGTGCGGGACAACATCCATTCCCTGATCGAGCTGAACAACCAGTATTACGGCGGCATCCCGCTCAGCGTCTCGGCCGGCGAGATCACCTGCCGCGATCCCGCCGCGCTGGAGCAGGCCTTGAGGGAAGCCGACCGGGCGCTGTACGAGGACAAGCGCCGCTATTACACCACCCACGAGCGGCGCCACTGACCGGCCCGGTATCCGGCCGGATCATGCCGCCGGTGCGCCTCGCCGTGCAACGGCATCGTCCCCGGCTTCCCGTCCCGTGCTCCGGCCGAATGAGCGGCCGCGGATCACGCCGCCGGTGCGCCTCCGGCCATCAGGCGGCGCGCGGCAGCGGGCTGACCGAGATCAGGCCGGGCTGGTCCACGGCTTCCAGGATGCGGCGCACGCGGTCCTGCCAGAGGTGCGCGAAATCCTGCTTTTCCGTGTCGGTGGCGATGCCGGACAGGATCTTCTGCAGCATCGGCATGGCGGCCGGCGAGCCCGGCACGCCCTGGGCGCTGAAGGACACCGCCACGCGGTCGCCCGTGTCGCGGCGGGTGAAGACGATCTCGCCCGGGACGTCGCCCTGGAAATGCAGCAGGTTGCGCCGGTCGTGCTGGCCGGCCAGGCCCTTGAAGCCCGTGTCCGCGGTGGCGCCCGTGACCAGGCTGACCACGTTGGCGATGACGCCGGTGACGCCGTTGGTGGCGCCGTCGGCGAAGGTGACGTCGATGTCGCCGCGCTGCGGGATCGAGCCGGGGTACAGGGCGCGCAGCGCGCGCACCGTCATCAGCCAGGCGCCGGCGACGGTGGGGCAGGAATGGCCGGCCAGGCGGACGGCGTCTTCGTAGCCGTATTCGATCAGGCCGTCGTCGGATGCGCCCAGCAGCTGGGCGAGCGGGTCGTGCAGCGCGATGCGGGGGGCCTGGGCGAAGAATGCGGGAAATGCCATGGAAAGGGCTCCGGAAAAACGTGTATCGGACCAGTGTAGACCGGTGCCGGAAGGAAAGCCGGCTTAACCCTGGGCGGCATCCGGTCGTTGGGTCGTTGAGTCGTTGGTCGCGGGGCCGTCGGGCCGCCGGGTCGCCGGGTCGCCGGGCGCGCGGGCCGGATGCCGGGACTGGCTGCGAGGATTGGACGCGGCGGCCGCCGGCAAGGGATCGGACGCAAAGTCACCGCCGCCGGCAGGGCCGGGTAGCGGACGGGGGCGGGATGCGGTGTAAGATGAACCAGATCAAGAGCGGCCTGTGGCCTACGCCCGGAGACGGTCCGGCGGGTCCGGGCTGGAACCGACAAGGAGGACATGCCATGGCACACCCCAACAGTTTCGGCGCGCGCGCAACCCTGGATGTGGGAGGCAAGTCCTACCGCATCTGGCGGCTGGATGCCCTGAAGGACCACGGGCTCGATCCCGGACGCCTGCCCTACGGCCTGAAGATCCTGCTGGAAAACCTGCTGCGCACCGAGGACGGCGTGGCCGTGCGGCCCGACGAGATCCGCGCCCTGGCCGGCTGGGATCCCGCCGCCGAGCCCAGCCGCGAGATCGCCTTCACGCCGGCGCGGGTCGTGCTGCAGGACTTCACCGGCGTGCCCGCCCTGGTGGACCTGGCCGCCATGCGCGACGCCATGCGGGCCCTGGGCGGACAGCCCGACCGCATCAATCCCCTGGCGCCGGTGGAGCTGGTCATCGACCACTCGGTGATCGTCGACGACTTCGGCAACAACCAGTCCTTCCGCCGCAACCAGGAAATCGAATACCGGCGCAACGTCGAGCGCTACAAGTTCCTGCGCTGGGGCCAGACGGCCTTCGACAATTTCCGCGTCGTGCCGCCGGACACCGGCATCGTCCACCAGGTCAACCTGGAACACCTCGCGCGCGGCGTGTTCACGCGCGAGATCGACGGCGTGACCGAAGCCTATCCCGACACCTGTGTGGGCACGGACTCGCACACGCCCATGGTCAACGGCCTGGGCGTGGTCGCCTGGGGGGTCGGCGGGATCGAGGCCGAGGCCGCCATGCTGGGCCAGCCCATCTCGATGCTGATCCCGCGCGTGGTCGGCTTCAAGCTGTCCGGCGCCCTGCCGGAAGGCACCACCGCCACCGACCTGGTGCTGACCATCACCGACATGCTGCGCAAGCACGGCGTGGTGGGCAAGTTCGTCGAATTCTACGGCCCGGGCGTGGCCGCCGTGCCGCTGGCCAACCGCGCCACCATCGGCAACATGAGCCCGGAATACGGTTCCACCATCTCCATCTTCCCGATCGACGAGGAAACCCTGGCCTACCTGCGCTTCACCGGCCGTCCGGCCGAGCAGGTCGCCCTGGTCGAAGCCTACGCCAAGGCCCAGGGCCTGTGGCACGATCCCGCGCACGAGCCGCAGTATTCCGAGCGCCTGGAACTCGATCTGGGCACCGTGGTGCCCTCCATCGCCGGCCCCAAGCGGCCGCAGGACCGGATCGCGCTGACCGACGCCAAGCCCGCGCTCGCCAAGTCCCTGGCCGCGCTGCCCGGCGCGCCGAAGTCCAACCCCGCCGTCGTGCGCCTGCCGGACGCGGGCGAATTCCCGCTCGACCACGGCGCCGTCGTCATCGCGGCCATCACCTCGTGTACCAATACCAGCAACCCGGCCGTCATGATGGCGGCCGGCCTGCTGGCGAAGAAGGCCGTGGCGCGCGGGCTGCGCCGCAAGCCCTGGGTCAAGACCAGCCTCGCGCCGGGATCCCGCGTGGTCACGGACTACTACGAAAAGGCCGGCCTGACGGCCTACCTGGACCAGCTGGGCTTCAACCTGGTCGGCTACGGCTGCACCACCTGCATCGGCAATTCGGGCCCCCTGATCCCCGAAGTTTCCGAGGCCGTGCGCGCCAACGACCTGGCGGTCGTCTCGGTGCTGTCGGGCAACCGCAACTTTGAAGGCCGCATCCACTCCGAGGTCAAGCTCAACTACCTGATGTCCCCCCCGCTGGTGGTGGCCTACGCGCTGGCCGGCACCATGGACATCGACCTGCTCAACGACCCGCTCGGCCAGGACGCCGAAGGCCGGGACGTCCGCCTGCGCGACATCTGGCCGTCGTCCGAGGAAGTCCAGGAGGCGATCCGTTCGTGCATCTCGTCCGACATGTACACGCGCGGCTATGCCGGCGTGTTCGACGGCGGCGCGCTCTGGCGCGACCTGGACACCCCCGAGGGCAGCCTGTTCCATTGGGAGGAAGACTCCACCTACGTGCGCAATCCGCCCTACTTCGAGGGCATGCCGCGCCAGCCGCAGCCGGTGGCCGACATCCGCGGCGCGCGGGTGCTGGCGATGCTGGGCGATTCGGTCACCACCGACCACATCAGCCCGGCCGGCTCCATCGGCAAGGACACGCCCGCCGGCCAGTACCTGCGCGCGCACGGAGTCGAGCCGCAGGACTTCAATTCGCTGGGGTCGCGGCGCGGCAACCACGAAGTCATGATCCGCGGCACCTTCGCCAACGTGCGCCTGCGCAACCAGATCGCCCCGGGCACCGAGGGCGGCTGGACGCGCGACTTCACCCGCGACGGCGCACCCGTCTGCACGATCTTCGAGGCCTCGCAGAACTACCTGGCGGCGGGGACGCCGCTGGTGATCCTGGCCGGCAAGGAATACGGCTCCGGCTCCTCGCGCGACTGGGCGGCCAAGGGCACGGTGCTGCTGGGCGTGCGCGCGGTGATCGCCGAATCCTACGAGCGCATCCACCGCTCCAACCTGATCGGCATGGGCGTGCTGCCGCTGCAGTTCCCCGCGGGCCAGAACGCGGCCTCGCTGGGGATCCGCGGCAAGGAGACCTTCGAGATCACCGGGGTGGAGGCCTTCAACGGCGGCGTCACGCCCAAGACCGTGCACGTGCGGGCGGGCGACGTCGAATTCGACGCCGTGGTGCGCATCGACACCCCGACCGAGGCCGCCTACTACCGCCACGGCGGCATCCTGCAGTACGCCCTGCGGCAGCTGCTGGAATAACGCTCGGGGACGGGACCGCGCGGGCCGCGCGGCGGCGGCCCGATGCCGCCCGGGGCTCCCGGCGGGTCCCGGGCGTCTCGGGCGTCCCGGTGCGCCCGGCGCCTCCCATGGCGTTCCAGGGCGCCGGGCCGGCCGGGCTTGCCGGCCGCCTTGTCTACAATGCGGGCTTCGGCCCGCATTTTTCCGCCCTCTTTTCCGCCATCGGGCCGGCTTTCCCGGTCGACGCATGAATCCATCCCCTTCCGCTTCCTGGGGCGCCCTGCTGCGAGGCCGCAACGGCCTGCGCTCCCTCGCCCTGGCCGGCGGCGTGGCGGTGCACGCGGTCAACGTGTTCATCGCCACCACCATCCTGCCCTCGGTCGTCCGGGACATCGGCGGCCTGCCCTGGTACGCCTGGAACACCACCCTGTTCGTGGCGGCCTCGATCATGGGCTCCTCCTGCGCTCCGCTGGGCATCCGCTGGTACGGCCTGCGGCGCACCTTCCTGCTGGCCCTGGCCGTGTTCATGGGCGGGACCGTGGTCTGCGGGCTGGCGCCCGGCATGCCCTGGCTGCTGCTCGGCCGGGTGGGGCAGGGCCTGGGCGGCGGTATGCTGCTCAGCCTGAGCTACGCCACCGTGCCCCTGGTCTTCGACCAGGACCTGTGGCCGCGGGCCATGGCGCTGATTTCCGGCATGTGGGGCGTGGCCACCCTCGCGGGGCCGGCCATCGGCGGGCTGTTCGCCGAGGCTGGGCACTGGCGCTGGGCCTGGGCCTTCTGGGCCGTGCTGCCGGTGTGCGGCCTGCTGGGCGCGCTGCTGGTGACGCAGCTCGGGCCCGCGGGCCGGGACCGCGGCGCGCGGCTGGAGGCGCCGCTGCTGCGTATGGGGCTGCTGGTCGCCTCCGTGCTGGTGGTGTCGGCGGCCAGCCTGTCGCCGTCCTGGATCGCCCAGCTCGCCGGGGTGGCGGGCGGCGTGCTGCTGATCCTCTGGCTGGCGCGCATCGACGGGCGGGCGCGCCAGCGCTTCCTGCCCGGGGGCGCCTGGGTGCTGGGCCATCCCCTGGGCCGCCGCTACGCCATGATCGGCCTGATGAGCCTGGGCGTGACGACGGAAGTCTTCGTGCCCTATTTCCTCCAGGTCCTGCACGGGCAGTCGCCGCTGCACGCGGGCTACCTGTCGGCGCTGATGTCGGCCGGCTGGACCTCGGGCACCCTGGCGAGCTCGGGGCGCGGCCCGGCCTGCGTCGGCCGCCTGCTGGTGCTGGGGCCGATCCTCTCGGCGGCGTCCCTGGCGGGGCTGTACGTCTTCATGCCCGATCCGGCTGCGCCGACGGCGCTGCTGGCCGCGCTGCTGCTGGGAGTGGGCATGGGCATCGGGCTGTGCTGGCCGCATCTGCTGACCGGCGTGTTCCGGGCCGCGCCGCCGGACCAGCAGAGCATCGCCTCGGCGGCGATCACGACCCTGCAGCTGTACGCGATGGCGCTGGGCGCCAGCGTGGCGGGCATGGCCGCCAACGCCGCCGGCTTTACCGACCCGGGCGGCTGGCAGGGCGCGCGCCAGGCCGCCTGGGCGGTCTACGGCGTGTTCGTGTTCGCGCCGGCCCTGGCGATCCGCCTGGGATGGCGCGCGCGCCGCGACGGCATCTAGCGCGCCGGCGGCGCGAGCCGGCCGAGGCCGGCCCCGGCCGGGGCTTGGCTTGCCGTGGCAATCACTTCAGCAGGTGGAACGTTTCGGGATCGGGGCCGATGCGGCCGTCGGCGCGGTCCAGGGTGGCGATCCGCTCCATCGCGGCCTCGTCCAGGTGCAGGTTCCAGAGATTGAAGTTTTCCTGCAGCCGTTCGGGGCTGGAGGATTTCGGGATCACCATGTGGCCCATCTGGATGTGCCAGCGCAGGATCACCTGGGCCGGGCTGGCCTGCAGCCGATGGGCCAGTTCCAGGATCACGGGGTCGCGCAGCGCCTGGCCCTGGCCGAGCGGGCTCCAGGCCTCGGTGCGGATGTCGTGGTCGGCGTGGTAGGCGCGCAGTTCGGCCTGCTGGAAGCGGGGGTGCAGCTCGATCTGGTTGAGCACCGGCAGCACGCCGGTGGCGTCCAGCAGCCGCTGCAGGTGCTCCTGCTGGAAATTGCAGACGCCGATGGACCGCGCGCGGCCTTCGTCGCGCAGCTGGATCAGGGCTTCCCAGGTTTCCACGTAGCGCTTCTGCTTGGGCACCGGCCAGTGGATCAGGTAGAGATCGACGTAGTCCAGCCCCAGGCGGTCGAGGCTTTCCTGGAACGCCGCCTTGGTACTATCGTGGCCATGGCGGTCGTTCCAGACCTTGGTGGCCACGAACAGATCCTCGCGCGGCACGCCGCACCCGGCGATGCCGCGGCCGACCTCGGACTCGTTGCCGTAGATGGCGGCGGTGTCGATGGAGCGGTAGCCGGCCTCGACGGCGGCATGGATCGCCGGGACGACGGCATCGCCGGTCAGTCTCCAGGTGCCCATGCCCAGCTGGGGCGCGCGGCGGCCGTCGTGAAACGTGATATACGGTTGATTGGTGGACATGCAGGTCTCCTGTGAAGGCAGCCCCTTGGCTGCGGCAGGCCTGGTTGGCCAATGAGGGCCAACCGATGATGAACGAATCTTTGGAGTCAGTCGAATGAGTGTACATAGCCAGGCGCAGCGCGTCACCGTGCCCCAGCTCGTCTCTTTCAAGGGCGAGCGCAAGATCGCGGCGCTGACCGCCTACATCGCGCCCATCGCACGCCTGCTGGACGAGGCCGTGGACATGCTGCTGGTGGGCGATTCCACGGCCATGGTCGGCTACGCGCTGCCCGACACGCTGTCGATCACGGTGGAGACGATGGCCGCGCACACCGCCGCCGTGGTCCGGGCCACCCATCACGCCTGCGTGATCGCCGACATGCCCTTCGGCAGCTACCAGCAGTCCCCGGCCCAGGCCTTCGCCAATGCCGCGACCCTGCTGGCGAGCGGCGGCGCCGCGGGCGTCAAGCTCGAAGGCGGCCAGGCCCTGGCCGACACCACCCGCTTCCTGGTCGAGCGCGGCATCCCGGTGCTGGCCCACGTGGGGCTGATGCCCCAGTACGTCCACACCATGGGCGGCTTCAAGGCCCAGGGCATGAGCGAGGCCGCCGCCCGCCGCATCCTGGACGATGCCCGGGCGCATGCCCAGGCGGGGGCCTTCGGCGTGGTGCTGGAAGGCATCAGCGAGCCGCTGGGGCGCGAAATCACGGCGGCGCTGCAGATTCCCACCATCGGCATCGGCGCCTCGCCCGCCTGCGACGGCCAGATCCTGGTGACCGAGGACATCCTCGGCCTGAGCGGGGACCGGATTCCGAAATTCGCCCGGCGTTTCGCCGATGCGGGGCAGGTGATACGGCAGGCGGCGCAGGATTACGCCCAATCCGTGCGGGAGGAGACCTTTCCCACGCTAGCTCATTGCTTTGGCGTACGAACCGGGAGGTAATATTCGGTATAACAGTCATTGCCAGATATTTCGCCTGGGCCGTCACCGGCTGATCCGGGCGGTTTCTGGCCGCCAGGCCGCCCAAGGCGGAACGCGCCCTTCGCGGACGCGAGCCGAAGGCGCGCCCGGTGAATTTTTTGGATGGGGGCAGGGACGGCCCGCATCGGGTGCCATGGAAATACGCCAACTCGAGGCTCTGAACGCCATCGTGACCAGCGGCAGCGTCACGGCGGCGGGCCGTATGCTGGGCCGTTCGCAGCCCGTCGTCAGCCGCCAGGTCAGCGATCTGGAAGCCGAACTGGGCTTCACGCTGTTCACGCGCACCCGGCCCGCCATCACCCTGACCGAGCAGGGGGCCGAGTTCTACCAGGAAGTGCGCGGCATCCTGGCCGACCTGCACCAGCTGGAATCGCGGGTCCAGGGCATGCGCAACGGCCAGGTCCGCCCCTTGCGCATCCTGGCGTCGGTCGATCTCGCGCGCAGCCTGCTGCCCGAGGCCCTGGCGCGGATGGACCGCTTCAGCCCCGTCTTCCGCCAGAAGCTCATCATCGAGGAAGTCGTCCACGAGGCGCCCGCCGGCGCCCTGGCCGAGGGCCGGGCGGACTTCGCGCTCATCAACCTGCCCATCGACGCCGAGGGCCTGCGCGCGCACTGGTGCGGCCAGGCGCCCTGCCTGCTGGCGCTGCCGGCCGCGCATCCGCTGGCGTCCCGGGACATGGTCCAGCTCGAGGAAATCCGCAACACCGACGTCATCACGCTGCTCAGCCGCTACCGCATGCGCTACCACCTGACCAGCAGCCTGGCGCAGGCCACGGCGGGCGAGGCGCGGCGCCACATCGAGGTCGGCAGCCAGCAGACGGCGCTGTCGCTGGTGCGGCTGGGGCTGGGCGTGGCGCTGATCGACCCGTTCTCGATCCGCGGCGCGCAGCTCGACGGCATCGTGCTGCGGCCCCTCCAGACCGACATCAGCTACATGATCGGCGCCGTTTCCCAGGCGACGCACGAACTGCCGGAAGGCGCCCTGCGCCTGATCCAGGGGCTGCATCTGCATGTCCAGAGCAGCATTCCCCACTATGTCGATACCGATCCCAGCGGGTTGCGCCAGGGGATCTCCAGCAAGGCCGAGATCCTGCGCTCGGCCTGATGCCCCGCCGCTCTCCGGCGGGGTGCCGGCCGCGGCCGTCCCGCCGCGGCGGCGTGCGCCCCGCGTCCCGTCCCCTTCCGAACCGCGGCGTCCGCCTTTCGCCCGGCCCGATTCCAGAGGCGTGCCGGCTTGTGCGATGATGTCGGGTCTTCTTCATGCGGCATAGGACGGCATCGTGATCCCGTTGTCCCCGGAAATCCTGGCGGCGCTGGCGCTGGCCCTGCTGGTCGGCGCGGCGGCCGGCGCCTGGCCCGCGCGGCGGCGCCTGCTGGCCCGCACGGCGGAGGCCGCCCGCCAGGCCGAGCGCGCCGACCATCTGCAGGAGCGGGTCGGGCAGCTCGAACGGGACCTGGCCGACCAGGCCGGCGCGCTGGAGGACTGGCGCACCCGGGCGCAGGACGGCCGGCTGGAACTGGCCCGGCTGCAGGCCGCCCACCAGGAAAAGCTCGCCGCCCTGGCGGACCTGCGCCAGGCCTTCGAGCAGTCGCGGGCGGCCCTGAAGACCGAATTCCAGCAGCTCGCCAGCCAGGTGCTGGAGGAAAAGAGCCGCGGCTTTTCCCAATCCAGCCAGGACACGCTCGACGGCCTGTTGCGGCCGTTCCGCGAGCAGATCGACGGCTTCCAGCGGCGCGTCAACGAGATCCACGACGCCTCGGTGCGCGGCCAGGCCCGGCTGGACGCGGAAATCCGCCGCGTCCTGGACGTGGGCCTGAAGATGAGCGGCGAGGCCCAGTCCCTGGCCACGGCCCTGAAGGGCGACAAGAAGACCACCGGCAACTGGGGCGAAGTCGTGCTGGAACGCAGCCTGCAGCTGGCGGGGCTGATCGCGGGCGACCACTACCAGGCCCAGGCGCCCTTCCGCGACGAGGCCGGCAATCGGCGCCAGCCGGATTTCGTCGTGCACCTGCCCGACGGCAAGCACCTCATCATCGACAGCAAGGTCTCGCTGGTGGACTACGACCGCGCCGTGGCGGCCGACACGCCCGAGGCGCGCGAGGCCGCGCTGGCCGCGCATGCGCGCGCCGTGCGCCATCACATCGACGACCTGGGCCGCAAGGACTACAGTGGCCTGATCGGCATGAAAAGCCCCGGCTTCGTGCTGATGTACATGCCGATCGAGCCGGCCTACATCGAAGCCATGCGGCACGACCGCGAGCTGTTCGACTACGGCTACCGCCGCAATGTCGTCCTGGTGTCGCACACCACCCTGATGCCCATCCTGCGCACGGTGGCCACCCTGTGGATGCTGGCGCGCGGCAACGAGCAGGCCCGTGCGCTGAGCGAGCAGGCCGGCGGGCTGTACCGGCAGGTGGAGGTGGTGGCCGACCGCCTGCAGAAGCTCGGCCATGCCCTGGGAGCGGCGGCCACGCACTACAACAGCACGGTCACGGCGGTGACGGGGCAGCGCGGCCTGTATGGCAAGGTCGGCCGCTTCGCAGAGCTGTCGGCCAAGGCCGGCCGGTCGCTGCCGCCGCTCGAACCCCTGCATGCGGACTTCGAGGTCCAGCGGCTGGACGGCGTGGCGTCCGGCCCGGAATGCGTGCCTGGAGCGGGAAACCCGTCCGAACCCCTTCTTTCCCCCTCGGAGCCGAACCCATGATGTGTCATTCCGCCCCGTGCCCGGCACCGGAATCCGGCCGGCGCCCTCGTCCCGTTTCCCGGCTGCGGCCGGCGCCGCGCGCCGCCGCGTGCCGGGCCGCCGCCCTCCTGCTCTGGGCCTGTGCGTGGCTGGGCGCGGCGGCGCCGGCTGCCACGGCCGCCGCGCCCGCCGGGTCCGGTCCGGCGGCGGCCGTCCAGGCCGCCGGGCGGCTGGACGAAGCCCCGCGCATGGCGATCCTGTCCGCCTTCGCGCCGGAGCTGGAGCTGCTGCGCGCCCGTCTGCAGGACCCGCGCGTCCACGCCGTCCAGGGCGTCGAGTTCATCACCGGCCGCCTCGAAGGCAAGCCCGTCGTGCTGTCGCTCAGCGGCATCAGCATGGTCAATGCCGCCATGAACACCCAGCTGCTGTTCGACCGCTTCCACGTCACGCACCTGATCTTCAGCGGCATCGCGGGCGGCGTGAATCCGGATCTGCGCATCGGCGACGTCAGCGTCCCGGAGCGCTGGGGGCAGTACCTGGAAGTGGTCATGATGCGGGAAACCGCGCCGGGGCAGTATCGTGCGCCAGCGTCCAAGGGGACCTTCCAGTTCGCCCCCTACGGCATGATGCAGCCGCGCGCCGTGCGCGTGCGGCCGGGCGGGGATGCGGACGGCGTGGCGGGCGGTGTGGCGGACGCGCGTTCGGCGGGCGGCGGGACGGGCATCCAGGAAAAATTCTGGTTCGAGGCCGATCCGGGCATGCTGGCCGTGGCGCGCGGCATCCAGTCCGTGCCCCTGCGCGCCTGCGACCGCGAGGACCGCTGCCTGGACGAGCGCCCGCGCCTGGTGGTCGGCGGCAACGGCGTGTCCGGCCAGGCCTTCGTGGACAACGCGGATTTCCGCCGCTACGCCTTCCGCACCTTCCAGGCCAACGTGCTGGACATGGAAAGCGCCGCCTGCGCCCAGGTCGCCTGGCGCGCGGGCGTGCCCTTCATCGCCTTCCGCTCGCTCAGCGACCTGGCCGGCGGCGGGCCGGGCGAAAATGAAATGGACGCCTTCCTGCACATCGCCGCGGACAACGCCGCGCAGGTGCTGCTGGCATTCCTGCGCGCCTGGCCGGGCTAGAAGCCGCCCGCCGCCGGGCATGAGGCATGCGCCCGCGGCCGGGAAGCATTCCAGGAGCATTCCAGGAGTACGCAAGGAGCATCCCGGGAGTACGCGGGATGCATGCGCGGACCCTTCCAGGAGCATTCGAGGAGAGCACGATGAATCCGCCGACACCCGCTGATGAGGCGGCGGCCCGGCCGCCATCCGACGCCGGCGCCGCTGCCGCGGATGCTGCCGATACCGCCGGCGCCCGCCTGGAAGCGGCCTTCCGGCACGCCGCCGTGGCCTCCACCCTGTACCTGCCCGGGCAGCCGGACCGCGACGTCGGCCTGGCCGAACTGGGGACGGCCGCGGCCGGATCCGGCCTGCTGTGGGTCGGCCTGAAGGAGCCCGACGAGGCCCTGGTGCGTGACGTGGGCCGGCGCCTGGGTCTGCCCGGCCGCGCCATCGAGGAAATCATCTCCCCGCACCGGCGCCCGAAGATCATCGAATACGACCAGCTGACGCTGGTGGTCGTGGTGACGGTCGAGATCGTCCAGGACCGGCCCGGCTTCGGCGACACCCAGCTGCTGATCGGGCCGGGCTACCTGCTGACGATCCGCCGCCACGCGGAAGGATCGTACCGGGAACTGCGCAACCAGCTGGCCGAGTCGCCCGAATTCCTCAGCCGGGGCAGCGATTACGTCGCCTCCACGCTGCTGGACCTGCTGGCGGACCGTTATGTCGAGGCGCTTGACCACATGGAGGGCCGGGTCGAGAATGTCGAGCACCAGTTCCTGCTGCGCGGCTTCCGCGAAATGGACATCCGCCGCCTCTACCGCCTGCGGCGCGACCTGCTGCGCATGCAGACGGCGATCGCGCCGCTGGTGGAGATCTGCCGCCGCCTGGCCCGCGTGGACATGCGCAACATCGGCTCCGACAGCCGGGCGTATTTCAACGAGGTCGCCGACCGCATCCAGCGCATCGTCGAATCCATCGCCGGCCTGCGCGAGGCGCTCGCCTTCGCCTTCGAGGCCAGCATGATGATCAGCCAGATGCAGCAGACCGACATCACCCGCAAGCTGGCCGCCTGGGCCGCCATCCTGGCCGTGCCCACGGCGGTGGCGGGCATCTACGGCATGAATTTCAACCACATGCCGGAACTCGGCTGGACCTACGGCTATCCGGCGATGCTCGCCGGGACGGGCGCGGTCTGCGGGCTGCTGTACTGGAAGTTCCGCCGGATCAAGTGGCTGTAGGGTCCCGGGCTGCGGCCGCCCGGGCCGTCCACCGGCGAGGAGGGAACCGCCCGGCGGTGCGGCGCGCCGCCGGGCGAGGGTCGCGGGGCCCGGCGCCGCCGCGGAGGCCGGCGCCGGGCGTCCTCCCGGTCCGCGACTAGTGGAACAGGGCGCTCGCCTTGAGCAGGGTTTCCCAGATGCCCAGCGCCAGTGGGATGCCGACGTAGAGCCAGAACAGCGCGATCAGGGCGGGCGAAGGGGTGCGTGTCGTCGTGGCGGTCATGGAAGTCTCCTATTTCTGGTGGGCCATCTGATGGGCCAGGCCGGCGCCCAGCGGTGCGGCGCCGGCCTCGGCGGCCATGTGGTGGTGCGAGGCGACCGGACGGACCAGCAGGTTGCAGATGAAGCCGACGACCAGCAGGCCCGCCATCAGGTACATCGTGACCGTGTAGGACTGGCCCGGCGGGACGCCGTGGTCCACCTGGTACTGGCGGATGTAGTTCACCAGCACGGGGCCCAGCACGCCGGCGGCGGCCCAGGCGGTCAGGAGGCGGCCGTGGATGCCGCCCACGTAGCGGGTGCCGAACAGGTCGGCCAGGTAGGCCGGGATGGTGGAGAAGCCGCCGCCGTACATCGAGATGATGATGGCGTAGAACAGCACGAACAGGGCGACGTTGCCCGAGGCGCCCATGCCCGGCACCAGGAAGTACAGCACCGCGCCCAGCACGAAGAAGATCCCGTAGGTGACCTTGCGTCCCAGGTAGTCCGAGGTGCTGGACCAGAAGAAGCGGCCCAGCATGTTGGCCAGCGACAGCAGGCCCACGAAGCCGGCCGCCGCGGCCGGCGTGATGGCGCCGCGGAAGCTCTCCTGGATCATCACCGAGGCCTGGCCCAGCACGCCGATGCCGGCCGTCACGTTCAGGGTCAGTGCCCACCACAGCAGCCAGAACTGCGGGGTCTTCAGGGCCTGGTCGATGTGGACGTGGTTGCGCGAGATCATGGCCTTCTGCGTGGCCGGCGGCGTCCAGCCCTCGGGCTTCCAATCCGGCGCGGGGATGCGGATGGCGCAGGCGCCGATCATCATGGAGGCGAAGTACAGCACGCCCATCACCAGGAAGGTCTGGGCCACGCCCAGCGAATCCGGCGTGCGGAAGTGCTCCATCAGCGCCACCGACATCGGCGAGGCGATGAAGGCGCCGCCGCCGAAGCCCATGATCGCCATGCCGGTGGCCATGCCGCGCTTGTCCGGGAACCACTTGATCAGGGTCGAGACCGGCGAGACGTAGCCGATGCCCAGGCCGATCCCGCCCAGGACGCCGTAGCCCAGGTACAACAGCCAGAGCTGGTGGGTCGAGATGCCGACCGAGGACACGATGAAGCCGCCGCCGAAGCAGCAGGCCGCCACGAACATGGCCTTGCGTGGCCCGACGTCCTCCAGCCACTTGCCGGCGAAGGCGGCCGACAGGCCCAGGAACAGGATGGCGAGGCTGAAGATCCAGCCCAGGGCGGGCAGGCCCCAGTCCTCCGGCGCGGGCTGCTGGATGCCGATGAGTTTGGTCATCGGGCCGTTGAACACCGAGAAGGCGTAGGCCTGGCCGATGCACAGGTGGACCGCCAGGGCGGCGGGCGGAATCATCCAGCGGTTGAAGCCGGGCGGGGCGGTGATGCGTTCCTTGCTGAAGAATCCGCTTTGGTTTGTTTCCGTACTCATGAAGTCTCCTCCTGGGTCGAATGCCCGGTATGTCTGCGTGGGTGCTGCTGAGGTCGGAAAGGGAGATCGGTGGCCGGCGGCGGACCGGAGGCCTGCGCGGTGGGGCCGGGCGGGGCGGGCGGCGGGGCGGGCGCCCTGCCCGGATGGAGGCGTTCGCGGTGCAGCGCGATGGCTTCCCGGCACAGGGGCGACAGCGCGGTGTCGCCCCATTGCCCGTCCGGGTGCGTGCCGAGATAGTCCAGCAGGGCGCGCCGCATGCGCGGGTCCCAGAATCGCCGGATGTGGTCGGCGATGCTGTCGATGCCGGCGGCCCGGTCGGGCATGGCCTCGAAGAACAGGCCGATGCGGTTGGCCAGGCGGATCAGGTGCTCGATGTTGGTCACGGGCGGCTCTCCTCCGGGTCCAGGTCCAGGTAATCGGGCCGGCTGTAGACCGTGCAGCGGCCATCGCGCGCGAAGCCGGCCAGCATCATGGGGGCCTCGCGGGCCAGCCGCACGGCCAGGGTGGTGGGGGCCGAGACGGCGACCAGCGCCCGGATGCCGGCGGCGTGCGCCTTCTGCACCATCTCGAAGCTGGCCCGGCTGGAGATCACCACGAACCCCAGGCCGGGGTCCACCGGCTCGCGCAGCAGGCGGCCGATGAGCTTGTCGAGCGCGTTGTGCCGCCCCACGTCCTCGTAGGTCCAGGCCAGGCGCCCGTCGGGTTCGGCCCAGGCGGCCGCGTGGGTGGCGCCGGTCAGGTTGTGCAGCGGCTGGCGCCGGCGCAACTGGTCGAGCGCGGATTGGACCGCCCCGATCGCCCAGGGCCGCCGCGGCGCGGCCAGGGGAGGCAGGTCGCGGCGGATCTGCGCCAGGCTCTGCACGCCGCACAGGCCGCAACTGGTGCTGCCCGCCAGGGTGCGCCGGCGCAGCTTCAGGGCGTGCAGCCGGGCGTTGACGATGCGCAGCCGCACCACCAGGCCGTCGGGCGCGGATTCGACGTCGATGTCCAGCACGTCGGCCGGCGAGCGGACGATGCCTTCGGTGTAGGAAAAGCCCAGCGCCAGTTCGTGGAGATGCAGCGGCGAGGCGAGCAGCGCGGCGTGCGCGATGCCGTTGTATTCCAGGGCGACCGCCTGTTCGCAGGCGATGGCGTCCTGCGCGGCCGTCGCCCGGCTGCCGCCGACGCGCAGGATGTCGTCCATCGCCAGGCCGGCGGACGGGTCGGGGAAGTCGGACAGGGGATCGAAGTCTGCGGGGTGCATGCGGATCTCCTCAGGCGCCGGCGGGCGCGGCCTGGGGCTGGCGGGCCTCCAGGAGCTCGTCCTGGCGCCGGTCGTGCGCCGCCCAGTCCCGCTGCCAGGCCGACGGCGCGGTGACCTTGCGCACCTGGACGGCGGTGACCTTGTATTCCGGGCAGTCGGTCGCCCAGTCGGTGTTGTCGGTGGTGAGGACGTTCGAGCCGCATTCCGGGAAGTGGCAGGTGGTGTACACCACGCCCGGCTGGATCCGGTCGGTGACGGTGGCGCGCAGCACGGTCTCCCCGGCGCGGCTCTCGATGGCGACGCGGTCGCCCTCGACGATGCCCCGGTCCTCGGCGTCGTGGGGATGGATCTCCAGCACGTCCTCGCTGTGCCAGGCGTTGTTGGCGGTGCGGCGGGTCTGCACCCCGGCGTTGTACTGCGACAGGATCCGGCCCGTGGTCATCAGCAGCGGGAAGCGGCGCGTGGAGCGCTCCTCGGTCGGGACGTACTGCGTGATCATGAAGCGGCCCTTGCCGCGCACGAACTCGTCCACGTGCATGATGGGCGTGCCTTCCGGGGCCTCGTCGTTGCAGGGCCACTGGACGCTGCCGCCCAGGGCGGCGATGCGGCCGAAGGACACCCCGGCGAAGGTCGGCGTCAGCCGGGCGATCTCGTCCAGGATCTCGCCCGGATGGGCGTAGTGCATGGGATAGCCCATGGCGTTGGACAGGGCGCAGGTGACTTCCCAGTCGGCCAGGCCGGCCTTGGGCGCCATCACCTGGCGCACCCGCGAGATGCGGCGCTCGGCGTTGGTGAAGGTGCCGTCCTTTTCCAGGAAGGACGAGCCGGGCAGGAAGACGTGCGCGTACTTGGCGGTCTCGTTCAGGAACATGTCCTGGACGATCACGCATTCCATGGCCTGCAGGGCCGCCACCACGTGGCGGGTGTTGGGATCGGACTGGGCGATGTCCTCGCCCTGGCAGTACAGGCCCTTGAACGAGCCGCCGTGGGCCGCGTCGAACATGTTGGGCAGCCGCAGGCCCGGCTCGGACTGCAGCGGGACGCCCCAGGCGCGCTCGAATTCGGCGCGCACGGCGTCGTCGGACACGTGGCGGTAGCCGGGGAACTCGTGCGGGAACGAGCCCATGTCGCAGGAGCCCTGGACGTTGTTCTGGCCGCGCAGGGGATTGATGCCCACGCCCTCGCGGCCGATGTTGCCGGTGACCATGGCGAGGTTGGCGATGCACATGATGGCCGTGGAGCCCTGGCTGTGCTCGGTGACGCCCAGGCCGTAGTAGATCGCGGCGTTGCCGCCGGTGGCGTACAGGCGGGCGGCGCCGCGCAGGTCGGCCGCGGGCACGCCGGTGATGGATTCGGTGGCCTCGGGGGCGTGTTCCGGGCGGCTGATGAACTGCATCCATTCCTCGAAGGCCCGGTCCTCGCAGCGGGCGCGGACGAACTCCCGGTTCGCCAGGCCCTCGGTGACGATGACGTGTGCCATGGCGTTGAGCACCGCGACGTTGGTGCCCGGGCGCACCGGCAGGTGGTAGTCGGCCTTCACGTGCGGCGCGTCGACCAGTTCGATGCGGCGCGGGTCGATCACGATCAGCCGCGCGCCCTGGCGCAGGCGGCGCTTCAGGCGCGAGGCGAAGACCGGGTGGGCGGCGCTGGGGTTGGCGCCCAGCACCACCGCCACGTCCACGTGCATCACCGAGTCGAAGGTCTGGGTGCCGGCCGATTCGCCGATGGTGGCCTTCAGGCCGTAGCCGGTGGGGGAATGGCAGACGCGGCCGCAGGTGTCGACGTTGTTGTTGCCCATGGCGGCGCGCACCAGCTTCTGGACGAGGTAGGTTTCCTCGTTGGTGCAGCGCGACGAGGTGATGCCGCCGACCGAGTCCACGCCGTACCGGGCCTGGATGCGCCGCAGTTCCGAGGCGGCGTGACCGATGGCCTCTTCCCAGGAGACCTCGCGCCAGGGGTCGGTGATCTTTGCGCGGATCATGGGCTTGGTCAGGCGGTCGGCGTGGGTGGCGTAGCCCCAGGCGAAGCGGCCCTTGACGCAGGAATGGCCGCGGTTGGCCTTGCCGTCCTTCCAGGGCGTCATGCGGATCACCTGGTCGCCCTTCATCTCGGCCTTGAAGCCGCAGCCCACGCCGCAGTAGGCGCAGGTGGTGATGACCGCGTGGTCGGCCTGGCCCTGCTCGATGACGGTGTTCTCGGTGAGCGCCGAGGTCGGACAGGCCTGGACGCAGGCGCCGCAGGACACGCAGTCGCTCGCCAGGAAGCCGTCGTCCTGGCCGGCGACGATGCGCGAATCGAAGCCGCGTGCCTGCACGGTCAGGGCGTAGGTGCCCTGGACGTCGTCGCAGGCCCGCACGCAGCGGCTGCAGACGATGCACTTGGACGGGTCGTAGGTGAAATAGGGATTGGAGGCGTCGGCGGCGTCGTCCAGGTGGTTGGCGCCGTCGAAGCCGTAGCGCACATTGCGCAGCCCCACCACGCCGGCCATGTCCTGCAGCTCGCAGTCGCCGTTGGCCGGACAGGTCAGGCAGTCCAGCGGGTGGTCGGAGATGTAGAGCTCCATCACGTTGCGCCGCAGTTCGTGCAGCTTGCCGGTCTCGGTGCGGACCACCATGCCGTCCTCGACGGGCGTGGTGCAGGACGCCGGATGGCCGCGGCGGCCTTCGATTTCGACCAGGCACAGGCGGCAGGAGCCGAAGGCCTCCAGGTTGTCCGAGGCGCAGAGCTTGGGGATCTGGATGCCGGTCTCGGCGGCGGCGCGCATGATCGAGGTGCCGGCCGGGACGGTGACGGTCTGGCCGTCGATGGTCAGGGTGACGGTTTCGGTGGACAGGGACTCGGGCGTGCCCATGTCGCGGTCGCGTTTCAGGACGGTTTCCAGCATGGCGGGCTCCTAGGCGGGCTGCGAGGCGGTCTGGGGAACGGAGGCGGGGGACAGGCCGAAGTCCTCGGGGAAATGGCGCAGGGCGGACAGCACGGGGTAGGGCGTCATCCCGCCCAGCGCGCACAGCGATCCGGCCATCATGGTGTCGCACAGGTCGCGCAGGAGTTCGGCCCGGGTCTCGCGGTCCCGGCCGTCGCGGATCGCGCGGATGACCTCGGTGCCGCGCACCGAGCCGATGCGGCAGGGCGTGCATTTGCCGCAGGATTCGATGGCGCAGAATTCCATGGCGTATTCGGCCAGGGCGGCCATGTCGGCCGTGTCGTCGAAGGCCACCACGCCGCCGTGGCCCAGCATGGCGGAAATCGCCAGGAAGGCCTCGTAGTCCAGCGGCGTGTCCCACTGGGATTCGGGCAGATAGGCGCCCAGCGGGCCGCCCACCTGGACCGCGCGCAGGGGACGCCCCGAGGCGCTGCCGCCGCCGAAGCCGTACAGCAGCTCGCGCAGCGTCAGGCCGAAGGCCTTTTCGACCAGGCCGCCCTGGCGGATGTTGCCCGCCAGCTGGAAGGGCAGGGTGCCCCGCGAGCGGCCCATGCCGAAGTCGCGGTAGGCCTGCGCGCCGCGCGCCAGGATGAAGGGCACCGTGGCCAGCGAGATCACGTTGTTGATCACGGTGGGGCAGCCGAACAGGCCGCGCACGGCGGGCAGCGGCGGCTTGGCGCGCACCAGGCCCCGGCGGCCTTCCAGGCTTTCGAGCAGCGAGGTTTCCTCGCCGCAGATGTAGGCGCCCGCGCCGCGCCGCAGCTCGATGTCGAAGGCGCGGCCCGAGCCCCGGATGTCGTCGCCCAGCCAGCCGGCCTCGCGCGCGGCGCGCAGGGCGCCGGCCAGGACCCGTTCGGCCTGGGGATATTCGGAGCGGACGTAGATGTAGCCCCGCGTGGCGCCCACGGCCAGGCCGGCGATCGCCATGCCCTCGATGAGCGCGCAGGGGTCGCCCTCCATCAGCAGGCGGTCGGAGAACGTGCCCGAGTCGCCTTCGTCGGCGTTGCAGACGATGTATTTCTGCGCCGCCGGGGTCTGCAGCACGGTGCGCCACTTGATGCCGGTGGGAAAGGCCGCGCCGCCGCGGCCGCGCAGGCCGGATTCGGTGACCGCGTCGACGATGGCCTCGGGCGCCATGTCCAGCGCCCGCCGCAGCCCGGCGAAGCCGCCGTGGGCCTCGTAGTCGGGGATGCTCAGCGGGTCGATCAGGCCGACCCGGGCGAAGGTCAGGCGCTCCTGGTTCTTCAGGTAGGGGATGTCTTCGGTCGGGCCGTGGCACAGGGGATGGGTGCCGCCCGCCGCGGCCGCGCCGCCTCGGGTGGCACCGCCCGGGGCGCCGTCCGTACAGGGAGTACAGGCCGCGTCCAGGATGGACGGGACGTCTTCCGGTGCGACGGAGCCGTAGGCGATCCGTCCGGCGGGCGTCTCGACCTCGACCAGGGGTTCGAGCCAGAGCAGGCCGCGCGAGCCGTTGCGCACGATGCGCAGGTCCAGGCCGCGGCGGGCGGCTTCCGCGCGGAAGGCGTCGGCCACCGCGTCGGCCCCCATGGCCAGGGCGGCGGTGTCCTGCGGGACGTAGAGGATGCGTTCCATGGCTCAGGCCTCCCGCGCCGCCGCCAGCAGGGCGTCCAGTTTCTCGGGGGTGACGCGGGCATGGGGACGGCCGTCGATCATGACGGCGGGCGACTGGGCGCACAGGCCCAGGCAGTACACCGGGGCCAGCGAGACTTCGCCGGGATCCCCGGCGGCGACGCGCGCCCGGGCGTGCTCGTACAGGGCGTTGCCGCCACAGGCCTGACAGGATTCGGCGCGGCAGACTTCGAGCTGCGTGCGCGCCGGCGGCGTGGTGCGGAAGTGGCCGTAGAAGCTGATCACGCCGTGGACCTCGGCGCGGGACCGCTGCAGGGCGGCGGCGATCTGCGGCACGGCCGGCTCGGGAATCCAGCCCAGGGCGTCCTGCACGTCGTGCAGGATCGGCAGCAGGGCGCCGGGCCGGCCGGCGTGCCGGGCGAGGATGTCCCGCACCAGCGGGTGGGCGTCGTGCGGGGCTGCGTCGGCATCGGACCGGATGGTGTCCATGGCTTCGTCTCCGGCGCATGATCGGCGGGCATGCGCTTTAATAGGTTTATTCGTGCATATATAATTCAGTGCCGTTGATTTACTCTACTCTTGAAAATAATTTGATTTCAATAAGATAATAAAAACATATTTGGATCATGGTTGCTTTTTTATAGGCAATCGAATTCATATTAATAAGACTTTCAGGAGGAGACATGGCGGTTTACCGGTTCAAACCCCGGCTGCATTCCGAATGGGTGCTGGAAAAGCAATCCGGGGAAATACTGCCCATGGGCGAGGTGCTGCGGCTGCTGGCCGCCGTCGACGAGCACGGCCACATCGCGGGGGCCTGTCAGGCGCGCGGGATGTCCTACCGGCATGCCTGGGGCATCCTGCGCAAGGCCGAAGCGGAATTCCAGGCGCCGCTGATCGAAACCTCGCGGCGGCGCGGTTCGCGTCTGACCAGCTTCGCGCAGCACCTGCTGTGGGCCAACCGGCGCATCGACGCGCGCCTGGCGCCCACCTTCGAGAGCCTGGCGTCCGAGCTGCAGGAAGAGCTGCAGCGCCTGTATTCCGAGGAAATGTCCGTGCTGCGCCTGCATGCCAGCCACGGCTTCGCCGTCGAGGGCCTGATGCGCCTGGCCAACGACCACGACATGCTGCCGCTGGAACTGCGCTACCGCACCGGGATCGAGGCGCTGGCCTCGCTGGACCGCGGGGAATGCGACCTGGCCGGATTCCAGGTGCCGCTCGCGGAATACGAAAAGCCGATCCTGCAGCACTACAGGCGCTGGCTCGATCCGGACCGCATGCTGCTGCTGCACCTGGCGGAGCGCAACACCGGGCTGTTCGTGCAGCCCGGCAATCCCAAGCGCATCCGCTCGGTCAGCGACCTGGTGCGCCCGGACGTGCGCTTCGTGAACCGGCAGATCGGCTCCAGCACGCGCTTCCTGGTGCATCTGATGCTGGATCGCCTGGGCATCGACTCGAAGGACGTCACCGGTTTCGACAGCGGGGAATTCACGCACATGGCCATCGCCGCCCACATCGCCAGCGGCATGGCCGACGTGGGCATCGGGGTCGAGACCGCCGCCTGGCGCTGCGGGCTGGAATTCATCCCCCTGGCGCGGGAGCGCTATTTCTTCGGCATCAACAAGGAACTGGTCGGCACCCAGTCGCTGCAGCGGCTGCTGGACCTGATGAACGGCGACGCCTACCAGGCCTACGTGCGGGACCTGGTGGGCTACGACTGCAGCCTGCTGGGGCAGGTGCAGACCCTGGAACAGGCCTTCGGGCCGGATTTCCGCATCGCCGTGAGCGTGAAGCGGCCATTGTAAAATGCCCCACCCGGCGCTGCGCCCTCCGGCGATTCCTTCCCTCCATGCTGAACATCCTTGCCATCATCGGGCCGCTTTTTGCGGCCATCGCCATCGGCTTCGCGGCCATCCGGCTCGGCTTCTTCAGCAAGGACGACGTCCGGGTGCTGGGCCGCTTCGTCATCCAGCTCGCCCTGCCGGCCTTGCTGTTCAAGGCGCTGGCCGAACGCTCCCTGGACGAGATCTTCAACCTCGGCTACCTGGGCGCCTACGCGCTCGGTTCCGTGGCCTGCCTGGCGCTGTGCACGGCCGGGGCCCGGCTGTTCCTCGGTCCCCTCTCCCGGCCCGCGCTGGGCATGATCGCCGTCGGCAGCTCGCTGTCGAACAGCGGCTTCATCGGCTTTCCCCTGGTGCTGCAGTTCCTCGGCCACGATGCCGCCGTCGCCCTGGCGCTGTGCATGCTGGTGGAAAACCTCGTGGTGCTGCCCATCGCCCTCATCATCGCCGAGCCGGCGGGCGATGGCGGCGGCGGGCGCCTGCGCGTGCTGCTCGGCCTGCTCCGCGGGCTGCTGCGCAATCCGCTGATCCTGGCCATCCTGGGCGGCTTCGCCTGCTCGCTGCTGCAGCTGCGGCTGCCGCTGCCCGTGGCACGGGTCGTCGATCTGTTCGCCGGCGCGTCCGGCCCGGTGGCGCTCTTCGTCATCGGCGGCACGCTGGTCGGCCTGCGGCCGGGCGGCGACCTGCCGCGCATCCTGTGGGTCAGCGCCGGCAAGCTGATCCTGCATCCGCTGGCCGTCGCGCTGGCCCTCTGGGCGTTCCTGCCCGGCGACCCCCTGCTGCAGGCGGCCGGCGTCATCATTGCCGCCCTGCCCATGTTCAGCATCTTTCCCATCATCGCGCAGAAATACGACGAGCAGTCCTGGTGCGCCTCGACTCTGCTGGTTGCGACGCTCGGCTCGTTCGTGACCCTGAGCGTCGTGCTGTGGCTGGTGGGTGCGTTCTTGCGCGGGTGAGGGCCGGCGGAAGTCCTGGCGGGGACCTGTGCGTCCATGGGCTCGTGCGGCCGTTCGTTGCGGGGCGTCCGGCTATTCGATCAGGAACCGGCCGCGCATGCCGGCTTCGTAGTGACCCGGGATCGTGCACGCGAAATCGAGGGTGCCCGGCTGCGCGAACGTCCAGACCAGCTCCCCGCTGCGGCCCGGCTCCAGCGTGAGCGCGTTGGCCTCGTGATGCGCCGGCATGCCGGGGTGGGCGCGCATCTCCTGGGCGTGCGCCAGGATCTCGTCGGGTTTGCCCAGGACGAATTCATGGGCCAGCCTGCCGGCATTGTGCAGCCGCAGCCGCACGGTCTCGCCCGGCCGCACCGGGATCCGGTCGGGGTGGAAGCGCATGGCGTCGTCCATGGCGATCTCGATGACGCGCTCGGGCTGGGCGTGTTCCTGCGCGTGCGCAGGCGTGTGGGCGGGCGCGTGCGCGGGCATGTGTGCCGCCGCCGGCGCTGGTGCCGGCGGGGGTGCCGGTGTCGCGTGCATGTCGTGCGGGGCGCCCTCCTGCGCGCGGGCGGCGCCCGTGGCGAGAAGGAGCGCGGCGAGGAGGACGAGCGGCTGGGTGCGCATGGGAAGCTCCTGGTGCGGGCCCGCCGAGCAGGCCGTTTCGACGAGCATGCGGGCTTGCCACGCGTGCGGTTCCGATGAGCGGGCGGCTGCGTCGAGCATGCGGTTCCGACGAGCATAAACCCTGTCGCCGCCGTGGGCGCGGGAATCCCCCGCGGACGAGTCGGAAACCGGGGCGGCGCGCCTCCGTTCCCCGGTCAGCCGCCGCGCACCATCTGCAGGATCCGGGTGGTCGTCAGGCCGCGCGACATGTCCTGCATCTGCGGCAGGTACCGGTCCTGCATCCGGCGGCCGTCCGCCATCACGTGCTGGTAGGCGTCGCGCAGCATCTGCGTGCTCAGCGTCCGGCCGCCGGCGTAGTACTGGTGCGCGACGTGGCCCAGCGCGTAGGTGGAGGCGAAGCTCATGCCGCTGCTGACCGCCTGGCGGCCCAGGCCGCCGAGCAGGCCCCCGCCCACCTTGCCCAGCAGGCCGCCGAGCAGCTTGCGGCCCGCCTGTTCCAGGTACTGCGAGGTCAGGCCCACGCCCAGGGTGGCCAGCAGGTCCTTGATGTGGCCGCGGTCCAGCTCGTAGCCGTGGCTCTGGCCGATCTGGTAGACCAGCCGCATCTGCAGCGGGATGATGGCCAGCGTGGACAGGTTCTCGGGCAGCAGTTCGATGGCGCCGTTGAGGATCGCCGCATTGAGGATCTTGCCGTCCATCTCCGCCGCCGACAGCGCGCCGGGGCGGCGTTGCGCGGCGGTGCCGGATGGCGCATCGGGTGCAGTGGGCGTATCGGTTGCCGGCGCCGCCTCGGCCATCGCGGACGCCGTGTCCAGCGGCGCGGCCGCCAGCGCGTCGGCCTGCGCGTCGAAATCCGCCGGCGCCTGGCCCAGCGCCTCGCGCAGGCGGGCGAGGAAAGCCTGTTCCGGCGCGCTGGTCCGGCCGTCGGCTTCGCATACGCAGACGGCCATTTCATAGGCCAGCTGGCGCGCCTCGCCGCTCGTCAGGCTGGGCAGCACGTCGGCGAGCTGCACCCGGCGCATCAGCACCTCCTGGTACAGGCCGGGCAGGTTGATCCGCTGGTCCTGCGCCAGGCCTTGCGCCACCTGGCGGATCTGTTCGCGTTCGCGGTCGTGCTTGTCGCCGTCGGCGTACGAGGCCAGCAGGCAGATGGTGAGTATGGCGCGGATTTCTTCGGTGTTCATCGGATTCCTTCATCGATCCGGAGGGGGCCTGGAGGCAGAAGGACGGGCGCGCGCCCGTCCGTATCGGTCGTGTCGCTCGCCGGGTTCAGGGCAGCAGGATGACGCGCTCCACCTCGAACTCGTCCTTGCGCAGGCCCTTGTCGAACTCGCCCACCAGTTCCACGCGCTGTTCGGCGCTCACGGTCTGCCCGGCCGGGAAGTCCTCGGCGTCGATCTCCACGATCATGCGGCCCGTCGCGTCCTCGAAGGTGTAGCGCTCGTCGCCCTCGAAGGGCACGAGGCGGCCCTGCAGCCGGGCGGGCTGGTCGTCGCGGCCGGTGTCGAGCAGCTGCTTGACCGTCGTCAGCGGGATGGAGCTGGGCCCGGAGTAGCCGCCCGGGGCGGCGGCCTTGGGGGCGTTGCTGGGGCCGGTGTAGCCCGTGGGCTGGGCGATGGCGGTGGCGGCGCACAGGGCCAGGGCCGCGGCGGCAAGGAGGGACAGGGAGGCGGGGCGCATGGTTTCGATTCCTTTCTTTCGGTGCACGTGCAGGGGCATGTACGTGTGCGTCTGCGTGTGCATGAGAAGCCGCGATTCGCGGGACACCTCCATTGGACAGGACGAAGCTGAAGGCAATCTGATGCGGCCTGGTGCGGACGGGCCCTAGTCCGGCGGGAAATCCAGCACCGCGCCCAGGCCCCGGCCTTCCAGCCCGTCCTCGAAGCGCAGGGACGCGCCGTGCAGCGCCGCGATGCGCGCCACGATGGACAGGCCCAGGCCGTTGCCCGCCTGTCCGGTGCCCAGCACCCGGAAGAACCGCTCGCCCAGGCGCGCGCGCTGCTCGGGCGGCACGCCCGCGCCGTCGTCGCGCACGGCCAGGCGCGTGCCGCCTTGCGGCAGCCGCGAGGATTCGATGCGGATGCGGCCGCCCGCGCGGCCGTAGCGCGCGGCGTTGTCGATCAGGTTGCGCAGCGCGCTGGCCAGCAGCGCGGGCGCCGCGCGCAGCCGCGGCGCCTCCAGGGCGCGCTCGATCCGCATGCCCGGCGCCATCGTTTCCAGCTGCAGGCCGTCGAGCAGCGCCTCCAGGTCCACGGGTTCGAGTGCCGCGGGCTCGGCCCGCGGCTCCAGGCGGGCCAGCGCCAGCAGGCTTTCCACCAGCGCGGTGCAGCGGTCCAGGTCGGCGCGCAACTGCCGCAGGTGGGCGTCCGGCAGGCGCAGTTCGCGTTCGATGAGCTGCACGCGCATGCGCAGCGCGGCCAGCGGCGTGCGCAGTTCGTGCGCCGCATCGGCCGTGAAGCGCCGCTCGCCGTCCAGGGCCGTGGACAGGCGCGCCAGCAGCGCGTTGAGCGCGTCCAGGATCGGCAGCAGTTCGCGCGGCGGGTTCGGCGCCCGCACCGGCGTCAGGTCGTGCGGCGACTTGGCGTCGATGAGCATGGCCGTCTCCTCCAGCGGCCGCAGCAGGCGCCGGATCAGGAGCCAGCTCAGCAGGCCCAGCATCGCCAGCAGCCCCAGGGCCGGCCAGGCCAGGTTCTCGGCCATGTCCTCCAGCAGCTCCAGGCGCTCCTCCATCGGCTGGGCCACCTGGGCGGTGACGCCGCCCGGGCCGGGGCGCACGTGCACGCGCCAGAACTCGTCCTCGACCCGCACCGTGGCCATCGTCCTGCCCCGCGCATCGGGCAGGAAGGCGGTGTGCGGCGTGTCCTCGCCGCGCAGGAGCACGCGGCCGTCGGCGGCCACGAGCTGGTAGTACATGCGCAGCTTCAGGGTGTCGCCGCGCTCCGCGCGCGGCCCCCGGATGCCGTCGGCGGCTTCTCCCGGCAGGCCGATCTGCAGGACCAGGCGCGAGCCTTCTTCCAGCGCGTCGTCGAAGACCTCGCTGGTGGCGAACCAGGCCACGCCGACCACGATGGCGAGGCTGGTCAGCCACAGGCCGATGCTGGTCCCCATCACGGCCAGCAGCAGGCGCCGCCGCAGCGACCAGCCGCCGCGCGCCGGCGGGGCGTCCGCAGGCCCGCCGGGCCGGCGCCGGGTCCGGGGCCATCGAAGGGGTCTCATGGGGGGCACAGTCCGTAGCCCTGGTTGCGCACCGTCACGATGAACCGGTTGCCCAGCTTCTTGCGCAGGTTGTAGACGTGGACCTCGATGGCGTTGCTCTCCACTTCCTCGCCCCAGCCGTACAGGGCTTCCTCCAGCTGGGCGCGGCTCAGGATGTGGGCGGGGCGGCGCATCAGGGCGTGCAGCACGGCGAATTCGCGCGCGGTGAGCGTGACCGGCGCGCCGTCCAGCGTCACGCGCTTGGCGGCGGGGTCGAGCGCGACCGCGCCATGGCGCAATCCGGGGGTGTCCTGCGCCGCGCCGCGGCGCAGGGCCGCGCGCACCCGGGCCGACAGCTCTTCGAGGTCGAAGGGCTTGACCAGGTAGTCGTCCGCGCCCAGGTCCAGGCCCTGCACGCGGTCGGCCAGCGTGTCGCGCGCGGTGATCACGATCACCGGCAGGCGGGCGCGCGGCGATCCGGCGGCGCGCAGGGCCTGCAGCACGGCGTCGCCGTCCAGGCCGGGCAGGCCCCGGTCCAGCAGGACGCACTGGTACTCGTGCGCCGCCAGCGCGGCGGCGGCCTGGTCGCCGCGCTGCAGCCAGTCCACCGTGTAGCCGTCCATCCGCAGCCACGACTGCAGGGAATCGCCCAGCGAGGGGTCGTCTTCGATCAGGAGGATGCGCATCCGGGCATCTTACGACGGAAAGATGAAGCGAAACTGATGCGCGTGCGCGTGCGCCCGCGCGGGCCTTCGGGCCGCGGCATGGCCGATGCCTGCCGGGGTTTTCCGGACCGTGGGCCAGGGAGGCGATTTCCCTATAATTTCCCGATGAACGGCAACAATCAGTGGAGCCGCCAGATCCGGGCCTGGGCACGGGAGCTGGGGTTTTCCGACATCGGGGTTTCGGGGGTGGACCTGTCCTCGGCCGAGCCGCACCTGCTGCAATGGCTCGCCCGGGGCTATCACGGCGACCTGCACTACATGGAGCGGCACGGCCTCAAGCGCGCGCGTCCGGCCGAACTCGTGCCCGGCACGGTGAGCGTGATCACCGCGCGCATGCCTTATCTGCCGCGCGACACCGCGCCCGACTGGCAGGCCCGCGAATGCGCGCGGCTGGCCGATCCCGGCGAGGGCGTGGTGTCGCTCTATGCCCGGGGGCGCGACTACCACAAGGTCGTGCGCGCGCGCCTGCAGAAGCTGTGCGACCGCATCGAGGCGCTGGTCGGTCCGTTCGGCTACCGCGTCTTTTCCGATTCGGCGCCCGTGCTGGAAAAGGAACTGGCCAGCCGCAGCGGCCTGGGCTGGCGCGGCAAGCATTCCATGGTGCTCTCGCGCGATGCGGGCTCGATGTTCTTCCTGGGCGAGATCTTCGTGGACTTCGCGCTGGAGCCCACCGATCCGGTGAGCGCGCATTGCGGCACCTGTACCGCCTGCATCGACGTCTGCCCCACGGGCGCCATCGTGGCGCCCGGCGTGGTGGACGCGCGCCGCTGCATTTCCTATCTCACCATCGAGAACCACGGTCCCATCCCGGAGGAACTGCGCCCGCTGATGGGCAACCACATCTACGGCTGCGACGACTGCCAGACGATCTGTCCCTGGAACAAGTACGCGCAGACCTCGACGCTGCCCGATTTCGACGAGCGCGCGCCGCTGGTCGGCCGCCGGCTCGTCGAGCTGTTCGCCTGGGACGAGGAGACGTTCCTCAAGCGGACCGAGGGCGGGCCGATCCGGCGCATCGATCACGAGCGCTGGCTGCGCAACATCGCCGTGGCGCTGGGCAATGCGCTGCGCGAAGCCGATGCGGCCCAGGCCCGCGAACTGCGCGCCGCCCTGCTCGGCCGCGCCGACCATGAAAGCGCCCTGGTGCGCGAGCACGTGGCCTGGGCGCTCGCGCAGCGCACCTGAACACGGTCAGTCCGTCGCCACCTTGGCGCGCAACTGCTTGAGGGCGCTGCGTTCGGTCTTTGCCTGTTGACGTCGGCGCCTGGCCCCCTGCGTGGGTCGCGTGGGGCGCCGGGCCTCGGGGATGTCGCCGGCACGGTCGATCATCTCCTGCAGGCGCGCCAGCGCCTCCTGCCGGTTCTGCGCCTGGTTGCGGCTGGATTGCGCCTTGATCACGATGATGCCCGCCGCCGTGATGCGATGATCGCGCAGGCCCAGCAGCCGCTCGCGGACGGATTCGGGCAGCGTGGAAGCGTGAATGTCGAAGCGCAGATGGACGGCGCTGGAAACCTTGTTGACGTTCTGGCCTCCTGCGCCTTGAGCGCGGATGGCGGTGAATTCGACGTCGTGCGCCTGGATCGGATATCGGTGTCGTGTCATGGGCGGGGCTTGCGCGACATCGCTTTGGCCCGGTACATGTCGGCGTCGGCTCGCAGCAGGGCGCTGGTGCCGGGTGGCGGATCGACCTCGCGCCACATGCCGGGCCGCAGGTCTTCGAGGCGCCAGGGCCCGATGCGCGTGCGCACCAGGCGCAAGGTCGGCAATCCCACAGCCGCAGTCATGCGCCGCACCTGGCGGTTGCGGCCTTCGCGGAGGGTGATTTCCAGCCAGGCGGTCGGGATGCTTTTGCGGAAACGCACCGGCGGATCGCGCGGCCAGAGCCGCGGTTCCGCCAGCAGGCGGGCCTGGGCGGGCAGGGTGGGGCCGTCGTTCAGCTCCACGCCGGTCCGCAGGCGTTGCAATTGAGCCTCGGCCGGCTCGCCTTCGACCTGCACCCAGTAGGTTTTTTCCATCTTGTGCCGGGGATCGGCGATGCGCGCCTGCAGGCGGCCGTCGTCGGTCAGCAGGAGCAGGCCTTCGCTGTCGCGGTCCAGCCGCCCGGCTGGGTAGACGCCGGGCACGTCGACGAAGTCCTTCAGCGTGGCGCGTCCCTGGTCGTCGCTGAACTGGGTCAGCACGCCGAAAGGCTTGTTGAACAGCAGCAGGCGGGGCTGGGCGGGCGGCGCCTTGGCGGCCGGCCTGCCGGCCGCCGCCTGCGATGGACGCTTGCGCTTCATGGCGCCGTCTCCGGTGGATGGGTCGTGGCGGCTGCGCCGTGGGGCGCCGCCGTCCGGTCATGATACTGCCCGAGGCCGTTCAGCGGCGCCGGAAGCCGCGGCCGGGCTCGTTTCGACTGGGATAGACTACGCTGAAGCATAGGACTCGAAGGCGGATTTCCGGCACGGCCATGTTGACGTTCAAACAGATAGAAGCGCTCTATTGGGTGGTGGAACTGGGCGGATTCGCCAAGGCGGCGGACAAGCTCAATACCACCCAGTCGGCGATCACGAAACGGATCAAGGAACTGGAAGCCGACTTCGATGTCCAGATCTTCGACCGCTCATCGAAAAAAGCGGTCATTACGCAGAAGGGCCGCGAGATCTTCGAGATGGCCGACGACCTGCTGTCGCTGCGCGACGTGATGCTGATCAGGCTCAAGGGGCATCACACGTTTTCCGGCACGCTCCGGCTGGGGATCACCGAAATCACCGCCATGACATGGCTGCCCGATCTGATGCGCCAGATGAAGATATTCTTCCCGCAATTGAAGGTGGTCCCGATCATCGGCATGGCTGCGGAATTGCACAAGAACCTGCTCGAGGCGCGTCTGGACATGGCCTTCCTGCATGGCGACCTGCGCGGCCCGCTGCTGCAGGCGGAGCCGCTCGGGGTCCTGAAGTTCGCCTGGATGGGCAGCCCCGAGCTGATTTCCAGCGACAAGGTATACACGCCGGAGGAAATTTCGCGGATGTTCCTGATTCGCCAGGATCAGGAGTCCGGGTTGAACGCCGTCTATGACGAATGGCTGAAACCCCATAGGGCGGAACAGAATCTTTTCACGATCAACAGCCTGCTGGCCATGGCGGGCCTGACGGTGGCCGGTTTTGGCGTGTCGTGCCTGCCACTGGACTATTTCTATGGCCTGGTGCAGCAAAGAAAACTGATCGTTGCCCAGACCACCAAGCCCATGCCCCAGTCCCAGTATTGCTCGATGTACATGAAGAACATGAACAGCGTGCTGTACCAGGAGGTCGCGGACCTGGCCAGGGAGCACTGCAATTTTGCCGTGCCTTACGGCTCGGCCATCATGAACTGATTTGACCCGATATGAGCTGATGTGCACTCCTGATGTGCACTCCTGATGTGAACCGGTCAGTGCCTGATGTCGGACAGGAACTTGAGCGCCCGGTCGGACGCCGGCCGCGTGAAGAACTGGTCGGGAGGCGCCATTTCGACGATCCTGCCGGCATCCATGAACCATACGACGTCGGCGACGTCCCGGGCGAAGTTCATTTCGTGAGTGACGCACACCATGGTCATTCCGTCTTTCGCCAGCGACTTCATCACCAGCAGCACTTCGTTGACCATCTCCGGATCCAGCGCGCTGGTGGGCTCGTCGAAAAGCATGATCCGGGGCTGCATGGCCAGGGCGCGGGCGATGGCGACGCGCTGCTGCTGGCCCCCGGAAAGCTGCCCGGGGAATGCCCCCGCCTTGTGGGACAGCCCCACACGCTCCAGCAGCGCCATGGCCGTCTCCTTGGCCTGTTTCCGGTTCAGCCTCCCGAGCATGACGGGCGCCATCGTCAGGTTGTCCAGCACGCTCATGTGGGGGAAGAGATTGAATTGCTGAAACACGAAGCCGATGTGGCTGCGCAGTTCGTCGATCGAACGGCAGCTGTGGACGGGCGTCTTGTCGACGTAAATCGCGCCTTGCTGAATGGATTCGAGGCGATTGATGGTGCGGATCAGGGTGGATTTGCCCGATCCCGACGGCCCGCATATGACGACGACCTCGCCCTGCTTGACTTCCGCATTGATGTCGTCGAGGGCGTGGTAGTCCCCGTACCATTTGCCCACGTTTTCAAATTGAATCATTCAGGCCACCTGGATTGCTGATGTGCGTTTGATCTGGATGCGGTTTTCGATCAGCTTCACGAAACCGCCGAGAATCAGATTGAGGGTGAAGTACGTGAGCGCCAGCAGGGAAAAGACCTCGAATGGCCTGGTCAACAGGATGTTGTTGATCTGCGCCGCCGCGAACGTCAGTTCGTGCACGCTGATGACGAATCCCAGCGAGGTTTCCTTCACCGTTGAAATGAACTGGCTGAGCATGCTGGGCAGCGTGTTGTACAGCGCTTGCGGCAGGATGACGCGCCGCATGGTCCGGGTGTAGCTCAGGCCCAGTGAACGGCCTGCTTCGAGCTGGCCCGCGGGCAGGGCCTGGATGCCGCTGCGGATGATCTCGGCCAGGTAGGCGCTTTCGTAGATCACCAGGGCGGTGACCATGGTGGCCGCGCCTCCCACCGGCCGGCCGATCAGGATGGGCACGAAGAAATATGCCCAGAAAATGAACATGATCAGCGGCAGGCCCCTGACGATGTAGACGACGGCGGTGCTGGGCCAGTAGAAAATCCGTATGGAACTGATCCGGCCCAGCGCAAGCGCGATGCCTAGCGGGAAGGCCAGCGCCAGGCTCATCAAGGCCAGGCCGACGGTCGCCGCCAGGCCGCCTATCGCGCCATTGGGATACTGACCCACCAGCAGGAGCAGCCAGTTGTCGGAAATGATATCCAGCATGTTTGCCTTGTCAGCTTCTGGCCGCGGCAGAGCGGTGTTTTGAGATGCAGGCGCCCCCCAGCATCAGGACGAGAGACACGGCCAGGTACAGGACCGTGACGACGAGATAGACCTCGAAGGTCTTGAAGGTGGCGGATTCGATTTCGCGTCCGGCGCCGGTCAGTTCGATCAGGCCGATCGCCATGGCGAGGCTCGTATTCTTGAACAGCAGCAGCGTCTGGTTCATCAGCGACGGGATGGCGATGGCGAACGCCTGCGGAAGCACGATCTTGCGCATCGAGCGCAGGTAGCTCAGGCCCAATGAGCGCGAGGCTTCCATCTGGCCGTCCGGGATGGCGCGGATGGCGCTGCGCAAGTCTTCGGCGACATAGGCGGCCGTCACCAGTCCGATGGCGATCGTGGAAAACAGGAATTCTCCGCCCCATTGGTTGATGGCGTCGTTCAGCCCCGCCGGCAGGACGGCCGCGACCCCAAAATACCACAGCAGAATGTGGACCAGCATGGGCACGTTGCGGTGAAACGCCACATACAGCGCAATGGCGTAGTTGAGGGGGCGGATGTCGAGCATGCGCAGCGTGGCCAGCACGCTGCCCAGCCCGAACGCCAATAGCCAGGCGAGGGCGGTCATTTCGAGCGTCGTCAGCAGCCCCCCGAGAATGAGGGCGGGGTAGCCGTTGCCGAGCAACGCCGCAAAATCCAGTGTGTAGTTCATGAAGCGACCGCCCTTCCTTTATTCGACTAGCCCTTGATTTCCTCGAACTTGAATGTGCGCTTCGTGTAGAACTTGGTGTCCTTGCCGAACCATTTGTCGAAGATCGCCTGGGCTTTTTGGGAGGCTTCCAGCTGGGCCAGTGTGTCGTTGACTTCCGCCAGCAGTTCCTTTTCGCCCTTGCGCACGCCGATGCCCCACGGCTCGGTGAACAGCGGCTTGTCGATCATCTGGGTCTTGCTGCCCGTTTTCCGTGATTCCTGCTCGAATTTCAGCAGCATGAGCTCGGATCCGACGAAGCCGGAAACCTTGTTTTGCTGCAGCGCCAGGTACGAGGTCGGCGGATCCTTGAACGTCACGGTCGTGACGTTCGGGATCAGGCGCTTGGCGCCGGCTTCCGAAGACGAACCGCTGACCGCGCTGACCCGTTTTCCCGACAGGTCCGCAGGCGTCTTCAGCGTATCGGCATCGGAACTGCGGATCAGGATTTTCTGCGGGCTGACGTAGTCGGCGTAGCTGTAATCGATCTGCTGGGCCCGGTCGGGAGACCAGCCGAGATTGGCCGCCACGACGTCCACCCGGCCGGCGACCAGTTCGGGGATGCGCGCCGCCACGGCGATCATCTTGATTTCCAGCTTGACGCCCAGATGGTCTGCGATTTCCTGGCAGAGATCGACCTCGTAGCCGACGACCTGGCGTGTCTTGGGATCCTGGAAGCTGAAGGGTTCCGACGTCCCCAGCGTGCCGCAGACGAGCGTGCCGCGGCTCTTGACGTCATCCAGCGCGTTGGCCGATGCGGCGCAGCTGGCGCCCAGGGCCAAAGCGATGGCGGTGGCTTTCAATGCGATTTTGAATTTCATGCGTCTCTCCGGTGCTTGATGATTATGATCGATCGATCCGCCTGCGTGGCCGAACCGGCTTTCCGCGTTCCCGGCGGATCGCTTCGATGAAGGCGCCGTGCAAAAGAATGTCTCGCATGGCCATTGGATCCCATCAAATCGATCCAGGGTGCATCATGCAAAAAAATGCGGAAGCGCAAAAGGGAATTAATTTGAGGTTTTCCCATTCCTAAAAAGAATGCTTGTTTTTGCACGGATCCGTAGGCCTGTTCATGGTGGATAATTTCCATATAAATCATGATGTTATATGGAATAGATATTCAAATTGAAGAGGGGGTGGGCACTCTTTTCAGGAGCTGCATTGGCCGCTGCCGGATATGAATTCTAGGGTATTCCCTAGGGGTGCGGAGGGCCGTGATGGCCATGCCCATGAACCTCTCGAACCGGTCGTCCGGCGGGTTCGGCCCGGCGGATGAGCCGGTGATTCCACATATCGCTTTATTTCATCTATTTGGATATAAAAATCTCCCTTTCATCGAACTTGGATCGGTTTCATAATCGCCGACATTCCGTGAAACCATTTCAAGAGCGTCTTATGTCCCTTTCTCAAGGCCAGTTCCTTCCTGAAGACCTCATGTCCGAGATCAAAAGCAGATTCCATCAGGTGGATCACGACCATGCGGGCCAGAAGCGCCTGTATTTCGACAATGCCGGCGGAGCGTTTCGATTGAAATCCGTGCTGGAGCGCCTGGTCGAGCTGGATGCGATTCCGGACAACATCGAGCGCGTCCACACGGTGGCGCGCCGCCTGCAGGATGTCCAGGCCAGGGGCGAAGCGGACTTCCGCTGCTTGCTGAACGCGAAAGGGGGCAGCATCCATGCGGCCCAGACGGCTTCTTCGGTCATGTTCGACATGGTGCGCGCCGTCGCGGAAAACGTGGCCGGGACCAATATGGTGACCACCGTGCTGGAACATCCTTCGGCGTTCGATGCGATGTCCCTTTATGCGCAACGGTCGGGCAGGGAACTGCGGGTCGCGCAGAGCAATCCGCGTACCGGCGGCATCGACGTCGACGCGATCGTGCAATTGATCGACCAGGACACCTGCCTGCTCAACGTGATCTGTGCATCCAACATTTCGGGCGCGAAGCTGGACCTTGAGGAAATCGTCCGGCGGACGCGCGCCATCAAGCCGGATCTCTACATTCTCGTCGATGCCGTGCAACACGCGCCTCATGGTCTGATCGATCTCCAGCGCACGCCGGTGGACGGCATCAATATTGCGCCGTACAAGATTTTCGGCGTGCGCGGCTCGGCGATGGCCTGGCTGTCGGATCGGGCCGCCGTGCTGCCGCACCACAAGCTCCAGGGGAAGAACGCCGATGCCTGGGGCCTGGGCAGCGGCACGCCTTGGCAGTTCGCGGCCATGACGGAGATCGTCTCCTATGTCTGCTGGCTGGGCGGGAAGTTCACCGACAGCCGCGATCGCCGCGACTTGTTCGCAAGCGGAATGACCCGCATCGAACTGCAGGAACGCGCATTGCTGTCACGGTTGCTGGAAGGCAGCGGTTCGGTCAAGGGGCTGCGGCACATCCCGAAGGTGAAGGTGCATCTCGATCATCCCGATCTGAGCAAGCGTGATCTCATCGTCATGATCGACCTGGGCGATCTCGATTGCTCGGAAGCCGTCCTGGAATACGAGCGGCGTGGCGTGGTGGTCTATCAGCGGACCGCCGCCAGCATTTATTCAAAACGGATGCTGGATTCATTCGGGCTCGGCGGCGGCGTACGCATATCCCCTCTGCACGTGCATACGCCCGAGGACATAGACGTGTTTCTCCGGGTCACCGCCGAAATGGCGGACGCGCTGGCCTAAATGCCGCGGCGCCTGGGGCCGCTGCCGATCCTGCAAGGCTCCCGGCGTCCAGACGACCCTCATGCGTGGCCGGCCATCTGGGCGCAGCCGGCTCCCGGCGCATCACGCGGGGTTCCGCCAAAACAAAACGCCCGACTGAGAACAGTCAGGCGCCAATTCTGGTGGCCGGGGCACGATCGAAAAATGATCGTAAGCCAGCATGGATAAAGGACCTTTTCAAAAGTGGTTGATACCGAGGGAACATTCTAGGGAATAGGGGTCTCCGTTCGCAAGTAGGCTAATGCTACGGCTTGCAAAACATCAGGGCGGGAGGTGATTTTGTCTGCCATCAAGTCCTGGCGGATGGCATCGCCTTGTGTATCGGCAAGCAGTTGAGTCAATCGCTTGACGATACGGGGTTTGTCCGCAGGCAGGGTGTCCTTGAGCCAGTGCAGTGCTTGCACGACGCGCATGGCGGGCCGATCGGCCCAATGCAGGCGGTTCGGAGCGGTGAGCTTGAAGTGATGGTCAGATTATCGAGCTGGATGGTGCGCCGGCGTGCGTCGGTATGGATGGTGACATGTGCGGGCACCGCGTCCGCCAGGCCCTGGTCGTTGGCAGCGGTCATGCCATCAACCAGCAGGCGCAGTTGGTCGCGGCGTGCGATCGAATCCACCACGGCACGGTAGTCCGGGGCCGCTGTCTTCTTGGTCTGGTTGTTCTCCCTGGGCCGGTCGTACAGGTCACGGTCAATGCGACGAAGCTGGCCAGCCGCGGACCAAGCGTTGGAGCGCCTTATCCACGGCATCACGACCGTCAAAGTGAGAAAAATCGGCCGGCACCCACACTCGACCGGGAGCGGCCGCGTCGATGTCGGTCTGAGTTGGGCTTTGATATCGTTCATAGGGCACCCTGGTCCGATATTTGTATATGTTTTTCGGACAGAGGAGTTAGGGCGTACGAGGGCCAGAGCAACGCTTGCACAGCAAGATGGACAAGTTGGGAAAGTGATGCACACGACTGTGCAGATTGGATGAGCTTGTACAGATTTCCTTGATGATGTAATGCAATTGAATTACAATCATGATGGCTCAAGCCTATCCCACAGGAGGCTCGCTATGTCCGCCAGTGCATTGGTTCAAACTCGCATCGACCCCGTTCTGAAAGAACGGGCCACGGAAGTGCTCAACAACATGGGCCTCACCGTGTCGGATGCTGTGCGTATTCTATTGACCCGTGTGGCCAATGAAGGGACGCTGCCGTTCAACTTTGCCGTTGATCCGGCGGCGCACGACGCCTGGTTCCGCGCCAAGGTTCAAGAGGCCTTGAGCGACCCGCGTCCTGCCGTGTCCAACGAAGAGGCCTCTGCCCATTTCGCCAAACGCCGCGCCGCCGCCATGCGCAAAGCCGAGGGCAAGGCGTGAAGGTCGAGTGGTCGGCGTTTGCGATGGAAGACCGCGACAGGATTTTCGATTACATCGAGTCGGAAAGCCCCAAAGCAGCGGTATTGGTTGACAGTCGTATCGAAGAACAGGTCAATCGGCTTGCACAGTACCCGGAGTTCGGCCGGCTTGGCCGCGTTGAGGACACCCGAGAACTGGTCATCGGTCAGACGCCCTATATCGCGCCTTATCGCATCTATGGGGATGTCGTGCGCATCCTGCGCGTGCTGCATGGGGCGCAACAATGGCCGGATGATTTTGGTGATTGAATAGCACCCCCAAAGTTGGGCCGCGCGCATTGCATCATTGGTGGGATGGTACACCTGGGCCGGGCCTGCCCCACGAGCGCAAAGGCCGCGTGCGCTTTTATGTCATGGCCGCCAAGGGTAAGCACCCGGTGAATCCATCTTGAGCCCTCCGGGTCGCTTCCGATAGTGTCCACCATTTTTAGGGGGACACCATGAGCAAGGCAGAATTGGCTCCGCTGCGCCAGCGGCGCTCTTATCCGAAGGACTTGAAGGCTCAGATTGTGGCCCAGTGCAGTCAACCCGGCGTGTCAGTGGCCGGCGTAGCACTCTCGAGCGTTGTTCGCAGCCGCCTCCGAAGGGAAGCCACTGCGGTATTCGTCCTGGCCCTTGATGCGTAGTCGAAACGACCAGCCGTTGCCTTCGCGAAAGGGTTTAGCCATGCGGCACCTCCACATGGGAGGTGGTGCGGAGGGGGGAGGTTTGGTTCATCACAATTCCTGTGGGAGTGGAATTGCGTATAGGCAAACTCGCGGGATGACGGCCGGAAAATGGCACAACACCGCACCGAAGCGCACCCTTCCACCAATGGAATTGACAGAAAAGTGACAGACCAAACAAAAAGCCCAGCGCATCGGCTGGGCTAAGTGTTTGATTCTACTGTAAATTCTTTGGTGGCCCGGGGCGGAATCGAACCACCGACACAAGGATTTTCAATCCTCTGCTCTACCGACTGAGCTACCGGGCCAAGACGCAGAATCATACATGAAAATTTGATCCTGTGCAGGCAAGCGATGTCCGGAAGCGACGGTCGGCGTTCCAAGTCGGGCGGCAACGCCCTATAATACAAGCCATCTTCTCGTGCAACTTTTTCCTGCGGGCATGTCCGTCGACGTCCTGACCTTTGGCCTGAACCACGTTTCCGCACCGGTCTCGGTGCGGGAGCGCGTGTCGTTTCCGCTCGAACTGGTCAAGCCCGCCCTGGCGGCCCTGCGGTCCGCCTTCGGCAGCGGGGTGCGCGAGGCCGCCATCCTGTCCACCTGCAACCGCACGGAAATCTACTGTGCGGCCGATCCGGGCGTCGCGCCGGAACTGCCCGCCTGGCTGGCGGAATTCAACCGCCTGGAAACCGGCCTGCTGGCGCCGCACCTCTACCAGTACCAGAAGAACGACGCCGTGCGCCATGCCTTCCGCGTGGCCAGCGGCCTGGATTCCATGGTGCTGGGCGAGCCGCAGATCCTCGGCCAGATGAAGGACGCCGTGCGCACGGCCGAGCAGGCCGGCACGCTGGGCACGCTGCTGCACCAGCTGTTCCAGCGTACCTTCTCCGTCGCCAAGGAAGTCCGCTCGCAGACGGCCATCGGCGCGCATTCGGTGTCCATGGCCGCCGCCGCCGTGCGCCTGACCGAGCGCGTGCTGGGCGACCTGTCCTGTAGCAACGTGCTGTTCATCGGCGCGGGCGAGATGATCGAACTCTGCGCCACCCATTTCGCCGCGGTGCGGCCGCGCCAGATCGCGGTGGCCAACCGCACGCTGGAGCGCGCCGAGACCCTGGCGGCCCAGTTCGACGCCCGCACGCTGAAGCTGTCGGCGCTGCCGGACCACCTGGCCGAATTCGACGTGGTCGTCTCCTGTACGGCCTCGTCCCTGCCCATCCTCGGCCTGGGGATGGTGGAAAGGGCCGCGCGCGCGCGGCGCCACCGTCCCATGGTGATGGTGGACCTGGCCGTGCCGCGCGACATCGAGCCCGAGGCCGGCCGCCTGGCCGACGTCTACCTGTACACCGTCGATGATCTGGGCCGCATGGTGCAGTCGGGCACCGACGCGCGCCGCGCCGCCGTGGTCCAGGCCGAAGCCATCATCGAAGCGCGGGTGCGGCATTTCATGCACTGGCTCAGCAACCGCGAAATCGTGCCGGCGATCATCGACTACCAGCAAAGCGCCGACGCCCTGCGCCTGGCCGAACTGGACCGCGCCCGGCGGCTGCTGGCGCGCGGCGACGATCCCGAGGCCGTGCTCGAACTGCTCGCGCACAGCCTGACGCACAAGTACATGCACGGCCCGCTGGCCGCCCTGAACCGCAGCGAAGGCGCCGAGCGCGACCAGCTGCTGGCGCTGCTGCCCCGCCTGCTGCCCGAATCCGGCGCCCGCCGCCGGTAGCGCCGATCTCCCCCTCTTCGTGCCGATCCGGTCCCGCGCGGGCCGGGTCCTGGCTTCCTTGTGATTTTCCGGAACCTCCCTCCATGAAAAGTTCGATGCGCAGCCGTCTGGAACAGCTCAGCCACCGCCTGGCCGAGATCGACGCCCTGCTGGCCGAGCCGGACAGCGCCGACGACATGGACCGCTTCCGCAAATGGACGCGCGAGCGCGCCGAGCTGGAGCCCGTGGTGCGGGTGTTCGAGTCCTGGCAGCGGGCGTGCGACGACCGGGACGCGGCGCGCGAGATGCTTTCCGACCCCGACATGAAGGCGCTGGCCGAGGAAGAGCTGTCGGGCGCCGACGCGCGCATCGAGGCGCTGGAAGCCGAATTGCAGATCCTGCTGCTGCCGAAGAATCCGGACGACGACCGCAGCGTCTTCCTGGAAATCCGCGCCGGCACGGGCGGAGACGAAAGCGCCCTGTTCGCGGGCGACCTGCTGCGCATGTACACCCGCTACGCGGAAATGCGCGGCTGGCGGGTGGAACTGATGTCCGAGAGCGCGTCCGAGCTGGGCGGCTACAAGGAAGTCATCGCCCACGTCGAGGGCGACGGCGTCTACGGCCGCCTGAAGTTCGAGTCCGGCGCCCACCGCGTCCAGCGCGTGCCCGAGACCGAGTCCCAGGGCCGCGTGCACACGTCCGCCTGCACGGTGGCGGTGATGCCCGAGGCCGATCCCCAGGCCGACATCCGCATCGATCCCAACGACCTGCGCATCGACACCTTCCGCGCCAGTGGGGCGGGGGGGCAGCACATCAACAAGACCGATTCGGCGGTGCGCATCACCCACCTGCCGACCGGCCTGGTGGTGGAATGCCAGGACGACCGTTCGCAGCACCGCAACAAGGACAAGGCCATGCAGGTGCTGGCCGCCCGGCTGAAGGACCGCCAGCAGCAGGAAATCCACGCCCGCGAAGCCGCCCAGCGCAAGAGCCTGGTAGGCTCGGGCGACCGCTCGGAGCGCATCCGCACCTACAATTTCCCGCAGGGCCGCGTCACCGACCATCGCATCAACCTGACGCTGTACAAGCTGGCGCAGGTGATGGACGGCGACCTGGGCGAGCTGACCGACGCGCTGCTCGCCGAGCACCAGGCCGAGCAGCTCGCCGCGCTGGCGCTGGACTGAAGCGATGAGAAACGCGATGGGAATCCGGCCGGACCCCCGGGGCGGGCGCATCGCGGCGATGCGCGCGGGACGCCGGACATGATCCGGACTCTGCGCGAATCCCTGGCGGCCAGCCCGCTGCCGCGCCTGGAAGCCCAACTGCTGTGGCAGCGGGTGCTGGACGTGCCGCGCGCCTGGCTGATCGCGCACGATGCCGATCCCCTGCAGCCGGCGCAGCTCGACGCCTACCGGGCGCTGGAGGCGCGCCGGATCGCGGGCGAGCCCATCGCCTACATCCTGGGCCGGCGGGAATTCTTCGGCCGCGACTTCCTCGTCACCCCGGCGGTGCTGATCCCCCGGCCGGACACCGAGCTGCTGGTCGAGTGCGGTCTGCGGGCGATCCGGGACGTGCGCGCGCCTTGCGTGCTGGATCTGGGCACGGGCAGCGGCATCGTGGCGGTGACCCTGGCGCTGGAGCGGCCCGATGCCCGGGTGCGGGCCACCGACCGCAGCGCCGAGGCCCTGGCCGTGGCGCGAAAGAACGCATGCGCCCTGGGGGCAAAACTATTGTTTTCACACGGGAATTGGTACGATACCGAGTTGGGTTCGGTGCGTTTCGATCTGATCGTCTCGAATCCTCCGTACATCGACGCGCGGGATGCGCACCTGGGGCAAGGCGACCTGCGCTTCGAGCCTCCGGGCGCCCTGACCGACGGAGCCGATGGCCTGCGGGCCCTGCGCGAAATCGTGCGGGGCGCGCCGGACCATCTGGGCCCGGGCGGGATCCTGTGCGTGGAACACGGCTGGGACCAGGCGGCGGCCGTCCGGTCCCTGTTTTTGCGCCACGGGTTCGCCGACGTCGCCAGCGAGCGGGATCTGTCCGGCATCGAACGCGTCACCCGAGGCTGTTTGCAGGCCTGATTTTTTTACCGCCAGGCCGCCCCTGGAGCACAGCCCCGGGGCGCGGCGTGGAGGTTCATTTTTTGCCGCCAGGCCGCCCCGAGGCACAACCGGGGGCGCGGCGTGGGGGTTCATTTTCTGCCGCCAGGCCGTCCCGAGGCTGGCGTGGGGGCATTTTCAAGCGAGACCACCATGAGCGAAGCAGTCCAATCCGAAGTCCAGAATTTCATCCGTGAAACGGTCACCGGCCACCCGGTCGTCCTGTTCATGAAGGGCACGGCCCAGTTCCCGCAATGCGGCTTTTCCGGCCGCGCCATCCAGATCCTGAAGGAGACCGGCGTCACCAAGCTGGTCACCGTCAACGTGCTGGAAGACCCCGAAGTCCGCCAGGGCATCAAGGACTACGCCAACTGGCCGACGATTCCCCAGCTCTACGTCAAGGGCGAATTCATCGGCGGCACCGACATCATGAACGAAATGCACCAGAACGGCGAACTGGCCCAACTGCTGAAGGACGCCGGGGCCATCGAGTGAATCCTCCCAAGGGATCCCCACAGGATCTCAGACGCCTGGTCGTCGGCATCAGCGGCGCGACCGGCGTCCGGTACGCCACCCGCCTGCTGGAAATCGCGCGGGCGCATGGCGGGGTGGAAACCCATCTCGTCATGTCGCCCTCCGGGGTGCTGAACGTGCGCCATGAACTCGGCCTGGATCGCCAGGCCGTGCATGCGCTGGCCGACCACGTCCACAGCCATCGGGACGTGGGCGCGGTGCTGGCCAGCGGCAGCTTCCGCACGGCCGGCATGGTGGTGGTGCCCTGTTCGATGCGCACGCTGGCGGCCGTGGCGCACGGCCTGTCGGACAATCTCATCACCCGGGCGGCGGACGTGACCCTCAAGGAACGCCGCCGGCTGGTGCTGATGGTGCGGGAAACCCCCTTCAATCTCGCGCATCTGCGCAACATGACGGCAGTGACCGAAATGGGCGGCGTGATCTTCCCGCCGCTGCCGGCATTCTATCTGCGCCCGGTTACACTGGATGAACTGATCGACCATACCGTGTGCCGCGTGCTGGAGCTCTTCGACATCCATGTGCCCGGGCCGCGCTGGGAAGGCCTCGACGACCCGGGCGTCCCCCCGCGGAGCGGCGGGGCCGTCTGATGCGCCGCCGCCACCCGTTTCCTGGAACTCGCCCATGATCAAGAAAGTCCCCGTGTCCCAATTGTGCATCGGCATGTACGTGCATGACCTGGGCGGCTCTTTCCTGGACCACGCCTTCTGGCGCTCGCGTTTCCTGATCCAGAACGAGCGCAAGCTGCGCCGCCTGCAGGAATCGAGGCTGGAATGGGTGCTGATCGACACCAACCGGGGGGTGGACATCCCCACCGCCGAGCTGGCCACCGCCACCGCCGCCGCCGCGCCCGTGCCGCAGAGCGGCTCCCAGGGCGCGCCGGCCGCCCAGGGCGCGGCGCAGCCCGCCGCGAAGGCAGCCGAGGCCGCGCCGCCGTCCGCCACGCCGGAGCAGCAGGCCTTCGACGACGCCCGCGACATCCTCGACGGCTCGCGCGAACAGGTGCAGCAGCTGTTCGCCGACGCGGAGCTGGAAGGCAAGATCGACCTGCGGCAGATCGAGGGCCTGGTGCAGGACATGGCCGACTCCATCGAGGGGCATCCGGACGCGCTCACCAGCCTGGCGCGCATCAAGCGCGCCGACCAGTACCTGTACGCGCACTCCGTGGCCGTGGCGGCGCTGATGACCTCGCTGGCGCGGACCCTGGGGCTGTCCGACGAACAGGTGCGCCTGGCCGGCATGGCCGGCCTGCTGCACGACATCGGCAAGGTGCGCGACCCGGACGAGACGCCGGGCAAGCTCGGCCGTCCGATCCAGCCGCCCCAGGAACTGATGCGCAAGCATCCGCAAAGCGGCGCCGAGGTGCTGCGCCGGGATCCGGGCGTGCCGCCCGAGGTCATCGACGTCTGCCTGCACCACCACGAGCGCATCGACGGCAAGGGCTTCCCCGACGGCCTGGCCGGCGGCGACCTCAGCCTGCTCGCCCGCATGGCGGCCGTCTGCAATTACTACGACGAGGTCACCTCGACGCGGCCCTTCAAGAAAGGCTGGGACCCGGCCTTCGCGCTGTACAAGATGCTGAAGTCCGAAGGGCAGTTCGACATGGACGTGCTGGGCGCCTTCGTGCGCACGGTGGGGCGCTATCCGCTGGGCTCCATCATCAGCCTGACGCAGAGCGAACTGGGCCTGGTGGTGGCGCAGAACCCCCATGCGCCCGAGCTGCCCGTGGTCAAGATCTTCTATTCGATCCGCTGGAGCCACGCCATCCCGGAGCGGCGGGTGGACCTGTCCGATCCGGACTGCCCCAGCCGCGTCCTGCCCGTGGTCGCGCCGGTGGACTGGGCCCAGTCGGGCCTGCCCGTGCCGCCTATCGTGTAGCGTCCCGGGGTGTAGCGTCCCGGGGCCGCGTGCGCAGGCCGATCAGGACCGACAGGACGATGCCGGCCGCTGCGAAGGCGGCGGTGGCGGTCCAGGTCCACTGCCAGTCGCCGCCGGCCCGGTTGACCACCCAGGCCACGAAGGGCGGCCCGGCGAACTGCCCCAGGGACGAGCATTGCTGCATCCAGCCGATGGTCGCCGAGGCGGTCCGCGGGGTGGGCGTCAGCGTCAGGCCCAGCACGAACAGGGTCGTGGGCACCAGGCCGCCCATCATGGAAAACACCAGCACGGCCACGAACTGGCCCGAGGCGGGCAGGCCGGCGCCGAAGGCGGCCCAGGCGCACAGGATCATGGTCGCCAGCCCCGTGACCAGCAATTGCCAGGCCGCCACGCCGTGGTGCAGCAGCCGGCCGGCCGACAGGTTGCCGATGGCGTTGGCGCCCGCCACGATGGCCGTCAGCAGCCCGGCCGTCGTGCCGCCGACGCCCTGGGCGGCGTAGATGGTGGGCAGGAAGCCGATCACCGCCATCCACTGGCCCGCGTACAGGCCGAAGATCAGGGCGACCAGCCAGACGTTCACCGACCCCAGGGTGGCGCGCACCAGCTGCGCCACGGAATCGTGGGGACGGCCGGGATCGGCGGCGGGGTCCGGCGGCACCAGGCGCAGGGTGAGCAGCAGGCAGCCCAGGGTCAGCGCCGCCAGCAGCCACCACAGCAGCTGCCAGCTGCCCAGGCTCAGGATCCAGGAGCCCGCCAGCAGGATGACCACGGTGCCCAGCGGCATGTAGCTGCCCCACAGGCCCATGATGCGGCTCAGCCGGTCCGGCGGCACCAGGCGGCGGATCAGCGCCGGGATCGGCATGGCGATCATCAGGACGCCGCAGCCTTCCGCGGCGCGGAACAGCAGCACCAGCAGGCTGGAATCCAGCCAGGCGCCCAGCATCGAGGACACCGCCAGGATGGCCAGGCCGGCCACGATGCAGCGGCGCAGGCCGATGCGTTCGGCCGCCAGCGCCACCGGCAGGCCCAGGATGAGCCCGCCCAGCTGCACCGCCGACAGCAGGAAGCCCGATTCCACCAGGCTGAGCCGCAGTTCGGCCTGCAGCTGGGGCAGGGCCGGCGGGACCTTCCAGATGTGCAGCGCGGCGCACATGCCCACCAGGACCAGGAACAGGGCGGCGCGCACGGCGGCATGGGTCTCGGAGGGGCGAGGTTCGGGGACGGTCTGCGGCATGGGTCGGAGCCTGTTCGTGTGCGTCCTAGGGAGAGGCGGTCCTGCGGGGCAGCCAGCGCCAGAACATCCAGGCGGCGACGAAGCCCAGGGCGCCGATGGCGGTGATGCCGCTGGCGAGCGACAGCGCGGCGGTGAGGGCGGACAGCAGCAGGGGGCCGCCGCCGCCGCCGAGATCGGTGATCAGCCGCCAGATGCCCAGGAAGCGGGTGCGGTCGGCGGGGGGCGAGGCGTCGGCGCCGATGGTCATGATGATGCCCGAGCCGATGCCGTTGCCCACGCCCAGCACCATGCTGACCGCCAGCAGGCCGGCGAACCCGGTGGTCCAGGGGATGGCGACCAGGCTGGCGCCCATGATCAGCATGCAGGGCAGGGCGACCCACAGGCGCCCGCGCAGGTCCATGATGCGGCCGGCCGGGTAGAACAGCAGCATGTCCACGCCGCCCATGATGCCGTAGATCAGGGCGGTCGCCGTGGCGTCCAGGCCGATCTGGTCGGCCCACAGCGGGATGACGATCTGGCGGCAGGAGCGGATCGCCGAGACCAGCGCCGTGGCCACGCCCAGCGTCAGGAAGACGCCCGCGTGCACGCGGGCCAGGCTTGCGAGGGACAGGGGCGGGGCGCTGCGGTTCACGGCGCGGTCGCGCGGTTCGAGGTCGGGGATGGTGAAGGCCAGGATGCCGGTGCCCACGAAGGCCAGGATGGCGGCCCAGTAGGCGCCCGGCAGGTCCATCAGGTGGATGAAGCCGGCGGCCATGAAGGGGCCCGCGAACAGCCCCACCCGCATGGTGCCCCCGAGGGTGGACATGGCGCGCGCGCGCATGGTGGCCGGCACGGCCTCGATCAGATACGTCTGGCGCGCCAGCAGGAAGACGGAGCTGGCCAGGCCGATCATCAGGACGCCCAGGCCCAGCACCCAGGGGGAATGGGCGACCAGGCACAGGGCCAGTGCCGCCAGGCTGAAGACGGCCGCGCCGATCATGGCGTGGCGTTCGCCGTAGCGGTTGGTCAGCATAGCGGCCGGCAGGTTGGCCATCATCGAGCCGATGCCGATCAGGGCCACGATCAGCCCGGCCTGCGCCGAACTGGCGCCCAGATCGCGGGCGCTCAGCGCGAGGACGGGGTAGATGGCGCCTTCGCCCAGGCCAAAGAGCAGGGAGGGGCCGAACGCCGGGATGGCGATCCGGGCCAGGCTGAAGGAATCGGAAGAGGGTGGCACGCCGACGGGTCGTGATGACCAAATCGGCATTGTCGCATACGGGGCGCGGAAATGCCCGGAAAGGGGCGGCGTAGGTGGGTTTCCCTATTGCTCTCGTGGAAATTGGCAGATTCAATCGGGAAAAACACTAGGCGTTATTACTGATTGCGGGATCCTTGAGGTTTCGTGCATCATGCACGCGCTCTCGTCCGTTTACAAAACGGCACATCTCAACGGTTTACCAACCAACTTAGGGGCTCTCTCTCATGCAACGTCGTTCCTTCCTCAAGAAGGCTGCCCTCGGCGCGGCCGCTGGCGGCGCCACCCTGGCCGCTCCCGCTTTCGCTCAGGAATCACCCGCCATTTCCTGGCGCCTGGCATCCAGTTTCCCCCGCAGCGCCGACGCCATCTATTCCGGCGGCGAAAACGTCGCCAAATACGTCTCCGAGGCGACCGGCGGCAAGTTCCAGATCCGCGCCTTTCCCGGCGGCGAGATCCTCCCCGCCCTGGGTGTGCTCGACGGCGTGCAGAACGGCACGGTCGAATGCGGCCATACCGCGTCCTACTACTACTTCGGCAAGGACCCGGCCCTGTGCTTCGACGGCGCCGTGCCCTTCGGCCTGAACACCCGCCAGTACAACGCCTGGGTGCGCCATGCGGGCGGCCTGCAGGTGCTGCGCGAACTGTTCGCCAAGTTCAACATCGTGAACTTCCCGTGCGGCTACACCGGCACCCAGATGGGCGGCTGGTTCCGCAAGGAAGTCAAGACGGTCGACGACCTCAAGGGCCTGAAATTCCGCACGGCGGCCTTCGCCGGCGCAGTCCTGATGAAGCTCGGCGTGGTGCCGCAGCAGATCGCCGGCGGCGACATCTATCCGTCCCTGGAAAAGGGCACCATCGACGCGGCCGAATGGATCGGCCCCTACGACGACGAAAAGCTCGGCTTCCACCGCGTGGCGCCGTTCTACTACTTCCCGGGCTGGTGGGAAGGCACGCTGCAGGTGTCCCTGTACGTCAACAAGGACAAGTACGAAGCCCTGCCCAAGCACTACCAGGCCGTGCTGGACCAGGCCTCCGCCCTGGCGACCAACACCATGATCGCCACCTACGACGCCGAGAACCCCAACGCCCTCAAGCGCCTGATCGCCGAAGGCGCCAAACTGCGCGCCTTCCCGAAGCCCGTCATGGACGCCTGCTACAAGGCCGCCCAGGAAACCTACGCGGAACTGTCCGCCAAGGATGCCGGCTTCAAGAAGATCCACGACGCCTACATGGGCTTCCGCGACCACGAAATCCCGTGGTTCCGGATCGCCGAAGGCAGCTTCGACCAGTACATGGCCTCGGCGGCCAAGTAATCGACGCCTCGTGCCGGCCTGCTTTTGAAGGCCGCCCATGACCGGATCACGCGCCAGCCCCCCACGAGGGGGCTGGCGCGTGTCCGGACGCAACCCTTTTTTCATCGGCTCTCACCATGAATGCACTTCTCGCCCTGTCGCGAGCGATCGACGCCGTCAATCGCCGCGTGGGCCGGGCCGTGACCTGGCTGATCCTGCTCGCGGTACTCGTCAGCGCCACCAACGCGACGGTCCGCAAGCTGTTCAACGTCAGTTCCAACGCCTGGCTCGAACTGCAGTGGTATCTGTTCGGCGCCATCTTCCTGCTGGCGTCCGGCTATACCCTGCTCAAGAACGAACACGTCCGCGTCGACGTCCTGGCCTCGCACTTGTCCCGGCGCACCCAGCTCTGGATCGAAGTGGCCGGCGTGCTGCTCTTCCTGCTGCCCGCCTGCGGGCTCATCATGTGGCTGTCCTGGCCGTTCTTCATGGACGCCTACGTCAACCACGAACAGTCCTCCAACGCGGGCGGCCTGATCCGCTGGCCGGCCAAGCTGCTGATTCCCATCGGCTTCGCCCTGCTGGTGGGCGCGGGCGTCTCGCACCTGATCAAGTGCATCGGCTGCCTGCTCGGCCGCTGCCCCGATCCCCGCGACGTGCACACGGGCAAGTCCGCCGAGGAACTGCTCGCCGAAGAAATCGCCCGCGAGGCGCAACAGCGCGAGGCCGCCTCGCATGAGAGGCACTGACCATGGAAGCATTGTTTCTGGCTTATATGGCGCCGATCATGTTCGGCATGCTGGTGATCCTGCTGCTGCTGGGTTTCCCGGTGGCCTTCTCGCTGGCGGCCAACGGCATCCTGTTCGGCCTGATCGGGATCGACCTGGGCCTGCTGTCCCCGGCCCTGTTCCAGGCCCTGCCGCAGCGCGTGTTCGGCGTGATGGGCAACGAGTCCCTGCTGGCGGTGCCGTTCTTCACCTTCATGGGGCTGATCCTGGAGCGCTCCGGCATGGCCGAGGATCTGCTGGAGACCGTCGGCCAGCTGTTCGGCCCGCTGCGCGGCGGCCTGGCGATCGCGGTCATCCTGGTGGGCGCGATGCTGGCGGCGACCACCGGCGTAGTGTCCGCCTCGGTGATCTCGATGGGCCTGATCTCGCTGCCCATCATGCTGCGCTATGGCTATGACCGCCGCCTGGCCACGGGGGTGATCGCGGCCTCCGGCACCTTGTCGCAGATCATCCCGCCGTCGCTGGTGCTGATCGTGCTGGCCGACCAGCTGGGCCGCTCCATCGGCGACATGTACAAGGGCGCGTTCCTGCCGGGCTTCGCCCTGACGGGGCTGTACATCCTGTACGTCGTCCTGATGGCGCTGTTCCGGCCCAAGCTGGCGCCGGCCATTCCGCCCGAGGCGCGCACCTTCGTCGAGCCCAACGGCGGCCACGGCATTCCCTCGCTGCTGGTGCTGATGGCGCTGGCCGTGGCGATTTCCGTCGGCGGCGTGGAGCTCCTGCTGGACGACGGCGCGCACGTGGACGAGCTGATCGTCACCAGCATCCTGATCTGGGGCGTGGCGGCCTTCGTCATGGCCGGGCTCAACAAGATCCTGCGCCTGGGCCTGCTGTCGCAGATCGCCGAGCGCGTGACCTTCGTCATGATCCCGCCGCTGGCGCTGATCTTCCTGGTGCTGGGCACGATCTTCATCGGCGTGGCCACGCCGACCGAAGGCGGCGCCATGGGCGCGGTCGGCGCGCTGGTGATGGCCATGATCAAGCGGCGGCTGAACTTCAAGCTGCTGCGCCAGGCCATGGACACCACCACCACGCTGACCTGCTTCGTGGTGTTCATCCTGATCGGCTCCTCGGTGTTCAGCCTGACCTTCCGCGGGGTCAACGGCGACCTGTGGGTCGAGCACCTGCTCACCGGCCTGCCGGGCGGCGAGATGGGCTTCCTGATCGTGGTCAGCATCCTGACCTTCTTCCTGGCCTTCTTCCTCGATTTCTTCGAGCTGGCCTTCATCATCGTGCCGCTGATCGGGCCGGTGGCGGACAAGATGGGCATCGACCTGATCTGGCTGGGCATCCTGCTGGCGGTGAACATGCAGACGTCCTTCATGCACCCGCCGTTCGGCTTCGCGCTGTTCTACCTGCGGTCGGTGGCGCCCAAGGAAGACTACCAGGACCGGGTCACCGGCAAGACCATCGCCAAGGTCACCACCGGCCAGATCTACTGGGGCTCGATTCCCTTCATCGTGATCCAGATCGCCATGGTCGTCCTGGTGCTGCTGTACCCGGGCATGGTCACCCACTACAAGGCCGACCGGCCCCAGGTCAACATCGAGGACGTCAAGCTCGACATGGGCAACTTCGGCGGCTATGGCGCCGGGGCCGAGGGCGAGACGCCGGCGACCTCGGACCAGGACTACAACAACATGTTCAAGTAGGGCGCTTCGCGCCCGTCCGGCCCCGCTGCGGCGGGGCGGGCGCCCGTTCCTCAGGCCCGGCAATCGAACCGCCGGGCCTTTTGTTTTGCCCGTTCCCCGAGGCCCTCAGGCCGGGCCGCCGGCCTCGTGCCGGCGCCGCGTGCGCACCACGTCCAGCCAGGCTTCCAGCGGCATGGGGCGGGCCAGCAGGTAGCCCTGCAGGGCGTGGCAGTCGTGCTCGAACAGGAAGCGGGACTGCGCCTCGGTTTCCACGCCCTCGGCGACCACGCGCAGATTGAGCTGGTCGGCCATGGCCAGGATCAGCTGGACGATGGCGATGCTGTCGCTGTCGTTCGGGATGTCCTGGACGAGGCTCTTGTCGATCTTCAGTTCGTACAGCGGCAGGCGCTTCAGGTAGGCCAGGTTGGAATAGCCGGTGCCGAAGTCGTCGATGGAAAAGCGGATGCCCAGCAGGGACAGCGCCTGCATGCGCCGGGCGACGGCCTGCATGTCCTGGATCAGCACGCCCTCGGTGATCTCGAAGATCAGCCGGTTGCCGGGCACGCCCTTGCTTTCCAGGGTGTCGCGGACGTATTCGGTGAACTGCGCCTCCATCAGCTGCCGCGGGCTGACGTTCAGCGACAGCGGGTAGGTTTCGCCCAGTTCCCGCAAGGCGAGCAGGGCGTCGCAGGCGAACTGCAGGGACCAGGCGCCCAGCAGGCTGATGAGGCCGGTTTCCTCGGCGATGGGGATGAACAGGGCGGGCGAGACCGGTCCGCGGGTCGGGTGGGTCCAGCGGGCCAGCAGTTCGCCGCCGGTGACGCGCCCGTCGTGGCCGAACTGCGGCTGCACGTGCAGGGTGAGGACGGGCGTGCCGATGGCCTGCAGCAGGTCCTGCTCCAGCCAGAGCCGCTGCTCGACCTCGGATTGCAGGCCTTCCTCGTAGAACGTGACCTGGTTGCCGCCGTGCTGCTTGGCGCGGTGGGTGGCCATGTCGGCCTCGCGCATCACGGTGTCGGTGGTCTGGCTGTCGGCCTGGATCAGGGTCAGGCCGATGCTGGCGGTGACGTAGGCGGGCCTGCTCTGGATGGAGAACGCGCTGTTGCAGATGGCGAGCCGCACCTTCTCGCCCACGTGCATGGCGTTGCGCGCCGCGTCGTTGACGTTGCCGCCCAGGCCGTCGAGCAGCACGACGAATTCGTCGGCGCTGACGCGCGACACCAGGTCGCGGTCGCGCACGCTGGTGCGCAGGCGGTCGGCGATGCCGCACAGCACCTCGTCGCCGGTGGCGTGCCCTTGCATGTCGTTGATCCGCTTGAAGCCGTCCAGGTCGATCAGCAGCAGGGCGCCGATGGAGCGGCCCTGCCGGGCGGACTCGATCATCTGCGCCAGGTGCGCCAGCGCCGTGCGCCGGTTGGGCAGGCCGGTCAGCGTGTCGTAGACGGCCAGGTGGTGGGCGGTCTCCTCGGCGCGCAGGCGTTCGGTGATGTCGGTGGAGACCGTGCAGATGGCTTCCAGCGCGCCGTCCGGGCCGCGCATGGGCGCCTTGATCGCCAGGAAGGTGCGGGGCTCGCCGTGCGGCGGCCGGATGGTCATCTGGCTCACGCTGCGTTCCCGGGTGTCCACCACGGCCTGGTCGTTGCGGTGGATGCTGGCCAGGGAATCGGCGTCCTTCAGGGTGTCGTCGTCGCGCAGGCCGATCAGCCTGCCCTCGGCCACGCCGAGGAATTCCTCGTGCTTGCGGTTGGCGAAGGTGTAGCGGAAGTCCAGGTCCTTGATGCTGACCGAGGCGTCGATGGCGTCCAGGATCGCGTCCAGGCGGCGTTCGGTGCGCCGCAGGCGCTGCCGCTGGCGGCTCATCTGGATGCGCAGCAGCAGCGTGATGGCCAGGGTCAGCGCCAGCAGCGCGCTCAGGCCGGTGATGATCCAGACGCCGTGGCGGCCCAGCAGGGACAGGGACTGCGGCAGGCGCCAGCCGTCCAGGGTGCGGTAGTAGAACGATTCGGGGTCGGCCTGCCAGGCGCTGAGATGGCGGTCGATGGCCGCCAGGACCTCGGGGTGCCGGCCCTTCGGCATGGCGTAGTAGGCCTGGGTGGGCTGGAAGACGATGGGGGTGGCGACGAGCTGGTAGGTGTGCGCCAGCATCCCGCCGATGTAGAAGTCGGCCGCCACGGCGTCGCTCAGGCCGGACTGCACCCGCTGGAAGCCGGACTCCAGGTTCTGGACGGCGTCGGCGCGGGCGTCGATGTCCAGGCCCGAGAAGGTCGTCTTCAGGTAGTCCTGCTGCGTCGAGCCGGCCAGGACCGCGATCGACCGGCCTCCCAGGTCCTGGATCGAGCGCAGGGCTTGGCCCGGCCGCGCGTAGACCTGGGACCAGCTGTGCAGCGCGGGAACGTGATGCAGGCCGAAGGTCTCGGCGCGTTCCAGGGTGTAGTAGACGTCGGGCAGCAGGTCGATCCTGCCCTCGGCGAGCAGGCGCATGCATTCCTCCCAGGCGCAGGCCTGAGTGCGGATCTTCCAGCCTTCCTGGCGGGCGATCTCGTTCAGCAGCTCGCCCAGGATGCCGGCCGGACGGCCGTCGCGGGCGATGTAGACGTCGGGCTTCTGGTCGTAGATGCCGACTTCCAGCGTCAGGGCGCGCGCGGCCGGCACATGCATGCCCAGGCACAGCGCCAGGGCTGGCAGGAGGATGCCGCGGTGCGTGCGGTCGCGAGAAGCCATAGGATTCGGTCCGATGTCCGGATGGGCCGCGCACGGCCATCCCCATGGCGGGAGGAGATCCGGCGCGCCCCGGCATGAGGCCAAAAGAGGACATCATAGTGCCGCGCGGACGAGGGCAAAGTGTTGCACAGCCCGCAGGATTGTCATCAGTTGTCGAGATTGTGAACAATTCCGAAATGCCGGCGGCCCCGCGCGCGCGGGTCGTGTGCGGGACGTGTATGGGACGTGTATGGGGCGTGTACGGGGCCGCCGGTTGCGTCGATGCGCGGCCGGCGGCGTACAATGCCGGCACGCTTTCCCATTCCGATATATTCCCCCAAAAGGTGGATCATGTCCCAGCGATTCCTTGCGGATGCGCGCGCCCGGATCGGGCAGCTGCGCGAAGACGGCTTCTACAAGTCCGAGCGCGTCATCGCCGGCCAGCAGTCCGCGCGCGTGCGGCTGGCGGGCGGCGCCGAGGTGCTGAACTTCTGCGCCAACAACTACCTGGGCCTGGCCAACGATCCGCGCCTGATCCGGGCGGCCGCCGAGGGCCTGGCCGCCGACGGTTTCGGCCTGGCGTCGGTGCGCTTCATCTGCGGCACCCAGACGGGCCACAAGGCCCTGGAAGCCGAACTCGCCCGCTGGCTGGGGATGGGCGACGCCATCCTGTATTCCAGCTGTTTCGACGCCAACGGCGGCCTGTTCGAGGCCCTGCTGGACGAGCAGGACGCCATCGTCAGCGACGCGCTGAACCACGCTAGCATCATCGACGGCATCCGCCTGTGCAAGGCGCACCGCTACCGCTATGCCAACAACGACATGGCCGACCTGCGCGCGCAGCTGCAGGCGGCGCGCGACGGCGGGGCGCGGCACGTCATGATCGCCACCGACGGCGTGTTCTCCATGGACGGCATCGTCGCCGACCTGGCGGCGATCTGCGATCTGGCCGACGAATTCGACGCGCTGGTGATGGTGGACGATTCCCACGCCGTGGGCTTCATGGGCGCCGGCGGGCGCGGCACGCCGGAGCATTGCGGCGTCGCGGGCCGGGTCCACATCCTGACCGGGACGCTGGGCAAGGCGCTGGGCGGGGCCTCGGGCGGCTACGTCGCGGCCGACCCCGTGGTCGTCGAGCTGCTGCGCCAGCGTTCGCGCCCCTACCTGTTTTCCAACACGCTCGCACCGGCCATCGTGGCGGCGTCCCGGCGGGTGATCGAGCTGCTCCAGGACGACGAAGGCGCGGAACTGCGCGCCCGCGTGCACCGCAACGGCGCGCACTTCCGCCGCGAGATGCAGGCGCTGGGCTTCGACCTGGTGCCCGGCGAGCACCCCATCATCCCGGTGATGCTGGGCGACGCCGCCCTGGCCGGCCGCATGGCCGACGCCCTGCTGGAGCAGGGCATCTACGTGATCGGCTTTTCCTATCCGGTGGTGCCCAAGGGCCGCGCCCGCATCCGCACCCAGATGAGCGCGGCCCACGCGCCCGAGGACATCGACCGGGCCGTCCAGGCCTTCGCCCGCGTCGGGCGCGACCTGGGCGTCATCGGCTGATCGAACGTTTGTTGCCGCCGGGCCACCCCAAGGCGCAAGCGCCCCCCTCGGAGGGCGGCAAGCCGAAGGCGCGGCGCGGCGTATTTTATGGAGTCTCCATGAGAGCCTTGGCCAAAACGCAGCCCGCCGCCGGGCTGGAAATGGTGGATGTCCCGAAACCCGTCATCGGGCACAACGACCTGCTGATCCGCATCCGCAAGACCGCCATCTGCGGCACCGACATCCACATCTGGAAATGGGACGACTGGGCCGCGCGCACCATCCCCGTGCCCATGCACGTCGGCCACGAATACGTGGGCGAGGTCGTGGAGATCGGTCAGGAAGTGCAGGGCTTCCGCATCGGCGACCGCGTCTCGGGCGAAGGCCACATCACCTGCGGCCACTGCCGCAACTGCCGCGCCGGCCGCCGGCACCTGTGCCGCAACACCCAGGGCGTGGGCGTCAACCGTCCCGGCGCCTTCGCCGACTACCTGGCGATCCCGGCCTTCAACGCCTTCCGCATCCCGGACGACGTGTCCGACGACCTGGCCGCCATCTTCGACCCCTACGGCAACGCCACCCACACGGCGCTGGCTTTCGACCTGGTGGGCGAGGACGTGCTGATCACCGGCGCCGGCCCGATCGGCGCCATGGCGGCGGCGATCGCGCGCCACGTGGGCGCGCGCAACGTCGTCATCACCGACGTCAACGACTACCGCCTGGACCTGGCCGCCCGCATGGGCGCCAGTCGCACGGTGAACGTGGCCCGCGAGGACCTGCGCGACGTGATGCGCGAACTGGGCATGACCGAGGGCTTCGACGTGGGCCTGGAAATGTCCGGCGTGCCCAGCGCCTTTTCCTCGATGCTGGACCAGATGAACCATGGCGGCAAGATCGCCATGCTGGGCATCCTGCCCGACGGCGTGGGCATCGACTGGAGCCAGGTGATCTTCAAGGGCCTGGAGATCAAGGGCATCTACGGCCGCCAGATGTTCGAGACCTGGTACAAGATGGTCGCCATGCTGCAAAGCGGCCTGGACCTGTCGCCCATCCTGACGCACCGCTATCCGGTGGCGGACTTCCGCCAGGGCTTCGAGGCGATGCTGTCGGGGCAAAGCGGCAAGGTCGTCCTGAGCTGGGACTGATTACAACCGCCGCAGCAGATCGCCGATGGCGGCGCGGTCCATCCCGCGCGCCAGCGCCAGGCGCAGCGCGATGCGCGCCTGCAGGGGATTGAGCGCATGGGCCGCCAGCGGCCCGCTGGCGCCGGAATCCGTGACCAGGCCGTCCGGCACCCGGCTGGCGCGCACGCAGACCAGCCCGCGGCGGGCCGCCAGGGCGCAGCCCTGCGCGGCGGCCGGGCTCAGGCTGCCGTTGCCCATGGCCGCCACCACGATGCCGCGCGAGCCGGCCCGGATCGCGGCGGCGTAGGGATGCGCGGGCGCGTCCTGGTAGTCCAGGACGATGTCCACCGGGGGCAGGGCGCGCAGGCCGGCCAGGGAAAATTCCGCCGTATCGGGCAGGTCGGGGCGCAGGGCGTAGCGCACCTGGCCGTCGGTGACCGCGCCCAGGACGCCCGCGCCGTCCGCGCCGAACGCATCCACCCGGGTGGTGTGGCGCTTGGCCGCATGCCGCGCGGCGACGATGCGGTCGTTCATGGCCACCAGCACGCCCCGGCCGCGGCTGGCCGGATCGGCCGCCGCCAGCAGGGCGTTGACGAGGTTCAGCGGCCCGTCGGCGCTCAGGGCCGAGGCCGGGCGCATGGCGCCGACCAGCACCACGGGCTTGGGGCTGCGCACCGTCAGGTGCAGGAAGAAGGCGGTTTCCTCCAGGCTGTCGGTCCCGTGGGTGACGACCACGCCGTCCACGTCCGCGGCGCGCGCGTGGCGTTCCACGGCGCGCGCCAGGCGCAGGACCCGGGCGGTGGTCAGTTCCCGGCTGTCCACGTTGAACGGCTGCTCGCAGCGGATGTCGGCCACCTCGGCCGCGCCGGGGATCGCCGCCAGCATGGCCTCGATCCCCTGGGTGACCCGGTAGCCGGTCAGCGTGCGGGCGTCGCCGGCCGTGGCGGCGATGGTGCCGCCCGTGCCGATCAGGACCAGGCGCGGCCGCGCCGGACGCGGCCGCATCGGGGCGCGTGGCTGCATCAGGGATACAGGCCGCGCACCTGGCGGGCTTCGAGGATGCGGGTGCAGGCCACGATGAAGGCCGCCGTGCGCAGCGACACCCCGTGCTGGCGCGCGACGCCGGACATGGCGGCGTAGGCGGCGCGCATCATGGCTTCCAGGCGGTGGTTGATTTCCTGCTCCGTCCAGAAGAAGCTGGAGAAGTCCTGCACCCATTCAAAGTAGCTGACCGTGACGCCGCCCGCGTTGGCGACCACGTCCGGGACGATGACCGTGCCCTTGGAGGAAATGATGTCGTCGGCCTCGGGGGTGGTCGGGCCGTTGGCGCCTTCGACCAGGATGCGGGTGTGGATCAGGTCGGCGTTGTCGCGGGTGATCTGGCCTTCCAGGGCGGCCGGGATCAGGATCTCGGTCTCCAGCGACCAGAATTCCTTGGGGCTGAGCGTCTGGGTGTCGGGCGCGCCTGCCACGCCGCCGTGTTCGCGCACGTAGTCGAACAGGGCCAGGACGTTCAGGCCGTTGGCGTTGTGGACGATGCCGGTGTGGTCGTAGACCGCGACGACCTTGGCGCCGGCTTCCTGGAACAGGCGCGCGGCGGTGCCGCCCACGTTGCCGAAGCCCTGGATGGCGATGCGCGCGCCCTTGATGTCGATGCCCGATTCGCGCGCGGCCTCGCAGGCCGTCACGTACACGCCGCGGCCTGTGGCCTCGACGCGGCCCAGGCTGCCGCCCAGCGAGATCGGCTTGCCCGTCACCACGCCGGTGGTGGTGGCGCCTTCGTTCATGGAGTAGGTGTCCATCATCCAGGCCATGATCTGGCCGTTGGTGTTGACGTCCGGCGCGGGGATGTCCTTGTTGGGACCGATGATGTCGTGGATTTCGCTGGTGTAGCGGCGCGTGATGCGTTCGAGTTCGCCCTGCGAGTGCTTGCGCGGGTCGATGCGGATGCCGCCCTTGGCGCCGCCGAAGGGCAGGTTGACGGCGGCGGACTTGACCGACATCCAGGCCGACAGGGCCATGACTTCGGACAGGGTCACGTCCTGGTGATAGCGCACGCCGCCCTTGCCGGGACCGCGCGAGGTGTTGTGCTGCACCCGGTAGCCCTCGAAGTGGGCGACCGAGCCGTCGTCCAGTTCGACCGGCACGTCCACGATCAGGATGCGCTTGGGACGCTTCAGGGTTTCGACCCAGCGCGCCAGGGAGCCCAGGTAGGGCGTGACGCGATCGACCTGTTCCAGATAGATGCCCCAGGGGCCGGGGTGGGCCGGATCCAGGTAGGAAGGCAGGACTTGGGAAATAGGTTCGGGCATGGTATGCGACCTTTTTGGTATGAGGTATGAGTGCAGAACGGACAGGGACATACTACCGGCCCCATTTTAGTGCCGCCGCGGCGTTCTGTGTCCGGAGCCGGGCGCCGCCGCGCCGGACGGTTATATCGAACCAACGTTTTTTTCGTTCCGCCGGCCGCGGCCGCGGAGCACACTGGATGCTTCCGCCGGCGGGAAGCCGGCTTCGTCCATTGGAGAAGAACCGTGCCGCCGACACCGCCGCTCCCGCCGACGCCGCTCGCGCCGTTGTCTCCGTCGTTGCCTGCGCCGCTGGCGGCGCGCTGGCAGGCCCTGCTGGCCGACCTGGCGCGCATCGCGGACGCGCATCCGGATGCGCTGCTGGCCTCGTCCATGGGGGTCGAGGATACCCTGCTGATCCACGCCGTGGCGCAGCTGCCCCGGCCGCTGGAAGTCTTCATGCTCGACACCGGCCGCCTGCACGCCGAGACCCTGGCCATGGTGGACGTCGTGCGCGCGCGCTACGGCATCGAGGTGCGCGTGATGCATCCCGATCCCGAGGCCGTGCGGGCCCACGTGGCCGCGCACGGCGAGTTCGCCTTCTACGAAAGCGTGGAATTGCGCAAGGCCTGCTGCGGCATCCGCAAGGTCGAGCCGCTGCGCCGCGCGCTGGCGGGCCATGCGGCCTGGATTACCGGCCAGCGGCGCGAGCAGTCCCTGACGCGCGCCGAACTGTCCGAGACCGAATGGGACGACACCTTCGGCCTGCGCAAATTCAATCCCCTGGCCTCCTGGACGGCCGACGAGGTCTGGGGCGTGGTGCGCGCGCTGGACGTGCCCTACAACCCGCTGCACGACCGCGGCTATCCCTCGATCGGCTGCGAGCCCTGTACGCGCGCCGTGCGCCCCGGCGAGGACCCGCGCGCCGGCCGCTGGTGGTGGGAGCAGCGCGACAGCCGCGAATGCGGCCTGCACGCCGGCAACCTGCGCGCGGCCGGACGGCCGGGGGTGCGCCCGCGCGACCCCCTCCCGGCGGACGCCGCGGGCCCCACGGCTACCGCGGACACCACGGCTACCGCGGACACCACGGCCGCCAGGGCCATCACGGACCCCCTGGATCCCCCGCGCTCCACGGACACCCCGAACACCCCGGACACCCCGAACACCACGGACACGGACATCACGGAAGCATCGACATCATGAGCACCGCCCTTCTCGCCCGCACCCACCTCGACTGGCTGGAATCCGAGGCCATCCACATCCTGCGCGAGGTCGCCGCCGAGTGCGCGCGGCCCGTGCTGCTGTTCTCCGGCGGCAAGGACTCCTGCGTGCTGCTGCGCCTGGCGGAAAAGGCCTTCCGTCCGGGCCGCTTCCCCTTTCCCCTGATGCACATCGACACCGGCCACAACTTCCCCGAGGTGATCGCCTTCCGCGACCGCCGCGCGGCCGAACTGGGCGAGGAGCTGATCGTGCGCGGCGTCGAGGACTCGATCGCGCGCGGCACGGTGGTGCTGCGCCACGCCAACGATTCGCGCAACGCCGCCCAGGCCACGACGCTGCTGGAGGCGATCGCCGAATTCGGCTTCGACGCCTGCATCGGCGGCGCCCGCCGGGACGAGGAAAAGGCCCGCGCCAAGGAACGCATCTGCTCGTTCCGCGACGAGTTCGGCCAGTGGGACCCCAAGGCCCAGCGGCCGGAGCTCTGGAACCTCTACAACACCCGCGTGCATCCGGGCGAGAACATCCGCGTCTTCCCGATCTCGAACTGGACCGAGCTGGACGTCTGGCAGTACATCGAGCGCGAAGGCCTGGACCTGCCCTCGATCTACTACGCCCATGAACGCGAGGTCGTGCGCCGCAGCGGCCTGCTGGTGCCCGTCACGCCGCTCACCCCGCCGCGCGAGGACGAGCCGGTCGAGCGCCTGAGCGTGCGCTTCCGCACGGTGGGCGACGTGTCCTGCACCTGCCCGGTGGCGTCCACGGCGGCCACGCCGGCCGCCATCATCGCCGAGACGGCGGTCACCACCATCACCGAGCGCGGCGCCACGCGCATGGACGACCAGACCTCCGAAGCGTCGATGGAACGGCGCAAGAAACAGGGCTACTTCTGACCGGCCGGCCCCAGACCAAGGAATCCCCACCATGAACGCAATCAACGAACAATGGCAGGCGGCGCCGGAAACCAGCGTGCTGCGCCTGATCACCGCCGGGTCCGTGGACGACGGCAAATCCACCCTGATCGGCCGCCTGCTCTACGACAGCAAGGGCGTGTTCGCCGACCAGCTCCAGGCCATCGCGGGCTCGAAGTACACCCGCGCGCCCGACAGCGAATTCGACCTGGCGCTGCTCACCGATGGCCTGGAGGCCGAGCGCGAGCAGGGCATCACCATCGACGTGGCCTACCGCTATTTCGCCACGCCGGCGCGCAAGTTCATCGTCGCCGACGCCCCCGGGCACGAGCAGTACACGCGCAACATGGTGACGGGCGCCTCCACGGCCGACGCCGCCGTGATCCTGATCGACGCCAGCCGGGCGAGCGACGGCCGGCTGCTGCCGCAGACCAAGCGCCACAGCACCCTGGCCCGCCTGCTGGGGCTGCGCCACATCGTGGTGGCGGTCAACAAGATGGACCTGGTCGGCTGGGACCGCGCCGTGTTCGAGCGGATCCACGCCGCCTACCGGGACCTGGCCGAGCGCCTGGACATCCCGGCCTTCCACATCGTGCCGCTGTCGGCCCTGACGGGCGACAACGTGGTGCGGCCCAGCGAGCGCACGCCCTGGTACCAGGGGCCGCCGCTGCTGTCGCTGCTGGAGTCGCTGCCGGTGGATTCGCTGGACACCGAAGACCAGGCGCGCTTCTTCGTCCAGTGGGTGATCCGCCACAACGGCAGCGGCCCCGACGCCTTCCGCGGCTACGCCGGCCAGCTGCGGGGCGGCGCCTGGCGCGTCGGCGACGCCGTCCAGGTGCTGCCGAGCCGCGAATCCGCCCGCATCGCCGGCCTGCTGCGCGGCGCGCAGCCGGTGGACCAGGCCCTGCCGGGCGACAGCATCACGGTGGTGCTGGACCGCGACATCGACCTGTCCCGGGGCGACGTGCTGGTCGACGCCCAGGCGCAGCCGGCGCTGGAACGGGACTTCGAGGCGGACCTCTGCTGGCTGGACCAGCAGGCGCTGAATCCGGCGCGGCTGTACTGGCTGAAGCAGGGCACCCGCCTGACGCAGGTCCGCGTCCAGGCCGTGCGCACCCGGCGCGACATCCACGAACTGCGCTCGGTGGACTGGAACGGCACCCTGGCCATGAACGACATCGGCCGCGTGCAGCTGCGGGCCCGCGATCCCCTGGTGCTGGACGACTACGACGCGCAGCGGGCCACGGGCGCCTTCATCCTGATCGACACCGCCACCAACCAGACCGCGGCGGCGGGACTGGTGCGGCGCTGAACGGGGGCGCGGCGGGCTGGGGCGAATCCCGATGGGCACGCCCGGCCGCTTCATGTCAGAATGGCGCGAGGTGGCCGGCGTCCGGCCCGTCGCCGTGAAGCCGCATGCTCCGATTCGCCCATCAGAACCTCCGCCTGCCCTCCCTGGCCACCATCCAGGCCTTTGAATCGGCCGCCCGGCTGGGCTCGTTCGGCCGCGCGGCCGAAGAACTCTGCGTCACGGCCAGCGCCATCGGCAAGCGCATCGGCCAGCTCGAAGCCGCGCTCGGCCAGCCCCTGTTCGACCGCGGCAGCCGCGGCGTCGTGCTGACCGCGGCGGGGCACGAATACCTGGACCAGATCGAGACCGCGCTGCACCTGCTGTCGGACATCTCCCTGCACCGCCGCTCGCGGCCGCGCGAGCGCATCCGGCTGGTCACCACGCCCACCTTCGGGCACTACATCCTCGGGCCGCACCTGCACGAATTCACCACGGCCCACCCCAACGTGGACATGAGCGTGGTGCTGTCCATTCCCTACCTGGACATCGGCCCCACCCAGGCGGACTTCTGGGTGCGTTTCGGCCTGGGCCGGTATCCGGGCACGATCTCGGAGCGCCTGACGGACGACACCGTGTTCCCGGCCTGCTCTCCCGGCTATCTCGAACGCCATGGCGCCCTGCGCCGGCCCGCCGACCTGGCCGAGGCGAACCTGCTGCGCTGCCCGCTGGACCCCTGGAAGCCCTGGTTCGACGCCGCCGGGCTGGACTGGCCCGAGCCCGAGGGCGGCGTGAGCTTCTTCGACGTGGGGCTGGCGATGGCCGCCGCGCGGGCGGGCCAGGGCGTCATCATCGCGCGCCGCAGCCTGGCGGGCGCCTGGCTGGACGACGGCACCCTGGTGGCGCCGTTCGGCATCCGCGCGGCGCCCGATTCCCACTACTACCTGTGCCGCGAGGCCTCCACGCCCATGACCGGCGCCCACCTAGCGTTTTCCCTATGGGTCAAGGCGCTCTGCGCCCGGATTTCCCAGTCTTCCTAGGCCTCGCGCCGGGGTGCGGAATTTCTTTCCACCCTGGCCCGATGCAATTTCCGACAGCGCCGCGGGGCGACCGATAGACTTTCGGCCGTGCATGCACACATCGGCCGGCGCCTCCGTCGGCCGCATCGAGAACGGGAGACGACATGACATTCCACAAGACCTGCCTGGCCCTGGCCATCACCCTGTCCCTGGCGGCGACCGCCCAGGCGGCCGACACCATCAAGATCGGCGTATCCGGACCCTTCACGGGGGGCTCTTCCTCCATGGGCGTGAGCATGCGCGACGGCGTGCGCCTGGCCGCCAGGGACGTCAACGCCCAGGGCGGCGTGCTGGGGCGCCAGCTGGAGCTGATCGAGCGCGACGACGAGGCCAAGAACGAGCGCGGCGTGCAGATCGCCCAGGAGCTGATCAACCGCGAGCAGGTCGTCGCGACCGTGGGCTTCATCAACACCGGCGTGGCCCTGGCCTCGACCCGCTTCTACCAGAACGCCGCCATCCCGGCCATCGCCAACGTGGCCACGGGCTCGGTGGTCACGCAGCAGTTCCTGCCGCCCAAGTACGAGCACAACTACGTGTTCCGCATGTCGGCCGCCGACAACATCCAGGCGCCCATGATCGCCGCCGAGGCCGTCACCAAGCGCGGCTTCAAGAAGGTCGCCATCATGGCCGACTCCACCAACTACGGCCAGCTGGGCCGCGAGGACATGGAAAAGGCGCTGGACAAGCTGGGCGTCAAGCCGGTGGTGGTGGAGAAGTTCAACATCGGCGACGTGGACATGACCGCGCAGCTGCTGCGCGCCAAGGAAGCCGGCGCCGAGGCCCTACTGACCTACGGCATCGGCCCCGAACTCGCCCAGCTGGCCAACGGCATGGCCAAGCTCGGCTGGAAGGTGCCGCTGATCGGCAGCTGGACGCTGGCCATGGCCAACTTCATCGACACCGCGCGCGCCAACGGCGACGGCGCCCTGATGCCCCAGACCTTCATCCAGAACCCCAACACGCCCAAGCGCAAGGCCTTCATCGACGCCTACGTGCAGACCTTCAAGCCCAAGCACGACCGGATCGAATCGGCCGTGTCCGCCGCCCAGGGCTACGACTCGGTGCTGCTGCTGGCGGCCGCCATCGAGCAGGCCGGCAACACCAAGGGCGCCGACATCCGCGCCGCCCTCGAAAGCCTGCAGAAGCCCGTCGAAGGCGTGATCATGACCTACAAGACGCCCTACTCGACGAGCGACCACGAGACCATCGACGGCCCCGAACTGGTCTACATGGGCGGAGTGTCCAAGGGCCGCGTGGTCTTCGCCCACCCCGAGGACGAGCAGCGCAGCGTCGCCAACGCCGGCCAGTCCGCGCAGTAACTCCGCCGCACCGGCGCATCCCGCCGCCCGGCGGGGTGCGCGCTCCGATGCGCGGTCCCGGGGCGCAGCCGCCCCGGACGGCGCGTTCCCGCTGGAAAGAACATGACGATTTTTCTGCAACTGGCCTACAGTGGCGTGGCCCTGGGCATGATCTACGCGGTCATCGCCTTCGGCTACCAGTTGACCTACGCTACCTCCGAGACCCTGAATTTCGGCCAGGGCGACGCCCTGATGCTGGGGGGGCTGGTCGGCCTGACACTGGTCGGGATGGGCGTGAGCTACTGGCTGATGATCCCCCTGGTCTGCCTCTTCGGCATGGCGCAGGGCGCCGTGGTCGAGCGCGTGGCCGTGCGCCCCGCGATCCAGGCGCGCTCCGAATTCGGCTGGATCATGGCGACCATCGCCCTGGGCATCATCTTCCGAAACACGGCCGAGAACATCTGGGGCCGCGACGCCCTGCATTTTCCCTCCCCCGTGTCCGAGACCCCCTTCAGCGTGCTGGGCGCCAACATCCTGCCGATGGAATTGCTGGTGGTCGCGGGCGCGCTGCTGGTCATGGGCGCCATCGAGCTGTTCAACCGCACGTCGATCTACGGCAAGGCGGTGGTGGCGACCTCCGGCGACCGCGACGCCGCCGGCCTGATGGGCATCAACACCAAGCTGGTCATCACGTTTTCCTATGCGCTGTCCTCCCTGACGGCCGCCTTCGCGGGCGTGCTGGTCGCCCCGCTGACGCTCACCGGCGCCTCCATGGGCGCGGTGCTGGGCCTGAAGGCCTTTGCCGTGGCCATCGTGGGGGGCCTGAACAGCGGTCTGGGCGCCATCGTCGGCGGCCTGCTGCTGGGCGTCATCGAAACCACCACCGGCTTCTATCTTTCCACCGGCTACAAGGACGTCCCCGGCCTGATCCTGCTGCTGCTCGTCCTGACGGTGCGGCCCGCCGGGCTGTTCGGCAAGACCGCCATCAAGAAGGTCTGATCCCACCATGAACAAGAAGCATCTGCTGTCTTTCGCCGCGCTGGCCGCCGTGCTGGCGATGGTGCCGCTCGCCATCGACAACCCCTATTACCTGCACCTGATCGAGACCATCCTGATCTACGCCGTCCTGCTGCTCGGGCTGGACATCGTGGTGGGCTACACCGGCCAGGTGTCCCTCGGCCACGCGGGGCTGTTCGGGATCGGCGCCTACGTCGTGGGGACCCTGGTCCTGCACCTGGACATGCCGTTCTGGATCACCCTGCCGGCCGCCGTCGTGGTGACGGCGGGCTTCGGCGCGATCCTGGCCTTGCCGGCGCTGCGCGTGACCGGACCCTACCTGGCGATGGTGACCCTGGCCTTCGGCACCATCATCCAGATCCTCATCAACGAGATGGACTTCCTCACGGCGGGGCCCATGGGCATCAGCCTGGACAAGCCCATCGTGGCCGGCCACATGCTGAGCGGCCCCGAGTTCTTCTGGCTGGTGCTGGCCCTGCTGGCGCTGGCGGTGCTGTTCACCGAGCGCGTCGCGCGCTCGCACTACGGGCGCGCCTTCGAGGCCCTGCGCGACAGCCCCATCGCCTGCGACTGCATGGGCGTGTCGGTCTACCGCTACAAGGTCGTGGCCTTCGTCATCAGCGCCGGCCTGGCCGGCCTGTCGGGCGCGCTGCACGCCTATTCGGAACAGTACATTTCGCCCAACACCTACACCTTCGAACTGATGGTGCTGTTCCTGCTGGCCCTCATCATGGGCGGACGCAAGACCCGTTCGGGCGCGCTGCTGGGGGCGGCCATCATCGTGCTGCTGCCCAAGATGCTCGACGACGTGTCCACCTTCCGGCCGTTGGCCGTGGGCCTGGCGGTGCTGGTCACGACGGGCGCCGTCATGGCGGTGCGGCGCGGCCGCGCCACCCCCGCGCGCATGGCGGCGCCGGTGATCGGCGCCCTGGTCCTGGCCGGCGGGTCGCTGGCGCTGGAACAGATGACCGACTGGCGGCTGTCGATCTTCGGCCTGATGATCCTGTTCGTCGTCTATTACCTGCCGGACGGCATCGTCGGCTTCGTGACGCAGGCCCTGGGCCGTTCCCGAGCGGTCCAGGACCAGGCCGGGCGGGCGGAAACCGCCCCGGCGGCCGAGGACGGCGGGCTGCCCGACGCCTCGCACGGCGTGCTGCTCGCCGTCGGCCAGGCCGTGATGCAGTTCGGTGGGCTCAAGGCGCTCAACGGGGTCGACCTGGAGGTCCGGCGCGGCACGATCCATGGGCTGATCGGGCCCAACGGCTCGGGCAAGAGCACCATGATGAACGTGCTGACGGGCATCTACGTGCCCACGTCCGGCACCGTGGTCTTCGCCGGCCGCGACCTGGCCGGCCTGACCTCCGCGCAGATCGCCGCGCGGGGCGTGGCGCGCACCTTCCAGAACGTGCAGCTCTTCGGTGAGATGAGCGCGCTGGAAAACGTGCTGGTCGGGCTGCACCATTCCTTCGGCAGCGGGCTGGCGGGCATCGCGCTGCGCACGCCCGGCTGGCGGCGCGAGGAACGGCGGGCCCGCGCCCGGGCGCTCGGGCTGCTGGAATTCGTCGGCCTGGCCTCGCTGGCCCACGAAGAGGCGCGCAACCTGCCCTACGGCAAGCAGCGCCTGCTGGAGATCGCCCGCGCCCTGGCGCTCGATCCCCAGCTGCTGCTGCTCGACGAACCCGCTGCCGGCCTGACGGCCCCGGACATCGAGGAACTGCTGGACATCATGCGCAAGCTCAAGGCCCGGGGCCTCACCGTCATCCTGATCGAGCACCACATGGACGTGGTGATGGGGGTCTGCGACGCGGTGTCGGTGCTGGATTTCGGACAGAAGATCGCCGAGGGACTGCCCGCCGACGTGCAGGCCGACCCCCGGGTCGTCGAAGCCTATCTGGGCGGTGAACAGGCGGGAGCGCAGGCATGCTGAAAATCGAGAACCTGGAAGCCGGCTACGGCAAGGTCAAGGTGCTGCACGGCATCAGCCTGGACGTGCCCGCCGGCAAGGTCGTGACCCTGATCGGGTCCAACGGGGCGGGCAAGACCACCACCATGCGGGCCGTGTCCGGCATGCTGCGGCCCTCGGCGGGCACCATCACCCTGGGCAACCGGGCGATCCAGGGCCTGGAGTCCCACCGGATCGCCCGCCTGGGCCTGGCGCACTCCCCGGAAGGCCGGCGCGTCTTCCCCACGCTGAGCGTCACAGACAACCTGTTGCTGGGCGCCTTTCCGCGCTTGACCGGCAGCCGCGCCCGAGGTGACGTCGCCCGCGATCTGGATCGCGCCATGGACCTGTTCCCGCGCCTGAAGGAACGGCGCGCGCAACTGGCGGGCACTCTGTCGGGCGGCGAACAGCAGATGCTGGCCATGGCGCGCGCGGTCATGCTCGATCCCGAGGTCGTGCTGCTCGACGAGCCGTCCATGGGGCTGGCGCCCATCCTGGTCGATGAAGTGTTCCGCATCATCTCGCGCCTGAAGTCCGAGGGTGTGACCATGCTGCTGGTGGAACAGTTCGCCGCGGCGGCGCTGGCGGTGGCGGACTACGGCTACGTGCTGGAGAACGGCCGCATCGCCGTCGAAGGCCCCGCGCAGCGGCTGCGCAACGATCCCGCCGTGGCGGCGGCCTACCTGGGCGGGCACTGAGCGGGCGGGCACTGGGCGTCTGCGGCGCCCATGTAGTGCTTCAGGCCGTCCAGGTCCAGCACCTGGACGGCGCCGTATTCGATCTTGAGCAGCTGCGCGGCTTCCAGCGTGCGCAGGGCCTGGTTGGTGCGCTGGCGGGAAATGCGCGCGAGGAAGCCGATTTCCTCCTGCGTGATTTCCAGGCGCATCGAATTGCCCGGGTACAGCAGCGGATTGAACAGTTCCGCCAGGCAGCGCGCCACGCGGGCGTCGGGGGCCAGCAGGCGGTCGTATTCGGCCTTGCCGATGAACTGCGCCACCCGCTCGTTCAACTGGTGCAGCAGGTAGCGGTTGAAGGGGATGCTGGCGTCCAGCAGCCAGTAGAACGTGTCGCCGCGCAGGCGGGCGATGGTGCTGCTGCGCAGGGCGATGATGTCGTATTTGCGGGCTTCGCGCTTCAGCAGCGAGCCTTCGCCGATCCAGCCGCCGGCCGACACCCCGGTCAGGGAGGCCAGCTTGCCGTCGGCGTTGCCCACCGAGACCTTCACCAGCCCGTCGAGCACGCCGATCCAGGCGCAGGCGATCACGCCCTTGTGCTCGACGATGGTGCCGGTCTCGACGTGCGCCACGGCGGTGTCCTGCAGGACGCGCGCCTGCTGTTCGTCGTCGAGCAGGTCGAACCAGGCGGCGCGCGCCGACAAAGCCTGAGTCAGATTCATGGGGACTTACCCTAGATCGAGATCGAATGTCATATGTGCGACAGTCGGAGCGGATCGCAGCCTGTACCTTAGTTCGCGACACCGCCCGTCAGAGGCGCACTGAAAGGCTCCGCGCTGTGCAGGATCCGCGCAAGGCCTAGGAGACATCATGGTACAGGAAACCACCGCCGCGACGACGTTCCCCGCCCTGCTGATGCACCATGCGCGGGTGCGCGGTTCGCGGCCCGCGATCCGGGAAAAGGACCTGGGAATCTGGCAGACGCTGACCTGGGCCCAGGTGGCCGCCGAGGTCCGGCGCGTGGCCTCTGGGCTGGCCGACCTGGGGGTCGGGGCGGGCGAGCACGTCGCCGTCGTCGGCGAAAACCGCCCCCGGCTCTACATGGCGATGATGGCGGCCCAGTGCCTGGGGGCGATCCCCGTGCCGCTCTACCAGGACGCCGTGGCCGAGGAAATGGCCTACGTGCTGCAGGACGCCGAGATCGGCGTGGTGGTGGCCGAGGACCAGGAACAGGTCGACAAGATGCTGGAAGTCTCCGGCCGCTGCCCGGCGCTGCGCCACGTCGTCTACGACGACCCGCGCGGCCTGCGTCATTACGACGATCCTCGCCTGCTGGCCTGGGAATCCCTGCTGGCGCGCGGCGACGCGCGCGCCAGCGGCCGGCCCGACGAGATCGACGGCCGCATCGCCGCGATCGGTCCGGAAGGCACCGCCGCGATGTTCTATACCTCCGGGACCACGGGCAAGCCCAAGGGCGTGGTGCTCAGCCACCACGCGCTCATCGACCGGGCGCGCGCCATCGAGCGCTTCGAGGGCCTGACCGACCAGGAAGACGTGCTGGCCTACCTGCCGCCCGCCTGGATCGGGCAGAACATGTTTTCCTACACCCAGTTCCTGACCACGGGCTTCACCGTGAACCATCCGGAATCGCCCGACACCGTGTCGATCGACATGCGCGACATCGGTCCCACCTATTATTTCGCGCCGCCGCGCGTGCTCGAGGGCCTGCTGACCCACGTCACGATCCGCATGGAGGACGCCGGCCGCTTCAAGCGCTGGCTGTACCGCCGGGCGATGGGCCTGGCGCGGCGGGTGGGCGACCGCATCCTGGACGGCGGCGCGGGCGTCGGCCCGCTCGACCGCCTGAAATACGCCCTGGGCGACCTGCTGATCTACGGCCCCCTGCGCAACACCCTGGGCATGAGCCGGGTGCGCGTGGCCTACACGGCGGGCGAGGCCATCGGCCCCGACCTGTTCGTCTTCTACCGCTCCATCGGCATCAACCTGAAGCAGCTCTACGGCTCCACCGAAACCTCGGTCTTCGTCTGCGTCCAGGCCAACGGCCAGGTGCGCGACGACACGGTCGGCCCGCCCTGCGAGGGCGTGGACATCCGCGTGGCCGACAACGGCGAGATCCAACTGCGCAGCCCGGGCCTGTTTACCGGCTACTATCGCAACCCCAAGGCGACGGCCGAATCCTACACGGAGGACGGCTGGTACCACACCGGCGACGCGGGCTACCTGGACACGGACGGCCAGCTGAAGATCATCGACCGCGCCAAGGACGTCGGCCACCTGGCCGACGGCAGCCTGTTCGCGCCGAAATACATCGAGAACAAGCTCAAGTTCTTCTCCTTCATCAAGGAAGCCGTGGTCTTCGGGGCGGACCGTTCCGAGGTCTGCGCCTTCGTCAACATCGACCTCGAGGCCGTCGGCAACTGGGCCGAGCGCCGCGGCCTGCCCTATGCCGGCTACACCGACCTGGCCGGCAAGGACGAGGTCTACGCCCTGATCCGGGACTGTGTCGAACAGGTCAACGCCGACCTGGCCCAGGATCCGAAACTGGCGGCCTCGCAGGTCGGCCGTTTCCTGATCCTGCACAAGGAACTGGATCCGGACGACGACGAACTGACCCGCACCCGCAAGGTCCGCCGCGCCTTCATCGCCCAGAAGTACGCCGTGCTGGTCGAAGCGCTGTTCGAGGGCCGCGCGCGCCAGTTCATCGAGACCGAGGTCAAGTTCGAGGACGGCCGCACGGGCCGGATCTCCGCCGACCTACGCATCGAACCCGCGGCCGTCGCGCGGCCCGAACCCCTGAAAAAGGTGGCCTGAATGACCCAGCTGGCGACAGCACGGATCACGGAGACGGCGCCGGACGGCGCCGCGGACCGCGCCGGGCGTATCGGCGAGGTCATCCTGGACCTGCAGAACATTTCCCTGTCCTTCGGCGGGGTCAAGGCGCTGACGGACATTTCCTTCGACGTCCGCGAACATGAGATCCGCGCCATCATCGGCCCCAACGGCGCGGGCAAGAGCTCGATGCTGAACGTCATCAACGGCGTCTACACGCCCCAGGAAGGCCGCATCCTGCTGCAGGGCCGGCAGTTCGCCCGGATGAACCCGCGCCGCGCCGCCGAAATGGGCATCGCCCGCACCTTCCAGAACCTGGCCCTGTTCAAGGGCATGAGCGTGCTGGACAACATCATGACGGGCCGCAACCTGCGCATGAAGAGCGGCGTGCTGGCCCAGGCGCTGCGGCTGGGTTCGGCCGAGCGCGAGGAAATCGCCCACCGCGAGGTCGTGGAGAACATCATCGACTTCCTGGAAATCCAGGCCTGGCGCAAGACTCCGGTCGGGCGCCTGCCCTACGGCCTGCAGAAGCGCGTGGACCTGGGGCGCGCGCTGGCCATGGAGCCGCGCATCCTGTTGCTCGACGAGCCCATGGCCGGCATGAACATCGAGGAAAAGCAGGACATGAGCCGCTACATCCTGGACGTGAACGACGAATACGGCACCACCATTGTGCTGATCGAGCACGACATGGGGGTCGTCATGGACATCTCCGACCGGGTCGTGGTGCTGGACTACGGCAAGAAGATCGGCGATGGCGCGCCGGCCGTGGTGCAGAACAATGAAGACGTCATCCGGGCCTACCTGGGCGCGGCGGCTTGAGACGGGGGCGGACATGGGCTTTTTTCTCGAAACCTTGATCGGCGGCCTGATGACTGGCGTGCTTTATTCGCTGGTGGCCCTGGGGTTCGTGCTGATCTACAAGGCGTCCAGCGTGTTCAACTTCGCCCAGGGCGTGATGGTGCTGTTCGCGGCACTGGCGATGGCCCGATTCTCCGAATGGATCCCGCGGTGGACGGGACTGGAAAGCAAACTCATGGCCAACGTGCTGGCCTTTGCCGCCGCGGCGTTGCTGATGCTGGCGCTGGCCTGGCTGATCGAGCGCCTGGCGCTGCGCCATTTGGTGAACCAGCCCGAGGCCACGCTGCTCATGGCCACCATCGGCATCGGCTTCTTGCTCGAGGGTTTCGGACAGGCTGTGTTCGGCAGCAACGTCTACAACATCGACATCGGCATGCCCAAGGACCCGATTTTCGTCGCCCAGGACCTTTTCCAAGGTGGCGTCCTGATCGACTCGCAGGAGCTCGTGGCCGCGCTGATCGCCGTGCTGCTGGTGGCCGCGCTGGTGCTGTTTTTCCAGAAGACCCCCACCGGCCGGGCCTTGCGCGCCGTGGCCGACGACCATCAGGCGGCGCAGTCGGTGGGCATACCACTGGCGCGCATGTGGGTCATCGTCTGGTTCGTCGCGGGCCTGTCGGCGCTGGTCGCGGGCATGGTCTGGGGCAGCAAGCTGGGGGTGCAGTTTTCGATCTCCTCGCTGGCGCTGCGCGCGCTGCCGGTGGTCATCCTGGGCGGGCTCACCTCGGTGCCCGGTGCCATCATCGCCGGGCTGATCGTGGGCGCGGGCGAGAAACTGTCGGAAATTTACCTCGGCCCCTTCGTGGGCGGCGGTATCGAGGTGTGGTTCGCCTACGTCCTGGCCCTGCTGGTGCTGCTGGTGCGGCCCCAGGGCTTGTTTGGCGAGAAGATCATTGATCGCGTCTGACCCTGTGTTCATCGCCTGCAGCGCTTGCCAGTCAGGGGCTGCGGACTCAAAAGGCTCATAAACGATGTTCTACCGCGAAAACGGCCAGTTCAAGACCAGCTACCGCGCCGACCAGCAGATCTTTCCCATCGCGCAGGACCGTGTGGTCATGCTCGTGCTGCTGCTGGTCGCCTTCGTGCTCGTGCCGCTGACGGCCAGCAGCTACCTGTTTTCGGCCATCCTGATCCCGGTGGTCATCCTCGCGCTGGCGGCGCTGGGCACCAACATTCTGGTCGGCTACTGTGGGCAGATCTCGCTGGGTTCCGGGGCCTTCATGGCGGTGGGTGCCTATGGCGCGTGGAACGTGATCATGCGCGTGCCCGGCATGCCGCTGATCGTCGCGCTCCTGCTGGGGGGGGTGTTCGCCGCCGTCTTCGGGGTGATCTTTGGCTTGCCCAGCCTGCGCGTCAAGGGCCTGTATCTGGCGGTGACCACGCTGGCGGCGCAACTGTTCGCCGACTGGATGTTCTATCGCGTCAAGTGGCTCACGATGGACAGCCCCTCGATTTCGGTGACCGCGCCCGACCTGTCTTTCTTCGGCATCGCGCTGGACAGTTATGCGGCCAAATACCTGTTCTGCCTGTCGCTGCTGGTGTTGCTGGCGCTGGCCTGCAAGAACCTGGTGCGCAGCGCCATCGGGCGCGAATGGATGGCGATCCGCGACATGGACGTGGCCGCCGCCGTCATCGGCATCCGGCCGACCTACGCCAAGCTCACCGCCTTTGCCGTGAGCAGCTTTCTCATTGGCGTGGCGGGTGCCCTCTGGGGATTCTTTTACCTGGGCTCCTGGGAGCCGGCCGCCTTCGGGCTGGACATGTCGCTGGAACTCCTGTTCATGATCATCATTGGCGGGCTGGGCTCCATCATGGGCAACTTCATCGGCGCGGCGTTCATGGTGGTGCTGCCCATCCTGATCCGCCAGGGGCTGCCGGCCCTGGGCGGTCTGGTGGGGCTGCAGTTTGGCACCGCCGAGGCCGCGCACCTGGAATTGATGGTGTTCGGCGTGCTCATCGTTTGGTTTCTCATTGTCGAGCCGCACGGCTTGGCGCGCCTGTGGTCCACCGGCAAGCAAAAACTGCGGCTGTGGCCCTTCCCCCATTGAAGGCGCGGCGCGCGGCATCCCGAGGTTTTATCCCTGGTAGCACGACTCACTACGAAGGAGACAAGCATGAAACCCATCCACACTCTGCTGGCCGCACTGGCGGTGACAGCGGGCATGGCCGCAGCGCCCGCCGTGGCCCAAGAGCAATACGCCCCCATTCTGTCCTACCGGACCGGGCCTTATGCGCCCAACGGCATCCCGGTGGCCGACGGCACTGCGGACTACCTCAAGCTGGTCAACGCCAAGGGCGGCATCAACGGGGTCAAATTCAAGATCGAGGAATGTGAATTCGCCTACGACACGGCCAAGGGCATCGAGTGCTATGAGCGCATGAAGGGCCAGAACGGCGGGGCGGCCATCGTGCAGTCGATTTCCACCGGTGTCACCAACGCGCTGCTCAAGAAGGCGCCCGAGGACAAGATCTCGCTGATCATCGCCGGCTACGGTACGCCCGCCGCGGCCGATGGCCGGGTGTTCAAGTGGGTCTTCCCCATGATCCCGAACTACTTCGTCGCCGCCGATGTGATGATGCAGGCGGTAGGCGAAAAGGCCGGTGGCCTGGACAAGCTCAAGGGCAAGAAGATCGATTACGTCTATATGGACGCGCCCTTCGGCCATGAATTCATGCCGGTGTTCGACGCCTATGCCGCCAAGTACGGCTTCACGCTGGGCAAGCTGCCGGTGACCGCGCCCGGGTTGGACCAGAAGTCCACCTGGCTGCAGGTGCGCCGCAACCAGCCCGACTATCTGCTCTACGTGGGCTATGGCGTGATGAACCCCACGGCACTCAAGGAAGCGCAGGCCGTCGGCTACCCGCGTGACAAGATGTACGGCTTCTGGTGGGCGGGTTCGGAATCCGACGTCAAGGGTGTCGAGGAAGCCTCCAAGGGCTACAACGCCGTTGCCCTGCAGGCCAGCGCCAACCGTGACGCCAAGGTCATCAAGGATGTGCAAGCCACTCTTTATGCACAGGGCCTGGGCACCGCAGAGAATCCCAAGACCGTGGGCGACGTGCTCTATGTGCGCGGCTTGATCACCGGCATGCTCACGGCTGAAACGGTGCGTATCGCTCAGGAGAAATTCGGCCAGGGCAAGCCCATTACCGGCGAGCAGGCGCAGTGGGCTCTGGAACACTTCGAACTCACCCCGGAGCGCATCGAAGAACTGGGCTTCACCGGCATACTCCAGCCGCTGAAGATCACTTGCGCGCAGCACATGGGCTCGTATGCCGCGCGCATGTCGGTCTGGGACGGCAAGGAGTGGAAGATCAACAGCGACTGGTACGAAGGCAACCGCGAGATCCTCGATCCGCTGATCAAGCAGTTCGCCGACAAGTATGCGGCCGACAACAAGATCGAACCGCGCCAGTGCGCCGACTGATGGCCCTGGCCTGCCCGTAGCCTGAACACGGAAGACACGATGAGCGAACAGCCCCTTAAGACGATGCTCGACGTCAATGGCATCGAGGTCATCTACAACCATGTGATCCTGGTGCTCAAGGGCGTTTCGCTCACCGTGCCCGAGGGCGGTATCGTCGCCCTTCTGGGCGGCAATGGCGCGGGCAAGACCACCACGCTGCGGGCGATTTCCAACCTGCTCAAGGGCGAGCGAGGCGAGGTCACCAAGGGCAGGATCGAATACCGCGGGGAACGTATCGAATCCCTGTCACCAGCCGATCTTGTGCGACGCGGCGTGATCCAGGTCATGGAAGGCCGCCACTGCTTCGCCCATCTGAGCATCGAGGAAAACCTGCTCACCGGCGCCTACACGCGGCGCCTGGGACGCGCCGATCTGGCCGCCGCACTGGAACGGGTATATGGCTATTTTCCGCGTCTGAAGCAGCGCCGCAAGAGCCAGGCGGGCTATACGTCCGGCGGCGAGCAGCAGATGGCCGCGATCGGCCGGGCGCTGATGGCCGACCCGCGCATGGTCCTGCTGGACGAGCCCTCGATGGGTCTGGCGCCGCAGATCGTCGAGGAAATCTTCGAGATCGTGCGCGATCTGAACCAGCGCGAGGGGGTCGGCTTTCTGCTGGCGGAACAGAACACCAACGTGGCCCTGCGCTACGCGGACTACGGCTACATCCTGGAAAACGGCCGCGTGATGATGGATGGCGCCGCCCGCGAACTGGCCGAAAACGAAGACGTGAAGGAATTCTATCTGGGTGTTTCGGGGGCGGGGCGCACCAGTTTCCGCGATACCAAGTTCTATCGCCGGCGCAAACGCTGGCTGGCCTGACACGGGGGAATGGCATGCAGGCACACTACGACGTGCGCAAGACGGAGGGGGCGGGCGAAGGCGTATTGTCCCTCAAAGGGGTCAGCCGCTGGTTTGGCGGCGTCCAGGCTTTGGCGGACGTGTCCATGGACATTGGTCAGGGTGAAATCTACGGCCTGATCGGTCCGAACGGCGCGGGCAAGACCACGCTCGTCAACGCGATCACCGGTTTCTACCCGCCGCAACAGGGCACGATCCGTTTCGAGGGCAAGCCGCTGAACGGGATCCATCCCCACCGTGTCGCCCGCAGCGGCATCGCGCGCACCTTCCAGAACGTGGCGCTCTTCAAAGGCATGAGCGTGCTCGACAACATCCTGCTGGGGCGGCATATTTTCATGCGGCCCAGCGCGCTGGCCTCGCTGTTTTATTGGTGGTGGGCACAAAAAGAAGAAATCGCGCACCGGAACAAGGCCGAGGAAATCATCGATCTGCTGCAGCTGGAAAGCGTGCGCGACGAACCCGTCGAGGTCATTCCGCTGGGTTTGCAAAAGCGCGTCGAATTGGCGCGTGCCCTGGCCTCGGAACCCCGCTTGCTGGTCCTGGACGAACCCATGGCGGGCATGAACCAGGAAGAAAAGGAATACATCGTGCGCTTCATTCTGGATGCCCGGGAAGCGCTGGGCCTGACCATCCTGCTGATCGAGCATCACATGGACGTGGTCACCGCGATTTGTGATCGTGCGTTGGTCGTGAACAATGGCCGCATGATTACAGAAGGCCCGGTGAACGAGGCCGTGAATCATCCGGCCGTCGTGTCCGCCTACATCGGAGAGGTTGCATGACGCCCATACGTCCTGATGCTTCCCGGCGGGATGCCGAAGTGCGCGCCGACGACCATCTGATTGCCGTGCTGGCACAGAATGCGCGCACGCATGGCGATGCCGTGGCGATGCGTGAACGTGACCGCGGGATCTGGCAGGAATATCGCTGGCGTGATTATCTCGATCAGGTGCTGGGCGCCGCCGCGGGGCTCGAAGCGCTGGGTGTGGCACCGGGGGATACTGTGCTGGTCATAGGCGACAACCGCCCGACGATGTATTTCGGGATGCTGGCGGCGATCACGCTGCGCGCGGTGCCCTCTCCTGCGTATCCGGATACGACCCCCGACGAACTGTTCGGGCAACTCGACCGCGAGGGCGTGCGCTACGCCATCGCTGAAGACCAGGAGCAGGTCGACAAACTGCTCGGCCTGCGCGAACGGCACCCCACGTTGCAATGGATCTTTTATGACGATCCCCGAGGCCTGACGGGGCACGTGCCCGAAGGCGTGGTTGCTTTTTCCGAGCTCGTGCGCCGGGGCCGCGAACGTCTGCGCGAGACGCCCTCGCTGCAGGATGATCTGCTGGGGCGTCCCCGTGCGGATGATGTAGCCGTGTTGCTGCACTCGTCGGGCACTACGGGCGCGCCCAAGGCGATTCCGCTCAAGCACCGGCATGTGCTGTCCGCCGTGCGCAGTGCCGCGTCGGCCGGTTATTTTCAGCCGGGTGAGACGCATATGGCGTACATGCCGATCGCCTGGGTGGGGGACTTCAGCTTCTCGATCGGCGCGGCCCTGGCGCTGCGGTTTACGGTCAACATCCCGGAGAACCAGGAAACTGTCCAGCACGATTTGCGCGAGATCGCGCCCACGGTGTATTTCACCTCGCCCCGGGCGTGGTCGGCCATGCTGACGCGCGTCCAGGTCGGCATCCAGGAATCGAGTCCGTTCAAGCGGTGGCTGTATGAGCGGTTCATGCCCTTTGCCATCGCACTGGAACGTGGACGGCTGCAGGGGGTACAACCCAGTCTGGCCCAGCGCCTGTGGCGCGGTTTGGGCGAGGCCCTGATCTACGGACCGATCAAGGATCAGCTCGGGCTGTCGCGTGCGCAGCGTTCGTATACGGCCGGCGAGGCCATCGGCGAAGAAGTCTTTCTGTTCTTTCGTGCCCTGGGCCTGGACCTGCGCCAGTTCTACGGTCAGACGGAAAACAGCGCCCTGTGCGCGGCGCAGGCCCCGGGCACGGTCAAACTGCATACTGTGGGTGTGCCGTTTCCGGGCACCGAGATGCGCATCAGCGACACAGGAGAGATCCTGGTGCGTGGCGGCAATGTGTTCGACGGCTATTACCAGAACGACAAAGCCACGGCCGAGGCCTTGCAGGATGGCTGGCTGCATACCGGGGACGCCGGCCACATCGAGGAAGACGGCCAGCTGGTGGTCCTGGGGCGCGTATCCGAAGTGGTCCACACGCGCGGCGGACAGCGGTTCATCCCCACCTACATCGAAAATCGCCTGAAATTCAGCCAGTACGTCAAGGACGTGTGCGTGATCGGCGCCGGGCGCGATGCGCTGTCGGCGCTGGTCGCCATCGACTGGGACGCCGTGGGCCATTGGGCGCAAGAGCAGGGTGTGGCTTATACCTCGTTCGCCGATCTGTCCCAGAAACCGCAGGTCTACGACCTGATCGAGGGTGTGATCGCGCACGTCAACACGGTACTGCCCGCCGAGGTTCAGGTGCGTCGTTTCGTCAATCTGCACAAGGAATTCGATCCGGACGACGGCGAAGTCACCCGCACGCGCAAATTGCGCCGTGGCGTCATCGACGAACACTACCGCGACATCATCGATGCGATCTATGCGGGACGGGACGCCGTGGAATCTGAAGCGCGGATCACTTACGAAACCGGCGCCTCGGGCGTGCTCAAACGGCACCTCACGATTCGTGATGTGTCCCGGCCGGTCAGTGCGGAGGCGGCGGTATGAATATCGAATTTTTTCTCGAACTCCTGGTCAACGGCGCACTGACCGGCCTGATGTACGGCATGGTGGCCCTGGGCATCGTGCTGATCTACAAGTCCTCCGGGGTGCTCAATTTCTCGCAGGGCGCACTGGTCATGACGGCGGGCTACGTGACGTGGTTGCTGACGTCCTTCGGCTTGCCGCTCTATGTCGCCATCGTACTGGGCATGGCGGTGCTGTTTGGTTTCGGCCTGCTGATCGAACGCCTCCTGCTGCGGACGCTGGTCGGACAGCCGATCATCATGATCGTCATGCTGACGCTCGGGCTGGATATTTTCCTACGCGGCTTGATCCCCGGGGTACTGGGCACGTCGCCCAAACACCTGGACATCGGCGTCGGTATGGCACCGTTGATCCTGGGCGACGTCTTCGTCAATCGGGTGTATCTGGTGGGCGGCGTGGTGGCCCTGGTGCTGTTCATCCTGGCTGCACTGTTCTTCCGCACCCGCCTGGGCACGAAGCTGCGCGCGGTGTCCGACGATCACGTCGCCAGCTGGTCCGTGGGCATTTCGGTCGAGCGCGCGGTGGCCGTGTCCTGGGGGCTGGCGGGTGTCTGCGCGGTCGGGGCCGGCACGATCTGGGGCACGGTGCAGGGGGTGGAATGGTCGCTGACCGCCTTGCTCTTTCCGGCCGTTGCGGTGGTCATCCTCGGCGGTATCGACAGCATTCCCGGAGCGTTGTGCGGGGGGCTCGTGGTGGGCGTGCTCGGCAGCGTCATCCCGGGTTACGTCGATCCGCTGGTCGGCGGCAGTACGCGCGACGTGGTGACCTCGATCATCATCCTGCTGACCATCATGATCCGGCCCTACGGCATGTTCGGCCGCGAAGACATCGAAAGGATCTAGTCCATGTTCTATCGGCTCTCCGGGGTTCACCACACACGCTACGCGTCGGCGCGGCAGCTTTGGCCGCTGCCGGCGGATCGCTGGCAGGTTGCCGTGGTCTTCGTGCTCGCGGCGACGGCGCCGCTCTACATGTCCGATCTGTACCTGTCCAGCTATATGCTGCCCTGGCTGGTCTGGAGCGCGGCCACGCTGGCGCTCACGCTGCTGATGGGGGTCGCGGGGCAACTGCACTTCGGCTTCGGCGCGGTCATGGCGATCGGTGCCTACACCAGCATCCATCTGACGCAGGCCGGTGTGCCGTTCGAAATCGCCCTGCTGGTGGCCGGGCTGGTGTCCGCGCTCATCGGTTGCCTGTTCGGTGCGGCGGCGCTGCGCGTCAAAGGCCTGTATCTGGTGATGGCGACCTTGGCCATGCAGTTCCTGGTGGACTGGGTCATCATCAACGTCAAGGCGATTTCCGGGGGGGCGGTGGCCACCTTGCAGACGCCGGCGACCGAGTTCCTCTGGCTGCCGCTCGACACCGTGGAGGCGCGCTATTACGTCGCGCTGCTGTGGGTGGTGATCGTGACGCTGTGGATGCTCAACATCAAGCGCACCAGCTTCGGCCGTGCGCTGGTGGCCGTGCGTGACAAGGATTTCGCCGCCGCCGTGATCGGCGTGAACATCTTCAAGTACAAGCTGCTGGCATTTTTCACCAGTTCCTTCCTGGGCGGGGTGACGGGCGCGATCCTGGCGTTCTGCTTCTACCGGGCGGTCACGCCGCAGCAGTTCAGCTTCGATATTTCCATCCAGTTGGTCGCCATGGTGCTCGTGGGGGGGCTGGGCAGCGTGATCGGGGCCTTTCTGGGCGCGGGCTTCGTGCTGCTGGCGCCGATCGTGCTGTTGAACATCGTGGCGCCGCTCGTCGAGTCGGGCTGGTTGCCGGTGTCGTCTTCGCTGATGGCGCACATTCCCCTGATGATTTACGGCGCCATGATCATCGGATTCCTGCTATTCGAGCCTCTTGGCCTGGCCAAGATCTACGACAACGCCCGCAAATATTTTCTGGTCTGGCCATTCCGGCACACCCAGAGTTGATGTTGCATTTCGCGTCATTACGCACAGGAGGAGGTCAATATGAAACAGAGCATTCGATCATTGGTCGGCGGCGGTCTGGCCGGTGTTGCGATCTTGGCGGCCGGTGTGGCCGGCGGGGTCGCCCAGGCCCAGGAAAAGGCACCCATCAAGGCCGCCACGTTGCTGGACTTCACCCGCGTCTACACGTTCCTGACGGACGAGTACAGCCAGGGCCAGCAGGACTACATCAAATTGCTGAATATGGAAGGCGGCATCGACGGGCATCCGGTCGAACTGATCGTGCGCGACCAGGGCAGCCAGCCGCAGCAAGGCATCGCGCTGTACAACCAGGCTCGCGACGAGGGTGCGATTTTCTTCGATTTCCTGAGTACCCCGGTCGCCAATGCCGTGATGCCGCGCGCCAATGAGGACCATCTGCCGATGATGACCTTTGCGCACGGACGTGCCGACGCCATCGATGGCCATCTGTTCCCCTTCGTGTTCCCCTCGGCGGCGATCTACCGCTCGCAGGCAGCCTTGCTGCTGAAGTACATGGACGAGCATGCCGGGGGCCTGAAGGACAAGAAGATTGCCTTCGTCCACATCGATTCGCCCTTCGGGCGCGAACCCATCGCGCTGCTCGAAGCCATGGCCAAGACCAAAGGCTTCACGCTGAAGACCTTCCCCTACGCGGTTCCCGGCACCGAGCAGTCGGCCGCCTGGACCGACGTGCGCCGCTTCCGGCCCGACCAGGTCATCATCTGGGGCGCGGGTCCGGGGCAGGCGGTCTCGGTGCGCGGTGCGATCTCGAACGGCATTTCGCCCAAGAGCATCTATTCCGTGATCTGGCTGTCCGAGACCGACATGCGCTCCTTCCAGGGGGATGCCGTCGTCGGTGTGAAGCGATTCACCGCCGTCAACACCGGCGCCGATTCGGCCATTCTCAAACGCATCAGCGAAAAGGTCGTCGCCGCCGGCAAGGGCACGGGCGATGCCAAGGTCGTCGGTTCCACCTACTACAACATCGGGGTGGCCACCATGGCCATCATGGCGCAGGCCGCGAAGCAGGCGCTGGCCGACCAGGGCGAGCCGCTGACGGGCGACAAACTCAAGGCCGGCCTCGAGAAGATCAAGGGCTTCGACGCAGAAGGCCTGATGCCGGCGCTCACCATCACCGCGGACGACCACCAGGGCGGCGGCTGGGGGCGTGTGTCCGAGTGGGACGGCGGCAAGTGGGTGCCGCTGAATGACTGGGGCCATGCCTATCAGGACGTGATCTGGAATCTCGTCCGTGAGGACGCCGCCAAGGCAGCCCAGGAGGCCAAGAAGTGAGCTTGCTCTCACTGAACAATGTCGAGGTCGCCTATGACAAGGTGTTCCTCGCCATCAAGGGTGTGTCGCTGGACGTCGAGGAGGGCGCGATGGTCGCCATTCTCGGCGCCAACGGCGCCGGCAAGTCGACCACGCTGAAGACCATCAGCGGCTTGCTGGCGCCGGAGCGCGGCGAGATCCGGCGTGGGCAGGTGACCTTTGGTGGCGAGGACATCGGCCCGCACAATCCGCCGCAGCGGGTCCGCATGGGACTGGTCCACGTGCTGGAGGGGCGGCGCATTTTCGAGCATCTGACGCCGGACGACAATCTGCTTGCCGCCTATCCTGGCCACCAGGCCAAGAGCCGTTACAGTGACCTGCGGGATCAGGCCTATGCCTATTTCCCCCGGCTGGCCGAACGTGCGCGTACCAAGGCGGGTTATCTGTCTGGCGGTGAACAGCAGATGCTGGCGATCGCCCGCGCCTTGATGACCGAACCGCGTCTGATCATGCTCGACGAACCGTCGTTGGGGCTGGCGCCGGTGCTGGTGAAAGAGATTTTTTCCATCATCCGGACCATCAACCAGACGCAGGGCACCAGCGTGCTGCTGGTCGAACAGAACGCCCGGGCGGCCCTGGACATCGTCGATCATGCCTACTTGCTCGAAAACGGCCATGTGGTCATGAGCGGCAGCGCCGAAGCCCTGAAACAGAACCCGGACGTCCAGGAGTTCTACCTTGGGGGCGGCGGCAAGGTCGATTATCACAACGTCAAACACTATCGCCGGCGCAAGCGCTGGCTGGCCTGACACGAAGGAATGGCATGCAAGCACACTACGACGCGCGCGAAACCCGGCCCGCCGACGAGCGCGAGCGGCTGCTTTTCGAGCGCCTGCCCGCCGCTCTGGAGCAGGCCCGGGCGGGGGCGCCGGCCATCGCCCGGCAACTCCAGGGGATCGACCCGGCGGTGCTGGATTCGCGCAAGGCACTGACCCGGGTGCCGGTGCTGCGCAAGAGCGAACTGTTGCAGGCCCAGCATGCCGCACGCATCAGCCCGGCGGGCACGACGGCCGAGGCCGATCGTCAGCGTGTTTTCGGCGGGTTTTCCACCATCGACTGGGGTGAAGCGCGCCGTGTGTTCGCCTCGCCGGGACCCATCTACGAACCTGAAGGCCCGCGCCCCGATTACTGGGGGTTTGCGCGTGCCCTGCATGCGGCCGGTGTGCGCCCCGGCATGCTGGTGCACAACTGCTTCTCCTACCATTTCACGCCCGCCGGCTCGATGATGGAAACCGCCGCCCATGCGCTCGGCTGCACGGTCTTTCCGGGCGGGGTCGGGCAGACCGAACAGCAGGTGCGGGCCATGGCCGATCTGGCGCCGCATGCCTATACCGGGACTCCCAGCTTTCTGCGCATCATTCTGGAAAAGGCCGATGAAATGGGTGTGGTCCTGCCATCGTTGCAGCGCGCGCTGTTTTCGGGCGAGGCGTATCCCCCTTCGCTGCAGGCCTGGTTCCAGATGCGCGGCATCCAGGGCTTTCAGGCCTATGGCAGCGCCGACCTGGGCATGGTGGCCTACGAGACGTCCGCACGCGAAGGCCTGGTCGTCAATGAGGACCTGATCCTGGAAATCGTCAGGCCGGGCACGGGCCAGCCGGTGCCGGATGGAGAGGTCGGCGAACTGGTCGTCACGACCCTGAATGCCGACTATCCGCTATTGCGTTTCGGGACGGGAGACCTGTCTGCGCTCATGCCGGGCGCTTCGCCTTGCGGCAGGACCAATCTGCGTATCCGAGGCTGGCTCGGGCGCGCCGATCAGACGACCAAGGTGCGTGGCATGTTCGTGCATCCGGAACAGATTGCCCGGGTGCTGGACCGGCATGCCGGCATCGGTCGTGCGCGGCTGGTTGTGTCGGGGGAATCCGGCCATGATGTCATGACCTTGCGGATCGAGGCCGATGCCGCGCTCGATACCGAGGCCGTGGCCGCTACCGTGCGTGAGCAGACCAAGCTGCGGGCCGTGATCGAAATCGTGGCCGCCGGCAGTCTGCCCAATGATGGCAAGGTGATCGAGGACGCCCGACGCTACGATTGAGCGGTGGCGTGACTCAGTGGCGGCGGTGTGGTTGAGTATGATCCGTTCGCCGCCGGGCCGTCGCCAAGGCGGAAAGCGCCCTCTTTGGGGAGATGAACCCGACCGCAGGCTGCGCGGCGCGGGGGCCTCGGTTACTATGTACGAATTCGTGAAGCAGACCGAGGGAGACTCTTCCATGCGTGGATTCAAAATGATCGCCGGCCTGGCCGTCCTGCTGGGCGCCGGCATGCCCCTGGCCCAGGCCGACACCCTGTCCGTGGTCAAGGAACGCGGCGCCGTGCAGTGCGGCGTCACCACCGGCTTCGCCGGCTTCTCTGCGCCCGACGCCCAGGGTGCCTGGAAGGGGCTGGACGTGGACATGTGCCGCGCCGTTGCGGCCGCTGTGCTGGGCGACGCGTCCAAGGTCAAGATCGTGCCCCTGAATGCGCAGCAGCGCTTCACCGCCCTGCAGTCGGGCGAGATCGATCTGCTGGCCCGCAACACCACCGTGACGCAGTCGCGCGATACGTCGCTGGGTGCCATCCATGCCGCCATCAACTTCTACGACGGCCAGGGTTTCATGGTGCCCAAGTCCCTGGGCATCACCTCGGCCCGCGACCTGAACGGGGCCACGGTCTGCATGCAGACCGGCACGTCCAACGAGCAGAACATGGCCGATTGGGCGCGCGCCCACAACGTGCAGTACAAGCCGGTGGTGATCGAGCAGTTCAACGAGGTCGTCAATGCGTTTGCGGCCGGCCGCTGCGACGTGTTCACCACCGACGCCTCGGGCCTGGCTTCGATCCGCATCGCCAAGCTGACCAAGCCTGCCGACTATGTGATCCTGCCGGAAATCATCTCCAAGGAACCTCTCGGGCCCTTCGTGCGCCAGGGGGACGACGCCTGGCTGAATATCGTCAAATGGAGCTTCCAGGCCATGACGGGCGCCGAAGAGCTGGGCGTGACCTCGGCCAACGTCGACGCGCAGCTGAAGAGCGCCGATCCCAATGTGCAGCGCCTGCTGGGCGTGACCGGCAGTGCGGGCAAGAACCTGGGCCTGGACGAGCAGTGGGCCTACCGGATCATCAAGCAGGTCGGCAATTACGGCGAATCGTTCGACCGCAATGTCGGCATGGGCAGCCCCTTGCAGATCCAGCGCGGCCTGAACGCGCTCTGGAAGGACGGCGGCCTGATGTATCCGCTGCCGATCCGCTGATCCGCACGCCCCGCTGCGGGGCCGCGCGGGGCGGCCGTGCGCTCAACCCAAGGAGTACACACTCATGTCCAGGTCGGCGACCGAGTTCACCCCGACCAGGATCGCGATCTGGGTGAACTCGGTCGCTTCCATCATCCCATTGCCGTTGCCGCCGGACGCCGCGCGGTCGTCCCAGCCCAGCACCAGCGCCATGTCGGTGCCATTGGAGATCGCGAAGATGAAGGCGTCGTTGGCGGCCGTGTTCGTCACGGCGGCGATGATCTTGGCGCTGGCATCGCTGAAATCGCTGAAATTGGCGGTGGTATTGTCGGTGATCTTGACGAGGCCGCTGAAATCGGTGGTATTGAGATCGAATTTTTCGCTCGCCGATCCCGTGCCGATGACGCTCCGTGCGCCCAGGCTGCCGTCGATGAAGGCTTCGTGCGCGAACTTCAGCGTGTCCTTGCTGCCATCGCTGGTGGTATCGAAACCCAGGATGTAGCTGGGGGTGGGAGTGATGGGGGTGCCGGTGCGCGCCGTGAAGTGGACGGTGTCCGTTGCCGGCGTGGTTTCGGTCAGGTCGATGAAATCGCTGCCGCTGGAGATGTACACCGTGTCCGCGCCATCGCCCGGGCGGATGAAGTCGTTGCCTTCGTCCCCGTGGATGTGATCGTCGCCGCCGCCGCCATAGATGAAATCGTCGCCGCCGCCGCCGTGGATCGTGTCGGCGTTGGCGTCCCCGGCGATGAAGTCGCGCGCCGCGCCGCCGGTGACGGTGTTGAAGATGCCGGGATCGGTGTTTTCCGACCCGACGTAGATGAAGTTGGTCAGTTCGCCGCCGATCAAGGTATCGTTGAGATCGCCGCCCGAAAGGAAATTCTGCACTCCGCCGCGCCCCTGGATGACGCTGGCGCCCGTCATGTCGGCCAGCTTGTCGCACATGAGGGCGTAGTCGCCTTCCACGGCCTGGGTCTGGCTGTAGGCGCTCATGCCGTATGCCCCCAGCGTAATGTTCACCGAGGTGATGATGCCGTTGACGGTTTCGATGATGGCGCCGACGTCGTTACCGCCTGATGCCTTGAGCGTGGCGGCCTGCTGTGAGCCGTCACTCTTGAGTACTTCGGCGCTGCCGAAGACATTCTTGCCGGCGAAATTCAGGGTTGCGTCCAGTGCCGCCTGGATCTTGGCATCCTGGTACGACGAGACGGTGGCGATGGCGTTCAGATTGGCCTGGCTCATCTGGGCAGTGACGTTGTCGCCGACATCCAGCTGGCCGATATTGGCCAGCGTAATGCCGGACAGGTCCATCGTGCTGGCCGATCCGGCGGCCAGGCGCACCGTGCTGCCGCCGTCGCCGGTGATGTGGGTGATGCCGTCGAGCTGCCCGGGCGCAAAGGTCACGTCCGAGTGCACGACGACGTGCGTGATGCCGGCCAGGCTGATTCCCGTCATGTCCACCGTGCCATAGACATGCAGGGTGTTGACGCCCCCGCCGCCGTCGTAGGATTCGCCGGCGACGGCTTCGCTGACCGTGCGGCTGTTCAGGTCGGAGAGCGTCAGGACGCCGGCCAGTCCGGCGGGAATGTCCGCCGCTTCGTATTGGTTGTCGGCCGTGGTGCCGACGAGCACGAGCACATCGTCTCCGGCGCCGCCGGTGACGGTGTCCTTGCCCTCGCCGCCACGGATCAGGTTGCCGCCGGTGGATGTGGCGCTAATGGTCTGGTCGCCAGCCGAGCCGGTGATGGCCACGCCGCCGGCGCCGCTGATGACCATGCCGCTGGCCTGGGCGGCTGACAGGATGCCGGTATCGGCGGTGATTTCCAGCGCGTCCACTCCTTTGGCGGACAGATCGGCAGCGTGGTGCGTGACCTGAGCGCCGTCACCCTTGGCCTGCACGGTGGCCCCGGTGCCCTTGACGATGGTGCCTACGTCCGCGACCTGGGACACGTCCATGCTGGCCGACTTGCCGGCGGCGATTTCGAGCCGGGTCACCTGGGTCCCGACCGAAAAATTGGTCGAGATGTCTGTGTTTTCTTCGATCCGGACGGTGACGCTGGCGGCGGCGATGGAACTCAGGTCGGCGGCGGGCGTGGCGTCCAGCGCGCCGATCACCACGCCGCCCGTGCCGTCGATGGTGCGGCCGCCGGCCTGGGCCGCCGAGAGCGCCAGTGTCTGGCCGTCGCCGACCGTGATCTTGATGATGGTATCGAGGTCGGGCGTGGTCGCCGCCGTGACGCCGCCCCGGGAGAACGTGGCGACGTTGTCGCCATCGGTGGTGACGGTGATGATGCCGGTGGCGGTGCCGCCGAAGGTCAGCACGCCGGCCGTTTCGGTGACGGTGAACGTGGCGGCCGGCCCGCCGCCCCCGCCCCCGCCGCCACCCGTGCCGCCGGAGCCCCCGGAGCCCCCGGAGCCGCCGTCGACGGGCTTGAAGGTGTCGGGCAGCTCGGTGCCCTCGGGCACGGTGACGGTGGGCGGGACGACCAGCTGCACGCCCTCGGGGGGCACGAAGTCGGTGGGGATGGGGGTGTCGGCCGGGGGCGTCCAGCCCTCGGGGGCCTGGAAGTCGGGCAGGAAGGGGGCGACTTCGGCGATCCGCGCCAGGGCGTCGAGGATGTGGTCTGGGTCGGCCAGGGCGGCGTTGAAGGCGGGGTCGTTGGCGAACTGGCCCAGGGTGATGCCGTTGCCCAGGTCGCGGTTTTCGTGCAGGCCGTAGGTGACCAGGTGCTGGTAGAGGTTCAGGCCCTCGACGGCGGCGAGGTCGGGGTTGGCGTTGGCGTAGGCGGCCAGGTCGATGAAGGGGCTGATGGTGCGCGGCTCGCCCTGGCCGTAGAGCAGGAAGTGCTCGTAGGCGGAGGCGAGGCCGGCCTCGACGGCGGCGGCGACGTCGGGATTCTGCGCCAGGTAGAAGACGGGGTCGAAGAGGCTGCTGGGGGCGCGGCTTTCGTACTGGCCGTAGGCCAGGAAGTGCTGGTGGGCGGTGGTCAGGCCGGCGGCCACGGCGGCGGCGACGTCCGGGTTCTGTTCCAGATACCACTGTTCGTTGAAGAGATCGACGGCCATGGGGGGGCTCCTGGGGAATGAAGGCAGGTTTCAGTTTGTTTCCTGCCTTGCATTGTCCCGAACAGGAGTGCGGCTGTCAGTTCTGCAGATGGATAGCTACAGGTGTATCTATTCGCCCCCCCGACGCGGCAGCCGGGGTCAGGTTCTTTTCCGGTACACCAGGCTGATGCGGGCGAAGGCCGCCTGCAGTTCCGGCGTGCCGGCCTGGAAGATCACCGGCCGGCCCTTCTGCACGAAGCAGACCAGCTTCTTCGAGGCGAACAGCGGGATGAACTTGGTGGACTGGATCTCGGCCCAGGGCACTTCGCGGCGCGTGATCCAGGACTGGCGGATGCCCCAGTCGGAGATTTCCGTGACCGAGGTCCACATGTGGACGCTCATCCAGACCAGGGCGGCAAAGCACACCACGATGCTGGCGACGACCGCCATGGGCAGCGCCCGGTCGGGCGAGAGCTGCAGCACCATGGCCAGGCGCACGGCGATCAGGGCCATGATGATCCAGGCGATGACGGCGATCCAGCGCGGCCAGGCGCGCCCGCGCAGCGGCAGCGGGGCGATCTGCGCCAGCAGGGCGCGGTGTTCTTCTTCGGAGGGGCGGTACAGGGCGAGCATGGGCGCTATTCTACCCAGGCTGGCGGGGCAGGGGCGGGGCGGGCTGACATACCAATGGCGTCTGCGGCCGCCATCACGCGCAAGCAGGCGTCCCGTACCAGAGCACGACCGATGCCTTGTTCATGCAGCGATTGATCGATGGCCAGACGGCCAAGCACTACCACCGGAATCGGATCGGGCATATTGCGCCGCAGGTGCCCGGTGGCCGGCTCCGCAGCCACGGCACTGGATGCCAGCGCGTAGTAAGCCAGCACGCGGTTGCCGCCACATGCAACCAAGGTGCGTGAAGCCCCGGTGGCCTGATCATCGCGTAGTGTCGTTGTCATTACAGCGTGTCTGCGCGAGCATCCAGGCGCGGCACGCGCAGACAGTTGTGGTTCCCGCGACCACAGCGTTCAATATGATGGCTGGTGATTCGCCAGAGAACGCCGGTTCGGGTCGCGTCAGTCGCGGAACACGTCGTCCAGCGTTGCGGCGTCCAGGATGTTCAATGACCAGGTTTCCAGATCGTCCATGCCGGCCGAGCGGATGCGTTGCGTGACTTCTGCGTCTGCAGGGCCGAAGCGGCGTTCGATCTGACGCAGCAGCAGATCGGCCTGGCCCTTGACCCGGCCTTGCTCCAGACCCTGTTCCAGGCCTTGTTCCAGACCCTGCTCCAGGCCTCTTTGGGTATACAGCCGTTCGGCAATCGTCACATAGCTCATCTTGCGCTCCTGTTCCAGGCGTTCCACCGCCGCCAGGTACTCCGGCTCCTGCGCCGCAGGCAGCCGCAGCATCCATTCGATCAGCCGCAGCAGCGGCTGGATCTGGTCATGGCCATAGCCGTACCCGTACAGCATCCGCACCAGCGATACCGCGGGCCCTACCCGCCGCGCACCGGCCCTATACCGCACGGCCTGCAGCTGCGCCATGACCACCACCGCAAACGGGTTCGCGCGCGCCAGCGACTCCAGCTCGTCCCAGCGGGCCAGCCACTGGGCCAAGTGTACGACGGGAAAGGAAAAACACACACCCTGGCCGAGGAATTCCCGCCGGCATTCCAGGCGGTCCGGGCCCGAGCGGCTGGCCACCAGGATGCACAGGCTGAACAGGGCCGGAGACACACGCCCGGCCCGAGCGCTCAGGCCCTCGTGCCTGATCTCGATGCGCGTCCGGTAGCGGTACATGCGCTGCGCGATCCGGGCACGCGCCCGGGGGCCCGTGCCCCCGCCCTGCACCTCGACGTGGACCAGGATCCAGGCATCGGCACCGGCCCGATGGCGCACCCGCACCAGCTTGTCGGCGTGCAGCCGCCCATGGCCGGGCGGACCGTCCGGCACGCCCAGGGCCTGCAGTTCCTTGTCCAGGAACTGCGGCGCGACCGACCAGTCGACGGCCTGGTGCAGTCCGGGGGCCAGCAGTTCGAGGGCCTGCCGGAAGAAGATTTCCAGCGCCTCCTTCCAGGGACTGTCGTGGTCGTCGGCCGGGGTGGCCGCAGCGGCACCTGCACCGGTACCGGCAGCCGGGTCGGCGGCGGCAGAAGCAGCCGAGCCAGCAGCGACACCGGCGGCCACAGACGCAGGAGCGGCAGCAGCAGACGCAGCGGCAGACGCAGGAGCAGTAGCGGCAGACACAGGAGTGGCTGCGGCCACAGCAGGCGCAGCATCGTTCCGATCAGGCATGGCGGGCTTCCGGATGCGGGAAGCCTCATTCTGCGCATGCCCCCACCGTCCCGCCAGACTGGGAAGTACGAACGGATGAAAGCGTCATGGGGGCGCATCGAAAGGGTGAGACCACGATGCAGGTGTTGAAGGAGGCGGGCAAGTCCGCCGATTCCAAGTCGTACATGTGGGAGCAGACGGGCGGGCCGCCCGGGCAGTCGGTGGTGATCTACGACTACGTGGTGGAGACGGCCAAGGCCAATGGTCGCGAGCCGTATACATGGCTGCGCAAGGTGCTGCGTGAACTGCCCCGCGCCAGCGCGGCGGAAGCGGATGAAGCGCTGTTGCCCTGGAATCTGCATCCCGAGACTTTAGCGCTGGAGTCCGTCGGCGCGGAAGAATGAGGTCGTGGAGCGTTTACTTTTGCGCGGAAACTTATCGCAGAGGCATCGAAGGGCGGGAAGCGGGTGGAACGGGTGATGCTGGTTGGACGAGGGGCTGCTGGCACGAGCGCGGGGATGAACCTACCGAGCGGCTTCGTCCCGGCGCACTGAGCATCCTTTTATTTCTTTGTTTCCACGACGGGACTTGCGTTTCAAGACGGTATCCGACCCCGGCAACTTTTCAATCAAGCTGTCCGCTGCAGCGGCTGAACCTTGGGTTTGGGCTTGCGGCTGCTCTGCCACAAGTCCCATTGCATCTGATTGGCCAGCCACGATTCGGGGCTGGTGCGCGTCAGCAGGCCGATGCGGATCGCCATATCCGCCGACATCGCGGAGCGTCCGTTGAGCACGCGGGACAGCATGACGCGAGAAACGCCGAGGCGTTGCGCGGTCTCGGTCACACTCATGCCCGGCGGCAGGAACTCGCGCAGCACTTCGCCGGGATGCGCTGGGTTGTGCATACGAGTCATCGCCATGTTCCTCAGTGATAGTCCTGATAATCGACCAGCTCGGCATCTTCGCCGTCGAACCGGAACGTCAGTCGCCAATTTCCATTCACCCATACCGACCAATGGCCATTCGAGAGCAGGTGTAGCTTCCAGCCTGGCGCATCCATGTCTTCCGGCCGTCTGGAAACGTCCAAACGCGTCAACATGATGCGCAGCCTGTTGGTGTGATGCGCCTGAATCCCGGCCTTCGAGCCCATCCTGAAAAAACGCTCAAGACCTTTGTGCCGGAAACTCTTGATCATGGCGTATTGTATAACGTGATTTTACAGTCTGCAACCGCACATCTACCCCGCCCCCTCTCCCGCGAGGGGAGAGGGGGCCGCGTCAGTCGCGGAACACGTCGTCCAGCGTCGCGGCGTCCAGGATGTTCAATGACCAGGTTTCCAGTTCATCCATGCCGGCCGAGCGGATGCGCCGAACCACGTCGGCATCCACCGCCCCGAAGCGGCGCTGAAGCAGGCGCAGCAGCAGGTCGGCCTGGCCCTTGACCCGGCCTTGTTCCAGACCCTGTTCCAGACCTTGCTCCAGTCCCTGCTCCAGGCCCTTGGCAATGCCGCGCCGTTCGGCGATCGTCACATAGCTCATCTTGCGCTCCCGTTCCAGGTGTTCCACCGCCGCCAGGTACTCCGGCTCCTGCGCCGCAGGCAGCCGCAGCATCCATTCGATCAGCCGCAGCAGCGGCTGGATCTGGTCATGGCCATAGCCGTACCCGTACAGCATCCGCACCAGCGACACCGCGGGCCCTACCCGCCGCGCCCCGGCCCGGTACCGCACGGCCTGCAACTGCGCCATGACCACCACCGCAAACGGGTTCGTGCGCGCCAGCGATTCCAGCTCGTCCCAGCGGGCCAGCCACTGTGCCAAGTGTAAACGCTCCACGAACCTTATTCTTCCTCGCCGTCCTGTTGTGGGCAATGTGGTGCCCGAGCGGCATAATTGGTCGGTTCTGAACAAATCAGTTTCCCAATCAGATAGATCTGCGCGGCGGTTACGCAGCGCCAGGTCGCAGGTCGCCGCTGATGTTGATTGCGAGCATCAGCAGATAGGCGTAAAAATGCCGCAGCCGGCGCAGCAGCAGCCGAATGTTGTGCCCCGCACCGCATAGGATCGCTGCCTGCTCCAGCGCTTCGGGCAGCGTGTGACCGTCATAGGGGTTGCCCGGCATGGATCGCGCCCCCAGCACAAAGCCCTCCTTCAGCGTCGTGGTGATCGACACCTTGACGCCAAACTCATAAGGCGTGCGTGCCTTGCCCTTTGAGATGCACTCCACTTCCGGGGCATGCAAGGCGCACAGTTTGTGTTTGTCCTTGGGACGTTGTTCCAGGATACGCCGGGTGCGGGCCATCAAATCATCAAGCTTGACACGGGCCGCACCCACGACCTGATCCTTCTGCCGATCAATGTCGCGCCAGACGCGACCGACGCGTGAACGCAGCGTGCGCAAGGTCTTGTTCATACGCTTGAATTGGCGAGCATGCGCGTAACGACCGATCTGCAGTCCGGCGAAGTACCGGGCTGGAGTCATCGTCAAACAAAAAACCCCGCGACCTGAGTGGGCCGCAGGGTTCCGCCGTGCGGGAGGCCATGCTGCGCTGCGCCGGGTATTGTCCGGTGGCGGGGCGGGTGGGGCTTACGCCGGCCCAGCCGACGGTAAAGTGATGCCGCTGATCGTACCCTCGCTGACCAGGATGCCAATCAGGCCGATGACGAGGTCGATGTCGGTTACGACGGGGTTGGTGCTATCTTCGATTGTCGACCAGTTATGGGTGTTGTAGGAACCAGCAGCGGTATCAAGACCGAGGTTGGTCCAAGCCGTGCTGAGATTGAAATCATCTTTAAGCAGATCTATTGGCAACGTCGTCGTAGCGTCATTGTCTTTCTGCACCACATCCAGTGCCTTGAGCATGTTGTTGTACACGTTTTGCGACACCAGGTTTTTCAGCTCCAGGGTAAAGGTATCGCTTGTCGTGGTTATGGGATCGCCGTCCAGGTCGAATGTGAGCTTGAAATTGACGAAGTCCAGCCCCCCCGTGGTGGTTTCCCCCTTGCTCAGGACCAGCTGGGTAATATTGCTCACGCCAATCGCACCCAGTCCCGACAGGTCGAGCGTGTCGTTCGCGACCGGTGCATGGGTATAGCCCCAGGTGGAGGAGATCGTCATGTTCTCCAGGGCCAGCGTGACGCCGTGGTAGTTCGCAGCCTCGCCCTTCAGTTCGATGTGCTGATTGGACTTGGCCTGGCCCTTGACGGAGGACAGGTCACCCTTGTTGCCCTGAGCGTTGATGTTGGCCAGCTTGATCGTGGTCTGGGTGCCGATGTCCTCGATGGCGATCTTGGTCTGGTTGCCGGTGGCCTTCAGGGCGGAAATGTCCGCGGTCAGTGTGCCGTCGCTGTCGAGCGCGATGGTGCGTGCCGTTGCGTCCGGCCCGCTCAGCGTGAGCGCGTCGGTGCCGCTGCCGGTCGAAAGGGACACGGCGTTTTTAAGCTGCTGGGCTGAGAAATGCAGGACATCATCGCCGCTGCCGGTCTTGATGATGGCCCAGTTGAGTGTGGGTGCTTCGGCAGGTGTGATCTTGAGGCCGCCGGTGGACCCGCTAGCGTTGAGGGTCGTGGGCTGGGTCAGGACACCCAGCGGCGGGTAGGCGGCCAAGTCGGTATTGCTGTCCATGTTCAGGATCAGTGTCTGCAGGGCCGGCAGGGCCGTCGTGCCCGAAGGTACACCATCCCAGACCTGCAGCTGGTGCCAGCCGCTTTCATCGGTGGCGCCCGTGAAAGAACCTGCCAGCGTCAGTGTCTCGATGTGGCTGCCCGTCACGCCGATGGCCGCTTTGTCGACCACCCCGTGCAGCTGGATGCTGGCCGATGTGGAAGCGGCGTCGTAATCCGCCCAGAACCGGGGGCTGCCGCCGGTGGCGCCGCCGTCGAGCTCGACTTGCGGATATGCCATTTTCGCGCCATTGATGACGAGTTGCGTGTTGCCGTCGAGGCTGATGTGCTCCACGCTGCCGAAACTGATGGCTCCGGCATCGGTTTCGGTGTTGCTGGCCACGACGCTGCCCCGTATAAGTGCCACCTGGTTTGCGTCATTCACGCTCAGCGTGATTTTGCCGGTGGCGGTGCCGCCGAAGGTCAGCACGCCGGCCGTTTCGGTCACCGTGAAGGTGGCGGCCGATCCGCCGCCGCCGCCCCCGCCGCTTCCTCCCGTGCCCCCCGTGCCCCCGGAGCCGCTGTCGACGGGCTTGAAGGTGTCGGGCAGCTCGGTGCCTTCGGGCACGGAGACCGAGGGCGGGACGACCAGCAGCAGGCCTTCGGGGGGCACGAAGTCGGTGGGGATGGGGGTGTCGGCCGGGGGCGTCCAGCCTTCTGGGGGCTGGAAGTCGGGCAGGAAGGGGGCGACTTCGGCGATGCGGGCCAGGGCCTCGAGGATGTGGTCGGGGTCGGCCAGGGCGGCGTTGAAGACCGGGTCGTTGGCGAACTGGCTCAGGGTGATGCCGTTGCCCAGGTCGCGGTTTTCGTGCAGGCCGTAGGTGACCAGGTGCTGGTAGAGGTTCAGGCCCTCGACGGCGGCGAGATCGGGGTTGGCATTGGCGTAGGCGGCCAGGTCGATGAAGGGACTGATGGTGCGCGGCTCGCTCTGGCCGTAGAGCAGGAAATGCTCGTAGGCGGAGGCGAGGCCGGCCGCGACGGCGGCGGCCACGTCGGGGTTCTGGCCCAGGTAGAAGGCGGGATCGAAGAGCGTGCTGGGTGCGCGGCTTTCGTACTGGCCGTAGGCCATGAAGTGCTGGTAGGCGGTGGTCAGGCCGGCGGCCACGGCGGCGGCGACGTCCGGGTTCTGGTCCAGATACCACTGTTCGTTGAAGAGATCGACGGCCATGAGGAGTCTCCTGGGGTGCGAGGAAAGGTTTCAGATTGTTTCCTACCTTTCATTGTCCTGAATCGGCAACCCCCTGCCATCTCTGCAAATGGACCTGTACGAATGTACGTATCGTTTTGACGGGGCTGGCAAAGGGAGCGGCGGGCGCTATGATGCGCTGATCGGTGGTGCCACAGTTGCGGAGGCTTGCCTTGACCCAACCCGACTCCATCCTGCTGGTCGACGACCATCCGGTGTTCCGCCTGGGCATGCGCCATGTGCTGGCCCACCGGTTCTCGCGGGCGGCGCTGGCCGAGGCCGGCACCTTCGACGAGGCGCTGCTCCAGGCGCAGGCCCTGCGCCCCGCACCCGCGCTCTTCGTGCTCGATCTGATGCTGCCGGGCTTCACGCCCGACACCGGTATCCCCCTGCTGCGCGGCCTGTATCCTCGCGCGGTGATCGTCGTCCTTTCCATGGCCGAGGCCGCCGCGCACATCGAACAGGTCATGCAGGCGGGCGCCGACGGTTTCGTGGGCAAATCGGTGCCGCCCGACGAGATCGCCGTTGCGATCGAATCCATCTGCGATGGCGAGATCCTGGTGCGCACGGCCCCTTCGCTCCTGGGCGGCGAGGCGCTGGCGCTGTCGCCGCGCCAGCGCGAGGTGCTGGCGCTGCTGGAACAGGGCAAGAGCAACAAGGAAATCGGCGCCCGGCTGGGCATTTCGCCGCTGACGGCGCGCATGCACGTCTCGGCGCTGATGCGGGTGCTGGGGGTCGACAGCCGCACGGCGGTCGTGGCGCGGGCCAGCCGCTGGCATCTGCCGCGCTGATGATCGCTTCCCCCGCCGTGGGGGGCCGTTCTTGCCGCCGTGCGTGGCCCGTGCCGGTGCTCAGTGACCGGGCAGCGGCTGGGGCGGGTGGCGCATCAGCCAGGCGCGCAGTTCGGCGGCCTGGACCGGTTTGGGCAGGCAGGCGATGCCGGCGGCAGCCAGGGCCTGTTCATGCACGGCATCCATCTGGCCCGAGACGATCAGGGCGGGAACGTCCCAGCCTTCGCGTGCCCGGATGGCGAGAATGGTCTGCAGCCCGTCGGCCCGGCCGGGGCCCAGGTCGAAGTCGCTGATGATGGCCTGCATGCTCGGGGTGAAGTCGGGCGGCCGGGTGTACGCATGGACCGCGCAGCCCCAGCGTTGCAGCAGATCGGCGCAGGCGGCCAGCACTTCGGTGTCGTCGTCGATCAGGCACACGGACCGTCCCTTGAGCGGATGGGCCAGGCGGTCCCAGGGGCTCTGGACCGGGGCGCTGGCCTGTGGGTGGCAGGACTGCAGGCCCGTGATCCGGAAGGTCGTCCCCCGGCCGATGCGGGACTGTACCTGCACGCGCAGCGACAGCAGGCCTGCCAGCCGGCGCACGATCGTCAGCCCCAGACCTACGCCGTCGATATGTGGGCTGTGCGGGGTCTGGATGCGGTAGAACTCGTCGAAGATGGCGTCGATCTGGTCGGGCGCGATGCCCGGTCCCTGGTCGCTGATCTGGATGCCCGGGCCGTCGGGACCGCGCCGGATGCCCAGCAGGATGTGGCCTCGCCCATACTTGATGGCGTTGGTGAGCAGGTTCTGGACGATGGCGCCCAGCAGGCCCGGGTCGCTGTGCACCCAGACCGGCGGGTCGAAAAGCCGGATGCGGGCGGCCGCGCGCCCCGGGATCTGCTGCTGGGATGCGTGCCACTGGGGCTGGGCCTGCTCCCAGGCCTGGTACAGCAGCTGGCCCAGGTCCAGAGACCGAGGCTGGGGCTGGATGCTGCCTACCTCCAGGCTCGAGATGTCGAGCAGCGACTGGAAGAGCCCCGAGACCGCGCCGACGGCGCGTTCGATGCCGCCGATCAATTCGCGCTGCTCGGTGTCCAGGCGGGTATCGTGCAAGGCGGCGGCCAGCAGGCCGATGGCATGGATCGGCTGGCGCAGGTCATGGCTGGCCTGGGCCAGGAAGCGGGATTTGGCCGTATTGGCGTCTTCGGCCTGCCGCCGGGCCTCGTCCAGCGCCTCGGAGGTGGCGGTGAGCTCGGCGAGGCGGGCGGCGAGCGAGGCGGACAGCTGCGCGTTGCGGGCCAGGAAGCCGCTCATGCGCCAGGATTGCAGGGAGAGCATGGCTGCATACAGCAGCACCATGGCGGCGTTGATGCCGCCGTACCACTGGTCCGGATCGTGGTAGTGATAGGCCAGGGCCAGCAGCGGCAGCGAGGTCCACAGGCTGAGCAGACAGGAGCGCGGCAGGGCGTGTTGCGACGAGACCGCCCCCAGGGCGGTGCCCCCCAGCGCCAGGGAATACACCAGCAGCAGGGCGAAATCGTTCCGTGCCACCCAAAGAGCGCCCAGCCCCCAGCCCAGGCCGACCAGGGAGGTGAGCAGCGAATGCAGCAGGCCGTATGTGCGGGCGGCTGCCTGGGCGTCATGGCCGGCCGCGTGTCCGTGGGGCCAGCGCAGGACGTAGGCCTGGGCCAGGATCAGCATGGCGGCAGACAGGATCAGCATCCCGGCCAGCCAGATCAGGGCTTCGTGGCGGCTGGCCGGGTTCACGCTGTGCCGCCAGGCCAGGCCCAGGAGGCAGACGACGCCCACATGGACCAGCCAGCTGTGGCGGGCCAGGCCGAAAAGATAGTCGAGCCGCCAGCCGGCCATGTGTCCAGGGCTTGTCAAGGCGGCCCCCCGGTGAGCGCGGGCAGGCCTAGGGCGCCTTCTTCAGCGCCAGGGCGCGGCCCGCGCGGCTGGACGTGGGGCGGCCGATGCGTTCGGAGATCCACTGGCCGATGTCCACGACGGCGTCCAGGTCGATCCCCGTGTCCAGCCCCTGGCCGCGCAGCAGGTACAGCACGTCTTCCGTGGCGACGTTGCCGGTGGCGCCCTTGGCGTAGGGGCAGCCGCCCAGCCCGGCCACCGAGCTGTGGAAGATGCGCACGCCGCAGTCCAGGGCGGCCAGGATGTTGGCCAGGGCCTGGCCGTAGGTGTCGTGGAAGTGCCCCGAGACGCGGGTGCCCAGGTCGGCGACCTGGCCGACGGCGCGCAGCACGCGCCCGACCTGGGCGGCCGTGCCCACGCCGATGGTGTCGGCCACGTCGATCTCGTCGCAGCCCAGGCGCAGCAGGCGTTCGGCCACGTCGACCACGGCGGCCACCGGGGTCTCGCCCTGGTAGGGGCAGCCCAGGGCGCAGCTGATGCTGCCGCGCAGGCGCAGCCCGGCTTCTTTCGCGGCGGCGGCCACGGGCTCGAAGCGGGCGATGGATTCGGCGATGGAACAGTTGATGTTGCGCTGGGAAAAGGCTTCGCTGGCGGCGCCGAAGATCACGATTTCGTCGGCGTGGGCGGCCAGGGCGCCCTCGAAGCCGCGCAGGTTGGGCACCAGGACGGAATAGATCGTGCCCGGACGGCGGGCGATGCCGGCCATGACGTGCGCGCCGTCGGCCATCTGCGGCACCCATTTCGGCGAGACGAAGGACGCGGCCTCGATGTTGGCGAAGCCGGCGGCGGACAGGCGGTCGACGAGCTCGATCTTGACGGCGGTGTCGACGAACTGTTTTTCATTCTGCAGGCCGTCGCGCGGCCCGACTTCGACGATCTTGATGTGTTCGGCCATGGGATTCCATCTCGGTGGGGGTCCGCGCCGGGCGGGACGGGTTCATCATAGCGCAGCCGGCTCAGGCCTTGCGCCGGTAGCGGCCGTCGGCGGTGCGGTCGATGCGGCCGGCGATTTCCAGCAGGGTGAGCCGGCCCATGAGGCGGTCGATGGGCCAGTCCAGGTCCGCCTGCAGGGTATCGAGATCGACCGGATCCAGGCCGATCCGCCGCATCAGGGCGTCGGCTTCGGGATCGGTGCCCGCGTCTGCGCCCGCGCCGGTCCCGGTGGCGGGCGGCGGGGCGGCCCGCAGGCCCGGCAGCGTCTCCTGGCGGAGTTCTTCGACGATGTCCTGGCCGGACTCGACCAGCTTGGCGCCCTGGCGGATCAGGGCATGGCAGCCGCGTGACAGGGGGGAATGGATGGAGCCGGGGATGGCGAAGACCTCGCGCCCCAGCTCGCCCGCCAGCCGGGCGGTGATCAGCGAGCCGCTGCGCGCGGCGGCCTCGACCACCAGCACGCCCTGGCTCAGGGCGGCGACGATGCGGTTGCGCCGCGGGAAATGGAAGGGCAGGCCCGGCGTGCCCAGGGGGAATTCCGACAGCAGCAGGCCGTGGGTGGCGATGCGGTGGGCCAGGGCGTGGTGGGCGGCCGGATAGACGCGGTCGATGCCGGTGCCCAGCACGGCCAGGGTGCCGCCGCCGGCTTCGCCGGCGTCCAGGGCGCCGGCGTGGGCCGCGCCGTCGATGCCGCTGGCCAGGCCGCTGACCACGCACCAGCCCTGCAGGGCCAGGTGGCGCGCGAAGGCATGGGCGTTGCGCTCGCCGTCCGCGGTGGCGTGGCGCGCTCCGACGATGGCCAGCATGGGACGGTCCAGGAGGTCGAGCCGGCCGTGGGCGTACAGGATCGGCGGCGGGTCGGTCAGCGCATACAGCGCGCGCGGGTAGTGGGGGTCGGCCAGGGTCAGCAGGTGATGGCCGTCGGCCCGCAGCCAGTCCAGCGCCTGGTCGATGGCGGCCTGGATGTCCGGTCCGGGCGGCTGGCGCAGGCGGGCCGCCAGCGCCGGGTCCAGGTGGCGCGCCAGGCTGCCGGTGGTGGCCGTGAGGATGTCCCGCGGCATGCCGAAGACCGACAGCAGCAGGCGCACCCGGTCCGCGCCCAGGTCCGGTTCGAGGCTCAGGCGGATCCAGGCGCGCAGTTCGGTTTCGGGGGCGTTCAGGGGCATCGCGTCGGGGCGGATTCGCTCGGGTCGGGGGGGATCGCGCCAGTGTGCCATGAAAGCGGCCGGGCCTTGCGGCGGGCGGGATGCTCCTGTCCTGCGCCATGGTCCTGATTTATCATGGAGCTTTGGCATTACTGTCACGGTTTTCGACATGGCTCTGCTTCCCATTCTCAAATACCCGGACCCCCGGCTGCACAAGGTCGCCGCGCCGGTGCGGCAGGTGGACGACCGCATCCGCCAGTTGGTGCGCGACATGGCGGAAACCATGTACGCCGCGCCCGGCGTCGGCTTGGCCGCGACCCAGGTGGACGTGCACGAGCGGGTCGTGGTCATCGACGTCTCGGAAGACGGCAACGACCTGCACGTGCTGATCAACCCCGAAATCACCTGGAAGAGCGACGAGCTCCAGGTCTACGAAGAGGGCTGCCTGTCGGTGCCCGGCATCTACGACGAGGTCGAACGCAGCGCGCGCATCCACGTGCGCGCCCTGGACGAGCGCGGCGAGCCCTACGAGTTCGACGCCGAGGGCCTGCTGGCCGTGTGCGTGCAGCACGAACTGGACCACCTGCTGGGCAAGGTCTTCGTCGAGTACCTGTCCGTGCTCAAGCAGAACCGCATCCGCACGCGCCTGCGCAAGCAGCAGCGCGAGGCCCAGCGCGAAGCCGCCGGGGTCTGAATGCGGATCGCCTTCGCGGGAACCCCGGAATTCGCCCGGCAGGCCCTGGACGCCCTGATCGGGGCGGGGCATGGGGTCGTCTGCGTGCTGACCCAGCCGGACCGCCCCTCGGGGCGCGGCATGAAGCTCATGCCCAGCCCCGTCAAGCAGGCCGCGCAGGCCGCCGGCATTCCGGTGCTGCAGCCGCGCAGCCTGCGGCTGGACGGCAGGTATCCGGAGGACGCCGAGGCGGCCCGGACCGCGCTGCGGGACCTGGCGCCGGATGTCATGGTGGTGGCGGCCTATGGCCTGATCCTGCCGCAGTGGGTGCTCGACCTGCCGCGCCACGGCTGCCTGAACATCCACGCCAGCCTGCTGCCGCGCTGGCGCGGGGCGGCGCCCATCCAGCGCGCGATCGAGGCGGGCGACGCCGCCAGCGGCGTGACCATCATGCAGATGGACGCGGGCCTGGACACGGGCGCCATGCTGCACCGGGTGGAACGCCCGCTGGCGCCCGACGAGACCGGCGCGAGCCTGCACGACGGGCTGGCGGCCGACGGCGCGCGCGCCATCGTGGACGTGCTCGCGCGGCTGGCAGCCGGGGATGCGCCGGTGTCGGTGCCCCAGCCCGAGGCGGGCGTGTGCTATGCCGGCAAGCTGCTGAAATCCGAATCGGCGCTGGATTTCTCCCGCCCCGCGGCGGAACTGGCGCGCCGGGTGCGGGCCTTCGATCCGTTTCCCGGCACGACGATGGCGCTGCCCGGATTCGATCAGCCGGTGAAGGTATGGGGGGCGCGGGCCCTGCCGGCCGCCGCCGGCGCGGCGGGCGGGGATGCGCCGGCTCCCGGCGCGATCCTGGACATGGGGCCCGAGGGCATCGACGTGGCGACGGCGGATGGCGTGCTGCGCGTGACGGCGCTGCAAAAGCCCGGCGGCCGGCGCCAGCCGGTGGCGGAATTCATGCGCTCGTATCGCGGGTAGCCGCGCGGCCTTGGCGCGTTCCGGACCCCGGGCGCGCGGCGGCCGGGCCGGAGGCCGCTCAGCCGCCGGACGATTTCTTGCGTGAAGTGTCGATGCCGAGCTGCTTGAGCTTGCGGTACAGGTGGGTGCGTTCCAGCCCGGTGCGCTCGGACACCCGCGTCATGCTGTGATTTTCGTGCAGCAGGTGGTATTCAAAGTAGATGCGCTCGAATTCGTCGCGCGCTTCGCGCAGGGGCTGGTTGAGCGAGATCCGGCCCAGGTGCGAGTCGTCGTGCGCGGGGGCGGCGGGCGCGGCGCCCGCGGGCTGCGCGGCGGCGGGCGCGCCGGCCAGGGCGGGCGGCTGCGTGAAGACCGGGTCGGCGGGCGCCGCCGGGCGTTCGGTGCGGCTGCGCATGGACGCCGGGATCACCGGGCGCGCGAGGCCCGCGGCGACGGTCTTGAGCAGCTTCTGCAGGGTGATGGGCTTTTCCAGGAAATCGACGGCGCCGATGCGGGTGGCTTCGACGGCGGTGTCCACGGTGGCGTGGCCGCTCATCATGATCACGGGCATGTTCAGCAGCCCCTGGCTGGACCATTCCTTGAGCAGGGTGACGCCGTCGATGTCGGGCATCCAGATGTCCAGCAATACCAGGTCGGGGCGCTGGCGGAGACGGGATTCGCGGGCCTGTGCCGCATTTTCCGCGAGTTCGACCGTGTGGCCTTCGTCGTAGAGAATTTCGGACAGTAGTTCGCGGATGCCTATTTCGTCGTCCACCACCAGAATTCTGGCCATATCACCTCACCTTGTGTTCTGCGTATTATCGTGTGCTTGACTGGGCGCGTCCAGCCGGGCGGGCGCTTCCGCCAGCCTGGAAAACAGGATGGAGATGCGCGCCCCGCCTTCGGTCCGGTTGGAAATGTCCACCTGGGCGGCGTGTTCCTCGACGATCTTCTTGACGATGGCCAGCCCCAGCCCGGTGCCGGTGGACTTGGTCGTCACGTAGGGCTCGAAGACGCGGTGCAGGACTTCGGGCGCGAAGCCCGGGCCGTTGTCCGAGACGGTCAGCCGCACGCGGGCGTGCCCGGCGGCGTCGTCGGGACGGATCAGGCGGGTCTGCACGCGGATCTCGGCCGTGCCGGGCGCGGCGTGCTGGCAGGCGGCGTCGCGGGCGTTGGCGAGCAGGTTGTGGATCACCTGGCGCAGCTGGGCCGGGTCCCCCAGGATGAGGGGCAGGTCGGGCGCCAGCAGGGCGTCGAAGCGGGCCGCGCCCGGGGCGGGCGGGGGCGCGGGTTCGGCGGGATCCCAGCCGTACAGGGTCAGGACTTCGGTCAGCAGGGCGTTCAGGTCGATGTCCTGCATCTGCGCCGGCGGCGTGCGGGCGTATTCGCGGAAATCGTCCACCATGCGTTTCAGGGACGCGACCTGGTTGACGATGGTCTGGGTGGACCGCTGCAGCATGGCGGCGTCGTCGGGCGACAGCCGGTCGGCCAGCTTCATGGCCAGCCGCTCGGCCGAGAGCTGGATGGGGGTGAGCGGATTCTTGATCTCGTGGGCCAGGCGCCGCGCGACTTCGCCCCAGGCGACCGTGCGGTTGGCGGAGATCACCTCGCTGATGTCGTCGAACACCACCAGGTAGCCGTCCTCGTGGCCGTCCATGAGCAGCCGGGTGCCGCGCGCCAGCAGGGTGACGACGTGCTTCTTGCGCTCGTTGTCCGGCGCGTCCTGCAGCTCGACCTCGAACTGCTGCTGCCAGTAGGGGCGCGTGGATTCGACCGCGTCGTGGGCGGAGAACGCCTGGCGGATCAGGCTGGCGAGCGGCAGGGCGCCTTCGGCGGTTTCCAGCGGCCGGCCCTGGACGGTGCGCAGGTCGATGCGCAGGATGGTCTGGGCGCCCTGGTTGAACAGCGTCAGGCGGAAGGCGCGGTCGAACACCAGCACCCCGGAGGACAGGTTGCTCAGCACCGACTCCAGGTACAGGTTGCTCTGTTCCAGCTGGCGGCGGTGGCGGTCGACCATCTGGCGGGCTTCTTCCAGCTGGCGCGTCATGGCGTTGAAGGACCGCGTCAGCTGGCCGACTTCGTCGCGCGCCGGCGGCTCGGGCAGGGGGCGGTAGTCGCCCACGCCGACGGCCTGGGTGCCCGAGGCCAGGCTCAGCAGGGGCCGCACCAGGCGCCGCGAGACGGCCAGCGCCACCACCACGGCGGCGAAGACGGCCAGGATCAGCGCCAGGGTCAGGGTGATGCCGTAGAGCTTGCGCAGCCCCAGGCGCGACAGGGCGAGCTCCTGGTAGTCGCGGAAGCCCTGCTGGACCTGGCTGGCGTTGTGGGCGATGCGCTCGGGCACGGCCTGGATCACCTGCAGCCAGCGCGAATCGCCGCCCAGGCTCATGGCGTTGCCCAGCCGGTCCGAGGCGGCGGAATCCAGCGGGATGACGACGCGCAGGTGCAGGCCGTCGGTGGTCGGCCCGCCGCCGGCGGCCACGTCGGCCTCGGCCGCGGCGTAGCCCTGGGCGACCCGCAGCTGGTTCATGACGCTGCTGGGGGGCAGGTCCGGCAGCAGCTGGCTGAAGGCCGACGAGGAAAAGGCGACCAGGCGGCCGTTGCCGGTGAAGACCATCGCCTCGTCGATCTCGTTGGCGGCGCGCAGCGAGGTGATCAGCAGGGCGGTCTCGGCGTCGCTGGCGCTGTTCAGCCGCAGGGCCATGTTGCGCGCCCGGCCGCTGAGCTCGGTGATCTGGGCGTCCAGGGCGGCGCGCCCGAGGTTCAGGCCGGCCTCCAGGGCGGTGTCCACCCGCACGTTGAACCAGGACTCGATCGAGCGCGACATGAACTGCACCGACAGCACGTAGATCAGCACGCCGGGCAGGATGCCGATCAGGGTGAAGTACAGCGTGAAGCGGGCGGTCAGCCGCGCGCCGAACTGGCGCCGCCGGATCTGGCGCAGCAGCCGGATGGCGAGCATGGCCACCCAGGACATCAGGGCGATCGCCAGCACGCCGTTGAGCAGCAGCAGCACGTCGTACTGCTGCGCGTAGCGCGAGGCGTTGCCGGTGGACCAGACCAGCAGGCCCAGCAGCGCCATCGCGCTGGCGGCGGCGACCGCCAGCGCGGAGCGCAGCGCCCAGCGGATCAGCCGCGGGGCGTTGCGGCGGAGATCGAGAAAGTGAAGTCTTTCCATGGGGTCGTCAGGGTCCAGGCCGCGCTGTTGAGGGCGTCGACCTGGAAGGGGCGGGCCAGGCGGGAGGTGTCCAGCCGCAGCCGCAGCCGTCCCTGGTAGGTCTGGTCCGGCGTGAAGCGGCTGGCGTCCCCGAGGGGCCAGTCGCGGATGTGGCGCACCAGGTCCAGGGCCTCGTCCAGGGACGTGGCCGGCAGGGACAGGTCGCTGGCGCCGACCCGCCATTGGCGCGTCAGGGCGTTGTACTGGATGCGCCAGGTCTGGCTGTCCGCCAGCACCGTCTCGTCGAACCACCACCAGCGCGGGTGCTCGATGACCAGGTCCACCGTGAAGTACAGCGGGACGCCCTTGCGGGCGGCGTCGTGCAGTTCGTCGCTCAGCGTGAAGTCGATGTCGGCGTCCAGCAGCAGCTGGCCCTGGCGCAGCATCGGTTCGATGCGCACCACCTGGCCGTCGTCGGCCCGGGCGGCCGCGGCGGCCAGGAACAGGAGGCCGGAGGCCAGGAGGATCAGGAAGCGGGGCATGCGCTGGCGGCGGTGGGGCGGAAAATCACGGACAGTCGCAGTATTGTTGAGCCCGCGCCAAAGCGCAAGCCAGCGCGTCCATGTGCTCCCTGAGCGCTGCGCGCCGTCCACCCCGGGGGCATTTGCGCTTGGGGCGGTCCGGTACGCTCATGCTGGCTTGCGCAGCAGGGCGTAGAAGAAGCCGTCGCCGCCGTCGGGGCCGCCGGGCAGGATGTGGCCGGGGGCCGGCAGGCGCCGCGCCTCGGGGTGCCGTTCCAGGAAGGCGCGGACCTGCGATTCGCCTTCCTGGGGGAAGATCGAGCAGGTGGCGTACAGCAGGTGGCCGCCCGCGGCCAGCAGCGGCCACAGCGCATCCACGATGCGGGCCTGCAGCGCCGCCGTGCGCGCGAGGTCGTCGGCGCGGCGCAGCCAGCGGATGTCGGGGTGGCGGCGCACCACGCCCGAGGCGGTGCAGGGCACGTCGGCCAGGATGGCGTCGTAGGGCCGTCCGTCCCACCAGCCGGCGGGCCGGGCGGCGTCGGCGCAGCGCAGGGACACGTCGGGGGATTCCAGGCCCAGCCGCCGCAGGTTGTCGCCCACGCGCTCCAGGCGCCGGGCGTCGCTGTCCAGCGCCGTCAGGCGCAGCGCGTGGCGCTCCAGCAGGTGGGCCGTCTTGCCGCCGGGCGCCGCGCAGGCGTCCAGCACGCGCTCGCCGTCGCGCAGCGGCAGCAGCCGCGCGGCCCGCTGGGCCGAAGGGTCCTGCACCGACCACCAGCCCTCGGCGTAGCCGGGGATGTCGCGCACGGGGCGGGGCGCGTCCAGGATCAGCCCGTCCTCGCCCACGGGCCGGGCGGCCAGGCCGGCCGCCTCCAGGCGGGCCCGCAGCGCATCGCGGCCGATGCGCCGCACGTTGGCGCGCAGGGCCATGGGCGGCGGCTGGTCGGCGGCCTCCAGGATCGCGCGCCAGTCGTCCGGCCAGGCGTCGCGCACGATGTCGATCCACCAGGCGGGGTGGTTCCAGACCGCCTCGGGCTGCGCATCCAGCGCGGCCCGCAGCGTCGCGCGCTCGCGCGCGTAGCGGCGCAGCACGGCGTTGATCAGGCCTTTGGCCGGCCGGGTGCGGCGGTCGGCGGCGGCCGCCTCGACCAACTGGTGGACCAGGGTGTGCTCGTGGTAGACCGGCGTGCCGGGCGGCTGCGCGGCGCCCTCGGCCTGGCGCAGGCTGGCTTCCAGCAGGCTCAGGCCCAGCAGGATCAGGGCCTCGACCAGGCGTTCCGGCGGGCGGCGCGGCACCAGCCGTTCGCGCGCGGCCCGGGCGTGGCCCAGCCGGCGCATGGCATGGAAGGACAGGGCCTGGGCGGCGGGGCGCTGCGCGGCGGGGATCGATTCCAGCGCCTCCGACAGGGACTGGCCGCCCAGCACCGCCCGGATGGCGCGGGCGGCGGCCAGCAGCTGGCCGGACAGGGCGGGGGATTGTGGCGATTCCGGCACGGAATGGATCCAGAATGAGGGGGTTGCGGAGCGGATTGCGGGGACTTTAGCACCGATTGGCTAAAATCGAGGGCTGTCCGGCCACGCCCGCCCGCCGGCTCCGCATGGCCGGAGCGGCGCCGGGCCATTCCCGCCGCATCCCACCGAGTATTCCCATGAACCAATCCCCCCGCGTCGGCTTCGTCAGCCTGGGCTGTCCCAAGGCCCTGGTCGATTCCGAGCGCATCCTGACCCAGCTGCGCACCGACGGCTACACCATCAGCCCCGACTACGAAGGCGCCGACGTCGTCGTGGTGAACACCTGCGGCTTCATCGACAGCGCCAAGGCCGAATCCCTGGACGCCATCGGCGAGGCCATCGTGGAAAACGGCAAGGTCATCGTCACCGGCTGCCTGGGCGTGGAAGCCGACATGATCCGCAGCGTGCATCCGGCGGTGCTGGCCGTCACCGGCCCGCAGCAGTACGAGCAGGTGGTGCGCGCCGTGCACGAGGCCGCCCCGCACGAGCGCCCGCACGACCCCTACGTGGACCTGGTGCCGCCCCAGGGCATCCGCCTGACGCCGCGCCACTATGCCTACCTGAAAATTTCCGAGGGCTGCAACCACAACTGCAGCTTCTGCATCATCCCGTCCATGCGCGGGCGCCTGGTCAGCCGTCCGATCGGCGACGTGCTGGGCGAGGCCCGCCGCCTGGTGGACGCCGGCGTGAAGGAGTTGCTGGTGATCTCCCAGGACACCAGCGCCTACGGGGTGGACGTGAAGTACCGCACCGGCTTCTGGGACGGGCGCCCGGTCAGGACGCAGCTGACGGCGCTGGCGCGCGCCCTCGGGGAATTCGGCGTGTGGGTGCGCATGCACTACGTCTATCCCTATCCCCACGTGGACGAGCTGATCCCCCTGATGGCGGAAGGCCGCATCCTGCCCTACCTGGACATCCCCTTCCAGCACGCCAGCCCGCGCATCCTGAAGGCCATGAAGCGCCCCGCCTTCGAGGACCGCACCCTGGCCCGCATCCGCCAGTGGCGCGAGGCCTGTCCGGACCTGACCCTGCGCTCCACCTTCATCGTCGGCTTTCCCGGCGAGACCGAGGAAGACTTCCAGTACCTGCTGGACTGGATGACCGAAGCCCAGCTCGACCGCGTCGGCTGCTTCCAGTATTCCCCGGTGGCCGGCGCGCGCGCCAACGAGCTGCCCGATCCCGTGCCCGACGAGGTCAAGGCCGAGCGCTGGGAGCGCTTCATGGCGCACCAGCAGGCGATCTCCACGCGGCGCCTGGCGGCCAAGGTCGGCCGCACCCTGACGGTGCTGGTGGACGAGGTCGACGAGGAAGGCGGCGCCACCGCGCGGTCCATGGCCGACGCCCCGGAAATCGACGGCAGCGTGCTGCTGCGCGACGCCGCCGGCCACGCGCCGGGCGACCTGGTCCGGGTGCGCATCGAGGACGCGGACGAATACGATCTGTACGGCGTGCCGGCCTGAGCCGGCCGTGCGGAGCCTGGGCCTGGCCGGCACGGGCTTTGCGCCGGACTGAATCCGGTCTATGTTCTTCCCCATGACGATATCGTGCATGAGGAAATCGTGTCCATGAAACTTGCCACTCACGTTCGACCGATCAGCTACCTGAAGTCGCATGCCGCCGAGATCGCGCGGGACGTGGCCGAGACCGGCGAGCCCATGCTGATCACCCAGAACGGAGAAGCCAGGCTGGTCCTGATGGACGTGGCGGCCTATGAGCAGAACGAGCAGGCCCTGGCGCTGTTGAAGCTGCTGGCCATGGGGCAGCGGGATATCGATGCGGGCCTCTGGCGGGATGCCGAAGACGTCTTCGCCGATCTGGATCGGGAAGACGGGGCGGGTGCGTGAAAGCGGTTTTTCTGCCGGGCGCCGAAGCCGATTTACGTGAATTGCGGCGGTATGTACTTCGGAAATTCGGGCCGCACACCGGGCGGGAATCTTTCGAGGGGATCAGGACGGCGGTGCGTGCCGCCGAATCGTTCACCCTGGCCGGCCGCCTGCCGGACGAACTCGCCGAATTGGGTCTGCCGCAATACCGGCAGATCGTCGCCGGCATGAACCGGATCATTTATGAAACCCGGGAAGACCGGCTCTACATCCATATCGTCTGCGATACCCGCCGGGATCTGCGGGGCTTGCTGCACCGGCGGTTGAGCAGGCCCTCCTGAAGCCCGCCCAGGTTCCCTAGTCTTCCCCGTCCGGCTTGCGCGGCACGACGCGCGGGGGCGGCTTGCCGGCCTCCAGCGGCTGGGCGCGCTTGAAGGTGGTCACGGGCAGGTCGCCGAACACGCCGCGCCGCGCGGCGACGCGCCAGGCGTGGCCGTAGGCGACTTCCAGGCTCAGGTGGATCGTGCCGTCGGCGTGGCGGCGGCGTTCCAGGGCGCGGACCAGGCGTTCGCGCCAGGCGCGGCCCGGCAGGCCGCGGCGGCGTTCGGGGTGGGGATTGCCGCCCAGGGCGCGCACGTCTTCCAGCAGCTTGTCGGCGGTCTTGTAGGTCAGGGTGATGATTTCCTGGTCCATGACGGGGTCGGCGAAGCCGACCTGCAGCATCAGGTCGCCGAAATCGTGCATGTCGACGAATTCCATGGGGCGCGTGTCCGGATCGGCCTCGGCCAGGGCGTCGCGCAGTTCGCGGAAGGTGCCGGGTCCCAGGCTGGAATACATCGCCAGGGCGTCGTTGCGCAGGACGCGGCGCCATTCCTGCAGCACCAGGTGGGGTTCCGGGTGCCAGTGCAGGGCGAGGTTCGACCAGACGAGGTCCAGGCTTTCGTCCGGCAGGCCGGTCTCGGCCAGGTCGGCCTGGCGGAATTCGGCGGCCGGCGTGGGCTTGTTGCGCAGCCGGTGCCAGAAGCCGGGCTTGGCCGCGTAGCGTTCGCGCGCCGTGTCCAGCAGCGCGCCGCAGGCGTCCAGGCCGATGTAGCGCTGGTCGGGATAGCGCGCGCGCAGGGGATCCAGCGCGTGGGCGGCGCCGCAGCCCGCGTCCAGGATGTCGTGCGGAGCGATGCGGATGTAGCTCAGGCGGCGCAGCATGCGCTGGGCGATTTCCCCGTACAGGAACTGGGGCGCGTCCAGGGGCGCGCGCCGGGCGAACTGGCGCGTCACGGCCCGGGGGTCGATGGGGAGGCGGGGAAGCTGTGGCATAAACGATCAAGGCCCGGCCCGGGGCGGCCCGAAGCGTGCTGTGATGGGGTTTTCCTGCGGAGGGACACGCCATTATGCTGCATCTGCCGATCGATCGCTGGCGCGACTGGATCGCGGCCGACTGCCCGGGCTGCGGCCGGCGCGTGGGCGGCCAGGGGCTGTGCCCCGCGTGCCTGGCGCATCTGCGGCCGGATGGCGCGCGGCCGCGCTGTCCGCGCTGCGCGCATCCCCTGGACGAGGCAGGGCGCTGTCCCGATTGCGGCCCGCGGGCGCCGGCCTACGACCGTGTGGTCGCGGCCTTCGACTACGCCGGGCTGGGCCGCGACCTGATCCACGACTACAAGATCCGCCGCCGCCTGCCTCTGGCGCGCTTGCTGGCGGACCTGCTGGCGCGGTCGGTGGAGGCCGCCGATGCCCCGCTTCTCCGGCCGCACTGGATCGTGCCGGTGCCGGCCCGGCGCGAGGCGCTGCTGCGGCGCGGATTCAGTCCGCCGGCCGAGGTGGCCCGCCTGCTGGCCCGGCAACTGGGGCTGCGCTACCGATTGGACGGGGTGCGGCGGGTGCGCGAAGGGCCGCGGCAGGCGGGGCTGGACCGCGCGCTGCGCCTGCGGGCGCAGGCGGGAGTGTTCGCCGTCCCCGAAGCGGGGAGACGGGCGCCCCCGGCGCGGCCGGCGGGCGATGGGTTGCCAGGGGCCTCGGCGGACCCCGCCGGCCCGCTGGCCGGCCAGCGGATCGCGGTGGTGGACGACGTGCTGACCACGGGCGCGACGCTGCAGGCGGTGGCGGCGGCGCTGAAGGATGCCGGCGCCGCGCGGGTCGAGGGCTGGGTGCTGGCCCGCGCCGTGGTTCCCCATGCCGACCATGGCGAAGCGTCCGATGGCCGGGCCGGTGAGTCCCTGGGTGGCGGCGCCTTGCGCGAGGCTTCCGGCGGCCGGGGCTTACAGGCCGGGTCTTACAATAAGGGCCGCCGGGCCGGCCGCTGCGTGCGGGCGGGGCCGGCGATGCATCCCCGCGCGGCCCTCATCGATCCCGTTCCATGTTCCACATCGTCCTCGTCGAACCCGAAATCCCGCCCAACACCGGCAACGTGATCCGTCTCGCGGCCAACACCGGCGCCTTCCTGCATCTGGTGCGGCCGCTGGGCTTCGCCCTGGACGACGCGCGCATGCGGCGGGCGGGACTGGATTATCACGAGTGGGCCGACATGCGGGTGCACGACGGCCTGGACGAGGCGCTGGCGGCGATCGGGGGCGATCCGGCGCGGCGCTTCGCGCTGACCACGCGGGGGGCCGTGCCGATCGGCGAGCGCGCCTTCCAGGCGGGGGACGTGTTCGTGTTCGGGCGGGAAACCGCCGGCCTGTCGGAGGCGCAGCTGGCCGCCTTTCCCCCGGCGCAGCGCATCCGCCTGCCGATGCGGCCGCGGCAGCGCAGCCTGAACCTGTCCAACGCCGTGGCGGTCACGGTGTTCGAGGCCTGGCGGCAGGCCGGCTACGCCGGCGGCGTTTAATTATTCGTCGCGCGGATCGCGCGCGAGCAATGCGGCCACGGCCTGGGTGGGGGCGATGCCGCCGAACAGCACGCCGCAGACGGCATCGGTGATGGGCAGGTCCAGGCCGTGCTGCCGGCCCAGCGCCTGGGCGGCGCGCGCGCAGCGCACCCCTTCGGCGGTCATGCCGCCCGCCAGGATGTCGTCCAGCGAGCGGCCCTGGCCGATGGCGACGCCCACCTGGCGGTTGCGCGAGAGTTCGCCGGTGGCGGTGAGGACCAGGTCGCCCAGCCCGGTCAGGCCGATGAAGGTGTCCGCCTGGCCGCCCAGCGCCACGCCCAGGCGCTGGATTTCCGCCAGGCCGCGCGTGATCAGGGCGGCGCGGGCGTTGGTGCCGAGCCGCAGGCCGTCGCTGATGCCGCAGGCGATGGCGATGACGTTCTTCAGGGCGCCGCCGACTTCCACCCCCATGACGTCGCGGGTGCCGTAGATGCGCGCCCGGGTGCCGTGGAAGGCCGCCTGGGCGGCGCGGCCGGTGCCCGGGTCGCGGCCGGCCACCGTGAGGGCGACTGGCAGGCCCTGGGCCACTTCGAGGGCGAAGGACGGGCCCGAAAGCACGCCCGTGCGCAGCCAGGCGATGCCCGACAGCGCCTGGTCCACGATCTGGTGCGGCCACTGGTGCGTGTCGGGGCTGATGCCCTTGCAGGTCCACAGGAGATGGACCGGCGGGGCGCCGGCGGGGCGCGCCGGCAGCGCCCGCGCGATGCGCCGGCAGACGTCGGCCAGGCCCGACATGGGCACGCCCAGCACGATCAGGCGGTCGGCCGGGCCGGGGCCGTCCAGCACGTGCGCCAGCGCGGCGTCGAAGTCGCTGGTCGCCCGCAGGGCGGGCGGCAGGGCGATGCCGGGCAGGTGGCGCGGGTTGACGTGCTGCTGGCCGATGGCCCGCGCCTGTTCAGGATCGCGGGCCCAGATCAGGGCGTCGGACCGGGCGCTGGCCAGGGCCGCCAGGGCGGTGCCCCAGCTGCCCGCGCCCAGGACGCAGAGCCGGACCGGTGCCATGGCGTGCGGGCCCGGCCGCTCAGTTGCGCACGCCGGGGGGCAGGATCAGGCCGGCGTCCTCGCCCTGGGCCTGCGCATCCGGCTGCTGCGCCAGGCGCTGTTCGTACAGGGCCTGGAAGTTCATTTCGCTCAGGTGCAGCGGCGGCAGCGAAGTGCGCGTGATCGCGTCGGCGACGTTGGCGCGCAGGTAGGGGTAGAGCATGGTCGGGCAGACGATGCCCAGCAGCGGATCGAGCTGTTCGGCCGGGATGTTGGCGGCCTCGAAGATGCCGGCCTGGCAGAGTTCGACCAGGTACAGGACCTTGTCGCCGATGCGCGTGGTCACCGTGGCGGTCACCGTGGATTCAAACACGGATTCCGCCAGCTGCCGGCCGCCGACCTGGATCGAGACCTCGACGGTCGGGCCTTCCTGTTCGAGGAAGATTTCCGGGGCGTTGGGCATTTCCAGCGACAGGTCTTTGACGTAGGTGCGCTGCAGGCCGAAGCTGGGGGCCTGGCCGTTCTGGGAGTTGTTTTCTTCAGACATGGGGATTCCGGTGTGGGAGGGAAAGGCGGGGCGGATGCGCGGGCGGTCAGGCCTGCAGCAGGGGCACCAGGCCGCCGGCGCGGTCCAGGGCGGAGAGGTCGTCGAAGCCGCCGATGTGGCGCTCGTCGATGTAGATCTGCGGTACGGTGCGCCGGCCGGTGCGTTCCATCATGACGGCGCGCTGGGCCGGGTCGCGGTCGATGAAGATCTTGTGGATCTCCTCCACGCCGCGCTGCTTGAGCAGCATTTCGGCGCGCGTGCAATAGGGGCACACGGAGGTGCAGTACATGGTGATCTGGGCCATGGGAGGATTCCGGTCAGGATTTTTTCAGGGGCAGGCCGCCTTCGGTCCAGGCATTCAACCCGCCATCGAGGCAGGATACCCGATCGAAGCCCTGCTTGCGCAGCTGGGCCACGGCCTTGGCGCCGTCGCGGCCGTGGGCGTCCACCAGCACGACGGGCTTGTCCTTGGGCAGGCTGTTGAGATGCGCTTCGAGCGTGTCCAGGGGGATGTTGCGGGCCTGGGGGATGGCGCCGGTCTTGAACTGGTCGGCCGGGCGCACGTCCACGAACTGGCCATGCTCCTGGTTGACCAGGCGGATGGCTTCGGCCAGGGGGACGCGCCCGGTCGAGCGGCCCTTGGACAGGCTGGGCCACAGCAGCAGGCCCCCGGAAGCCAGGGCGATGAGCAGAATCCAGAGGTTGTTCTGGCTGAGTAAGAAGTCCACGGCGGTTCCTGTAACGTGTGACGGGAGGCGTTTTGCCCTGGGGCGGCCCGGCGGCAAAAAAAGAAAGCCCGGGGGATTATAAAATGGTCGGCAGTTTTGGACTTTGCGGGCTTGGAATCATGCACAAACTGGTACTCATGCGCCATGGCGAAAGCCAATGGAACCTCGAAAACCGCTTCACCGGCTGGACCGACGTGGACCTCACCGAGACCGGCCGCGAGCAGGCGCGCCAGGCGGGGGAGCTGCTGCGCGCGCAGGGCTATGAATTCGACCTGGCCTACGCCTCGGTGCTCAAGCGCGCCATCCGCACCCTGTGGATCGCGCTGGACGCCATGGACGCCATGCACACGCCCATCGCCCTGCACTGGCGGCTGAACGAGCGCCACTACGGCGCGCTGCAGGGCCTGAACAAGGCCGAGACGGCCGCCCGCTACGGCGAGGCGCAGGTGCTGCAATGGCGCCGCGCCTACGCGATCGCGCCCGATCCCCTGTCCGAGGACGATCCGCGCCATCCGCGCTTCGACGCGCGCTACCGCCGGGTGCCGCCCGGCGAGCTGCCGGCCACCGAATGCCTGCGCGACACGGTGGCCCGCGTGGTGCCCTTCTGGAACGAATCCATCGCGCCCGCCATCCGCTCCGGGCGGCGGGTGCTGGTCTCGGCCCACGGCAACAGCCTGCGCGCCCTGATCAAGCACCTGGACGGGATCTCGGACGAGGACATCATCGGCCTGAACATCCCCACCGGCCAGCCGCTGGTCTACGAACTGGACGACGACCTGCGGCCCCTGCGCCATTACTACCTGGGCGACGAGGAGCAGATCCGCGCCGCCATGCAGGCGGTCGCCAACCAGGGCAAGGCGCAGGCGGTCTAGCGCCGCGTCGATCCCGGGCCCGATCATGGACTCCATCGCCCCGGCGGGCGGGCGCCCGGACACGCGCGGCCGGCCCGCGTCGCGCCTGGGCGGCTGGCGCGGGCCGGCGCTGCTGTGCCTGGCGGCCGTCCTGGCCTGCCAGACGGCCTGGGCGGATTCCGCCCTGGAAGCCCGCCAGGCGCGCGCCCGCGAAGACCGGGCCGCCCTGCGCGCGCAGATCGATGCGCTGCAAAAGCGCATCGAATCGTCGGAATCCTCGCGCGAGGACGCCAGCCGTGCGCTGCAGGCGTCCGAGCAGGCGATTTCCGACATCAGCCGCGAGCTGGCCGAACTGGACCGGCGCGAGGCCACGCTGCAGGACACGCTGAGCCGGCTGGACGCGGCCAGCGGCCAGCAGTCCGAAGAACTCGAACGCCAGCAGCAGGCCCTGGCGGCCCAGCTGCGCGCCCAGTACGCCAGCGGCCTGTCGCCCTGGACCGCCCTGCTCTCGGGACGCGATCCGCAGGAGATCGGCCGCGAACTGGCCTGGCTGGCCTACGTCACCCGTTCCCGTACCCAGGCGCTCGACGCGCTGCGCGCCACGCTGGACCGGCTGGCCGACCTGCGGCGGCAGACCGACGAGGGCCGCCGCGATCTCGAATCGGTGCGCGCCGACGTCCGGCAGCGCCGCGAGGAACTGCAGGCGCAGCAGGCGCAGCGCCGCGAAGTGCTGGACGAGATCCGCGTCCGGCTGGACGAGGAGCGCGGCCAGGCCAGGCAGCTGCAGGCGCGCGATGCGCGCCTGGGCAGCCTGATCCAGGACCTGGACGCCGAGATCGCCCGCGCCGAAGCGCGGCGCCAGGCGGCCCTGAAGGCCGAGGCCGAACGCCGCGCGCGCGAGCGGGCCGAACGCGCCCGGGCCGAAAAGGCCCGCCGCGAACAGGAACGCGCCCGCGCCGCCGAGCAGGCGCGCCAGGTGCGCGAGCAGGCCGAGCGCCATGTGCGGGAGGCCGAGGCGGACGCCGCCGAGGCGCCGCCCGAGCGCGAGGCGGCCGCGCGCACCGAGCCCGAGGGCGGCTTCGCCGGGCTGCGCAAGGGCCTGCCCCGTCCCGTGGCGGGCGAGATCCAGGGACGTTTCGGCACCCAGCGGCCCGACGGCGGGCTGTGGCGCGGCATCGTGCTGCGCGCGGCGGCGGGCACGCCGGTGCGCGCCGTGGCCCCTGGCCGCGTGGTGTACGCCCATTGGCTGAGCGGCTTCGGCAACCTGCTCATCATCGACCACGGCAAGCAGTACCTCAGCATCTACGCCTACAACCAGTCCCTGATGCGCCAGGTCGGCGACGTGGTGGCGCGCGGCGACGAGGTGGCGCGGGTCGGCGCCACCGGCGGCCAGGTCGAGCCCGGCCTGTATTTTGAATTGCGGCACCAGGGAGCCCCGATCAATCCGGAACTGTGGATGAGATAGGACACGTGGCAGTCCCCTGCGGGCCGCGAGGTGGGGAGATGCCCCGGCTTGCGCGTCCCCCAGGACCATTTGATGCTTAATTTTTCTGTACTATGTGTCATTCGCCGTCCCAGGCGCGCCCAGCGCCGCCGCGACGGCCCGGACATCGCTTAGGAACGTGCATGGGCACTCGAAACAATCGATCGTTGAGCTGGATTCTGGTGGGTTTCCTGGGGGGCATCCTGGTCAGCCTCGGCATCTCGGCGGCCGCCCAGAAGGGCGAGCCCCTGCCGCTCAAGGCGCTGCAGCAGTTCGCCAACGTCTACGGCGCGATCAAGTCCAGCTACGTCGAGCCCGTGTCCGACCAGTCGCTGATCGACGACGCGATCAAGGGCCTGTTCGCCGACCTGGACCCGCACTCGGTGTACCTGGACGAGGAAGCCTACAAGCAGATGCAGGACATCACCCGCGGCGGCTTCGGCGGGCTGGGCATCGAGATCGGCACCCAGGACGGCATGCCCAAGGTCATCGCCCCGATCGAGGACACGCCGGCGGCGCGCGCCGGCATCCTGACGGGCGACCTCATCACCCAGATCGACGGCGAGCCCACCAAGGGCATGAACCTGAACGACGCCGTGAAGAAGATGCGCGGCGAGCCCGGCACCCCGATCGACCTGACGGTCCAGCGCGCCGGCAGCCCCAAGCCCCTGAAATTCCACATCGTGCGGGAAATGATCAAGACCCGCAGCGTGCGCGGCAAGATGCTCGACGGCGACATCGCCTACGTGCGCATCAGTCAGTTCCAGGACCGCACCACGTCCGATCTGGTGCGCATGCTGGCCAGCCTGTCGAAGAAGCAGGCGCCCAAGGGCCTGGTGCTGGACCTGCGCAACGATCCGGGCGGCCTGCTGGACGGCGCCATCGGCGTAGCCTCGGCCTTCCTGGAGCCCGGCAAGCTGGTCGTGTCCACCAAGGGCCGCATCCCGTCCTCGAACGAGGAATTCTATGCCCGCCCCCTGAACGGCAGCCACGGCGTCGAGGACGGCGGGCAGCTGCCCGCCTGGACGCACACGGTGCCGATGGTGGTGCTGGTCAACATCGGCTCGGCCTCGGCCTCGGAGATCGTGGCCGGCGCCCTGCAGGACTACAAGCGCGCCCGCATCATCGGCAACCGCACGTTCGGCAAGGGCTCGGTGCAGTCCGTCCTGCAGCTGGACAAGGACACGGGCATCAAGCTCACCACCGCGCGCTACTACACGCCCAGCGGCCGCTCGATCCAGAACACGGGGGTCTCCCCCGACCACGTGGTGGACGACAGCGCCGCCGGCAACCTGTTCCGCATGCAGCGCGAGGTCGATCTGCAGCATCACCTGGAAACCCAGTCCGACACCCAGGCGGGCGATGCGGAAGACGGCGATTTCGTGCAGGGCGAGATCAAGATGTTCGAGTTCGGCGGCGCCGACGACTGGCAGCTGCGCCAGGCCGTCAATGCGCTGCAGGGCCGGCCGATCCAGAAATCCGATCCCGCCCTGGTGCGCCAGGCGCGCGCCGAGGCCCAGGCCGAAAAGCCGGCCGACACGGCGAAATCCCCGGCGGGTCCGGCGAATGAAGCGGCCAAGAAACTCGGCCCGGCAGAAAAAAAAACCCTGAATGATGGCGGCGACGGGGTCGAGCGCTACCGCATCACCCCGGAAGGCCTGATCAGGATCCCGTGATGGGCGCAGAATCCGCCCTGGACGATGCGCGGCTGACGCGCTATGCCCGGCACATCCTGCTCGACGAGCTGGGCATCGAGGGCCAGGAGCGCCTGCTGGCCGCCCGGGCGCTCATCGTCGGCGCGGGCGGCCTGGGGTCCCCGGCGGCGCTGTACCTGGCCGCCGCGGGCGTGGGGCGCATCACCCTGGTGGACGACGACGTCGTCGAACTCAGCAACCTGCAGCGCCAGATCCTGCATGCCATGGCCGGCCTGGGACGGCCCAAGGCCGAATCGGGCCGGGACGCCCTGCTGGCGCTGAATCCCGACGTCCAGGTGCGCGCGCTGGTGGAACGCCTGGACGACTCGCGCCTGCGCGAGTTGGTCCTGGAGGCCGACGTGGTCCTGGACTGCTGCGACAATTTCGCCACCCGGCACGCCATCAACCGCGCCTGCGTGGCGGCCCGCAAGCCCCTGGTCTCGGGGGCGGCGATCAAGTTCTCCGGCCAGATCAGCGTCTACGACCTGCGCGACGCCGACGCGCCCTGCTATCACTGCCTGTTTCCGGAAGCCGACGACGTCGAGGAACTGCGCTGCGCCACCACCGGGGTGCTGGGCCCCCTGGTGGGCATGGTGGGCAGCGTCCAGGCGGCCGAGGCCATCAAGGTGATCACGGGCATGGGCGAGCCCCTGGTCGGGCGGCTGCTGTCGGTCGATGCCCTGCGCATGCAGTGGCACACGATCCGTTTCAGGCGCGATCCCGACTGCCCGGCATGCGCCCGGCGCGGGCCTGCAGCAGCAGCGTCCCCAGGCGGTTGATCCGCGCATCCACGTACAGGTCGCGGCCGTTGCGCTGGCGCGAGAACGGCGTGCCCGGGTGGTACAGCCAGACGGTGCGCATGCCGGCCTGGCGGGCGGATTTCAGGTTGCGTTCGGTGTCCTCGACCAGGATGATCCGGCGGGCGGGCACGCCCAGCCGGGCGGCCACCATGCGCATCAGGCCCGGCGAGGGCTTGGGCCGCGCCAGCCCCATGGGCATCATGTGGTCGATGGCCCACAGGCCGTCGAATTCCTGCAGGATCCCCAGCGCGTCCAGCACGCGGCGGGCGTAGTGGGCGGGGGCGTTGGTCAGCACGATGCGCCTGCCCGGCAGGCCGCGCAGCCGGGCGGCCAGGCCGGTCTCGGCGTGCACCAGCGGGGCGATGTCGAAATCGTGGCAGGTGGCCAGGAACTGGCGCAGGTTCACCCCGTGGTGGCGCGCCAGGCCGATGGCGGTGGCGCCGTAGCGCTGCCAGTAGCGCAGGCGCAGGGCGTCGGCCTGGTCCTGGGGCAGGTCCAGCGTCCGCGCCACGGCGGCGCCCATGCGCCGGTCGATGGCGCGGAAGATGCCGCGCGAGGCGTCGTGCAGGGTGTTGTCCAGGTCGAACAGCCAGACCGGATCGTCGGGCCCGAGGGGCCGCCGGCGCCGCAGGGGACTGGGGGCGTGCATCGGGCCCCCTGGACGCTTCGCGCCGTCTTCCCGGAAGGGATTTCTCGCCGGGGGCGGCGCCGCGCTCGCGGCGGGAGCGCCGGCGGCTCCCGCGGGCGATGCGCATTGCCGCATGGGGTGGCGCATCAGTGCGAGCTGATCATGGTGCCCACGCCGCGGTCCGTGAGGATTTCCAGCAGCAGGCAGTGGGGCACGCGGCCGTCGATGATGTGCACCGAATTCACGCCATGGCGGGCGGCGTCCAGCGCAGAGGAGATCTTGGGCAGCATGCCGCCCGACAGCGTGCCGTCCTGGAACAGGGCGTCGATGGTCTGGGCCGACAGGCTGCGCAGCAGCTGGCCGTTCTTGTCCAGCACCCCCGGGGTGTTGGTCAGCATGACGAGCTTTTCGGCGCCCAGGACCTCGGCCATTTTGCCGGCGACGACGTCGGCGTTGATGTTGTAGGCCTGGCCGTCCTCGCCGTAGCCGATGGACGAGATGATGGGGATGAACTGGTCGTCCTGGAGCGCCTTGACCACGGCCGGCTCGACGCGTTCGATGTCGCCCACGAAGCCGATGTCCAGCGTCTGGCCGGGATGGTCGGGGTCGGGCATGAGCTTCTTGCGCGCCCGGATCAGGCAGCCGTCCTTGCCGGTCAGGCCCACGGCCTTGCCGCCGGCCTCGTTGACCATCATGACGATGTCCTGCTGGACCTGGCCGGCCAGCACCCATTCGACGACTTCCATGGTTTCGGCGTCGGTGACGCGCATGCCCTGGATGAAGGTGCCTTCCTTGCCGATGCGCTTGAGCGCGCTGTTGATCTGCGGGCCGCCGCCGTGCACCACCACCGGGTTCAGGCCGACGAGCTTGAGCAGCACCACGTCGTGGGCGAAGCTGCGCTGCAGCTGTTCGTCGGTCATGGCGTTGCCGCCGTACTTGATGACGACGGTCTTGCCGTGGAAGCGGCGGATGTAGGGCAGGGCCTCGGAGAGGACCTCGGCCTTGAGGGCGGCCGGCGTTTGGGGGGCGATGTCCGCGTCGGTGTTCGTCATGTCAGGATGCCAGCGCCTGTTCGACCGTGGCCATGAAGGCCTTTTCGTCGTAGTTGCCGAGATAGCGTTTGATGATGCGGCCCTGCTTGTCGATCAGGAAGGCCGTGGGCGTCAGGCGCACGTCGCCGAAGGCCCGGGCGATCTTGCCCTGGGCGTCGATGACCACCGGGAAGGGCAGCTGGCGCGTTTCGGTGAAGTTCTTGACGTAGTTGGGCGGGTCGTACTGCATGGCCACGCCGATGGTGTCGAAGCCGCGGGATTTCAGTTCCTGGTAGTGGCGGATGGTGTCGGGCATCTGCGCCACGCAGGTGGTGCAGCTGGTGGCCCAGAACTTGACCAGCACGACCTTGCCGCGCAGGTCCTGCGTGGTGACGGTGTGGCCGTTCAGGTCGGTGAAGGCGACGTCGGGCGCCGCCAGGGCCGAATCCATGGATTGCCAGGTGACGACGGCGCCGATCGCCACGACGGCCGCGATGGCGAGAAAGAGTTTTTTCATCGCAGGGCCGTCCCAAGATGAAAAGCCCCCTTGGGGGGCAGCACGCCCGAGGGGCGCAGCGTGGGGGTCATGTTTCTCATTGCACGGGCATGGTCTGCGCGCCTCCGTCGCCGCCCGCGGGCGCGGGCGTGGGGCCGGGGGCGCTGGATGAACTGGAATCGGTGACGGGCGCGGGGGACTGCTGGCCGGGATCGACGAGCAGGGTCTCGCGCGCCACGATCGTGAACAATTTTACGACTTTGTTGACCCCCGAGACGCCCGAGGCGGCGGAAGCGGCGCGGCGGCCTTCGTCCTCGGTGACCTTGCCCATCAGGTAGACGACGCCGCGCTCGGTGGTGACCTTGATGGTGCGGAAGGGCACGCCTTCGGCGGCCACGAGCTGGCTCTTGACCTTGGACGTGAGCCAGGTGTCGTTGGTGCGCACGCTGAGCGGGGTGAGGTCCCCGACCCGGATGTAGTCGTCCACCGAGCGGACCTTGGTGATGCCCCGGGCGATGGACTCGGCCCGCTGCCGGTCGGCTTCCGTGGGGACGTCGCCCAGCAGCAGCAGCCGGCCCGCGTAGGAGGTGCCCACGACGCGGGCCTTTTCGCCGAAGGTCTTGTTCATCTCGCTGGAGACGCGCAGTTCGATGGTCTGGTCGTCGACCTGCTCGCCGGCGGTGCGCCGGTCGGTGGCCACGGCGGCGGAGGTGGCGGCCGCGCCGCCGACGATGAACAGCCCGCAGCCCGACAGGGCGGACAGGCAGGACAGGCCGATCAGGAGCCGGGCGAGGGTGCGGGCGGGAACGGGCATCAGAGAGGGTCCCCCAGGAGCAGCGCGTCGATGCCGTCGCACAGGGCGTGCAGCAGCAGGATGTGGATTTCCTGGATGCGCATGGTGCGGTCGTGCGGGACGCAGAGGTGGATGTCGGTCTCGTAGAGCAGGGTGCCGATCTGGCCGCCGCCCTTGCCGGTGAGGGCGATGATCTGCATGTCGCGCTCGTGCGCGGCCTCGACGGCGCGCAGCACGTTGGGCGAATTGCCACTGGTGGTGATGGCCACCAGGATGTCGCCGGGCTGGCCCAGGGCGGCCACCTGGCGCTCGAACACGGAATTGAAGCCGTAGTCGTTGCCCACGGCGGTCATGATGGAGGTGTCGGTGTTCAGGGCGATGCCGGCCAGCGGCAGGCGGTCGCGCTCGAAGCGGCCCACGAGTTCCGCCACGAAATGCTGCGCGTCGGCGGCGGAGCCGCCGTTGCCGCAGGCGAGGATGCGGGCGTTGTTGGTCAGGGCGCCGAACAGCAGGTCGACCGCGGCCGCCAGGGCGGGCGCCAGTTCGCGGGCGCTGGAGCGGAACGCGTCGACGGCGTCGTCGAAATGCGACGTCATGCGGGAGGTCATGTCCATGGGACCGATTATCGCATGAGTGCGCGGCCCCGGCGCCCGTGAACGTAACAGTTTGAGGGATGAGTCCGGACACGGGGCAGTCCCTGCGGACTGCTCCGTGCCTGACGAATCCGAACCGCTTGCAAGCGGTGAGGCGGACAGGCAACGCAGCATGGCGAGGCCAGGCGCCGAAGGTAAGGATCAGAATCAACCAGACAGGACCCGAGGTGTTTTACGCGCGGAAGGCGTCGCGGATCCAGCGGGGCCGGTCCGCCTCGAAGGCCACCACGTCGAAGCGGCAGGCCGGCGTCGCGCCGCCGAAGTGCAGCCGCGCGAGCCGGGGCAGGAAGTGGTGCGCGGCGCGGATCAGCCGGGCCTGCTTGGAGCGGTTTACACTGGCGGCGGCGCCGCCGAAGACCGGGTTGCGGCGTTCCCGCACCTCGATGAACAGCAGCACGGCGCCCTCGCGGGCCACCAGGTCGATTTCCCCGGCGCGGCAGCGCAGGTTGACCGCCAGGATGCGCACGCCGCGCGCTTCCAGGTGGCGCGCCGCCCGCGCTTCGGCCGCGCGGCCCTGGCGCTGGGTCGGGGACCCGGCCGGCAGCGGCCCGGTGACGGCGAGGCCGGTGGGCTTCGCAGGACCCGCAGGGTCGGCAAGGTGGGCGGGGCCCGCAGGATCGGCAGAGCCGGCGAGGCGGGCGGTGCCGGCGGTGGAGCCGGCGGCCGCCGTTCCGCTGCGCCGCAGCCGCCGCTTGCGGCGCGCCACCGCGCCGCGCTGGGCCTGCCGGGCGGCTTCGTAGGGGTCGGCGGGCATGGCAGGACATCAACTCCGCAGGAGGAAGGATCGAGTATGACGGACAGCGCAGACTGGGAAAAGGCCGGGCCGACGTGGAAACGTCACGCCGAGCTGGCGGCGGGCCAGTCCTGGCCGGCGGGCTGCCTGTACGTGGTCGCCACGCCGATCGGCAATCTGGAAGACCTGAGCCTGCGCGCCTGGGAGGCCCTGCGCCGCTGCGACGCGATCGCGGCCGAGGACACCCGCACCACCCGGGCGCTGCTGGATGCCTGGGGGATCGCCACGCCGCTGCTGGCGGCCCACCGCCACAACGAGCGCGAGGCGGCCGAGGCCGTGATCCGGCGGCTGGCCCAGGGCGAGCGCATCGCCCTGGTGTCCGACGCCGGCGCGCCCGCGGTGAGCGATCCCGGGGCGCGGGTGGTGCGCGAGGTCCAGGCGGCCGGCTACCGCGTCGTGCCCCTGCCGGGGCCCAGCGCCGTCATCGCCGCCCTCATGGCGAGCGGCGCCACCCGCGACGAGGAGCCCGGCTTCGCCTTCGCCGGCTTCATGCCGTCCAAGGCGCAGGCGCGCCGCAAATGGCTGGAACGGTGGCTCGCCTGGCCGGTGCCGGTGGTCATGTTCGAGACGCCGCACCGCCTGCGGGCGGCCCTCGCGGACCTGGCGGCGGCGGCCGGGCCGGAGCGGCGGCTGACCGTGGCGCGCGAGCTGAGCAAGCGCTTCGAGGAGATCCGCACCCTGTCGGCGGGCGAGGCCCTCGCCTGGCTGGACGGGGACGCCCACCGGGAGCAGGGCGAGTTCGTGCTGGTGGTGCACGCCGCCGAGGAAGCCGAGGCGGCGGACGAGGACCTGTCGGCCGAACAGCGCCGGCTCATGGAGGCGCTGCTGGAGGACCTGTCCGTGCGCGACGCGGCGCGCATCGGCGCCCGGGCCACGGGGCTGGCGCGCGACCGCCTGTACGCCTGGGCGCTGGCGCGGGGATGAGTCCGGATGGGGCCATTTTCAAATTGTGGCATCTCTCCACGTCGCGCCTTGCAAGGCGCTCCGATTCGTCAGGCACCGATCAGTCCGCAGGGACTGCTCGGTGTCCGGACTCATCCAGCGCGATCACGGGGTTCAGGCCGGCGGATTCCGCCAGCCGCGAGGCGGTGTGGGCGGCCTCGTCGCGCGACAGGTAGGGGCCCATGCGGACCTTGTAGAGCGGCGGCTGGTGGGTGACGGTGGCGGGGCCGGCCTGGCCGGCGGCCTCGATGTTGACGCGCCGGGCCAGCGCCTGGGCGTTCTGGGCCGAGGAGAAGGCGCCGAATTGCAGATAGACGCCGCCCGGCTGGCGCATGCCGGGGGACGCGGGGGCGGGCTCCAGCGGCGCCAGGGGCTCCAGCGGCGCGGGCGGGGGCGCGGCGGGCAGGCTGACCGCCTGCGTCCGGACCGCGTCGGACGGCGGGGGCGCCGTGGCGGGGGCCGGCGTCGTGTCCGGCGCGGCGGCCGAGGCGGAGGCGGAAGTGGAGGCGGACGCCATCAGGGGCGCCGCCGGATAGCGCCCGGCGCGGATGTCGGCATTGGTGATGGCCTGCACCACCACCCGGCCACTGCCGGGGCCGATCAGGCCCAGCTTGGCGGCGGCCACGTAGGACAGGTCGATGATGCGCCCCGGGTGGAAGGGGCCCCGGTCGTTGATGCGCACGATCACCGAGCGGCCGGTGCCCACCCGGGTGACCCGCGCGTAGCTGGGGATCGGCAGGGTCGGATGCGCCGCCGTCATGGCGTACATGTCGTAGGTCTCGCCATTGGCGGTCCGTTCGCCGTGGAATTTGCGGCCGTACCAGGAGGCCAGGCCTTCCTGGCGGTAGGGCTGGTCCTCGCCGATGGGGATGTAGCGCACGCCGAAGACTTCGTAGGCGCGGAAATTGGCCGCGGCGTGCCGCTCGATGCGCGGCACGGCGTCGGGGATCGATTCGATGTCGGCCGGGATGTCGCGCCCCGGGCCGTCGTCCTTGTAGTAGCCGCCCGAGCGCGAGGCGCAGCCCGCCAGGACCACCAGCGCGGCGCCCAGCAGGCCCAGGGCGAGCCCGCGCGCCGCCCGCCTCGCGGCCCGCATGCCGCCCGGCGTACCGCTCATGGCCGCGGCTCCTGCAGCTTGGGGTTGCGGTGGCGCACCAGCAGGGGGGAGTGGTCGGCGAAGCGGCGGGCGAGCTGTTCGGTGACGTAGACCGAGCGGTGCTGGCCGCCGGTGCAGCCGATGGCCACCGTCAGGTAGTTGCGCGTGTCCTGCATGTACAGGGGCAGCCATTTGCGGATGAAGGCCGCGATGTCGTCGATCATGCTCTCGACGCTGCCGAACTGGGCCAGCCAGGCGGCGACCGGGGCGTCGCGCCCCGTCAGGGGGCGCAGCTGCGCGTCGTAGTGGGGGTTGGGCAGGCAGCGCACGTCGAAGACTAGGTCGGCGTCGTGCGGCACCCCGCGCTTGTAGGCGAAGGACTCGAAGGTCAGGATCACCGCGGGGCGGTCCGTCTGGACCAGGTCGCGCACCCAGGCGCGCAGCTGTCCGGGCGCCAGGTCGGACGTGTCGATGACGTGTTCCTGGTTGCGCAGGGGCGCCAGGAGTTCGCGTTCGCGGGTGATGCAGTCCTGCAGGGAAGGGTCCAGGCCCTCGTGGCGCAGGCGGTCGGTCAGGGGGTGGCGGCGCCGGGATTCGGAATAGCGCTGCATCAGGGTGTTGTCGTCGGCATCCAGGAAGATCACGTGCAGCGCGGTGCCCATGGCGCGCAGGCTGGTCAGGATCCCGGGCAGGTCGTCCAGGTCGCCGGGCGTGCGCACGTCGATGGCGACCGCCACGCGCTCCAGGCCGCTGTCCTGGGTGCTGGCGATGAACTCGTGCAGGAAGCGCACCGGCAGGTTGTCGATGCAGGTGTAGCCGGTGTCTTCCAGCATGCGCAGGGCCACGGACTTGCCCGAGCCCGAGATGCCGGTGATGAGGACGATGTTCAGCATGGCGGGCGCGGCGAGGGAGCCACCGGCCGCGGTGGAACGAGGCCTCGGCCGGCTGCGCCTTGGGCGGCGAGGCAGGGGCCCGGGCGCGCGCTCACGTCCGCGCCTCCCGGGAGCTTTCCATGATGGCCAGCGCCTGGCGTTCGATGAAGTCGCCCATGGTGTCGATGCCGCGCAGGCTGAGGATGGTGTTGCGCACGGCGGCCTCGACCAGCACGGCCAGGTTGCGGCCCGCCGCGACCTGCAGCATCACGCGGCGGATCGGGATGCCCAGGATGTCCTGGTATTCGTCCTGGGTCGGCAGGCGCTCGAAGGTTTCCGGGGTCATGCGCACCAGATGCACGATGAGCTTGATCTTCATCTTGCGCCGCACCGAGGTCTCGCCGAAGATCGTGCGGATGTCCAGCAGGCCCAGGCCGCGGACTTCCAGCAGGTTCTGCAGCAGGGCCGGGCACTGGCCCTCGACGAAGTTGGGCGCGGTGCGCGAGAGTTCGACGGCGTCGTCGGCCACCAGCCCGTGGCCGCGGGAAATCAGCTCCAGGGCCAGCTCGCTCTTGCCCAGGCCCGATTCGCCGGTGATCAGCACGCCCAGGCCCAGCACGTCCATGAAGACGCCGTGGACCGTGGTCTTGGGCGCCATCCGCTTGCCCAGGTAGATGCGCAGGAGGTCGATCAGCAGGGCGGCGTCGATGGGCGTCGCCAGCAGCGGGATGTCGTGGTCCAGGCAGTAGGCCCGCAGGTCGTCGGGGGCCTGCGTGCCGGACGCCAGGACGATGGCCGGAACGCCGCCGGCCACCAGGTCGTCCAGGTGGTGCAGACGCCGGCGCGGTTCGAGCCGCGTGTAGTAGGACATTTCCTCGGCGCCGAAGACCTGGATGCGGCCCGGGTGGATCAGGTTCAGGTGGCCGATCAGATCGGCGGCGGCGCCGCCGGTGTCGGAAATCAGGCGGTGCGCGGCGGCTTCCTTGCCCGAGACCCAGGAGAAGGCGATCTTCTCGGTGTTGTCACGAATCAGCTCTTGGATGGTCAGCATGTTCAGGGGCCGGGGCGCTCGCGCCAGTCAGGATGAGTTGGTGGACTTCCCGAGGGTCCGTGGACTGCGTCAGGGTCTGGCGGATGCCGGCGTCGGACATCAGGCGGGCGATGCCGGCCAGCAGGTCCAGGTGGGCCTGGGTGGCGGTTTCCGGTATCAGCAGGAAGAACAGCAGGCGGGCGGTGCGGCCGTCGTTGGCGTCGAAGCGCACGGGTTCGGCGAGCCGGACGAAGGCGGCGTGGGGCTCGCGCAGGTCCTTGAGCCGCCCGTGGGGGATGGCGACCTCGTGGCCCAGGGCGGTCGAGCCGAGCCGTTCGCGTGCCAGCAGGCTGTGGAACACCGCCGTGCGGGCGACGCCCTGATGGTTTTCAAACAGCAGGCCGGCGTGCTCGAAGGCACGCTTCTTGCTGGTGGCAGCCAGGTCCAGGACGATGTTGTCGGGCGGCAGGATGCGGGCAGTGAGATTCATGGCGTCCATTATAGGTAAATGGGCCGCAAACAATATGGCCCCGGACGATCGTCTCGAGGCCATGTGCTCATCCGGGCCGGGAGAAGCGGCCCTGCCAGGTGCCGTCAGGCGGGGATTTCCTGGCGCTTCGGGGGTTCGTGGACGTGGTTCTGAGCCTTGGTCTTGTACTTGATGACCTGGCGGTCGGCCTTGTCGACCAGCAGATCGATGGCCGCGTACAGGTTGTCATCCGAGGCTTCGCAGTGCAGGTCCTTGCCACGCAGGCGCATGGTGATTTCGGCGGTGTGCTTGAGGGGCTCGATCGAGAGCATGACCTGGGTGTCGATGACCTGATCGAAGTGCCGCAGCACGCGTGCCGTCTTGGTTTGGACGTATTCGCGGATGGCCGGGGTGATTTCCAGATTGCGACCGGTGATTGTCAGGCTCATATGCAGACTCCTTGCGGAAAGACGGGGAGGGTTCCGGGGGAACCGGGTACGGACGGGATTGGCCTCCTTTTCTGACAGTTCGATGACAGGTCCAGTGTACCCATTGCCCCCGCCACATCAAGGGCCCTCTTACGGTGTAAGATGGCGGGATCGGCTGGTGCGCGGAACAGTCCGCCACGGGCCATGAGGCGGGGGATTGCGCAGGTCCGGCAAAATCCCCCCGCACGCTCACATGCGGAAATTCTTCCCCAGATACACCTGGCGCACGGCCTCGTTGTCCACGATCTCGCTGGGGTGGCCGCTGGTCAGGACGCGGCCTTCGCTGATGATGTAGGCGCGGTCGCAGATCCCCAGGGTTTCCCGCACGTTGTGGTCGGTGATCAGCACGCCGATGTTGCGGCCTTTCAGGAACTGCACGATGCGCTGGATTTCGATCACGGCGATCGGATCCACCCCGGCGAAGGGCTCGTCCAGCAGGATGAAGCGCGGGTGGGTGGCCAGGGCGCGGGCGATCTCCACCCGGCGGCGCTCGCCGCCCGACAGGGAAATCGCCATGTTGCGGCGGATGTGCTCGATCTGCAGTTCGTCGATCAGGGATTCCAGGCGTTCTTCCAGGGCGGCGGCCGACAGGGCGCGGCCCTGGGAATCGCGCTGCAGTTCCAGCACCGCGCGGATGTTCTGTTCCACCGTCAGGCGGCGGAAGACCGAGGCGTCCTGGGGCAGGTAGGACAGGCCCAGCCGGGCGCGCCGGTGCATGGGGATGCCGGTGACTTCGTGGTGGTCGATCAGGATGCGGCCGGTGTCGGCCGGGATCAGCCCCACGATCATGTAGAAGCTGGTGGTCTTGCCGGCGCCGTTGGGGCCGAGCAGGCCGACGACCTCGCCGCTGTCCACCGACAGGGAAACGTCCTGGACGACGGCCCGGCGGCCGAAGGTCTTGCCCAGGCCGATGGCCTGCAGGCTGCCGGAGGCGCGGGTGGCGTCGGCTGCGCTCGAATGGGAATCGTGTGCGGGCATGAGGATCAGCGGCGGCCCGCCTGCTTGGCCTTGCACCGGGCGATGGCCTGGTCGATGCGGGACTGGGGCTGCGCCAGGGAGCGGACGCGGCCGCCGGCGGCGGCCGAATTCGGCCCGCCGAACGCCTCGTAGGTGCCGGACTTCTGGTGGTAGACGATGCGCGCGCCGCGCACGTTGTCGAAAGTCTCGCCGCAGATCTGGCGCGTCACGGTCGCCTGGCCCGTGAGGGTGATGTCGCCCGACGTGCCGGCGTAGTCGGCCTGCAGGCCGGTGGCGATGAGCGTCTCGAATTTCTCGGGGTTTTCCTGGCGGATGGTGACGAACTGGCCCTTGGCGGCCGTGGCGGTGCCGAACTGGTTGCCCTGGGCGTCCTCGCGCGTGACGAGCTTGTCGCCGCGCAGGGTCATCGCGCCGCGGGTCAGGACCACGTTGCCGGTGAAGGTGCTGACCTTGTTGACGTCGTCGTAGTGCAGGGTGTCGGACAGGATCACCGTGTCGGGTTCTTCTGCGGCGGGCGCGGGCGTGTTCTGCGCGCCGGCGGCCTGGGCGGCCAGGAAAAGGGCGCAGGCGGCGACCGATGCGATCAGGGCGGGAGACGGGATTTTCATGGGTGTGCGTTTTTTTGGGGTGCGGCGTTGCGGGCAGCCTGGTCTTCGCCTGAAATCTTGACGTCGCTGGCCGCCGTGACGGTGAGCTGGCGGGTGCGATTATCGTAGCGCATGCCCGTGCCCCGCAACGTGGAATGGCCGTTGACGACCAGCGCCGGGCGGTCGGTGTGGACCAGATCGCGGTTGGGTTCGATGATGAGCTGGGTGCTGCGCACGTCGAGCAGCTGGTGGTCGGCGTCGGGCAGGCGTTTCACGTGGGCGTTGCCGTTGAGCACGATGCGGTCGCCGTGCTCGTCGACCGTGCCGTGGTCGGCGGTGCCTTCGGTGATGGGCGTGTCGGGCTGGTGGCCGACCGCGCGCGGCGCGGTGATCTCGTAGGCGCCGGTGTCCGGGAAGTGCTCCATGGCCTTGCCTTCGAGGCGGTTGATGGCGCGCCCGGCCGCGTCGGTGCGCACCATCACGAACCGGTCCGACCAGGAATCGCGCTCGTGCGTCACGCGCCGGGGCGGGTCCACCTCGATCGAGCGCAGGGCGTAGTCGGACGCCCACCAGGTGCCCAGCACCAGCAGGCCGAGCAGCAGCACGGCCACGAGGCTGGGCAGGCGGTCCTTCACTGGATGGCTCCGCCCAGCGTGGACAGCGAGGCGGTGAAGCAGGCGCCCAGGCGGCCCTGGGCCGCCAGGATCAGGTCGCAGCATTCGCGCACGGCGCCCGCGCCGCCGCGCAGGGTGCTGGTCCAGTGGGCCGCCTGGCCGACGTAGAAGGGGGCGTTGGGCACGCTGGCGGCGAAGCCCACGCACTGCAGCACGGGCAGATCGATGATGTCGTCGCCCATGTAGCCCACGGCCTGCAGGGACAGGCCGGCCTCGCGCGCGAGTTCCTCGACCGTGGTGATCTTGTCGCGCACGCCCTGGAGCGCGGGGGAGATGCCCAGTTCGGCGGCGCGGCGGGCCGTGATGGCGCTCTTGCGGCCGCTGACCCAGGCGACGCGGATGCCCTGCTCGCGCAGCAGGCGCAGGCCGTGGCCGTCGAGCGCGTTGAAGGGCTTGACGGCCTCGCCGTGCTCGCCGTACCAGAGGCTGCCGTCGGTCAGGATGCCGTCCACGTCGAACACCATCAGGCGCACGGCGCGCGCGCGGTCGCGGACCGTTTCCGGGACGCGGGCCAGGATCTGGGCTTCGGCGGGGTGGGAGAAACCGGGCTGTTCGTTCATCAGATGACCTTTGCGGCGAGGAGGTCGTGCATGTGCAGAGCCCCCAATAATAGCCCGTCGTCGTCCAGCACCAGCATCTGGTTGAGCTTGTGCGCGTCCATGATGGAGGCGGCCTCGATGGCCGGCGCGTCGGCCGGGATCGAGCGCGGGTGGCGGCTCATGCCGGCCGAGACCGGCAGGGCGCGGATGTCGCCGTGCTGGGCGATCATGCGGCGCAGGTCGCCGTCGGTGAACAGGCCCACGGGGCGTTCGCCCTCCAGGACGATGGTCATGCCCATGCCCTTGGCGGACATTTCGGTCAGGGCGTCGGGGATCAGGGTGTCGGGGGCGACGCGCGGCAGGGCCGTGCCGCTGCGCATGACGTCGGCCACGGAGGTCAGCAGCCGCCGGCCCAGGGCGCCGCCGGGGTGCGAACGGGCGAAGTCCTCGCGGTTGAAGCCGCGCGCCTCCAGGCAGGCGACGGCGATGGCGTCGCCCAGCACCAGGGCGGCCGTGGTGCTGGCGGTGGGCGCCAGGTTCAGCGGGCAGGCTTCCTGGCCCACGGCGGCGTCCAGCGTCAGGTCGGCGCTGCGGGCGAGTTCGGAGCCGGCGTGGCCGGTCAGGGCGATGATGCGCGTGCCCATGCGCTTGGCCACGGAAATGATGGTGATCAGTTCCTGCGCCGAGCCGGAATACGAGATGGCCAGCAGGATGTCCTGGCCGGTGAGCATGCCCAGGTCGCCGTGGATGGCCTCGGCCGCGTGCATGAAGAAGGCGGGCGTGCCGGTGGACGCCAGCGTGGCGGCGATCTTGCGGGCGACGTGGCCGGACTTGCCGAGGCCGGTGACGACGACGCGGCCGGGGCAGTCCAGGATCAGGCCGACGGCCTGCGCGAAGCGCGCGTCGATGCGGCTGCGCAGGGCCTGCAGGGCCTGGATTTCGATGCCGAAGGTGCGGTCGGCGCTGGCGCGGATCGCCTCGGGACTGGGTTGGGGATGGGCATGCATCTTGCGATTTTAAGCGTAACGGGCTCCCCGGTGAGGGAGGCGGCTTGTTAAACTGTGCGCGCCTCCATGCCCCCCGCCCCCGCCCAGCCTCACAGGACGCCCGCCATGCAAACCGATCCGGCCCAGTACATCCGCGACACGATCCGCACCGTGCCCGATTGGCCGAAGCCCGGCGTGCAGTTCCGCGACATCACGCCGGTCCTGCAGGACCCGCGCTCGTTCCGCGTGCTGATCGACCTGTTCGTCTACCGCTACATGCGCCAGCGCCTGGACCTGGTGGCGGGCATCGATGCGCGCGGCTTCATCGTGGGCTCGGTGCTGGCCTACGAGCTGAACCTGGGTTTCGTGCCGGTGCGCAAGCAGGGCAAGTTGCCATTCCGCACGGTGGCCGAGGAATACGCCCTGGAATACGGCAACGCGACGGTGGAGATGCACACGGATTCGGTGCGGCCGGGCCAGCGCGTGCTGCTGATCGACGACCTGATCGCCACCGGCGGCACGATGATGGCGGCATCCCGCCTGCTGCAGCGCCTGGGGGCCAACGTGGCCGAGGCCGCCGCCATCATCGACCTGCCCGACCTGGGCGGCTCGAAGGCCGTCCGGGAATCGGGCCTGCCGGTGTATACGGTCTGTGCGTTTGAAACAGGGCCGGAGGCCTGAGCCTGACCGCCGGCTGGCCGGCCTGCGGCTCCAGGCATGCCGCCGCAGGCCCGGCGGGGCGCGCCGCCCGGGGCCGGTCCTCTACACCAGCACCCGCTCGATGCCCCCCGCGTTGGCGGCCTTCACGTAGTCCGGCATCCAGTTCTCGCCCAGCAGGTGCCGGGCCATCTCGACCACGATGTAGTCGGCCGACAGGCCGGTGTCCTGTTCGTAGCGCGCCAGGCCCTGCAGGCAGGACGGACAGGACGTCACCATCTTCACTTCGCCCTGGAAGCCGTCGGCGCGGATGGCGGCGGTGTTCTTCGCCAGTTCTTCCTGCTTGCGGAAGCGGATCTGGGTGGAGACGTCGGGCCGCGAGACCGCCAGCGTGCCGGATTCGCCGCAGCAGCGGTCGGTCTTGATGGCGTTGCCCGCGCCCAGCAGGGATTTCACCGTCTTCATCGGATCCTGCTGCTTCATGGGCGTGTGGCAGGGGTCGTGGTAGATGTAGCGCACGCCCTGCACGCCGGCGATGTCCACGCCCTTTTCCAGCAGGTACTCGTGGATGTCGATCAGCCGGCAGCCGGGGAATATCTTGTCGAACTGGTAGCTTTCGAGCTGGTCGTAGCAGGTGCCGCAGCTCACCACCACCGTCTTGATGTCCAGGTAGTTCAGCGTCGTGGCCATGCGGTGGAACAGCACGCGGTTGTCCGTGACCATCTGCTCGGCCTTGTCGGCCAGGCCGTTGCCGCGCTGCGGGTAGCCGCAGCACAGGTAGCCGGGCGGCAGCACGGTCTGCACGCCCACGTGCCACAGCATGGCCTGGGTCGCCAGGCCCACCTGCGAGAACAGGCGCTCGGAGCCGCAGCCCGGGAAATAGAACACGGCCTCGCTGTCCGGCGCCGTGGCGGCCGGGTTGCGGATGATCGGGATGATGTGCGGGTCCTCGATGTCCAGCAGCTTGCGGGCGGTCTGCTTGGGCAGGCCGCCGGGCATCTTCTTGTTGACGAAGTGGATCACCTGCTCGCGCACCGGGGCCTTGCCCACGGTGGCCGGGGGATGGGCCACCTGGCGCCTGGCCACCGGCGCCAGCAGGTCGTGGGCCAGGCGCTGGGCCTTGTAGCCCATGCCGATCATGGCGGCGCGGGTGGCCTTGATGACGCGCGGGTCCTTCGCGTTGAGGAAGAACATCGACGCGGCCGTGCCCGGATTGAAGGACTTCTTGCCCATGCGGCGCAGCAGGGCGCGCATGTCCATGGACACGTTGCCGAAGTCGATGTCCACCGGACAGGGGTTGAAGCACTTGTGGCACAGCGTGCAGTGGTCGCCGACGTCCTCGAATTCCTCCCAGTGGCGGATGCTGACGCCGCGCCGGGTCTGTTCCTCGTACAGGAAGGCCTCGATCAGCAGCGAGGTCGCCAGGATCTTGTTGCGCGGGGAATAGAGCAGGTTGGCGCGCGGCACGTGGGTGGCGCAGACGGGCTTGCACTTGCCGCAGCGCAGGCAGTCCTTGATGGCGTTGGAGATGGCGCCGATCTCGGTGCGCTGCATGATGAGCGACTCGTAGCCCAGCAGGTTGAAGCTGGGCGTCCAGGCGCGCGTCAGGTCGGCGCCGGGCATCAGCTTGCCGGCGTTGAAGCGGCCTTCCGGGTCGATGCGGCGCTTGTAGTCCTGGAAGGGCGCCAGTTCGGCCTCGCTGAGGAACTCGTATTTCGTCAGGCCGATGCCGTGCTCGCCCGAGATCACGCCGTCCAGGTCGCGGGCGATGCCCATGATGCGGGCGACGGCGTCGTTGGCCTCGCGCAGCATCTCGTAGTCGTCGGAGTTGACGGGGATGTTGGTGTGGACGTTGCCGTCGCCGGCGTGCATGTGCAGGGCGACGAAGACGCGGCTTTTCAGGATGCGGTCGTGGGTGGCCTGCAGGCCGGCCAGGATCGCGGCGCATTCGGCGCCGGCGAAATGGCGCTCCATGGCGGCGCGGATGTCGGTCTTCCAGGAAATGCGCAGGGTGTGGTCCTGCACCAGGTCGACGATGCGCGCGTCCGGCTGGGCGGCCAGGCGCTCTTCCAGTTCGGGCCGGCGCTCGCCCAGGCCGAGGCCGGCCAGGGTGTCCAGGCTGCCGGCCAGCGGGGCGTCCAGGTGATCCAGCAGCCAGGCCCAGCGGCGGCGCACGGCGGCCAGGGTGTCCAGGGCGTCGCGGCGGCGGGCGGACAGGATGGTGTCGCGCGTGTGCTCGGCGTCGTCGGGGTCCTCGGCCTTGCCGGTCGGCAGGTCGCCGTCCAGGTAGTCCTGCAGGGCGTCGGCCAGGCGCAGCTTGTTGCGCGTGGACAGCTCGATGTTGATGCGCTCGATGGCGTCGGTGTATTCGCCCATGCGCGCCAGCGGGATCACCACGTCCTCGTTGATCTTGAAGGCGTTGGTGTGGCGCGCGATGGCGGCGGTGCGGGCGCGGTCCAGCCAGAATTTCTTGCGCGCCTCGGGACTGGCGGCGATGAAGCCTTCGCCGTGGCGCGAGTTGGCGATGCGCACGACCTCGCTGGCGGCCAGGGCCACGGCGTGCTCGTCGTCGCCCACGATGTCGCCGATCAGGACCATCTTGGGCAGGGTGCCGCGCTTGCTCTTGGTGGCGTAGCCGACGGCGCGCAGGTAGCGCTCGTCCAGGTGCTCCAGGCCGGCCAGCAGCACGCCCTGGGCCCGGCCCCGGGTGTCCAGGTAGTCCTTGACCTCGACGATGGACGGCACGGCCTGGCGCGCCTGGCCGAAGAATTCCATGCAGACGGTGCGCGTGTGCGTCGGCATGCGGTGCAGGATCCAGCGCGCGGCCGTGATCAGGCCGTCGCAGCCTTCCTTCTGCACGCCGGGCAGGCCGGCGAGGAATTTGTCGGTGACGTCCTTGCCCAGCCCGGCCTTGCGGAAGCGCCGGCCTTCGATGACGAGGATCTCGGTCTTGAGCAGGGCCTGTCCGGGGCGCCTGGCGCCGTCGAACCATTTCAGCTCGAAGCGGGCCTCGTCCACCTCGTGGATCTTGCCCAGGTTGTGGTCCAGGCGGGTGACTTCCAGCCAGTGGCCCTGGGGGTCCACCATGCGCCACCAGGCGAGGTTGTCCAGCGCCGTGCCCCAGAGCACGGCCTTCTTGCCGCCGGCGTTCATGGCGACGTTGCCGCCCACACAGGAGGCGTCGGCCGAGGTCGGGTCCACGGCGAAGACGCGCCCGGCGGCCTCGGCGGCCTCCGCCACGCGGCGCGTCACCACGCCGGCGCCGGTCAGGACGGTGTGGACGGGGGCCTCGACCCCCGGCAGGGCGACGGCCTCGACCGGCCCGATGGCGTCGAGTTTTTCGGTGTTGATGACCACCGAGCGCCAGGTCAACGGGATGGCGCCGCCGGTGTAGCCGGTGCCGCCGCCGCGCGGGATGATGGTCAGGCCCAGGCGGATACAGGCGCGCACCAGAGCGGCGATCTCGTCCTCGGTGTCGGGCATCAGCACGACGAAGGGGTATTCCACGCGCCAGTCGGTGGCGTCGGTGACGTGCGAGACGCGCGACAGGCCATCGAAGCGGATGTTGTCGCGGCGGGTCAGGCGGGACAGTTTCTTCAGGGCCGCGTGGCGCAGTTCGGCCGTTTCCACGAAGCGGGCCTCGAAGTCGGCGACGGCGGTGCGGGCGGCCGCCAGCAGCTTCTGCACCTGGGCGTCGCGCGGGCCGTGGTCGTCGTCGCGCCGGTGGTCGATCTCGGCCAGGCGATGGTTCAGGGCCTCGATCAGCAGGTGGCGGCGCTTGGGGTCGTCCAGCAGGTCGTCCTGCAGGTAGGGGTTGCGCAGCACCACCCAGATGTCGCCCAGCACCTCGAACAGCATCCGGGCCGAGCGGCCGGTGCGCCGCTGCGAGCGCAGTTCGGACAGCAGCCGCCAGGATTCCTCGCCCAGCAGCCGGCAGACGATTTCGCGGTCCGACCAGGAAGTGTAGTTGTAGGGGATTTCACGCAGGCGCGGCGCCTGGGGGGATGCGAGCAGTTCGCGGGCGACAGGGGCGTTCATGAAGATGTCGAGGAGTCTGTGCCCCTGATGGCCGGAGGGGCAATCGCTTAGTGTAAAGGCAAAACGTCCTCGATTCGGGATGAGCTTATATCGGGAGGTGATGAGGGGGAGGGGGTGGGTGCTCAAAGCCACCCGCTCACCCGCGGCCAGGCGTGCAGCAGGGCGATCGTCATGACGGCGTAGCGCAGGAACTTGCCGATGGCCATGTAGGCGACGCAGGGCCAGAAGGGCAGGCGCAGCCAGCCGGCCACGGCGCACAGCGGGTCGCCGACGACGGGCAGCCAGGACAACAGCAGCGCGGGCGGGCCGAAGCGGTGGAACCAGCGGGTGGTCAGGGCGTGCCAGCGGCCGCCGGGCGAGGGGGGGCTGGCCGGGCGCGTCGCATCCGTGCGGGGCGGGATGCCGGAATTCGTCGCCGCGCCGGCCGGGGCGGTGGCTCCGGCCGGCGATGCCGGCGGGTCATCGTGGCTGGCGGCCTGCCGGGCGCGCCAGCGGTGCCAGGCGGCCTCCGCGCCCGCGCCCATGGCGTAGCTGATCGCGCCGCCCGTCGTGTTCCCGGCGGTGGCGACCAGGACGGCGGGCCAGAACATGGCGGGCGCGATCTGCACGTAGGCGAAGACGGCCGGTTCCGATCCCAGCGGCAGCAGCGTGGCCGACACCAGGCTGATGACGAAGATCGCGGGCAGCCCGATCCTGGGCAGCGCGAACAGGACCAGCAGGGTATGGATCGAGGATTGCAGCCAGGCTTCCATGGTGGGGGAAGTGTAGCCCGGTGTGGAAGGTCGGGAAGTGTGGACCGGCCAGGGAGCCGGGGAGTGTTGCCCGGCGCGGGGACTCGGGAAGGGCCATCTGATGCGGGCTGAAAGTGCCGCCCGGCGCGGACGGTCGGGATGTATCGCCCGGTGCGGGGGACCGGTTACGACCGGGGCGCCGCGGCGCCCCGCTGCACGGGCGCGTTGGGCAGGGGTTCCCAGCGGAACCGGTTCTTGCCGGAATGCTTGGCCGCGTACATGGCGGCGTCGGCGTGGGCCACCAGGGCGTCCGGGTCCTGGCCGTGCCGGGGGTAGATCGCCGCGCCGATGCTGGCCGAAATCCGCACCTGGACGTCGTCGGCGAGGTCGAAGGGGCGGGCCAGCGCCTCCAGGATCGTGCGGGCGACGCGTTCGCAGCCTTCCAGGTCGTCCAGGCCCGCCAGGACGATGCCGAACTCGTCGCCGCCGAAGCGGGACGCGGTGTCCTCGGAGCCGGCGCGCACGCAGTGTTCCAGGCGGCGGGCCACCTGCTGCAGCAGGATGTCGCCCATCGCGTGGCCGTGGCTGTCGTTGACCTCCTTGAAGCCGTCCAGGTCCAGGTACAGCACGGCCGCCAGGCCGTTGTGGCGGTTGGCCGCCTCCAGGGCGCGGGCGCAGCGGTCTTGGAACATGACGCGGTTGGGCAGCCCGGTCAGCGCGTCGTGCAGGGCGTCGTGCGACAGGCGGGTCTCCAGGTTCTTGCGGGCCGTGATGTCCTGCACGACGGCGACGAGGAAGTCGGGCAGGCCGGCCGCGTCGCGCACGACGCTGAGGGCCTCGCAGACCCAGAGCAGGCTGCCGTCGCGGCGCCGGTAGGGTTTCTCGACTTCGGGCGGGGGGCCCAGGAAATGCGCCGTCAGGCGGCCGTTCAGGAAGGCGCGGGCGCCGTCCCGGTCGCCCGGATCGACCAGGTCGAACAGGGTGCGCTTGAGCAGTTCGTCCGCCTCGTAGCCCAGCATGCGGCAGAACTTTTCGTTGACCTCCAGGAGGCGGCCGTCGGGCGCGACACGGGCGATGCCCATGGCCGCCTGGTGGAAGGTGGCGCGGAACAGCGCCTCGTTGGCCTCCAGGACCTCGGTGGCCGTGCGCTGGCGCAGCGACAGGAAGAGGAACAGGACGGCGAGTCCGGCCAGGGCGGCCGTCGCGCCGCCGGCGAGGAGCAGGTAGGTCTCGCGGCGCTGCCGGGCGGGGGCCAGGACCTCGGCATAGTCCGTGCCGACGGTGATCATCAGCGGGTAGCTGCTCATCGTGCGGTAGCTGATGATGCGGGTGACGCCGTCGATGGAATGGCCGTCGTCCACGAACGAGCCCTCGGGCTGGGTGGCCTGGCGCAGGTTCCAGGGGTGTTTGCCGGAATCCAGGCCGTACGTGGGGCGCGCGCCGATCAGGCGGCTGCGCAGGGCGCCGTCCAGGCCGGCGATCTCCAGCATGTCGGAGGGGCCCGGGCGGATTCCGCCGTAGAGCGTGGCGAAGTTGGCGGGGTCCACCGACAGTACGACCACGCCGCCGAAGCCGCCGTCCGGCCGCTGGATGCGCAGGGACATGGGGATGCGCCATTCGCCGGAGATCCGGCCCAGGACGGGCCGGTCCAGGTAGAGCGTGTCTTCGCGGTTGTCGCGCTGCCGCGTGAAGAAATCGCGGTCGGCGTAGTTGACGCGGCTGGCGCCCTGCGTGCTGGTGACGACGGCGCCGGTTTCGTCGACGATGCTGAGGATGGTGAAGGCCTTGTCCCGGATGGTGCGCTGCTCGGCCCAGCGCGCCAGATCCAGCCTGGGGCCGTCGCGCAGGTACGTCTGGCGGGCGAAGACGGCGATCTGCTCGGCTTCCTTCAGGGTGCGGGCCACCTGCTGCTCCAGGGCGATGGCCAGGTTGGCGTTGGAGCGCATGGCGGCGGCCACGGCCTGGGCGCGCTCGAAGGTGGTGCGCTGCAGGGTGGCGAGCCAGATCACGCCGATGGCCGCGGCGCAGAACAGCAGGACCAGCATCTGCAGGAGGGACAGGCCAGGCAGCCGGAATCCGGTCTTGCCGGAAGCCGGAGAGGTACGGCTGCTGCCCGGCCTGGCGGACAGTGTCATCGAAAGGCTCTCCCGTCTGTGTCCGGCGCGATCCGCGCCTGAATTCGGCCTGTCATGGGTGACAGAACTTTACGGCGCCCCATCCGGTTTGTCGAGCGCGGGCGGAGTACGGACATGATATTCTTTTCGATTCCGTATCCAATTGCTGCCATTCGCGCCATGTCCGTCGATTATCTGAAACGCATCCTGACGTCCAAAGTCTATGACGTCGCCCACGAAACCGCACTGGACCTGGCGCCCCGGATTTCCAAGCGGATCGGCAACACCGTGCTGCTCAAGCGCGAGGACACCCAGCCCGTGTTCAGCTTCAAGCTGCGCGGCGCCTACAACAAGATGGCGCACCTGAGCGAGGACGAGCTGCGGCGCGGCGTCATCGCCGCGTCGGCCGGCAACCACGCCCAGGGGGTGGCCCTGGCCGCTAGCCGCCTGAAGTGCCGGGCGGTGATCGTCATGCCCGTGACCACGCCCCAGGTCAAGATCGACGCCGTGCGCGCCCTGGGCGGCGAGGTCGTGCTGTTCGGCGACAGTTTCACCGATGCCGCCGAGCATGCCGCCGAACTGCAGGCGCGCGACGGGCTGACCTTCGTGCACCCCTTCGACGACCCCGACGTGATCGCGGGCCAGGGCACCGTGGGCATGGAGATCCTGCGCCAGCACCCCGGCCCCATCGACGCGATCTTCGTGGCCATCGGCGGCGGCGGCCTGATTTCCGGCGTGGCGGCCTACGTCAAGCAGCTGCGTCCGGAAATCAAGATCATCGGCGTGCAGATGGTGGATTCCGACGCCATGGTGCGCAGCATCCAGGCCGGGCGCCGGGTGCGGCTCGCCGACGTGGGGCTGTTCTCCGACGGCACGGCGGTCAAGCAGGTGGGCCAGGAGACCTTCCGCCTGGCCCGCGAATACGTCGATGATTACGTCACCGTCGATACCGACGCCGTTTGTGCCGGGATCAAGGACGTGTTCCAGGACACGCGCAGCGTGCTGGAGCCCGCCGGCGCGCTGGCGCTGGCCGGGGCCAAGCGCTACGCCGCGCAGCACAAATGGAAGGGCAAGACCCTGGTGGCCATCACCTGCGGCGCCAACATGAATTTCGACCGCCTGCGCTTCGTGGCCGAGCGCGCCGACGTCGGCGAGGCGCGCGAGGCCCTGTTCGCCATCACCCTGCCGGAAAAGCGCGGCAGCTTCCTGCGCCTGTGCGAGGCCGTGGGCGACCGCGCCGTGACGGAATTCAACTACCGGATTTCCGACGCCGAGCAGGCGCACGTCTACGTCGGCCTGCAGATCCGCTCCGAAGCCGAAATCGAGAAACTGGCGGCGCATTTCCGCAAGCGGGACTTTCCCACCCTGGACCTGACCAGCAACGAGATGGCCAAGACCCACCTGCGCTACATGGTGGGGGGGCGCTCGGCCCTGGCCGAAAACGAAGTGCTGTACCGCTTCGAGTTCCCCGAGCGGCCCGGCGCCCTGATGAAGTTCCTGGGGGCCATGAATCCGAACTGGAACATCAGCCTGTTCCATTACCGCAACCAGGGCGACGACTACGGCCGCATCCTGGTCGGCATCCAGGTGCCGCCTGCCGACAAGAAGGCCTTCAAGGAATTCCTGTCCTCGCTGGGCTATCCGTACTGGAACGAAACCGAGATCGGAAGAGCGTCGTGTAGGGAAAGAGTGTAGATCTCGGTGGTCGCCGTATCATTAAAAAAGAAGGAAAG
>OFIS01000038.1_pt1 | contig 176856 bp, 174 predicted proteins | sample 1775071 | NCBI WGS metagenome assembly OFIS01 (sample SAMN08195774, study PRJEB24354) | sludge metagenome | isolation source: sludge from phenol fed wastewater aerobic bioreactor C | place: India: Nagpur | collected 2016-09-17 | reverse complement strand
AAAAATCAGTCGAATTCTTCAACATGTGGGAAACGACAACTCAAATTTTGTTCGAGAGTCTGTTTTGGACATGATCCATAGGGGCGACCAGGGCGGAGTCAAGCACCAAGTGCAACACCGATTTATTGAATTGAGGAATTGGGTAGTGATTTCAAACGTCAAGCGCCGCACCCGCCCGCTGCCCGGAGGAGACGCATCTCGAAGATACTCACACGCATCGCCCTGACGCTGGCGGTCACGCTGCCCGCCGTGTGCGCGGCCGCCGACAGGTTCACGCCCATCATCGAGCAAGCGGGCGAATCCACCGTCACCAAGGGGGGCTTCGTCGTCAACCAGAAGCGCGTCGCTGTTCAGAGCGAGCTTTCGAAGCGACCGCCCGCCCCCGCCGAGCATGCCCTGCTGTTTCTCGGCGCCGCGCCCGACGGGGCGGAATTCATCGATGGTCTGTTCGGTGATTCCATCAGCGCGTTTCGCATTTGGCGCAGGCCCTGAGGGCTCGGTGTTGGATGGCGGCCGGCAACTCAAACGGGCTCAAGGCGCAACCTGGGTCACGACCGGGGCCTGCTGCGTGGGCAGTTGCACCGACTGTACCGGCTCGGCCAGCCAGCGGTCCATGAGGCCCGCTCCCACCCACATGCCGGCAAGCGCCAGCCAGGCGGTGAGCGCGAAGATCGAGCCGCCCGTCATGCCCGCGCCCACGGCGCAGCCGCCCGCCAGCATGCTGCCAAAGCCCATGGCCATCGCGCCCAGCACGTAGCGCGCCATGCTGTAGCCGTCCTTGAAGCCCTCCACCTTGAATTCGCGGCCGGCGAGTGCACCCAGGAGGGAACCGGCGAACACCGCGGGCAGCATGCCGGCATCGAAGCCGAACGGCGTCTTCGCGTCGGTCAGCACGCGCATCAACCACTCCGCCGACGGGCCGCTGAACGTCACCCCCTGCGTCTGCACCACGTCGAAACTCGCGCGCGAGACGGCGTAGCTGAACCACCACGCGAGCGCCACCGCCAGCCCCGTGCCGACGCCACCCACCCACATCCACAGGCGATTTCCGCTGCGCAGCGAGAAGAAGACCGCCACCGACAGCCACACGAGACCAAGCACCAGGCCATCCCAGGTGCCCCAGCCAACGGCCTTGAGCAGATGGCGCGCATCTCCGCCTTCGATGGTCCACCAACCGGAGATGAGATTGCGCAGCGGCGCCAGGCTGCCCGAGAGCGCCGCCTGCGCCGTCACGGCAAAGACCAGCCCCGAGAGCAGCGCGCGCAGGTTGCCGTTGGCCGAGAGCACGAGCAGGCGGCTAGCGCAGCCGCGCGTCATGATCATGCCGACGCCGAAGATGAGCCCGCCCACCAGCGCGCCCGACAGGCTGCCGCGGCTTGCCAGCTGGCGCGCGCCGCTCACGTCGAGTCCGCCGAGGAGGATCAGCGCCTGCACCGCCACCACGGCCGAGGAAAACGCCAGCAGCCACACCGAGAGCTTCTCGCCGAACTTGCCGTGCCAGAATTCGATCACCGCGGCGCGCAGGCAAAAGCGCGAGCGCTGGGCAAAGAAGCCGAAGAGCAGGCCCACGGTCACGCCCGCGCCCAGCAGTACCCTGGCCGTACCGTAGTGGTCGACGAGAGAGGTCAGTGGATCGGCCATGGTTCGTGTGCCCTCATCGCGCCGCTGCCGCAAAGTAATTCGGTGTTTACTTATACACCCGGAACGGCCCCGCCCGGCTCTACACTGTCGCCCATTGCACACCGACGGCCATGAACCTTCCCGACTTGTCCTTTCTGTCGCGCAATGAAGCGCCCCGCGATCCGGTGCCAGCGCACCGCGATGCCGCAGCGGCACCCGCAGGCGCCGCGCACGGGCCTGACGCGAACCACGGCGGCGGCGAAGGGTGGCGCGCCAAGGGCCCGCAGGCCGAGCTGATCGAGCAGTTGCGCGCGGCCCAGCGCGAGCTGCAGATACAGAATCAGGAGCTGCTCTACAGCCAGCAGGCGGCGGAAAGCGCCTCCGAGCGCTTCGAGGCGCTCTTTTCGGGCGTGCCGCTGTCCCTCATGGTGCTCGACGAGCACGACATGGTGGTGCAGGCCAACGCCATGGCGCACCGCTCGTTTCAGCCCACCGAACTCGATCGCCCGCTGACCTCGCTCATGCCCTTCGTGAGCGACAGCGACGCTGACCGCGTGCACCGTGCCTTCGCCAGCGCCCGCGTGCACGGGCGCAGCGACACTTCCGAGGTGGTGTTCCAGATCGGCAGCGACCGGCGCATGACGGGCGACCTGCACATCGCCTACATCGAGACGCAACAGGGCAGCGGCACGCCGCTGCGCCAGTTTCTGTGCGCCGTCATCGACCAGGGGCCGCTGCTGGCCGAACGCCAGACGCTGCAGCAACGCAACGAGCAGCTGCATGCGGGCGAGCGGCGGTTGGAGGCCGTGATCAACTCGGCGCTGGACGCCATCGTCTGCGTCGACCAGCACCAGCGCATCACCGTGTTCAACCCCACGGCGGCCGCGCTGTTTCAATGCCCGACGCGCGATGCGCTGGGCAGCCCGCTCTCGCGTTTCTTCCCTGATCTGGAGCGCGCCCCGGCCTACGCGCAGCTGACCACGCAGGTGGCGATGGGCGAGATGCATGCGCGCACGGCCACGGGCCGACTGCTGGCCGTGGAGGTGAACATGGCCTTCGAGCACCACGAGGGCAACCTCACGACCACGGTGTTCGCGCGCGACCTCACCGCGCGCAAGAGGGCCGAGAAACGCCGCCAGGAGCTGGAGGTGCAGCTGCGCGAGTCGCAGAAGATGCAGGCCGTGGGCACGATGGCGGGCGGCATCGCGCACGATTTCAACAACATCCTGCATGCCATCCTGGGCAACGTCGAGCTGGCCAAGGCGGACGCGGCCACCCCCAACACCGACGCGCGCGTGCTGGAGAGCCTGCGCGAGATCGACAAGGCGGCACGCCGCGCACGCGACCTGGTGCGCCAGATCCTCGCCTTCAGCCGCGACGAAGCGCGCCAGCGCCACGCGGTGCAGCTCACCGACCTGATGCGCGAAACCGAGCGGCTGGTGCGCGTCACGCTGCCGAAGAACATCCTGTTCGAGGTGCAAACGCCCGCGCGGCTGCCCCTCATCCTGGCCGACGCCACGCAGGTGGAGCAGGCGCTGCTGAACCTGTGCACCAATGCCGTGCAGGCGCTGGGCACGCGCCTCGGGCAGGTGCGCATGCGGGCGCAGGTGCTGCGGCTCGAACCCCGATTGCGCGAGCGCCTGCATCTGTCCGAGGCGACGTGCGTGGCGCTGGACGTGGCCGACGACGGACCGGGCATGGATGCGCAGACGCGCGCGCGGATCTTCGAACCCTTTTTCACCACCAAGCCCGTCGGCCAGGGCACGGGGCTGGGCCTGCCCGTGGTGCACGGCGTCATGCGCACGCACGGCGGCGCCATCGACGTGCGCAGCGCACCAGGCAAGGGCTGCTGCTTCACGCTGTACTTTCCGCTGGCCGACGTCGACGCCGAGCCGCAAGACCTCAGCAGGCCCGCCCCGCTTCTGTCCGCTGCGGAGATGGCGGCGCCCGCCGATGCGCGCAAGCCCTGCGTGATGTATGTCGACGACGACGAAGCGCTGGTGTTTCTGGTGCAGCGCCTGCTCGGGCGGCGCTCGTGCGAGGTGTGCGGCTTCACCGACCCGCAGGCCGCGCTCGCGGCCCTGGCACGCCAGCCGGATCGCTACGACCTGATGATCACGGACTACAACATGCCCTCCTTCTCCGGGGTGCAGCTGCTGCGCGCCGCGCGCGCGATCCGTGCCGATCTGCCCGTGGCGCTGGCCTCGGGCTACATCACCGCGGAGATCGAGCAGGCCGCCCTTGATGAGGGCGCCCGCGCGCTCATCCACAAGCCCAACGACGTGCAGGAACTGTGCCGGACCGTGGACCGGTTGCTCCATGGCGGCGACTGATGCAGGGCCCGCACCGCCGTGCGTGCATGAAGACGAGGACCTGCTCGTGCTCGACAAACCCGCCGGATGGCTGTGCGTGCCCGGGCGCGGCCCACTCAAGCAGGATGCGCTGAGCACCCGCGTGCAGCAGCACTGGCCGGGCGCGCTCATCGTGCATCGGCTGGATCAGGCCACCTCCGGCCTGGTGCTGATGGCGCGCAGCCCGGCCATGCAGCGGCTGCTGAGCATCGCCTTCGCCCGGCGCGAAGTCGCCAAGCATTACGAAGCCGTCGTTCACGGCCTGCCGGATGCCGGGACCGGAACCGGGGGCGGCGACGGGTGGCAACTGATCGATGTCCCCTTGGCGGCGGACTGGCCCAACCGCCCGCGCCAGAAGGTGGACACGATCCACGGCAAACCCAGCCAGACGCTCTGGCGCACACTCGCGCATGACGGCGCGAATGGCACAACGCGGCTCGAACTGCAGCCGCTCACGGGACGCACGCACCAGTTGCGGCTGCACCTGGCGCACATCGGCCACCCCATCGTCGGTGATGCGCTCTATTCCCCCACCGACGCGAGCGCAAACGGCCCGCGACTGCTGCTGCACGCCTGCCGCCTGCGGCTGCGCCACCCCGGCACCGGCGCCTGGCTGCAACTGGCGTCGCCGGCGCCTTTCTGATTCTTCTGATTCAATCGCGTGCACCCGGATGCCTGTGTACCGGGAATCTGTTTGCACCACAGGACTCTGATGCCCCATGGCTTCATCTCATCTTTTCATCATCACCGGCGCTTCGCGCGGCCTGGGCCTGGCTCTGGCGCGCGAGCTGCTGCAGCCCGGCCACAGCCTCGTCCTCATGGCGCGCCACGCCGACACCAGCCTGCGCGCGCCGCCGGGCGCGCGACTGGAGCAATGGCAGCATGACCTGAGCGAGGCCGCGCCCGCCGCGCAGCGCCTGGGCGAGTGGCTGGGCGCGCAGGTCGCGCGGCAGTACGCCAGCGCCACGCTCATCAACAACGCGGGGCAGCTCGCGCACATCGCACCGCTGAGCCAATGCGCGGGCAGCGCGGAGCAAGCCTCGATCGCGTCGGCGCTGCGCGTGGGCCTGGAGGCACCGATGCTGCTCACCGCGCAGTTCCTGGCGGCCACCGAGCGCTGGCCCGCGCGGCGCAAGGTGCTCAACATCTCCTCGGGGCTGGGGCGCAGGCCCATGGCCGCGCAGGCCAGCTACTGCGCCGCCAAGGCGGGGTTGGATCACTTCACGCGCTGCGTGGCGCTGGAAGAAGCGGCCAAGCCTCATGGCGCGCGCATCTGCTCGCTCGCGCCCGGCGTGATCGACACCGACATGCAGCTGCAGCTGCGCAGCGCCGATGCGGCCACATTCCCCGACCGGGAGCGATTTCAGAACCTGCACGCCCAGCAGCAGCTCACAAGCGCCCATGACACAGCCGCGCAGGTGCTGGCGTGGTTGCAGCGCCCGGACTTCGGCCTGGAGCCGGTGGCCGACATCCGCTCACCCGGCACCGGAGCGAGCGGCACCGGCGCGGCCCGAGAGAAATATGCGACACCATAGTGCATGATCGGGGGTTCGGGCAGCTTGCAGCAATGCCCTTGTGCAGTCACTCAAAAGACAGACCATGGATGAACCCATCCTTACGATCGAAGAACGCGAAGCGATCAATTCCGGTCGCTGGTTTTCCTCGTTGTCGCCTTCGTTGCGGCACGACATTCTTCGATGCACCTACGTCAAACGCTACAAGGACGGCGCGCTGATCGCGGCGCGCGGCGACCTGCCCGAGGAATGGATCGCCTGTGCGCGCGGCGCGGTGCGCGTGAGCTCGACGTCGCTGTCGGGCAAGCAGATCACGCTCACCTACGTGGAGCCGGGCATCTGGTTCGGCGACGTCGCGATGCTGGACGGCGACCAGCGCACGCACGATGCCTACGCGCATGGCGAGACCACCATCGTGTGCGTGGCGCGCGCGGATTTCCGCAAGATCCTGGCGCAGCACACCGAACTCTACGAGGCGCTGCTGCGCCTGCAGGCGCGGCGCATCCGCCAGCTCTTCGGCCTGGTGGAAGACCTGAACACGCTGCCGCTGCGCGCGCGCCTGGCCAAGCAGCTGCTGCACCTGGCGCGCAGCTACGGCGTCACCAGCCTCTCGCGCGAGGGCGAGGTGCGCATCGGGCTGCATCTGGCGCAGGAAGAGCTGGCGCAGCTGCTGGGCGCCTCACGCCAGCGCGTCAATCAGGAGCTCAAAACCCTGGAGCGCGAGGACGTCATCCGCATCGAGCCGGGTGGGCTGGTGCTGCGCGACCGTTCGGCGCTGCTGCAAATCACGGAAAGCATCGGCTAGCATGCAATCAAAAGCGTAGCTGCCCACGCTTTTCCACCAACGATTTCAATTATTTTATCGTTGGATTTCATTTGCTGGCATGCGCTGGCAGCTACTCTTTTTGAAAGGCTGGCCATGGCTTCCTACGACCAGTTCATCGGCACGCGCCCGGTCTCGGGCCGGCACGCCTTCGATGTCGATGCCTTCACCGCCTGGGCGCGCGAGCACGTCGAAGGCTTCACCGGGCCGCTGCAGGTGGATCTGTTCAAGGGCGGGCAATCCAACCCCACCTACCTCTTGAGCACGCCCGCGCGCAGCTACGTGATGCGCTCCAAACCCGGGCCGGTGGCCAAACTGCTGCCTTCGGCGCACGCCATCGAGCGCGAATTCGCGGTGATGCAGGGCCTGGCGGGTACCGACGTGCCGGTGCCGCGCATGATCGCGCTGTGCGAGGACGAATCCGTCATCGGCCGCGCGTTCTACCTCATGGAGCACATGCAGGGGCGCGTGCTCTGGGATCAGTCCCTGCCCGGCATGAGCGTGGCCGAGCGCGGCGCGATCTACGACGAGATGAATCGCGTGATCGCCGCGCTGCACCGCGTGAACCCCGCAGCGCAGGGTCTGGCGCACTACGGCAAGCCGGGCAACTATTTCGAGCGCCAGATCGGCCGCTGGAGCAAGCAGTACCGCGCCTCCGTCACCGAGCCCATCACCGAGATGGACCGCCTGATGGACTGGCTGCCCGCGCACATGCCCGAGAGCGCGCGCGACGAGAGCCGCGTCGCCATCGTGCACGGCGACTATCGGCTGGACAACCTGATGTTCCACGCGAGCGAGCCGCGCATCATCGCGGTGCTCGACTGGGAACTGTCCACGCTCGGCCACCCGCTGGCCGACTTTGCCTACCACTGCATGAGCTGGCATATCCCGGCGCAGCTCGGGCGCGGCATCGCGGGCCTGGACCTGGCGCAGCTGGGCATCCCGAGCGAGCGCGACTACATCCACCGCTACTGCGAGCGCAGCGGCATCAAGGACACCGCCAGCCTGCACGCCGACTGGAACTTCTACCTCGCCTACAACCTGTTTCGCATCGCCGCCATCCTGCAGGGCATCGCCAAGCGCGTGGAAGACGGCACCGCCGCCAGCGCCGAAGCGAAGGCCGCGGGCGCGCAGGCCCGACCCATGGCGGTGCTCGCCTGGTCGTTCGCCAGCCGCGGTTGACCCTCCCATCCAAACCACCATCGAGGAAAGCCCCATGGACTTCGACTACTCCCCCAGGACCCGAGAACTGCAGGCGCGCCTGACGCAGTTCATGGATGAACACATCTACCCGGCGGAAAAAGAGCTCGCGGCCGAACTGGCCGCGAACACGAGCGCGGGCAAACGCTGGACGCCGCTCAAGACCATCGAAAACCTCAAGCCCAAGGCCCAGGCCGCGGGCCTGTGGAACCTGTTCCTGCCAGTCGATACCGCCGAAGCCTCGGGCTACCACGGCGCGGGCCTGACCAACCAGGAATACGCGCCGCTGGCCGAGATCATGGGACGCGTGCTCTGGGCCAGCGAGGTCTTCAACTGCTCGGCGCCCGACACCGGCAACATGGAAACCATTGCCCGCTACGGCAGCGACGCCATCAAGGCCGAATGGCTGGCCCCTCTGCTTGAAGGGCGCATCCGCTCGGGCTTCGCCATGACCGAGCCCGAAGTGGCCTCCAGCGACGCCACCAACATCACCACGCGCATCGAGCGCGACGGCGACGACTACGTCATCACCGGCCGCAAGTGGTGGACCAGCGGCGCGGGCGACCCACGCTGCAAGGTCTTTATCACCATGGGCAAGACCGACCCCGACGCCGCCAAGCACTCGCAGCAGAGCATGATCGTCGTGCCCTCGGACACCCCGGGCATCACGGTGCTGCGCAATCTCAGCGTCTTCGGCTACGACGACGCGCCGCACGGCCACGCCGAAGTGCTCTTCGACCACGTGCGCGTGCCCGCGGCCAACATCCTGCTGGGTGAGGGCCGCGGCTTCGAGATCGCGCAGGGGCGCCTGGGCCCGGGGCGCATCCACCACTGCATGCGCCTGATCGGCCAGGCCGAGCGCGCGCTGGAACTCATGTGCAAGCGCGCCAGCAGTCGCGTGGCCTTCGGCAAACCCATCGCCGCGCAGACCGTGACGCAGGAGCGCATCGCCGAAGCCCGCTGCAAGATCGACATGGCGCGCCTGCTCACCCTCAAGGCCGCATGGATGATGGACACCGCGGGCAACAAGGTCGCGCGCACCGAGATCGCGATGATCAAGGTCGTCGCGCCCAGCATGGCCTGCCAGGTGATCGACTGGGCCATCCAGGCGCATGGCGGCGGCGGCGTGAGCGACGATTTTCCGCTCGCCTACGCCTACGCCAACGCGCGCACGCTGCGCTTTGCCGACGGCCCGGACGAGGTGCACCGCAACGCCATCGCCAAGTGGGAGCTGGGCAAATACGCGCCTGCCAAGCCCGCCACGCGCTGACACCCTGCGCGCGCCGCTCGGCCGCGGCGCGCCACTGTCACGCTGGCGTGGGCAACTGTCTTGCGAGCCCGGCTTCTCAGGCGTAAGGATCTGATCCAAAAATAAGTGTTTCATGATTATTATTCAATGGTTGTTGTATCATTGAAGCATGAATGAAGCTCAAGCTGTCACCGCCCTTGGCGCCTTGGCCCATGCGCAGCGCCTGCGTGTGTTCCGCGCCCTGGTCGTCGCCGGCCCCGAGGGGCTCACGCCCAGCGTGCTGGCCGACCAGTTCGACGTGGCTCGCAACGCGCTGTCCTTCCACCTGAAAGAACTGGCTCACGCCGGCCTCGTCACCGTTGAACAGCAAGGCCGCAATCTCATTTACCGCGCTGACTTCTGCCAAATGAACGGGCTGCTTGGCTACCTGACCGAACACTGCTGCCAGGGCGGCACGTGCGAGGCCACTGCTGCTTCCCCCGTCTGTACCTCATGCTGAAAGGCACCCCATGAAACGCTTTCACGTCCACCTGCACGTCGATGACCTGAACCGCAGCATCGGCTTCTATTCGCAACTGTTCGCTGCGCAGCCGGCACGCGTCGAAGTCGATTACGCAAAATGGATGCTCGAAGACCCGCCGGTGAACTTCGCCATCTCCACGCGCGGCAGCAAGCCGGGCATCGACCACCTGGGCATTCAGACCGACGATGCCGAGGAGCTGGCCGCGCTCAAGGCCCGCGCCGAGGCGGCCGACATGGCGTTGCTGGATGAGGGCACCACGACCTGCTGCTACGCGCGCAGCGAGAAGCACTGGGTCACCGACCCGCAGGGCGTGGCCTGGGAGCATTTCCACACGCTGGGCAATATCCCGGTTTTCAACGAAGCGCAGCACCCCGCACCCGCGGCCGCCCCGGCATGCTGCTCGGGCTCCTCCCGGACTTCCTGTTGCTGACGCGGGCCACCCATGACCCAAGCCACCACGGCCGGCCGCGCGCCAGCCATGCCAGGCATGAGCGCCTTCGAGCGCTTCCTGACCGTCTGGGTGCTGCTGTGCATCGCCGCCGGCATTGCCCTGGGCCAATTCGCACCCGGCGTGTTCCAAGCCATCGGCCGCATGGAGATCGCCCAGGTTAATTTGCCCGTGGGCCTGTTGATCTGGGTCATGATCATTCCGATGCTGCTCAAGGTGGACTTCGGCGCCCTGAGCCAGGTCAGGCAGCATTGGCGTGGCATCGGCGTGACGCTGTTCGTGAACTGGGCGGTCAAGCCGTTCTCGATGGCGCTGTTGGCGTGGATCTTCATCCGTCAGGTCTTCGCGCAGTGGCTCCCCGCCGATCAGCTCGACAGCTATGTTGCCGGCCTGATCCTGCTCGCCGCCGCGCCCTGCACGGCGATGGTCTTTGTCTGGAGCCGACTGACCGGGGGCGATCCGGTGTTCACGCTGTCGCAGGTGGCCTTGAACGACACCATCATGGTGTTCGCCTTCGCACCCATCGTCGGCCTGCTGCTGGGCCTGTCGGCCATTACGGTGCCGTGGGACACGCTGCTGGTGTCTGTGGCGCTTTATATCGTCGTGCCGGTGATCCTGGCCCAGTTCTGGCGCCGCGCGCTGCTGCGCCGGGGCCGGACCGCGTTCGAGGCCGCGCTGGCGCGCATGGGCCCGCTGTCCATCGCGGCGCTGCTGCTCACGCTGGTGTTGTTGTTCGCTTTTCAGGGGCAGGCCATCCTGCAACAGCCGCTGGTGATCGCCATGCTGGCGGTGCCGATCCTGATTCAGGTGTTCTTCAACTCAGGGCTCGCCTACTGGCTCAACCGCCGGCTGGGCGAGCGTCACAGCATCGCCTGCCCCTCGGCGTTGATCGGTGCGAGCAACTTCTTCGAGCTGGCCGTGGCCGCCGCCATCAGCCTGTTCGGCTTCCAGTCCGGCGCTGCGCTGGCCACCGTGGTTGGCGTGCTGATCGAGGTGCCCGTGATGCTGCTGGTCGTGCGCGTGGTCAACCGCTCGCGCGGCTGGTACGAGTGCGGCCCGAAACGCTCCGCCCGATAACCAGGACATGCCCATGAGCGCTATCACGATCTATCACAACCCCGCCTGCGGCACGTCGCGCAATGTGCTCGCCATGATCCGCAACAGCGGCGAGGAGCCCACGGTCATCGAGTACCTGAAGACGCCGCCCAACCGTGCCACGCTGGTCAAGTTGCTGGCCGATGCGGGACTGAGCGTGCGCGAAGTGCTGCGCGAGAAGGGCACGCCCTATGCGGAGCTGGGCCTGGACAATCCCCAATGGACGGATGAGCAGTTGCTCGATGCCATCGAGCAACACCCCATCCTCATCAACCGGCCCATCGTGGTCACGCCGCTGGGCACGCGCCTGTGCCGGCCTTCGGAGACCGTGCTGGACATCCTGCCGCAGCCGCAGCGTGGCGCGTTCCGCAAGGAAGACGGCGAAGCGGTCGTGGATGCCAAGGGCCACCGGGTCTGATGGGCCACTTTCCTCGGCTTGCCAGCCTCATGGCAACGCCATACCACGGTGTTGTAGCGCACGGCGGCGATGGCGGTCACGTACGACGCACTCCTGACCGTGACACGCCCACTGCAAACTACGCGTTTGCTCATAAGCTCCGAGGGAGGACCGGCTACGTGCTACGGCCAACCACGAACCCTGAAGATCCGGGCGTGCCAACATCGCCGGACACGCACGTCAGAGATACAAGGGAAAATACGCCCCTCGTGCGGCGGCTTCGGGTTGGTCCGGTCGCGCACGGGCCCAGACTGCCAGACCATGAAAGCCGAAACCGCACCCGCGCCGCTGCCCCAGAAGGCGGCCGCCGACACCGCCTCCCCCGCCGAGCAGGAGCAGCGCATCCGTGCCCTGCTCTCGCGGCTGGCGCTGTTTGCCGATCTGGATGGCGCGCAGCTGGCGCTGCTGGCCAGCGCCACGCAACGCCAGACCTACGTCGCGGGCGACGTGATCGCGCGCCGCGGCCAGCGCTGCAACGGCATGAGCTTCGTCATCTACGGCTCGGTGCAGCTCGTCTACAACGCCGCCTCGGGCAGCGAGCGCACGGTGCGCCTGCTGGGCGCGGGGGCCAGCTTCGGCGAGGCATCGCTCTTCAGCCACCACGACCACATCACCACTGCCACCGCGCTGGCCGACACGCTGACGCTGCACGTGCACGAACGCGTGCTGAGCCCGCTGATCGCCGCCCACGGCCCACTGGCGCAGCGCCTCATCGCGCACCTGAGCAACCAGCTGTACATGGCGATCTGCGATTTTGGTGCCTTCACCACGCACTCGGGCCCTCAACGCCTCATCGGCTTTCTGCTGCGCGAATCGGCCACCGCCGGCGGCCAGGCTTTCACGCTCGATGTGAGCAAACGCACCATCGCCTCGCGCCTGAACCTCACCCCCGCGCACTTTTCCCGCATCCTGCAGGATCTGAGCCAGCGCGGCCTGCTGCGCGTCAACGGCCGCCAGATGCAGGTGCTCGACATCCAGGGCCTGCAGGACTATCACCTGACGGCCTGAAGCCGCCAAAACCACCACCCTCCACTCCGGTATCCGTCGGCGGTCGTGCCGGCGGCGCGTGGCAAAATGCCCGCCGCCGCTCAATGACCGACGACCTCGCTACGCATGGGCAAGATACATCTCGCATACAGCACCTTCGGGCTCACCAATCTTGATTTTTCCGCCGCGCTCGACGCGGTGGATCGCGCGGGCTACGAGGGTGTCGAAGTCTCGTTTCACCGCCGCCAGTTCAATCCCTTCAACCTCGGGGACGACGATCTGCGCGCCGTGGGCCGGCACCTGAGCCGCCTGCGCGTCAAACCCGCGTGCGTGGCCACGGCCTCGCACTTCTTCGATCCGCAGCGCCCGCACGAGCCCTCGCTCATGGCGCTGGAGGTCGCGGGGCGCAAGCGCCGCATCGACCTCGTCAAGCGCGGCATCCACGTCGCGCGCATGCTGGGCGTGAACCTCGTCACCTTCGGCAGCGGCTTTGTGCGCGAGGACCACGTCGCCCACCCCGAGATCGACCCCACCGAGCTGCTGGTCGATTCGATCCGCGAGTGCCTGGCCGAGATCCACGCCGAGGAAGACATCACGCTCCTGATCGAGCCCGAGCCCGGCATGCACATCGAAACCCTGGCCGAGGGCCTGGCGCTGATGCGCGCCGTGGACTCGCCCAAGTTCAAGCTGCATATAGACATCTGCCACGCCTACTGCTCCGAGGCCAACTACATCCAGGCGCTGGGCGAGGCCGCGCCGCACGCGCGCTACCTGCACATCTCGGATGCACGCGAGGGCTGGAACCTGGCCATCCGCCACGACAGCGACGCGCTCGCCTTCGACCTCGCCCACGCGAGCACGCTGGTGCACTTTCCGGACACGGCCGACTTCCTGCTCGTCGACCCGACCCACGCGATCCACTTCGCCGACGGCCAGCCCAGCGCGGCGCGGCTGCGGCGCATCGACGAACTGCTGGCCCGCGCGGGCACCCAGGCCGCGCTGCAAACCGTCGCCTACGCCAGCCTGCCCACGCGCCGGGGGCCGCTGGATGATGAAATCTTCACCTACCTCATCTCCGTGCCGGGCCTGAGCTACGACGTACTCGAACGCGCCCGCCCCGTCGTCGCGTACATGCGCGGCGCCCAGGGCGCACCGCTCATCGAGCGCATGGTGGCCAACACACGTACCGGTATCGTGCACTTTCACGAAGTGCCGGGCGAAGGCACGCTGGACTTCGCTGCGAGCTTCAAGGCCCTCTCCGATCAGGGGTTCGACGGCTACGGCGCGATCGAGCTCTACCACCACGTCGATGGCTGGGAGCAGGCGCTGGCCGCGAGCTACCGCCATCTCATGCCGCTCATCCAGGCCGCCTGAGCGATGAACACGCCCTCGCCCACCCGCCACGGTGAAGCCGCGCTCGGCTGGCCGCCAGGCCTTACAGGCGAACTCGATCACCGGCGACTGAAGGCGCCCACGCTCAAGCTGCGCAGCGCCCTGCCCACACCCGGCGGCGACACGATCTACGCGGTCGATCTGCGCGTGCGCCTGCCCAACCAGGACGCCTTCCTCACCAGCAGCGAGCTGCACTCGGTCGAGCATTTCCTGCTGGAGGGTTTCAACCGCCTGCTGCCGCGCAACTTCCTCTCCGTGGGCCTCATGGGCTGCCGCACGGGCCTCTATCTTGGCTTCGTCAACGAAGGGCGCACCGAGGTGCTGTGCGAGGCGCTGGCGCGCATCCTCACCGAAATGCAGAACGCCCAGGCCGTGCCCTACGCCAACATCGAGCAGTGCGGCAACTGGCGCGATCACAGCCTGGCCGACGCGCAGCGCGTCGCTCGCGAGATCCTGCTGCAGCGCGCCCACTGGCTGGAAGCGGCATGAGCATGACGGGTGAACGCTGGCAGGTGCGCACCCAGCGCCCCATCGCCTACGATGTGGTCAAGACCCCCGGCCTGTTCGCCCCCGGGAGCACGGCGTTGCTGGACTGGGGCCGCCAGGGCGGGCGGCGCTTCGTCGTGCTGGACGCGAATGTCTGGCACCACCACGGCCAGGCCATACGCCAATGGTTCGGCGCGCACGACATCCAGACCCACTTCGCCGTCTTCCCCGGTGGTGAAGAGCACAAGAACATCGACGCGTATCAGGACCTGGCGCGCGCGCTTGACGCCTTTCCCGTCCACCGCCGCGACGAACCGCTGATCGCCATCGGCGGCGGCGTGCTCACTGACGTGGCCGCCTTCCTCGCCGCCAGCTATCGGCGCGGCATCCCGCACATCAAGGTGCCCACGACGCTCATGGGCCATATCGATGCCGCGCTCGGCATCAAGAACGGCATCAACTTCGGCACCAGCAAGAACCGCCTGGGCAGCTTCGAGCCGCCGATGGCGGTGCTGCTCGATCCGGTTTTCCTCGGCACGCTGCCGCGGCGCCACCTCGTCAACGGCGTGTGCGAAATCATCAAGCTCGCGATCGTGGTGGATGCCGGCCTGTTCGACATGCTCGAACAATGCGGCGCCGAGGGCATCGCCACCGCGTTTGCCACGCCCAGGAGCCGGGCCCTGCTCGATCGCGCCATCGCCGGCATGCTCGCCGAGCTCTCGCCCAACCTCTACGAGGAAGAGCTCTCGCGCAGGGTCGATTTCGGCCACACCTTCAGCTACGGCCTGGAAGCGCGCCATCCCCAGCGCCTGCTGCATGGCGAGGCGGTGCTGCTGGACTGCCTGGTCTCCAGCGTGATCGCCGCGCGGCGCGGGTTGCTGGCCACCGAGGCGCTGGAACGCATCTTCGCGCTGGTCGAACACCTTGGCATCCGCTGTGACACCGAGGTGCTCGACACCGAGTTGATGTGGCAGTCGCTGCTTGATCGCATCGAGCACCGCAACGGCCTGCAGCGCGTGCCCCTGCCCACCGCCATCGGCGACTGCATCTTCACGCACGACATCACGCGCGCCGAGCTGCACCGTGCCAGCACCGAACTCCATGAAAGACTGACCCCCACCCATGAATCGTCCCTCGAACGTTGACAGCCAGGAAATCAGCAAATTCGACCGTGTCGCCCAGCTCTGGTGGGATCCGAACGGCAAGATGGGCATGCTGCACGTCATCAACCCCTTGCGCAGCCAGTTCACCTTCGAGCACACCGACGTGCGCGGCAAGCGCGTCGTCGATGTCGGCTGCGGCGGCGGCATCCTGACCGAAACCCTGGCGAAGGCCGGAGCCCAGGTCGTCGGCATCGACCAGTCCGAGCTCACGCTCGAAGTCGCGCGCCAGCACGCCGCGCAGGGCGGCCTTGCCATCGACTACCGCATCCAGACGGTGGAAGAGCTCGTGGCGCAGGAAGCGGGCAGCTACGATGTCGTCACCTGCCTGGAGATGCTCGAGCACGTGCCCAATCCGGCCGCCGTCATCGACGCCTGCGCGCGCCTGCTCAAGCCCGGCGGCCACGCGATCTTCTCCACCATCAACCGCAACTTCAAGGCTTGGCTCTTCGCCATCATCGGCGGCGAGTACGTCCTGCGCATCCTGCCGCGCGGCACGCACCAGTACGAAAAGCTCATCCGCCCCGATGAATTGCGCTCGTGGGCACGCCAGAGCGGCCTCACGCATCTGCGCAGCGCCAGCCTCATGTACAACCCGCTCTTCAAGAGCTTTCGCGTGGCCGGGGGCCGCGAAGACGTCAACTTCATGATGAGCTACGTGAAGGCGGCCTGACCCATGCTGAGCAAATTCCTCGCCCTCTCGCGCTCCACGCACGGTGTGCTCGACATCGCCATGGCGGGGTTTGCCGCACTGCTGTGGCTGGGCGCCTTCCCGCCCCTGCCGGTGCTCGCAGTCGCCCTCGTCACCGCGCTGGCGGGCTACACCGCCATCTACGCGCTCAACGACCTCGTGGGCGTCAAGGCCGATCGCGAGAAATTCGCCGGCACCGGCATCAACCCGGGCTACTCGGTGGAAGCTTCCGCGCTACGCTACCCCATTGCCCAGGGCAAGCTCAGCTTTTCCGCTGGCCTGGCCTGGTTCGCCGTCTGGTATCTGGTGGCGCTGGCCGGTGCGTGGTGGCTCAACCCCTTTCTCGTCGTCATCGTGCTGGCCGCGCCGGTGCTGGAAATCATCTACTGCAGGCTGCTCAAGGTCACCTGGTGGCGCGTGCTCGTGAGCGGTTTTGTCAAATCACTCGGCCCGGTAGCTGCCGTGCTCGCGGTCGTGCCGCGCCCCGATCCCGCCCTGCTCGCCCTCATGGTGGCCTGGCTTATATGCTGGGAAATCGGTGGGCAGAACATCCCCGCCGACTGGAACGACGTGGAGGAAGACCGCCGCGTCGGCGCCAAGACCATTCCGCTCACATTCGGCCCCAAGGTGGCGGCGCACGCAGTGATCGTTGCCCTGGTGGCCACCCTCGCCCTGAGCCTGGCCCTGCCCGCCATGTCCCCGCTGCCTCTGGGCTGGCCCTACCTCGTCGCCACGCTGGCGGCCGGGATCTATCTGCTGCTGCTGCCCGGCCTGGCCCTGGCGCGCACGCACGAGCCGCGCAATGCCGCACGTCTTTTCGACCGCGCCAGCCTCTACCCGCTGGTGCAGCTCGTGATCGTCACCGCCTTCGTGCTGGTGCGTGCACTGAAGTAAATCGGCATCACCCGAAAAAATCAGCCGCCGACTTCCCGCATCGCCGGGAACAAGCTATTGCAACCGAACACTTGGGACGGCGAGGTCGCAATCACCCGGCGCGCGACCATATTCAGACAGCGCTCAGGCGGTCGCCTGGGCGCATTTCAAGCCGTCGTCGCACGCTCTCGCCTGCTTGGTTGTCAAATGGCACCTGCTTGCTTTTCGCTGCCATCGGTCTAATCTTGGATTGGCCCGGATCGGGCGCAAACGCCCAGTTTCGAACAATTGACCGGGTGACCTGGACGACTCAACAAACCCTCGAAGGAGGTTTTCAATGGCTACTTACAAAGTCGGTTACTTCATTGGCAGTCTCGCCACCGGTTCCATCAACCGCATCCTCGCCAAGGCGCTGATCCGCCTTGCTCCGGCGGAGCTCGAATTCACGGAGATTCCGATCCGCGATCTCCCGCTGTACAGCTACGACTACGACGCCGACTTTCCGCCGGTGGCACGCGCATTCAAGCAGGCCATCGCGGACGTCGATGCGCTGTTGTTCGTCACGCCGGAATACAACCGCGCGATCCCCGGCGGGCTGAAGAACGCCATCGACTGGGCAAGCCGTCCGTGGGGGCAGAATTCCTTCACCCACAAGCCATCTGCCGTCATCGGCGCGTCGATGGGCTCGATCGGTACGGCCGTGGCACAGCAAAACCTGCGCAGCGTGCTGAGTTTCTGCAACTCGCCGCAAATGAACTCCCCCGAGGCTTACATTCATCTCACGCCAGGGCTCATCACGGCAGACGGCGAGGTCACGAATGAGGGAACCGCCGAGTTCCTGCGCAACTACATGACCGAGCTGCATGCCTTCATCGTGCGGGTGCTGACCGTGTTGCCGCCCCGCAAAGCCTGACAGCAGGCAGCGCAGGGTCGGCCTGGCCTGACTGTGCATTGGGCGTGAAGAGCGGCGACGCCACCCATTTGCCACCAAGCCGTTCCAGAAAGACAAAAGCCCCTGCGCCAGGGGCTTTTAAATTCTCGATTGACCAGAAAAATCTGGTCGGGGTGAGAGGATTCGAACCTCCGGCCTCTACGTCCCGAACGTAGCGCTCTACCAGGCTAAGCTACACCCCGATGTCCCGTTCAATTGTGCCGGTTCAAACCCTGCGCAAAAGCAACTGAGCCGCTAATTGTAGCAGTGCTTCAGTATGAAAATTACCTGGCAACCCTGAAATTGCATCCATGGCAAGTTGCGCCTGCACGCCTGCAGCGGCACGGGTCGCGGCCATCGCATCGGTCGCACGCACCACAGCCACCACCGACTCCATCTCGTCGGTCGAGCCCTGCTCTATCACGCGCCTGAGCAGCGCTTTTTGTGCTTCATCGCCGCGCTGCATCGCGATGATGAGCGGCAGCGTCATCTTGCCCTCACGCAGATCGTCGCCTATGTTCTTGCCCATCTCCTGCGCGTCGCCGTCATAGTCCAGCGCATCGTCGATGACCTGAAATGCTGTGCCCAGCGCCTTGCCGTATTCCGCGCACGCTGCCTCCACCTCGGTGTTGCTGGCGGCCAGCACCGCCGCCAGTCGGGCACTGGCCTCGAACAGCTTGGCGGTCTTGGACCGGATCACTTCCAGATAACCGGCCTCGGTCAGCGTGGCGTCGTGCGTGTTCACGAGCTGCTGCACCTCGCCTTCGGCGATGACGTTGGTGGCATCGGCCAGGATCTGCATGACCCGCATGTCGCCCGTTTCCACCATCATCTGGAAAGCACGCGAATACAGGAAGTCGCCCACCAGCACGCTGGCGGGGTTGCCGAAATGCTCGTTGGCCGTCGCCCGGCCTCGCCGCAAGGTGGAGGCATCGACCACGTCGTCGTGCAGCAGCGTGGCGGTGTGGATGAATTCGACCACCGCGGCCAGGTTGAAGCGCCGCGCATCCCGGCAATCGAGCGCGCCGCACATCAGAAGCAGCAGCGCGGGGCGCAGGCGCTTGCCGCCGGCGACGATGATGTAGCGCGCCACATCGCCGACCAGCGCCACCGACGATTGCAGCCGCGCGCCGATGACCTTGTCCACCTCGCGCATGTCGTTTGCAATCAGTGCCAGCGCGGCCGTCGTGCCCGATGATGAAGCGCTCAAGGTGTAGTTACTCGCGGTGGCGTCAATGACTGCTGATTATAGGAAGGGCAAGTCGCCCTACTGCACTCGGTGCACAGGTCATTTGGACGTCGCGCCAATATCACATACAATTGCAGGTTCTGTGGAAATTCGTCTGCAGAACTCACTAAACAGAGGTTTACATGTACGCGGTCATAAAAACCGGCGGTAAGCAGTATCGCGTTGCCGCTGGCGAAAAAATTAAGATAGAACAGATTGCTGCGGAAGTAGGCCAGGAAATCGTGCTTGACCAGGTGCTGGCAGTCGGAAACGGCAGCGAGCTCAAGGTGGGTACGCCCCTGGTGTCCGGCGCCAGTGTGAAAGCGACTGTCGTTGCCCACGGCCAGCATGACAAGGTGCGCATCTTCAAGATGCGTCGTCGCAAGCACTACCAGAAGCGCCAAGGCCATCGTCAGCAGTTCACCGAACTGCAGATCGACGCGATTGCAGCTTGATTACAGGGGATTGAATCATGGCACATAAAAAAGGCGGCGGCTCCACGCGAAACGGGCGCGATTCCAAGCCCAAGATGCTCGGTGTGAAGGCCTACGGTGGGCAGTTGGTCAGCGCCGGCTCCATCATCGTGCGCCAGCGCGGCACGCGCATTCACCCGGGCAGCAATGTCGGCATCGGCAAGGACCACACGCTGTTCGCCCTGGTGGACGGCCACGTGTCGTTCTCCACGCGCGGCGCGCTCTCCAAGCACACGGCCGACATCACGCCACCCGGCGCGGCCTGATACGTCACGCAACCGACAAAGCCCCGCATGCCGGGGCTTTGTTGTTTGGACGGGCCACGGCACCACTACACTTGCAAAGCCATGAAATTCGTAGACGAAGCCTACATTGACATCGTTGCAGGCGACGGCGGCAATGGCTGCGTGTCGTTCCGCCACGAAAAATACAAGGAATTCGGCGGCCCCAATGGCGGCGATGGGGGTCGCGGTGGCCATGTGTATGCCGTGGCCGATCTCAACCTGAACACACTCGTGGACTATCGCTACGCACGCAGGCATGAGGCCAAGCGCGGCGAGCATGGCATGGGCTCGGACATGTTCGGCGCTGCCGGAGCGGACATCACGCTCAGGATGCCCGTAGGCACCATCATCAGCGACGCGGAAACTGGCGCCGTCCTCTACGAATTGCTTGAACCCGACCAGCCCGTGATGATCGCCAAGGGGGGCGACGGCGGCTTTGGCAACCTGCGCTTCAAGAGCGCAATCAACCGCGCGCCGCGCCAGAAGACGCCCGGCTGGCCGGGCGAGAAGAAAAATCTCAAGCTCGAACTCAAGGTGCTGGCCGACGTGGGGCTGCTGGGTATGCCCAATGCGGGCAAATCGACCTTCATCGCCGCGGTCTCCAACGCCCGCCCCAAGATCGCCGACTATCCGTTCACCACGCTGCACCCCAACCTGGGCGTGGTGCGCGTCGGGCCGGAGCAGAGCTTCGTCATCGCGGACATCCCCGGCCTGATCGAAGGCGCCTCCGAAGGCGCGGGCCTGGGCCACCAGTTCCTGCGCCATCTGCAACGCACACGGCTGCTGCTGCACATCGTGGACATGGCCCCGTTCGACGACACGGTCGATCCCGTCGCGCAGGCCAGGGCCATCGTCGGCGAGCTCAAGAAATACGATGCCGAGCTGTACGCCAAGCCGCGCTGGCTGGTGCTGAACAAGCTGGACATGGTGCCGCAGGCCGAGCGCGCGGCCCGCGTCAAGGATTTCGTCAAACGCTTCAAGTGGAAAGGCCCGGTCTTCGAGATTTCGGCCCTGACGCGCGAAGGCTGCGAGAACCTCGTCAAGGCCATCTTCCAGCACGTTCACGCCGTGCAACTGGCGAGCCAGGCGCCCGCCGAGGTGGACCCGCGTTTCGCCGCGCCCGACCTCTCGAAAGACTAGTCGGGTCTACACTATTTCAATAGCTGCTAGCGCATATCCAGCAAGCGTTAGAGCCGTATTTCAATGATAATTCCGTCCCAGGTCCTGCGCAAGGCACACCGCATCGTCGTCAAGGTCGGCTCCAGTCTCGTGACCAACGAAGGTCGGGGGCTCGATGCCGCGGCCATCGGCGAGTGGTGCCGCCAGCTGGCGGCCCTGGTCCACGGGGAAGCGGGCGCGCGGCGCGAGGTCATCATGGTGTCGAGCGGCGCCATTGCAGAAGGAACGAAACGCCTGGGGTGGGCCCAGCGCCCGAGCGAAGTCAACGAGTTGCAGGCGGCCGCGGCCGTCGGCCAGATGGGCCTGGCCCAGATGTATGAAACCAAGATGCGCGAGCATGGCTTGGCCAGCGCGCAGATCCTGCTCACGCACGCCGACCTGGCGGACCGCGAGCGCTATCTGAACGCGCGCTCGACCCTGCTCACGCTGCTGCACCTGGGCGTGGTGCCCGTCATCAACGAAAACGACACCGTGGTGACCGACGAAATCAAGGTGGGCGACAACGACACACTGGGCGCGCTGGTCACCAACCTCGTCGAGGCCGATGCGCTCGTCATCCTGACGGACCAGAAAGGCCTGTATTCGGCCGATCCGCGCCGCGACCCCGATGCGCGTTTCATCCATGAGGCGCAGGCCGGAGACCCCGCCCTCGAAGCCATGGCGGGCGGCGCGGGCTCCTCCATCGGCAAGGGCGGCATGATCACCAAGATCATCGCGGCCAAGCGTGCGGCGGGTTCAGGCGCGTCGACGGTCATCGCCTGGGGGCGCGAACCCGATGCGCTGCTGCGCCTGGCGCGCGGCGAGGCCATCGGCACCCTGCTCGTCGCGCACACGCACAAGCACCAGGCGCGCAAGCAGTGGATGATGGACCACCTTCAATTGCGCGGCTCGGTCACCGTGGACGCGGGCGCGGCGGCCGTGCTGCGCCAGGCGGGCAAAAGCCTGCTGCCCATCGGCATGGTGGCGGTGGAGGGTGAATTCGCGCGCGGCGACGTGATCGCCGTGCGCGACGCGGGCGGCAGCGAAATCGCCCGCGGGCTGGCCAACTACGCGAGTGCCGAGGCGCGGCTGCTGTGCCGCAAATCCTCAGCCGAGTTCGAGCACCTGCTGGGCTACGCCGCCGAGCCCGAAATGGTGCACCGCGACAACATGGTGCTCACGCACCCCTGAACGCGGGGCCCACACCTGCGGCTCACTTGTGTGACGGCACGGGCGCGGCGCTTGCCGGCGATGGCGCAGCCACGGCGCCCTGCAGGGCCTCGTCGGCATGCGGATCGGGGTCGAAGCTCGCCCCGGGCGGCAATTCGACCCCCGGATGCACCAGCATGGAGCCCCCCCGGTAGGCCCCGGCGTAGTCCTTGCCGGCGTACTCGCGCGCGCGCATGCCCGCGCGCAAGTAGCGGTTGCGCTGGAGGGTGCGCGGCAGAAAGCGCGAGAGCTCGGTGAGCGCCAGCTCGTAAACCCCGCGCTTGAATTCCACCACCACGTCCAGCGGCACCCAGTATTCGTTCCAGCGCCAGGCGTCAAACTCCGGGTGATTGGTGGCGCGCAGGTTCAAATCCCAGTCGTTGCCTGTCAGCTGCAGCAGAAACCAGATCTGTTTTTGTCCCTTGTAGTGGCCGCGCGCATCGCGGCGGATGTAGCGATCCGGCACCTCGTAGCGCAACCAGTCCCGCGTACGGGCAACCACGCGCACATGGTGGGCCAGCAGCCCGACCTCCTCGTGCAGTTCCCGGAACATCGCCTCCTGCGGACTTTCGCCCCGATCGATGCCACCTTGCGGAAACTGCCAGCTGTGCGTCCCTAAGCGTTTGCCCCAAAATACCTGGTTTCTCTGGTTGAGCAGCACGATGCCGACATTTGGCCGAAAGCCTTCTCTGTCGAGCATAATCTGACCCCAATTCTTGCAAGTTGAAGCCATTATGCACGCATGTTGACGTGCATCAAGCGCAACTCTGCAAAGCAGCGAATCCACGCGATGAAAGCCTCCCAATTCTTCATTTCCACCCTCAAGGAAGCCCCTGCCGACGCCGAGATCGTCAGCCATCAGCTGATGATGCGCGCCGGTCTCATCAAGAAGCTGGGCGCTGGCATCTACAACTACATGCCCATGGGCCTGCGCGTGCTGCGCAAGGTCGAGGCCATCGTGCGCGAAGAGATGAACCGCGCGGGTGCCGTCGAATGCACCATGCCCGTCGTGCAACCGGCCGAACTCTGGCAGGAAACGGGGCGCTTTGAAAAAATGGGGCCAGAACTGCTGCGCATCAAGGACCGCCACCAGCGCGACTATGTGATCCAGCCCACGAGCGAAGAGGTGGTGACGGACATTGCCCGGCAGGAGCTGCGCAGCCACAAGCAGCTGCCGAAGAATTTTTACCAGATCCAGACCAAGTTCCGCGACGAGCGCCGCCCGCGCTTCGGCCTCATGCGCGGTCGCGAGTTCATCATGAAGGATGCCTATTCCTTCGACAAGAGCCGCGAGGCCGCGCAGCTGAGCTACCAGGCCATGCGCGCCGCCTACTGCCGCATCTTCGACCGCTTCGGCCTGTCCTACCGCGCCGTGCGTGCCGATTCGGGCGCGATCGGCGGCGACCTGAGCGAAGAGTTCCAGGTGATTGCCGCCACGGGAGAAGACGCCATCGTCTATTGCCCGGGCAGCGACTATGCGGCCAACATGGAAAAGGCCGAAAGCGCGCCGCCCTCCATCGCGCGCCCCGCGCCTGCCCAGGCACAAACGCTCACCCCCACGCCCGGCAAGAGCACCTGTGCGCAGGTGGCCGAGCTGCTGGGCCTGCCGCTGGCGCAAACCGTCAAATCGCTGGTGCTGGCGACCGATCTCACCAACGAAGCAGGCGACATCACTGGAGCGAAGATCTGGCTGCTGCTGCTGCGCGGCGACCACGACATGAACGAGGTCAAGGTCTCCAAGGTGCCGGGGCTGGACGCGGGTTTTCGTTTTGCCACCGTCGCGGAAATTGAAGCGCACTTCGGCGCCAAACCCGGTTACCTCGGCCCCCTGAACCTCGTCCAGCCCGTCACCGTGGTCGCGGACCGTGAAGTGGCCGTGATGGCCGACTGGGTGTGCGGTGCCAACCGCGAGGATTTCCACATCACCGGCGTGAACTGGGGCCGCGACCTGCCCGAGCCCGACCTGGTGGCCGACCTGCGCAACGTGGTGGCAGGCGATCCTTCGCCCGACGGTAAGGGGCCGCTGGTGATCGAGCGCGGCATCGAGATCGGCCATGTGTTCTACCTGGGCACCAAGTACTCAAAGGCGATGAACGCCACCTTCCTGGGCGAAGACGGCAAGCCGGCCTTCTTCGAAATGGGCTGCTACGGCATCGGCATCACCCGCCTGCCCGCCGCCGCGATCGAGCAGAACCACGACGAGCGCGGCATCATCTGGCCCGATGCGATCGCGCCGTTCACCGTGGTGCTCTGCCCCATCGGCATGGACCGCAGCGCCACCGTGAAAGAGGCCGCCGAGCGCCTGCACGACGAGCTGCTGGCACGCGGCATCGACGTCCTTCTGGACGACCGCGGCGAGCGCCCCGGCGCCATGTTCGCCGACTGGGAATTGATCGGCGTTCCGCACCGCGTCGTGCTCTCCGACCGAGGCCTGAAGGAAGGCCAGGTGGAGTATCAACACCGGCGTGAGACCCAGGCCACGCCCATGGCCCTGGCAGAAGTAGCACAATACTTGGCTGACCACGTCAAAAACGGATGAACGCCAGCGCTTGCACTCGTCGCACATGGCTGCTCGCCCTGGGCACAGGCCCGGCAGGCTGGCTCGCGCTGCCGGGGACGGCGCACGCGGGCGGGCAAATTGAAGAACCCCTGATGGATTCGGTGCGCAGCGCGCTGAGCTCGGCCGTGAACGATCAGGCACCGCCCGAGCCCGCATTCACCAGCACCGAGGCGCGCATCAGCTACCTGCGCTGGCTGGGCACGATGAGCGAGCGCCTGCGCCCGCGCCAGCTCCCCTGGGAGCGGCGGCGCGATCTGCTGCAGACCGTCTGGTACGAGTCCAGGCGCGCCGGCCTCGATGAATCGCTGGTGCTGGGCCTGATCCAGGTGGAAAGCGCGTTTCGCAAATACGCCGTCTCGTCCGCCGGCGCGCGCGGCTACATGCAGGTCATGCCCTTCTGGTCACGCCTGATTGGCGATGGCGATCCCAGCAAGCTGTTTCACATGCAGACCAATCTGCGCTTCGGCTGCGTGATCCTGCGCCACTACCTGGACCGCGAGAACGGCGATCTGTTCATGGCCCTGGGGCGCTACAACGGCAGCCGCGGCAAGGCCGCGTATCCCGATGCGGTGTTCGCCAACCAGCGGCGCTGGAAATATCACGAACCGGCGCGCAGCGCCTGACTGGCATCGTCCACAGGTGCCAGCCGGGTGACCATCACCTGGTCGATGCGATAGCTGTCCACATCCAGCACCTCGAACTTGTAGCCGCCGAACACCACGCTGTCGGTGCGCCGCGGCACACGCCTGAGCATCACCATCAAAAAGCCCGCCAAGGTCTCATACTCATCGGCGTGCGGCAGCTCGTCGAGCTGCAGCGCGTGCAGCACGTCCTCGATCGGCGCCACGCCATCGATCAGCCAGGAATCCGCATCGCGGCGCACGATCTGCTCTTCATCGGCCGGGCCGATCAATTCACCCATCACGGTGCTCATCACGTCATTGAGCGTGACCACGCCCACCATGCGGCTGTATTCGTTGACGATCACCGCAAAGTCTTCGTGCGCCTGGCGAAATTGCTCGAGCACCTCGGCGAGCGTGAGCCGGTCGGGCACGATCAGCACGCGGCGCACCAGACCTTCGTCCATGAGCGACATCGGCTGGTTGTTCAGGATGCGCTGAAACAGGTCCTTGGCATCGACGTAGCCCAGCACATGGTCGATGTCGCCATCGCACACCGGGTAGGTGGAAAACGGCTCGGCCGCAATCCTCAGGCGGATCTCGCTGTCAGGGGTGTCACTCAGAAAGTAGGCCACGCGCTCGCGCAGTGTCATGACGGACGATACGGCGCGCGAATCGAGCTCGAAGAGATTGGCGATCACCCGCTGCTCGCGCTCGGCCAGCACCCCAGCCTGCATTCCCGCCTGCGCCAGCGCCAGGATGTCGTCGGACGTGATGCGTTCGTCGCGCTGGCGCGGCAGGCCCAGCAGCCGCAGCAGCAGATCGGCCGAACGGCTGTAGCACCACACCAGCGGCCTGAACAGCGCGATGCACAGGCGCATGGGCCGCACCAGGCGCACCGCGAGCCACTCCGGCCGGACCATGCCGACGCGCCGGGGCAGCAGATCGGCAAACAGGATGAAGAAGGACGTGACCAGCACGAACGAGAAGACGAAGCCCAGCGTGCGCGCGCTACCCTCGGAAAACCAGGGCTGCAACAGATCGCCGAACCAGGCGCCCAATGCGCCCTCGCCCACGATACCGCCCAGAATCGCCACGGCGTTGATGCCCACCTGCACCACGGTGAACCAGTCGCCCGGCTGCTCCTGCGTGCGCAGCACCAGCGCGGCACGCGCGTCGCCATCATCCGCCATCTGGCGCAGGCGCAGGCGCCGCGCAGCCGCCAGCGATATTTCAGCCAACGAGAAAAACGCGCTCAATCCAATCAGGAGCGCGATGAGGAACAGGCTGGCTGCGGGCGTCATGCGTTCAGCGCCGCCAGGAGGTTGCCACGATGCCGCCCACGATCAGCAGGAAGGCCAGCCCGTGGTAGAGGTGAGGCACCTCCCCCAGAAACGCTGCCGACATGATCGCAGCAAAAAGCGGCGTGAGATTGAGGAAAAACCCGGCCAGCACCGGTCCGCCCTGCTTCACGCCCTCGCCCCAGAATCGATAGGCAAGCAGCGCCGGGCCGATCACGATGAACACGAGCGCCAGCGCGAGCGGCCAGCCCCATTGGATGTCGTGGTAGCCGCCCACGGTCCACTCGGCGCCCGCGAACGCGCCCGACCACGCGACGCCAAAGATCATCTGCGCCATCAGGAAATCGCTCCAGCGGCTGCGCAGCGCCGCCGGTTCGCTCGTGCGCATCAGCAGCCAGCTGTAGAACGCCCAGGCGACGGTGGCCAGCACCATGTACAGATCACCCGGCACCAGGCGCAGCGCGACGAGCTGCTGCCAGTCGCCCCGGCTGAGCACAAGCAGCACGCCGGAAATCGAAAGCATGGCGCCCACAACCTGCCGCCGTGCCACGCGGGCACGGAAGCACAGCGCCCCCACGAGCAGCATCCACACCGGTACGCCGGACGCCACCAGCGTGACATTCACCGGCGTGGACGTCTGCAGCGCCAGATACTGCAGCGCGTTGTAGCTGCCGATGCCCAGCAGCCCCAGCATGCTGTAGCGGCGCCAGTGCGGCCAAAGTTCGCTGCCCGGGCGCAGCACCCGCCAGGCGATGGGCAGCAGCACGATGAACGCCAGCAGCCAGCGCAGGAAATTGAGCATGGACGGGCCCACGAGCGTGTGCACCATGCGCCCGACGACGGCATTGCCCGCCCACAGCAGTGGCGCCGCCGTGAGCATCAAAAGCGTGGAAGGAGTGACTCGTGCCTGCATGAAGACGCCAAATGTAACTGGGGAACGGCGCTCGCGGCGCATGCGTGCCAAACATGGCACCATAGCCCGTTGATTCCATTTTCCCAAGGAGAAAAAGCTCATGGTTCGTGCCATACAGGTTCGCCAGCACGGCGGCCCCGAAGTGATGCAACTGGTCGATCTGCCCGTGGGCGAGCCCGGCCCCGGTGAGGTGCGCATCCGACACCATGCGATCGGCGTGAACTTCCTCGACGTGTACTTTCGCACCGGCCTGTACGCCAGCCAGCTCCCGCTAGTGCTCGGAGGCGAAGGCGCGGGCGTGATCGAGGCGGTGGGCGCGGGCGTCACGCACCTGGCCGTGGGCGACCGCGCGGCCTATGCGGGGCCGCAGGGCAGCTACAGCGAGGCGCGCGTGATGCCCGCGACCACCGTCTGCAAGCTGCCCGACGCCATCGATTTCGAGACCGGCGCGGCGATGATGCTCAAGGGCCTGACCGCCCAGTACCTGCTGAACAAATGCAAGCCCGTGGAGGGGCTGGCGCCGGGTGACTTCGTGCTGTTTCACGCGGCCGCTGGCGGCGTGGGCCTGATCGCCTGCCAATGGGCGCGTGCGCTCGGCCTGCAATTGATCGGCACGGCGGGCAGCGACGCCAAGTGCGCGCTGGCACGCAACAACGGCGCGGCCCACGTGATCAATTACGCCAAGGAAGACTTTGCCGCGCGGGTCAAGGAAATCACCGGCGGGCGCGGCGTGAAGGTGGTCTATGACGCCGTCGGCAAGGACACCTGGGAAGGCTCGCTCCTGTGCCTGCGCCCCTTCGGCCTGATGGTGAGCTTCGGCAACGCCTCGGGGCCGGTGCCGCCGTTTTCACCCAGCCTCCTCGCCGCCAGGGGATCGATCTACGTCACGCGCCAGACGCTGTTCACCCACATCGCCACGCGCGAATCGACGCAGGCGATGGCCGACGACCTGTTCTCCGTCGTCGCCAGCGGCCAGGTCAGGATCCACATCGACCAGCGCCAGCCGCTGGCCAACGCGGCGCAGGCGCACCGCGATCTGGAAGCACGCAAGACCACGGGCTGCACCATCCTGACCTTGCCGTGAGCGCGGCGCCAGACTGGCTCACGCAACGGCGTGCGCACGCGCAGCGCGGCCCCGGCGGTGGCCGTCTGCCGCTGCTCGTGGGCACGGCGCGGATCGGTTCCGTGGCGCTTCAACTTGTGAATCAAATTGGCCGCTCACGCTTGCTGGATGGGCGCTACCAGCTCTCATTTCAGGAATTCAACGGCACGCAGGCCTGGGCCCTGCCCGCGGATGGCGCAAGCGGCGCCCTGAGCGCACTGGCGGCCGCGTTGCGCCAGGCCGGGTGTTGCGGGCCGTGGCGTGATGAGCAGCTGGCGGTGCGCGACCTGCAGGGTCGGCCCATAGCCACGGTGGAGCGTGGCGCGGTACGCGTGCTGGGTATCGCCACCGATGCGGTACACCTCATCGGCCTGACGGCGGACGGCGCGGGCCTGTGGGTGCAGCAGCGCTCGCTCACCAAAGCCTCCCACCCCGGCGAGTGGGACACCCTGATGGGCGGCATGGTGAGCGCGCATGACACGCTGGTGCAGGCCCTGACGCGTGAAACGCGGGAAGAAGCGGGGCTGGGAATCGACGCCGTGGCCGACCTGCACCCCGGCCCGGCCGTCCGGTTCGATCAGCCCAGTGATGAAGGCGGGCCGGGCTGGGGCCACATGCGCGAATGCATCAGCTGGTGGTCTGCCCGGTTGCCGGGCGACACAGTACCCGTCAACCAGGATGGGGAAGTCGCGCGCTTCGAGCCCTGGAGCCACGCGCGAGTGCTGGAGCAACTGGCCGCCGGCGCCTTCACCCCCGAAGCCACGCTGGTGCTCGGTGCGTACTACGAGCAGTGCGCAGCCTTCGGGCAAGGCTTTCAAAATTCGTCGTCGAACACCACGCCTTCGTCATTGCGGCGCATCACGCCCACTTTGTAGGCGGCGATGTCCTGCTCCTGCGGCGACGCCTGCGTCTTGCTGATGTTGAGCCACTTCTCCATGAATTTGAGCGGATTGGCCTTGGGAAATTCGTAGCGCGTGGTCTCTATGCCCAGCGTCTGGTAGACGTCCCTGGCGCAGTACAGCGTCCACGCGGCCAGGCGCTCGGCGTTCATGCCCACGAGCTCGCGCCCTTCGGAGAACAGGTAGGTGATCCACGCAAGCTCGCTGTCCACCACCTCGGCGATGAGTTGCTCGATCTCTTCGCGCTTTTGCGCGAACGCGATCTGCCCGCGCGCGGTGTCCAGCTCGTTTTGCAGCACCACGCGGTCAAGCTCGGCGTGGATTTCAAGCTCGTCCTGCGCGATCTTCTGAATCGCCTTGCCGATGGGCTGAAACATGCCCGTGTCGCAGATCGCAAAGGTGACCGCGAACGAGGCCATGAACTGGATGCGCTCCATGCAGTACAGCGCCACCACCATCAGGAAGATGGCGTTGTAGGTCTCCTGATCGTTGGGCAGTTGCTCCAGCGCGTACCGGTGCGAGGCCTTGAAGCCTTCGGAAAAGGCCCTCACCACGCGCGCCAGGCGCTCGTGCGCCTCCTGCACGCGCAGGATTTCCTCGATGATGGCCGCGGGGTCGTCGAACGAGTTGCGCACGATCTCGGAATACGTGGCGGCGTGGATCACCTCGTTGTCCGAAACGCGCTGCCACGCGGCCCACAGCTCACTGGACGTGATGAAGGGCGCGAGCACCGGCGCGATGGCACGCGAGGCCACGCTGTCGGCCTCCCACTGCCAGGCCAGCGTCTTGATCATCATGTCGTAGGTCGAGCGGCTGGCCTTCTTGAAGTCGGCGTTGCACGAGGAGTAGTCGAACTCGTTCTCGTCCCAGTCCAGCGACTTCTGCGTCTTGTACAGCTCCCAGATGCGCGGGTAGTGGCGGTTGATGGTATCGAACAGGCCCTGCTTCTCGCCCAGGAAGAGCAGCGGTTTTTCGTAGTCGGTTTTCTCGTAGTTGAAGACGTTGTGCGGCATGGTCTTTCCTTGAATGTCAGAGCGTGCAGGAGCCGTTGCACTCGGGGTCGGCGTCGAGCACGCTGGCCGTGGGGCCGTCGGCATCGCCTTCGCCCGCCGCGCCCTGCTTGTCCGCGGCGGCCGCCACCATCGCGCTGCCGACCATGCGGCCGACAAGTTCCTTGCGCTCGGCCTCGGCCTCGGCCAGCTGCTTGAACCCGGCCGACGTCTTCTGGTTCATGTAGTACTTGCTCTTGAGGCCCATCCTGATGCGGTAGAGGTAGTCCCGGATCATTTCGCTGGAGCCTATGAAGGCGTCGCCGATCACCTTGCGGTAGAAGTCGGCAGAGATGCCCTGATCGGTCCACTTCTGGATGATGGCGTAGGCCTCGATCATGTCCCTGGCGGGAATGTCCCAGGCCGATTCGTACCACACGGCCAGCTCTTCGCCCTCGGGCGCGGCCCAGTAGTTCACGCGCTGGTTGTCGGTCTTGATCATCGTCAGTTCACGGATCGGATAGACGCCGTTCGTCGTGCCCGAGGCGTTGGCCGAGGTCTCGGTGGGCATGTGCGCGGCCAGCGCCGAGTTGCGGATGCCGCCGTTGGCCACGACCTCGCGGCGCAGCGCCTCCCAGTCGTAGCGGTTGGTGAAATCGGCGATCTGATCGACGTTGCGGTTGTAGCTATCGAGCGGCATCCAGCCCTCGGGCCAGCGGGTCTTGTGCATCCAGGGGGCGTTGCCCAGCTCCCGGCCCAGGCGCAGGCTGGCCTTCACGAGATGGTAGAAGTGGCGCTCGGCCGCCTGGTGGATGAACTGCTTGCCGTCCTTCGTGGTGTAACGCTGGTGCTCGCGCGCCATCAGGTGCGCCAGGCCCAGAATGCCGACCCCGGCGTTCAGCCGCGCCTTGGAGGTGTAGCCGATGTGCGGCAACTCGTATTCGGCCAGGTGGATGCACTTGTCGATCATCAGGAGCGCGTAGTAGGCCACCTCCTCGTACTGCGCGTCGCTCTCGACGTTGTCGACGCAGATGCCCGCGAGATTGCAGGTGGCCACCTCGGGCGAAGAGCGTTGGGTGATCTTCTGGATGACGATGCCGCCCACGTCATCACCCGGCCGCAGATCCAGCGGATAGACCATGCCGCGGCCGGTCTGCACCGCCCGCTCGCCCGGCAGCCTGTGCCGACCGCCCTCCTCGTCCTCGAACTCGACGAAGGAGACATCCTCATTGCGATAGATCTCGGTGATGTGGTTGTACGCGCCCGTGGGCAGGTCGATCTCGGAGCACAGGTTGGAGCTGTAGATCGTCTCCTTGAAAGGCGTATGACGGTTCATCTCGTGGATGTTGTGCTCGTAGATCCGCCCGGTCTCGTTCCATTCGTTGCAGGCGGTGATGAGCAGTTCACGCGCATTGATGAAGCGCTTGGGGAACAGCGGGTTCTTCTCGTACTTCTGGTAGAGCTGCTCGAAGCGCTCCTCGTCGTCGCTGTACAGCGCCTCGTACAGATCGGGCGCGGTGAAGCCGTTGAACAGGAAGATCTCTTCGTTGCGCGCGGCTTTGCGCGCGAACAGGCGATTCGACCCCCATGAATAATCCATGCCGCGGATCTTCCTGTCCTCGGTGGACATCGGGTTCTTCAGGCGCAGCAGCGTTTCGACCTCGGGATCGAATATCGAAAAATAGCTGGTGCAGGCGCCGCCGCGGCCGTTTTGCAGGCTGGACTTTACCTCCGAGACCACGGCGCGCAGATAGGGCAGCTTGCCCTGGTGGCGGATCGCGCCGCCGCGCACCGGGTCGTTGACCGAGCGCAAATTCATGTGCGAACCGATGCCCGCGCTCATGTAGGTCATGGTGTAGGCGATGTGGTTGCCCACGGCGATCGAGCGCGCGGTATCCGCCGTCGTGTACAGGCAGCAGCTCGCGTAGCCGCGCAAAGGCGTGCCCAAGTTGATGTGGTTGGGCGTGGGCGCGTTGATGCGGTTCATCGACAGGTGCTCGTAGAACCTGGCCACGTCCGTCATGCGCCGCTCGCGTGGCTGATCCACCGCCAGCGCCATCGCCATCCGCATGTAGATGAACTGCGAGGTTTCATAGATGCGGTTCTTCACGCGGTCGGCGATCGCGTACTTGGACAGGTGCGTGTGCAGCTGGTAGTGCGCGTAGCTGAAGTCGCGCTCGTGGTCGATGAGCTTTTCGACCTCCGCGTATTCGGCGTCCGAGTAGTCCAGCACCTCCATGTAGCCGAGCTTTTGCAGTCTGCGGTGCAACTGCAGCACCGTGGGCATGAACACGCCGTGCACTTCCTTGTGCATGAGCGCCGCGTACAGGCGCCCGGCCATGCGGTTGTACAGCCACGAATCGGACTGCAGGCAGTTCTTGATGAGCTGCTGCTGCAGGAGCGTGGTGGAGACCTGCTCGGGCATGTCCGTCACGGTCTCCAGCACCACCGACGACCAATCCATGTCCGGCCCCAGCGCCTTGGCGGCCCATTCGCCCCAGCCATTGAGTTTGTTCGGAGTGAACGGCTCGACGCGGCCGTCGCGTTTGGTGACTGACTCGATCATGGCGACTTGCTCTCCTGTCTGCGTAGCGATGCATTAAAACGCTACGTATAGTAGTTTGCAAGTACCGATCACACAACATATGGTGTGAAAGATTTTTCAACGACGCGACTTGAAGCGGCTTCGGCCATGCGCCCGAACAAGTCCGGCGCGGGTTTGGCGCTTTTGCAACAGGGCGCGTTCCGCCATGGTTTTCGCGTGGCCCGCCCTGGCTCACACCCCATCGATCCGCTTGCGGCGGCGCAGGTCGGGACGCTTTCAGAGATCGGGTAGGCCGCCTTCGTGGCCTTGCGCGCGTTCGTCGGACGAAGGCAGTGCGCCCGCCTGTTCGAGCACGGGATAGGCCGTGGCGCTGATCAGCGAGTTGATGCGCCGCAGATCCGACAGCAGATCGATGTGCAGCGAGCTCGTCTCCATGGTCTGGGTGGCTCGATCGGCCAGCCGCGCGAGGTGATTGGCCGCATAGGTGCGCTCGAGCGCCCGGAAGTGCCCTTTTTCCTCCAGCAGCCGCTGCGCGTCGCGCACCGTGCCGTCGAGGAACACGCCCATGCTCAGGTGCAGGTTGCTGACCAGCCGCTGGTGCAGGTCGGCAATCTCCACCATGCCCGCCTCGGAAAATTCCACGCCCTTGGCGATTTTCTTTTCCTCCACGTCCTGCACGATACGCTCGATGATGTCGCCGATCTGCTCCATGTTGATCGTGAAGCTGATGATGTCGGCCCAGCGACGACTCTCCTTCTCGCCCATGTCGTCACGGGGAATCTTGGTGAGGTAGTACTTGATGGCCGCATAGATTTGATCAACCTCGTCGTCCATCTTGCGCAGCGTGCCGGCCAGCTGTTCATCGTTGTGGCGGATGACCTCCATCACGCCGGTCATCATGGTTTCGACCACATCCGCCTGGTTCAGCGCCTCGCGCACCGCAAACGTCATCGCCAGCGAAGGTGTGGAAAGCGCCGAGGGGTCGAGGTAGCGCGGGTGGTAGCCCTGCTCCTGCGGCTTCCTGGGCAAGAACTGCGCCACCCAGCGCGCCACCCACTGCGTCAGGCCGATGAAGCCCACGCTGATGATCAGGTTGTACGCCAGGTGAAACAGCACCACGCCATGCGCCACACCCGGCATGTGCGGCTGCACATAGCGCAGCCACAGCCCGACGAAAGGCGCCATCAGCGCCACGCCCAGCACCTTGAAGGTCAGGTTGCCCACCATCACCTGCCGCACCTCGGTGGCCGAGCCCGCCATGGTGAGCACCGCCGCCAGGCCGTTGCCCAGGTTGGCGCCCAGCACCAGCCCCAGCGCCATCTGCACCGGCACCACCTGCGAAGCCGCCATCGCCGCGACCAGCAGCACCACCGCCAGGCTGGAATACGAGACGATCGCCAGCACCGCGCCGATCATGATTTCCGCGAGCAGATCGTTGCCCATCGCGTCCAGCACGACCGGCGTGACTGGCGACGCGAGTATCGGGTCGCTCGCCTGCACGATGCGCTCCAACGCCAGCAGCATCAGCCCCAGGCCGATGCAGATGCGCCCCACGCGCCCGGCCGTCTGCGCCTGGCGCGTGATGAACAGTACGACGCCGACGAAGATGAACATCGGCGAAAGCCACGACAGGTCGAGCGAGAACAGCACCGCCATCAGCGCGGTGCCGATGTCGGCCCCACGCATCACCGCCAGCGCCGCGGGCAGCGAAATCAGCCCCTGCCCGACGAACGACGCCGTCATGAGCGCCGTGGCGGTGCTCGACTGCACCAGCGCCGTCACGCCTATGCCCGAGAGCGCCGCGGTAAAGCGGTTGCCCAGGCTGCGCGCGAGCCACGAGCGCAGATTGGCGCCAAACACCCGCAACACGCCGGTGCGCACCAGGTGCATGCCCCAGATCAGCAGGGCGATCGCAGCGAGCAAATTCAGCAGATGTTTCATGTCCTCCCGTTCGTGGCGCTTCAATCCCATGACGCAGATGGGTCAACGCAAAGCATACCCGGGCCGATGACGCCACGCGCCCTACACTGTCGGCCACCATGCAAGAGCCTCAACGCACCACCGCACTCGGCATCGCATCCAAGGGCGGAAGAGTCCACTGGACGTTGGTGGCAGGAGCTTCCCGTAGCCTGATTCAGATGCTGGCTCAGGGCAGCTGCGCGCGCCTGGACGAGCTGCGGGGCGCGCAAAGCCCAGTGGGCAACCCGGTGACGGCCGCCGCCGTCATTGGCGTCGGCTGCACCAGCATGAGCCCCGCCCTCACGGCGCTGGCCGCTGGCAAGCCGGTGCGCCACATCGATCCGCTGGAGGCTTATCTGCTGACCCCTCTTGCCTGCGATGCGCCGCCACCGCTGCCCTTTGCCGCACTCGTGGCCTCGGCCAGATTCACCGCGCTCGTCCGGGTCGACGCGCCGGGCCAATACACCGTGCTCGGCCGCACACGCGATATTTCCGCCGCAGCGGTTTTCGACAAGCTCGCATGGCAGCTCGGCATGGATGTGCCCGGTGGCGCCACGCTAGAGCGGCTGGCCGATTTCGGCGATCCCACGGCCTGCGCGCTGCCCGAGTCTGCAACGGACGCCGCTTCGCCAGACTTTTCCTTCCTTGAGCTGCAGACCGCCGCGCTGGCGCGCGCGCGCGAGCTCGAGGGCGGGCCGTGCGAGCAGCCGCGGGCCGATCTGGCGGCCAGCGTGCAGGCCGCCGTGGTGCGGCAACTCGCGTCGCACGCCACGCGCGCCCTTGAACAGGCCGGCGTGGCCACTCTGGTGCTTACGGGCGGCGTGACCCGCAACGCCGCCCTGCGGCAGGCGCTGCAACCCTACCTCCAGCCTCTCGGCATAACCGCGCTGGCGCGCAGCCACAGGGTGGCCGCAGCCACGCTGCTGCGCCATCTGCATCCGATCGAAAGCGCGATGCAGGCTGCGGCTTGATGACGCCGTGGCCGCGGCGGGGCGTCAGCCGCGCCGCGAGCGCAGCAACTCGTCCAGAATCAGGCACACCGCCCCCAGGGTGATGGCCGAATCCGCCAGGTTGAACGCCGGGAAATGCCCGCGGTAAAACAGGCCGGAGAGAAACGGCCAGTGAAAGTCCAGGAAATCCACGACGTAGCCGTGCTGCAGGCGATCGACGACGTTGCCCACCGCACCGCCCAGGATGCTGGCGAGCGAAAACGCGAACAGGCGCTGGCCCGCGTGGCGCAGCAACTGCCAGGCGATGAAGGCGCCGACCACTGCGCCGATGGCCGTGAACAGCCAGCGCTGCCAGCCTCCCGCCGCCGCGAGGAAGGAGAAGGCCGCACCCGTGTTGTGCGCCCGCACGATGTTGAAGAACCCCGTGATGGGCGTGGCATCGCCCAGCTGGTAGTGCTGCAGGATGAGGCGCTTGGTGAGCTGATCGAGCACCACGATGAGCACGGCCCAGGCCAGCCAGGGCGCGGCGCGGCGCAAGACACCCGCGTTTGGCGTCGCTTCAGGCATGGACGCGCTGCTCGCCGCTGCCGTAGAGATTGCTCACGCAGCGACCGCAGAGCGTGGGGTATGCAGCATCGCGACCCACATCGGTACGGTAATGCCAGCAGCGTTCGCACTTGGCATCGGAACTGGCATTCACGCTGACCTGCAGGGCGCCACCAGCTTCCAAATGAATAGCGGAAACGATCAGGACGAATTTCAGGTCGTCGCCCAGACTGGCGAGCAGCGCATGGTCCTCGGGCGGCGCGGTGAGCGTGACCACAGCCTGCAGCGACGAGCCCACCACCCCGGCGGCGCGCTGGTTTTCGATTTCCTTGTTCACCGCCGCGCGGATCTCCAGGATGCGCTGCCAGCGCGCGAGCAGTGCCTCATCGACTTCGGCCACCGTCTGGTAGGTTTCCAGATAGATCGACTCGGACGTACCCAACACCTTCCACGCCTCCTCCGCCGTGAAGGAGAGGAAGGGCGCCATCCAGCGCAGCATGGCGTGCGCGATCCGGTAGAGCGCCGTCTGGGCGCTGCGCCGCGCCAGGCTCTTGGCGCCCGTGGTATAGAGGCGGTCCTTGAGCACGTCCAGGTAAAAGCCGCCGAGGTCTTCGGAACAGAAGTGCTGCAGCTTGGCGACAACCGGATGAAATTCGTAGACCTTGTAATGCGCCAGGATGTCCTGCTGCAACTGCGCGCTGCGCGCCAGCGCCCAGCGGTCGATTTCGAGCAGCTCGGCTTCGGGCACCGCGTCCTTGGCAGGATCGAAATCGCTCACGTTGGCCAGCAGGAAGCGCAGCGTGTTGCGGATGCGCCGGTAGCCGTCGACCACGCGCGCGAGGATTTTGTCGTCGATCGCCAGGTCGCCCGAATAGTCGGTGGAGGCACACCACAGGCGGATGATCTCGGCGCCCAGGCGCGAGCTCACCTCCTGCGGCGAGACGGTGTTGCCCAGCGACTTGCTCATCTTCTTGCCCTGGCCATCGACGGTGAAGCCATGCGTGAGCAGGCCGCGGTAGGGCGCGCGGCCGTAGATGGCGCTGGCAAGGAGCAGCGACGAATGGAACCACCCGCGGTGCTGATCGTGGCCTTCCAGGTACAGGTCGGCCTCGGGGCCTTCTTCGTGGTGCAGATGCGGGTGCGTGCCGCGCAGCACGTGCCAGAAGGTGGAACCGGAGTCGAACCAGACCTCCAGGATGTCGGTGCTCTTGGTGTAATGCTTCGCGTCCTCGGCACCCAGAATGTCCTCGGCGCTCGCGCGGCTCCAGGCTTCGATGCCGCCCTGCTCCACGATCTCGACGGCCTGATCAATGATTTCCATCGTACGCGGATGCAGCTCGCCGCTGTCCTGGTGCAGGAAGAACGGCAGCGGCACGCCCCAGGAGCGCTGGCGCGAGATGCACCAGTCGGGCCGCCCGGCGATCATGTCGCGCAGGCGGGCCTGGCCGTTTTCTGGGTAGAAGCTGGTGTTTTCGATAGCTGCTAGCGCAATCTGGCGCAGCGTTTGCGCCGGTTTTTGTGCTGGATCGGTGAACACACCCTCACCCTCGTCCATGCGCACGAACCACTGCGCGGCGGCGCGGTAGATCACCGGCGTCTTGTGCCGCCAGCAGTGCGGGTAGCTGTGGGTGAGCGCACGCGTGTCCATCAGCCGCCCGGCGACCTTGAGCGCGTCGATGATGACGGGCACGGCCTTCCAGATGAACTGGCCCGCGAACAGGCCGAGGTCGGGCGCATAGACGCCGTTGCCCTGCACGGGGTTGAGGATGTCCTCGTACTTCATGCCGTTGGCAACGCAGGAGTTGAAGTCTTCCACGCCATAGGCGGGCGCGCTGTGCACGATGCCGGTGCCATCCTCGGCTGTGGCGTAGTCGGCCACGTAGACGGGCGAGAGGCGATCGAACCCCTTGTCCACGTGCGCCAGCGGATGCTTGAAGGGCATGTGGTCGAGCTTCTGGCCGACGACGGTGGCGACCACCTTCCCGCTGAGCTGCCAGCGCTCCAGGCACTTCTCGACCAGCGCGCTTGCCAGCACCAGCAGACCGCGTTCGGTATCGACCAGGCTGTATTCGAGTTCGGGGTTGACGTTGAGCGCCTGGTTGGCCGGGATGGTCCAGGCGGTGGTGGTCCAGATCACGGCGAACGCGGGCTTGCCGAGCTTGGCCAGCCCAAACGCCGCCGCGAGCCGGTCGGGGTCGGCCGCGGGGAACATCACGTCCAGCGTCTGGCTTTGCTTGTCCTGGTACTCGATCTCGAACTCGGCCAGCGACGAGGCGCAGTCGAAGCACCAGTACACGGGCTTGAGGCCCCGGTAGACGAAGCCGCGCTGCATCACCACCTTGAGCGCGCGCAGCTCGCCCGCCTCGTTGGCGAAGTCCATGGTCTTGTAGGGATGGTCCCACTCGCCGAGCACGCCCAGGCGCTGGAAGTCCTGCATCTGCTGCGCGATCTGCTCGGTGGCAAACGCGCGGCCGCGCGCCTGCATCTCGTCGCGCGGCAGGTTGCGGCCGTACTTCTTCTCGATCGCGTTCTCGATCGGCAGGCCGTGGCAGTCCCAGCCCGGGGTGTAGAGCGCGTCGAAGCCTTCGAGCTGGCGCGCCTTGACGATCATGTCCTTGAGGATCTTGTTGACCGCGTGGCCGATGTGGATCTGGCCGTTGGCATACGGCGGGCCGTCATGCAGGATGAACTTGGGCGCGCCGCGGCGGGCGTCGCGCAGCTTCTTGTACAGGCCCTCCTCGTTCCACGCCTTCACCCAGCCGGGCTCTCGTTTGGGCAGATCGCCGCGCATGGGAAACGGCGTATCCGGCATGTTGAGCGTGGCGCGGTAGGCGCTCTCAGGCGCACTCTTGGATCGGGAATCGGACATGACCAACCTTCAAAATCGGAGCACTTCAGGCGTCGCGCCTGAAAAACGGGATGCGGGACAGGGGCGATGGCCCGTCAAATTCGGTCGCGCGTCGTCTGGCGACGGGTTTGCACGTAGGTCGTGGCGAAATACGCGCGCGCCTGGTCGCAGTCGCGTGCGATGCCGTCGGTGAGCGCCTGCAGGCTCTCGTAGCGCAGTTCGTCGTGCAATTTGTAGAGCAGTTCCACGCGGATGATTTTACCGTAGCCCCCCTCGGCATCCAGGTGTGCAGGCCAGTCGAGGCAATGCGTCTCCAGCAGCACGCGCCCCGCGTTCACGTCATGCGGATCGAGCGAAGGGCGCACGCCCAGGTTGGCCACGCCCTGCAGCGGCTGTTCGGCAAGCCCATGAACGAGCACCGCGAAGATGCCGCTGGCTGCCGGCTTCCAATGCGAGAAGCGCAGATTCAGCGTGCGAAAGCCGTCCCCCGCCTCTTCGTGCGTCTCGCCCAGGGCACGCCCGAGCTGGCGCCCGCGCACCACGTGGCCGGAGATCGCATACGGGCGGCCCAGCAGGCGCTGCACGGCGCTCATGTCCCCGGCGGCCAGCGCCTGGCGCACGGCAGTGCTCGAGACACGCTCGCCATTCGCCTCGTAACTGGGCATGCACGCCACATCAAAGCCCTGCGCGCGCCCAGCGGCGACGAGCATCGCGTGGTCTCCGACGCGTTTGGCGCCGAAGCGGAAGTCGTCGCCCACCAGGACATGGCGCGCGCCCAGGCCGCGAACCACCACCTCGTCGATGAAGGACTGCGCGGACAGCTGCGCCAGCGCCTGGTTGAAACGCAGCACCACCACCTGCTGCACGCCGCAGCGCGCGAGTTCGGCCAGCTTGTCGCGCAAGGTCCCGATGCGTGCGGGCGCCAGATCCGGATTGCGGTGCAACGCCGCGAAATAGTCGCGCGGGTGCGGCTCGAAGGTCAGCACGCAACTGGCAACATCCCGGCGGCGTGCCTCGTTCACCAGCAAGGCGAGCATGGCCTGGTGCCCGCGGTGCACCCCATCGAAATTGCCTATGGTCAGGGCGCACGCCTGTGCTCTGCCCACCGCATGCAGACCGTGAAATATATTCATTCAGAAGCTCAATTTTGATAGCTTGCCGCGCTTGATTGTCACGGCATTGCAATGAATTTCGCTATAAACGCGAGTATATTGCGCACAGGCGGCACACGAAGGCACACGTCACAGCCGTCGCCAGGGGTATCGCATCTCGTGCCATGGAGCTATCGTGAAAGTCTTGAAGCTGTCGGCCCAGGGGTTGCCGCAATCGTGGATCACGCCGGAGCAGGCCGTCACCCACTACGCAGCGGGCGACGTGCGCTGGGAACTGGGCGCGCAGGTGGCGCTGTTTCGCGGCGGGCACAACGCCGTCACCGGCCTGCAGTCCCAGATCGCGGTCAGCAGCATCATCGGCACGCGCGGCGTGCCCGAGATCAACCCGTTCGAGCTGCAACCCAGCCTCACCAACGCCAAGCTGTTCCAGCGCGACCGCAACATCTGCGCCTACTGCGGCGGGCCGTTCAAGGAGGAAGACCTCACACGCGAGCACATCGTGCCGGTGGCGCAGCGCGGCGCCAACCACTGGATGAACGTGGTGACCGCCTGCCGCGCCTGCAACCACCGCAAGGCCTCGCGCACGCCCGAGCAGGCGCACATGCCGCTGCTGTACGCGCCCTACGTGCCCAGCCTCTGGGAAGACTTCATCCTGAGGAACCGCCGCATTCTTGCGGACCAGATGGATTTTCTGATGGCGCATGTGCCGCGCTCATCGCGGCTGCTGCACTGACCGGCCTCAGGCGGCGGCCTTGCGGGCACGCACCAGGATCCCGCGAACCGGGACACCGGCCTCGCGGTGCAGGTCGAGTTCCTCGATCTCCACGGACTCGAATCCGGCCTCGCGGCACAAGCGCTCCACATGGCTGCGTTTGTGCGCGTAGCGGTCATTGGCTTGCACCACCAGGTCCGCGCCTTCCTCGGGCGCCAGTTCACACGAGAACCAGAAATCCCCCGCCGGCCGCAGGATGCGATGGGCATCGGCCACCGCGCGCGTCAGTTCTCCGCTGTAGGCGAAGACATCCAGGGCGGTCAGCACCTCGTACTGCGCCTCGGGCGTGGCAGCCAGCGCCTCGTTCAAATCGACCGTGTGGAAACGGTCGTAGACCTTGTGCCGTGCCGCCTGCTCGATCATCTTCTGCGAGATTTCCACACCGATCAGGAAGCCATCCAGGCGCCCCAGGCAGACCCCGAGCAAGCCCGTGCCACACCCCAGATCGAGCACGTTCAGACGCTTGTCCGGGTAGCGCTCCAGAATCCTGTCCGCCACGATCTTGGGCAGGCGGTAGCCCAGGCCCCGCACGATGTGCTGGTCGTAAATCTCGGCCATGCCATCGAACAGGGCGCGATTGAGTTCCACGGGTTGGTGTGGCGGTGTCTCCCCCCCGGCCAGGGCGTCGTAATAGGCCACGACAGGGTCCTCGGGCAGCAGTGCGCGCAAGGCGCCCGTGTCCGCCGCGGCCCGCGTGGGCGAGCCCATCGCCATCAAGGTGCGCACGCGGCCCAGAAGTGCCTCCCTGTCCTGAGGGTCCTGTTCGATCAAACCGTCCCAGACCTCCAGCGCCTCGGCATGCCGTGCCAGATCGCTCAGGTCGCGCGCCAGCAGACGCCGCAATTGCACGTCGCCAGGCACGAGCTCCAGCCCGCGGCGCAGATGGCGCACGGCCATTTCGGCATGCCCCGCGCGATGGGCAATATCGATCACGCCCGCGAGCACCATCGGATTCTTCGGCTCCAGCCGGGCCAATTCCTCGGCTTTTTCGATGGCCTCGGCAAACTGGTTCTGCCGCGCCAGCAGCAGCGCCAGCTCCAGCAGGCCGGGGCCCCAGCCCGGCGCGGTTGCAACGCTCTTGCGCAGCATCTCGAACGCGCCTTTCACGTTGCCCGATTTCTCCGCCATCAGGCCCGCCATCATGAAAATGCGTGCGTCGCCAGGCAGGACCTTCTGGGCCTCGTTGAGTGTCAGCGCCGCCTCGCGCAACTGGCCCTGCCCCATCTGGGTACGTGCGGTTTCCAGGTAGTGGCGGATCGGATCGGACGGCTGGGCTGCTGTGGTCATGAATGGCAAACAAACAATGCGGCAGGCGCCGGCCTGCCACCATGGGAACAATGGAGGACGCGGATTATCCCCTGCGCGCGCCGCTACCGATCGATCTGGGACGGATCGAGAAATTCCTGCGCATAGCGCAGATAGACCCTCTCGCCGACGAAAACATCGAAAAGATCGGGATCGATGTGCCCGCCGTCGCGCATGCCGTGCATGATGGAGAGCGCCTGCGACAGCTTCATGCCGTGCTTGTAAGGGCGGTCCGCGGCCGTCAGCGCCTCGAAGATGTCGGCGATGCCCATCATGCGCGCCTGCCATGACATCTGCTCGCGCGTGAGTCCGCGCGGGTAGCCTTTGCCATCCATGCGCTCGTGGTGGCCACCAGCGTACTCGGGCACGTTGCTCAGGTGGCGCGGCCACGGCAGGCTCTCGAGCATGCGTATCGTGCTCACGATGTGGTAATTGATGATGTCGCGTTCGGCCTGCGTGAGCGTGCCCTTGCGTATCGTCAGGTTTTCCAGTTCATCAGCCGTGAGCAACGCCGTGGGAACGCCTTCGGGGCTGCGCCACTGGTGTTTTTCACTGATATGTCGCACGCGCTCTTCGTCGGCGGCGGACATGGCTTCACCCCCCTGATTGCAGGTCCGCAAAAAATCACGCTCCTCGTCGAGCTGCTGCACCTTGTCGCGCAGGTGCTCGGTCTGCGCGGCCTCGGCCGGCTCGTCCACGCAGGGACGCAGCGCCAGCTGGTGGCGCAGCGCATCGATTTCGGCGTCGCGCTTGAGCACCTCGAAGCGCGTATCGACGAGACCGATCCGGTCGTGGATCGTCTGCAGCTTGGTCGCCTTGTCCACCACGTGCACGGGCGTCGTGATCTTGCCGCAGTCATGCAGCAGACCCGCCATCTTGAGTTCGTACCGGTCGCGATCGGTCATCGTGAACGCGGCCAGCGGCCCCTGCGTGGCGGCATGCGCGGCTTCCGCCAACATCATCGTGAGCCGGGGCACCCTCTGGCAATGGCCACCGGTATAGGGCGATTTCTCGTCGATCGCCTGATTGATCAGATGGACGAAGGATTCGAAGAGCTGTTCCAACTGGTCGATCAGCAGCCGGTTGGTGAGCGCGATCGCCGCCTGCGACGAAAGCGACTCGGCAATGCGCTGCTCGGCCGGCGAGAACGAGCGCACGGCACCCGTGAGTCCATCGGTGGCGTTGATGAGCTGCAGCACGCCGATGATCTCGCCATCGTGGTTCTTCAGCGGGACGGTGAGGAAGGAGCGCGACCGGTAGCCCGTGCGCGCATCGAAGGCGCGCGTGCCCGAAAAATCGAAGCGCGTGCTGTCGTAGGCATCGTCGATCGCGATCGTGGTGTCATGCACCGCCGCATGCACGGCCACCAGGTGTTCGTTGGGCGAGCCGTCCGGCAGGTACAGGGGCAGCAGCGGAAGATGCAGCGGGTCCTCACCCCGCCCGCCCCTGCGCACCTGCAGAGAGTGCGTGCGCATGAGCACGAAACGCAGCGCGCCGCGGTCTTCGGTCATGCGGTAGAGCGTGCCGCCATCGGCACCTGTCAAGGCCTGCGCGGCGTCCAGGATCAGTTCGAGCAGACGGCCGAGGTCACGCTCGCGCGACAATGCCGCGCCCACTTCGTTGAGCTGCTCCAGCCGCATGAGCAGCGAGCGCAAATCCTCTTTCTCTGCCATGGCCACCCTCCGAGAGAGCTGCCATGGTAGCGTCAAAGGCCGGGGCCATCAGCCCCTGAGCGAGTCGGCAAGCCGCCGCGCGCAGCGATTGGCCTGCTCGGAATCGGGGGATTCCACCATGATGCGCAGCAGCGGCTCGGTGCCGCTCGCCCGTACCAGCACCCTGCCCTGATGGCCAAGTTCGTGCTCGACCTGCGCGGTGACGCGAGCGAGTTCGCGGCTCGCCTTCCAGTCCTGATGGGGATTGAGGCGCACATTGAGCAGCACCTGCGGGTACAGCACCACCCCTTCGAGCAGCTGCGCCAGCGTCATGCCGCGCTCCACGCACGCGGCCAGCAACTGCAGGGCGCTCACCAGGCCATCGCCCGTGCTGTGCTTGTCCAGCATCAACAGGTGGCCGGAAGCTTCGCCACCGAGCAGCCAGCCACGGCCAAGCAGCTCTTCCAGCACATAGCGGTCCCCCACCCTGGCGCGCGCAAACGCCACGCCGCGCTCGGTCAGCGCGCGCTCCACGGCCATGTTGCTCATCAGCGTGCCCACGACGCCGGGCACGGGCTCGCCCCGGCGCAGGCGCTGCGCCGCCATCACGTACAGCAGCTCGTCGCCGTTGTACAGACGGCCGCCCGCATCCACCATCTGCAGTCGATCGGCATCGCCATCGAGCGCGATGCCGAAGTCGGCATGATTGGCCTTGACCGAGCGCACCAATGCATCCGGGTGCGTGGCGCCGACCTGGTCGTTGATGTTCAGCCCATCGGGAGCGCAGCCGATGGCGATGACGTCCGCGCCCAGCTCATGAAACACCTTGGGCGCGATGTGGTAAGCCGCGCCATGCGCGGCATCGACGACGATCTTCAGCCCCTTGAGCGTCAGCTGGTGCGGGAAGGTGCTCTTGCAGAATTCGATATAGCGTCCGGCCGCGTCATCGAGCCGCCAGGCCCTGCCCAGCTCCGCCGCACCGACCCAGCCGGGCGCCTGCTCAAGCGCGGCCTCCACATCGAGCTCCCAGGCATCGGGCAGCTTGGAGCCCTGGGCGCTGAAAAACTTGATGCCGTTGTCGGCAAACGGGTTGTGGGAGGCCGAGATCACTACGCCCAGATCGGCACGCAGCGCCCGCGTGAGATAGGCCACGCCGGGGGTCGGCAAGGGCCCGAGCAGCACCACGTCCACGCCGGCGGAGTTCAGCCCCGATTCCAGCGCCGACTCGAGCATGTAACCCGAGATGCGCGTGTCCTTGCCGATCAGGACCCGCGGCCGCTCCCCGGCCTGCGCGAGCACCCGGCCCACCGCATGGCCCAGGCGCAGCACGAAGTCGGGCGTGATGGGTTCGCGCCCCACGGTGCCGCGGATGCCGTCGGTGCCGAAATACCTGCGCGTCACTTCATTGCTCCCTCTGATCCGATGAAGCCTGTTCCTGCACGGCCCGCCAGACGGCCAGCGCCGCCACGGTTTCCTTCACATCATGCACGCGCACGACAGCGGCGCCGCCTTGCACGGCGAGCACGGCCGCGACCACGCTGGGACAAACGCGCTCATGCACCGGCAGGCCGGTCACCGCGCCCACGGAGGATTTGCGCGACCAGCCCACGAGCAGCGGGCTGCCCTGTGCCCGCAGCTCGCCCTGACGGGCCAGCAAGGCGAAATTCTGCTCCACCGTCTTGCCGAAACCCACGCCGGGGTCCAAGGTCAGGCGCTCGCGCGCGACGCCCAGCGATTGCAGCTGCCGCGCTCTGTCTTCAAGAAAGGCACGGACCTGATCGACGGCATCCCCCGGCATGGGCACAAGCTGCATGGTCCGCGGCTCGCCATGCATGTGCATCAGGCAGATGCCGCACGAACCCTGCTCCGCCACAACCTGCTCGGCACCCGGCTGGCGCAGCGCCCAGATGTCGTTGATGATGTCCACGCCCAGATCCAGCACCCGCTGCATCACCTGCGGTTTGTAGGTATCGACCGACACCGGCACGCCCAGCGTCAAGGCCGCACGCGCGACGGGCAGCACCCGTGCCAGTTCTTCATCCAGCGGCAGTGGCGGACTGCCAGGGCGCGTCGACTCGCCACCGATGTCCAGCATGTCCGCGCCATCAAGAACCAGCCGCTCGCAATGCGCGATGGCTGCCGCGGCGCTCGCATGCTCGCCTCCGTCGGAGAACGAATCCGGCGTGACATTGACGATGCCCATCACGCGCGGGCGCGACAGGTCGATTTGAAAACGTGTGGTCTGCCAGTGCATGGGAAGACATGGAAAAGGCCGACTGCTCACAGTCGGCCTTCAGGGATGGGTCGGCCTCACGCCACCGTGGGCGCGGGGTCGGTCTTGACCGGGGGCGGATTGCCCGGGCCGCTGCCGCCGGAGGGCGGCGTGCGCGGCGTCCAGTCCTTGGGCGGGCGCGGATCCTTGCCCGCCATGATGTCGTCGAGCTGCTCCATGTCTATGGTTTCCCAATCGAGCAGCGCCTTGGCCATGGCGTGCATCTTGTCTTGGTTGCCCTCGATCAGCCCGCGCGCCAGCGTGTACTGTTCGTCGATGATGCGGCGCACCTCGGCATCGACCTTCTGCATCGTTTCTTCCGAGAGGTTGGTGGTCTTGGTGACCGAGCGGCCCAGGAACACCTCGCCCTCGTTCTCGGCATAGACCATGGTGCCCAGCGCCTCGCTCATGCCGTATTTCATCACCATGTCGCGCGCCAGGCTGGTCGCGCGCTCGAAGTCGTTGCTCGCGCCCGTCGTCATCTGGTGCATGAAGACTTCCTCGGCGATGCGCCCGCCGAACAGCATCGCGATCTGGTTCAGCATGTACTCCTTGTCGTAGGAATAGCGGTCATTCTCGGGCAAGGCCATGGTCACGCCCAGTGCCCGGCCGCGCGGAATGATCGTGACCTTGTGCACCGGATCGCACTTGGGCAGCAGGCGCCCGATCAGCGCGTGGCCGCTCTCGTGGTAGGCCGTGTTGCGCCGCTCTTCCTCGGGCATCACCATGCTCTTCCTCTCGGGGCCCATGATGATCTTGTCCTTGGCCTTCTCGAAGTCCTGCATCTCGACCACGCGCGCATTGCGCCGCGCGGCCATCAGCGCCGCTTCGTTGCACAGGTTGGCCAGATCGGCACCGCTCATGCCGGGCGTGCCGCGGGCGATGATGGAGGCGTTGACGTCTTGGCCCACGGGGATCTTGCGCATGTGCACACCCAGGATCTGCTCGCGGCCGCGGATATCGGGCAGCGTCACGTAGACCTGGCGGTCGAAGCGGCCCGGGCGCAGCAAGGCAGCATCAAGAATATCGGGGCGGTTGGTGGCCGCAACCACGATCACGCCAAGATTGGTCTCGAAACCGTCCATCTCCACGAGCATCTGGTTGAGCGTCTGCTCGCGCTCGTCGTTGCCGCCGCCCAGACCCGCGCCACGCTGGCGGCCGACGGCGTCGATCTCGTCGATGAAGATGATGCAGGGGGCATTTTTCTTGGCGTTCTCGAACATGTCGCGCACGCGCGCCGCGCCCACGCCGACGAACATCTCGACGAAATCCGAGCCCGAGATGGAGAAGAACGGCACCTTGGCCTCGCCGGCGATGGATTTGGCCAGCAGCGTTTTTCCGGTGCCGGGCGGCCCCACCAGCAGCAGGCCGCGCGGAATGCGGCCGCCCAGCTTCTGGTACTTCTGCGGATCCTTCAGGAAGTCCACGACCTCCTGCACCTCTTCCTTGGCCTCGTCGCAGCCGGCGACGTCGGCGAAGGTGATGGTGTTGTTGTTTTCGTCCAGCATGCGCGCCTTGGACTTGCCGAAGCTGAACGCCCCGCCCTTGCCGCCGCCCTGCATCTGTCGCATGAAGTAAATCCACACGCCGATCAGGAGCAGCATCGGTCCCCAGCTCACGAGCAGGGTCATGAGGAGCGAGCCTTCCTCGCGCGGCTTGACATCGAATTTGACATCGTGATCGATCAGATCACCGACCAGACCGCGATCGAGGTAGGTGGCCGTGGTGCGTATACGCCGGTCATCAGTGGTCAGCGCCACGATTTCGGTGCCGCCGGGACCCTCCTGAATGGTGGCCGAACGAATGTGGTTGTTGCGCACCTGTTCCAGAAAATCGGAATAGCCGATCGCCCCGGCACCCATGGTGCTGCGGGTATCGAATTGCCTGAACACGGTGAACAGCACCATGGCGACGACGAGCCACACGGCAATTTTGGAAAACCACTGATTGTTCAAGCGCAACTCCAACTGAAGCGGCTACACGCACCGCCAAGCGACTTCTAATGGCAATTGGGGGTCATTGTAGGCGTTTCAACCCATCAAAACCCGCGGCAACCCCTGTGGCGAACAGGCTCAACGCAGGCCCAGGCCCACCAGGTAGGTTTCGGTGGATTGGTCGCGCGAGGCCTTGGGTTTGATCACCTTGACGCTGCGAAAGTGCTCCCGGAACAACGTCACCAGCGGTGCATAGCCCTCGCCATGAAACACCTTGGCCACGAGCACGCCGTCCTTTTTCAGGTGCTGCACCGCAAAATCCACCGCCAGTTCCACCAGAAGCGAGATGCGTGCGGCATCGGCCGAGGCGATGCCCGAGAGATTGGGCGCCATGTCCGACATCACGACGTCCACGCCGCGCCCCTGCACCACGTCGTTGAGTTGCGCCAGAACCGCTTCTTCGCGAAAGTCGCCCTGCAGAAAGTTCACCCCCTCGATGTGCTCCATGGGCAGCAGATCGAGTGCGATGAGCTGGCCATCGAGCGTGCCCACCGCCGCGCCGTCCGGGGCCAGCCGGTGACGCGCGTACTGGCTCCAGGCGCCCGGCGTGCTGCCCAGATCGACCACCACCTGCCCGGGCTTGAAGAGGTGCAGCCGCTCGTCGATCTCCTTGAGCTTGTAGGCGGCGCGCGCGCGGTAGCCTTCCTTGCGGGCGAGTCTCACCCACGGATCGGTGGCCTGCTGGTGCATCCACGCCTTGTTGACTTTTTTACTCTTGGTTTGGATCTTCATCGGCAGGGATAATACGGCGATGTCGAAAATCGTCTTGACCGCCGCCGAGCGGCGCGCTCACCGGGCCGAAGCCCACCACCTGGACCCCGTGGTCATGATCGGCAACGATGGTCTCACGGATGCCGTGCGCAAGGAAGTGGACGCGGCGCTGAACGCCCACGGGCTCATCAAGGTGCGCGTGTTCTGCGACGAACGCGGGGAACGCGAAAGCATCTACGAGCGCCTGGCGGAAGAACTGGGCGCCGCGCCGGTACAGCACATCGGCAAGCTGCTGGTGCTCTGGCGCCCGATGCCGGAAAAACACAAAGCCGTGGACGAAGACCGCAAGCCCGGGCCGCGCGATGTCAAGGTGCTCAAATTCGGCCGCCCGGGGCGGCGCCCCGAGGTCAAGCAACTGAAGGTGCTGGGCAACCAGCGCCTGACGGCTGGCGGGCAGATCAAGCGCGCCAAGCCCAAGCAGAAATCGGTCAAGAAGCGCCAGGGCGACTGAGGGCCGGCATGCAGCGCCACATCCTGTGCATGAAATGGGGCACGAAGTACGGCCCCGAGTACGTCAATCGGCTCTATGCGATGGTGCGCCGCCACCTGACGGGCGATTTCAACTTCGTCTGCCTGACGGATGACGCGCAGGGCGTGCGCGCCGAGGTGCAGTGCCTGCCGATTCCGCCGCTGAACCTGGAGCTCAAGCCCGGCCAGCGCGACGGCGCCTGGAAGAAGCTGACCACGTTCGAGGCCGATCTGCACGGCCTCAAGGGCACGGCGCTGTTTCTCGATCTGGACGTGGTCATCGTGGGCTCGCTCGACGATTTCTTCACCCAGAGCGGCGACTTCCTCATCATCCACGACTATCCGCGCTTCTGGCGCTTTGGCCGGCGCATCGTCGGCAACTCGTCGGTCTACCGCTTCGAGCTCGGCGCGCATGCCGACGTGCTGGCGCACTTTCGCGCGCACATGGACGAGGTGCGGCGCGCGCACCGCAACGAGCAGCGCTATCTCTCGCACTTCCTGCACGGGCAGGGCAAGCTGGCGTACTGGCCCGGGGCCTGGTGCCCCAGTTTCAAATACGACTGCATCCCGCCGTGGCCCAGCAACTACTGGCGCGAGCCGGCGGTGCCCAAGGACGCACGCATCGTGATCTTTCACGGCGAGGTGAACCCGCCCGATGCGCTCGCGGGGCGGCGCAACAAGCGCTGGCACTACATCCGGCCGGCGCGCTGGGTGGGCGAGGCCTGGGGCGGCTGAAAAACGGGAAATATTGGCTCAGACGCTTGACAGTCAAGCGCCAGCCGCTATCAATTACGATAATTTCCCCGTACCCGCCTCGACGCCGACCAGGGGTCGGCCCACCAGACGCGTGAGGATCTGCAAGGGGCTGGCTGCGGGATTTACCTCGCGCCCCGGCGGCAGATGCAGCGTCTGCTCCATCATGTACTGCCCGCTCATGACCGCGTGCACCGCTGCATCGGAATAGCAGACCCAGCAGCTGCCGGCGGGAAACGGCGCGCGCCATTGCTCCCCCTGCGTCTGATAGGTCTCGTCGCGTTTCATCAGATCGTGCAACTGCAGCATCAGGTGGTCGTACTCGCTGCGCAGCGACTTGGTGACGTGCAGCGCCTGCAGCGCCTTCGCCTGCCAGCGGCGATACGGCCTGGCCTGGGGCAGGAACTGGCGCGCCACCGATTCGAAATCCGCGCCCACGCGCCAGACGCGCGGCGCGCCGTCGGGGTTGACGTTGGCGAACACGCGCAGGATACGCTCGCCGTAGTTGGGGCGCGTCGGGAATGCGTCTACATGCAGCCGCTTGTCGTCAGCGCGCACCGACTGCCGGCGCGTTTCCACGCGGCGCGGACGAAAGCTCGTCGGCGCCACGCGCAACGCGCCGCGGTATTCGGGGAAAAGCCCATCAACCAGGGCCAGCGCCTGTGCCCTGAAGCGCCCCACCATCGCCGCCAGCCGCGCCTGCTCCTGCGCCGATCCGCCCGCGCCCTTGAGCACGCCATCCGCGCCCAGGCTCACGTTGCGCGACCTGGGCGCAAGCATGTCCTCGCGCAGCAGGGCCCGCTCATCGGATTCCAGTTCGAAAGCGAGGCGCGGAAACAGAAGCACCTTGCCTGATTCGACGGCCCGCGTCCACTCGGCGTGGGGCTCGGCCTTGTCCCACCCGGGCAGATCCAGCTCAACGATCGGAGATTCCATGGCCTGCCGCCTCTCGTGGTTTTGTCAGTTGCCACAGCACGACGGTGGCGCACAACCACTGCCCCACATACAGGCCGGTGGCGATGTTGTGCCACAACCGCACGCCATGGTAGGCAATCACGCGCGGCGCCACACCGAACTGCAGCACGAAGGCCAGCAGCATGCCCAGGATCACAAAAACAAGAGCTGCTCGCGCCCACGGTGCAAAGGTTTCAGAATGTTTTCGCCTTGAAAGCACCAGTAGCAAAGCGCAACAAGCTATTGAAATATAAGTCTGGGCCTCGAACAAGCTGGCTGCCATGTACCCCGCCAGCATCCTCTGCGGGATGCGCATGAAGACCAGCGGCACGGCCACGAAGCCGATCACCGACAGGCTGCTCCACCACAGGGCGGCGGCAAAAACCGGCAGGCGCTCGAACATCGTCAGACGTAGCGCACGGCTACGACTTCGTAGGAGCGCACGCCGCCCGGCGCCTGCACGTCGGCCGTGTCTCCCACTTCCTTGCCGATGAGCGCACGGGCAATCGGGCTGCCAATGTTGATCAGACCATGCTTCAGGTCAGCCTCGTCCTCGCCGACGATCTGGTAGGTCACCGCATCGCCCGAATCCACGTCCTCCAGATCGACCGTGGCGCCGAACACCACACGGCCTTCGGCATCCACCGTGGCCGGATCGATGATCTGCGCCGCCGAGAGCTTGCCTTCGATCTCGGCGATGCGCCCCTCGATGAAGCCCTGGTGGTCCTTGGCCGCGTCGTACTCGGCGTTCTCGCTCAGATCGCCCTGCGCACGCGCCTCGGCGATCGCGGCGATGACGGCCGGACGCTCCTTGGTCTTGAGCCGCTGCAGTTCGGCCTTGAGTTTTTCCGCGCCGCGCTTGGTGATGGGAAGGGTAGCCATGACAAATCACACCGATAACGAAACCAAAACAAGAGACCACCTGCGTACAGCGCAGATGGCCCCGTGGATATGCCATTCTAGTTCGCGGCGGCGGCCTAGAATCGTCGCGATCCCGCCGTTGCCCTCATGACCATTTCAGAGTCCTCTTCCCCTCAGCTTGACGATCCACTGGCCACCAGAATTCTGCGGGAATGGCAATCGCAGCAGGGCGATCTCTGGGTGTTCGGCTACGGCTCGCTGATCTGGCGTCCCGACCTGCCCTTCAGCGAGTGCCGCCGCGCAACCATTCATGGCTGGCACCGGGCGCTGCGGATGTGGAGTCCCGTCAATCGCGGAACCGCGCAATGCCCGGGCCTGGTGTTCGCGCTGCTGCCGGGCGGCAGCTGCCGCGGCCTGGCCTTTCGCGTGCCCGCCGCCCTGGTGCCCGACGTGTTCCCCCAGCTCTGGCAGCGGGAGATGCCGCTGCCGGTCTACACCCCGCGCTGGCTCAACGGCAACACCACCGAGGGCGTGGTGCGCGCCCTCGCCTTCACCCTCTCGCGTTCGCACCCCGCGTTCACCGGCGCGCTGTCCGATTCCGATTACCAGCACATCTTCAGGACGGCACGCGGCATCTACGGCAGCACCCGGGATTACGCCGAAACGACACTGGCCGAACTGCACCGGCTAGGCATTCGTGACAGGGCGCTGGAACACATCGTCAAGGTCGCGCGCGCAGGCACAATCGCGTCATGAACACCCCCACGCTGTCCCAATCGATCGCTGATCTGCACCAGAGCTACGAGCGCTCCGAACTCAGCGAAGACGCCTGCGACCCAGACCCTCTGCGCCAGTTCGAACGCTGGCTGACCGAGGCGCTGAACGCAGGAGTTCCCGATGCGAATGCCATGACCCTTGCCACCGTCGGCAGTGACCTGCGCCCGAGCACGCGCATCGTGCTCATCAAGGGCTATGACGCCCAGGGCATCGTGTTCTTCACCAACTACGGCAGCCGCAAGGGGCAGGAGCTTGCGGGCAATCCCTACGCCGCGCTGCAGTTTCACTGGACGCCGCTCGAGCGCGTGGTGCGCATCGAAGGGCTTGTTCAAAAGGTGAGTGCCGAGGAAAGCGACGCCTACTACGACAGCCGGCCGCTGGATTCGCGCATCGGCGCATGGGCCAGCCCGCAGAGCCAGCCGATCGCGAGCCGCGACGTGCTCACGCGAAACGTCGCGCACTACAGCGCGCAGTTTCCATCGGCACCGCCGCGCCCACCGCATTGGGGAGGGTATCGCCTGGTTCCTGATCGCTGGGAATTCTGGCAAGGGCGCAAGAACCGCTTGCATGACCGGCTGCGCTACCTGCCGCAGGGCGACCGCTGGCTCATGCAGCGGCTGGCTCCCTGAGCCTGCGCCAACCCCGGAACACCCCCCCTCGGATGCCGCTTTTCCGAGCTTCATGACGCGCCTGATCGCTTATGTTCCGCCACGAAGACCACCCAGGAAGGGGGACCGCCGTGCGATTCAGCGATCTGGAAATCAACAGCGCCGTCCGGCATCTTTGCGCCGCGGGCTACCAACTCCTGAGCCGAAGAGAGCGCCGCATCATCGACATCCTCTGCGCCGTCTGCTGACGCCGCGGCCCGGTTCAGCGCAGCGCGCGGTAGATGGCCTCGGCGAGCTGGCGCGAGACGCCGTCGACGGTGGCGAGGTCTTCGACGCTCGCGTCCCGCACGCCCCGCACGCCGCCAAAACGCTGCAGCAGCCGGGCGCGCCTGCGTGGACCAATGCCCGGGATATCTTCCAGGCGGCTCGCTCCCGTACGCACCCGGGCACGCGCCGCGCGCATGCCGGTGATTGCGAAGCGGTGCGCCTCGTCCCGGATTTGCGCCACCAGCATCAGCGCAGCCGAATCGTGCCCGAGGTAGACCTTTTCGCGGCCATCGGCGAACACCAGCTCCTCCAGCCCCACCTTGCGGCCTTCGCCTTTTTCCACGCCCACGATGCACGATATATCCAGGCCCAGTTGCTCGAAGACCTGGCGCGCCATCGCCACCTGCCCGCGTCCACCGTCGATGAGCACCAGATCCGGCAGGCGCAGCTCCCGGCGCGTCACCTCGGCGCCGCCCGCTTCCTGCTGCGCCTGCGCCACCGGCTTGTAGCGTCGCTCGAGCACCTGGTGCATCGCGGCATAGTCGTCGCCCGGCGTGATGCCTTCGATCTTGAAGCGCCGGTACGCACCGTGCTGCATCTTGTGGTGATGAAACACCACGCACGAGGCCTGCGTCTGCTCGCCCGCGGTGTGTGAAATATCGAAGCACTCCGCGGTGAGCTCGTCGAGGTTTTCGAGATCGAGCCCCAGAGCCTCGGCCAGCGCGTGCGTGCGCGCCTGCTGCGAACCCTCCTCGGCCAGCAGGCGCGCCAGCTGAATCCCCGCGTTGGCCTGCGCCATGTCCAGCCACGCGCGCCGCTCCTCGCGCGGCTGGTGCACGGCCGACACACGCACACCGCTCTGCTCGGTCAGTGCCTCGATCAGCAAGGGGTCGACGGGCTCGCTGGTCACCAGCACCGGCGGCACCGCCACCTCCAGGTAGTGCTGCGCGATGAAGGCTTCGAGCACCTGCACGCTGACCGGTTGCTCCACGCGCGCCGTATCGTCCGCCTCCTCGGCGCTGTAGATGCCCGAGGCCTCGGCCACCTGCGACGGAAAATAGGCTCGGTCGCCCAGATGACGGCCGCCGCGCACCATCGCCAGGTTCACACAGGCACGCCCGCCCTCCACGCGCACGGCGAGAATGTCCACGTCCTTGTCGCCCGTGGTCTCCACCGCCTGCTGGTGCAGCACACGCGACAGTGCCGTGATCTGGTTGCGCACCTCGGCCGCCTGCTCGAATTCGAGCTTTTCGGCGTGCGCCATCATGCGCGCCTCCAGCTTCCTGAGCAGCTCGTCGGTCTCGCCACGCAGTAGCGCCTCGGCGCCGCGCACGTCCTCGGCGTAATCCTCGGGCGAGATGGTGCCCACGCAGGGCGCAGAGCAGCGCTTGATCTGGTAGAGCAGGCAAGGACGCGTGCGGTGGGCGAACACCGTGTCCTCGCAGGTGCGCAGCCGGAAGACCTTCTGGATCAGCTCGATGGTCTGCTTCACCGCCCAGGCATTGGGGTAAGGGCCAAAGTAGCGGTTGTTCTTGTCCACACTGCCGCGGTAGTACGAGATGCGTGGATAACGCTGCGACGGATCATCGGTCGTGCCATCCTTGGCCGCAATGCCGCTGATCTTCAGATACGGGTAGCTCTTGTCATCGCGAAAGAGAATGTTGTACTTGGGGTGCTGGGTCTTGATGAGGTTGTTTTCCAGCAGCAGCGCCTCGGCCTCGGACCGCACCACCGTCGTCTCCAGCCGCACGATCTTGGTGACCATGTGACCGATGCGCGTGCCCCCATGCTGCCGGGTGAAGTAGCTGCTGACGCGGCGCTTGAGGTTGCGCGCCTTGCCGACATACAGCAACTGCTCTTGGGCATCGAAGTAGCGATACACCCCCGGCAAGGGTGGCAGCGCCGCCACCTGGGCCAGCAACTGCTCGGAATGGGCTTCGGACATGCGCCTATTGTCGCGGCGAAGGCACAGCCACGGCGCATGGCGGGGCATGGCCCACGCCGAGCGCACAAAAAAAAGCCCCGCAAGCGGGGCTTTCAGGTGAGCACGGAAAGTGCTTATTTGCGCGTACCGACCACTTCGATCTCGACGCGGCGGTTCTTGGCGCGACCTTCCTTGGTCTTGTTGGAGGCGATAGGCTGGGTTTCGCCCTTGCCTTCGGTGTAGATGCGGTTCTTTTCGATGCCCTTGGACACCAGGTAGGCCTTCACGGACTCGGCACGGCGCACCGACAGCTTCTGGTTGTAGGCGTTGGTTCCGATGGAGTCGGTGTGGCCGACGGCAACGATCACTTCCAGGTTGACGCCCTTGATCTTGGAGACCAGGTCATCGAGCTTGGCCTTGCCTTCGGGCTTCAGGACGGACTTGTCGAAGTCGAAGAAGGCATCGGCGCCGTAAGTGACCTTGCTGGCCACGGCAGGAGCGGGCGCAGGAGCCGGAGCGGGAGCCGCGGCAGGAGCCGGAGCTGCAGCAGGAGCCGGAGCCGCCTTTTGCTGCGCACCATCGCAGCCTTCGGCAGCGGTGGCAGGCGTCCAGGTTGCGTCGCGCCAGCACAGTTCGTTGGTGCCGTTCTTCCAGACCATCTCACTGGTGCCGTTCACCCAGTTGTTGAGGACTTTGCCGCCATCAGCCGCCTTGATTTGAGCAGTGGCCGAAGCAGCCAGCACGGCAGAGGCCAACAGCACTGCCACTTGGTTCAGTTTTTTCATGGTTCTCCTCTTGGGAAATAAAAACCGCAGCCGCGCTGCGAAAACGAGACGTCGTCAGTGAACCGCACCAAAAACGTTGCTTAGATTGTGCCACAGGCGCTACCAATAGTGTGGCGGCAATGACGTGCGGGCGCCGCTTGCGCCATGAGCAGGCCTCAAGATGTTGCCAGAGGGCAACAAATGCTTGCACCTAAAATGCCTGTCTGTTCTGGTGTTTTGATAGGTTGTGATGCCCGAGTTCGCCAAGGAAACCCTGCCCGTCGGCCTCGAAGAGGAAATGCGACGCAGCTACCTCGATTACGCCATGAGCGTGATCGTCGGCCGTGCCCTGCCCGACGCGCGCGACGGGCTCAAGCCCGTGCACCGGCGCGTGCTGTTCGCCATGCACGAGCTCAACAACGACTGGAACCGGCCATACAAGAAGTCCGCGCGCATCGTCGGCGACGTGATCGGCAAGTACCACCCGCACGGGGACAGCGCGGTGTACGACACCATCGTGCGCATGGCGCAGGATTTTTCGCTGCGCCACATGCTGGTCGACGGCCAGGGCAATTTCGGCTCGGTGGACGGCGACAACGCCGCCGCCATGCGCTACACCGAAATCCGCCTGGCGAAGATCGCCCACGAGATGCTGGCCGACATCGACAAGGAGACGGTGGACTTCGGCCCCAACTACGACGGCAGCGAGAAGGAGCCGCTGGTATTGCCCAGCCGCCTGCCGAATCTGCTGGTCAACGGCAGCGCCGGCATCGCCGTGGGCATGGCGACCAACATCCCGCCGCACAATCTGAACGAGGTCGTTGACGCTTGTTTGCATTTGCTGCGCAGCCCGCAGGCCTCGATCGACGAGTTGATGGAGATCATCCCCGCGCCCGACTTCCCCACGGCCGGCATCATCTACGGCATCACCGGCGTCAAGGACGGCTACCGCACCGGTCGCGGGCGCGTGGTGATGCGCGCCAAGGTGCACTTCGAGGACATCGACAAAGGCCAGCGCCAGGCCATCATCGTCGACGAGCTGCCCTACCAGGTCAACAAGAAGACGCTGCAGGAGCGCATGGCCGAGCTGGTGCACGAGAAGAAGCTCGAAGGCATCAGCCACATCCAGGACGAATCGGACAAGTCCGGCATGCGCCTGGTGATCGAATTGAAGCGCGGCGAAGTGCCCGAGGTGGTGCTGAACAACCTGTACAAGCAGACGCAGCTGCAGGATACCTTCGGGATGAACATGGTGGCACTGGTCGATGGCCAGCCCAAGCTGTGCAACCTCAAGGACCTGATTGAAGTCTTCATCGGCCACCGCCGCGAGGTGGTGACGCGGCGCACGGTGTTCGAGCTGCGCAAGGCGCGCGAGCGCGGCCATGTGCTCGAAGGCCTGGCGGTGGCGCTGGCCAACATCGACGAGTTCATCCGCATCATCCGCGAATCGCCCACGCCGCCCGAGGCCAAGGCCGAGCTGATGGCGCGCTCCTGGGACAGCGCGTTGGTGCGCGAGATGCTGACCCGCACCCGCGAGGACGGCGGCGTGGTGAACGCCGACGATTACCGCCCCGAGGGACTCGAGCGCGCCTTCGGCATGCAGGCCGATGGCCTGTACCGCCTGTCGGACACGCAGGCGCAAGAAATTTTGCAGATGCGCCTGCAGCGCCTCACGGGCCTGGAACAGGACAAGATCGTCGCCGAGTACAAGGAGATCATGGCGCACATCGAGGACCTGCTCGACATCCTCGCCAAGCCCGAACGCGTCGCGGTCATCATCGGCGAAGAACTCACGGCCGTGAAGACCGAGTTCGGCCAAACCAAGCTCGGCGCGCGCCGCAGCCAGATCGAGCACAGCGCGCAAGACCTTTCCACCGAAGACCTGATCACCCCCGTCGACATGGTGGTGACGCTCTCGCACACGGGCTACATCAAGAGCCAGCCTTTGAGCGAATACCGCGCGCAAAAACGCGGCGGGCGCGGCAAGCAGGCTACGGCGACCAAGGAAGACGACTGGATCGACCAGCTCTTCATCGCCAACACGCACGACTACATCCTGTGCTTTTCCAACCGCGGGCGCCTGTACTGGCTCAAGGTATGGGAAGTGCCCGCCGGTTCGCGCAACTCGCGCGGACGGCCCATCGTCAACATGTTCCCGCTGCAGGACGGCGAGAAGATCAACGTGGTGCTGCCGCTCACCGGCGACATGCGCAGCTTCCCCGCCGATCGCTACGTCTTCATGGCGACCCGCATGGGCACGGTCAAGAAAACGGCGCTCGATGAATTCTCCAACCCGCGCAAGGCCGGCATCATCGCCGTCGGCCTCGATGAGGGCGACTTCCTCATCGGCGCGGCGCTGACCGATGGCGCGCACGACGTGATGCTGTTCTCCGACGGCGGCAAGGCCGTGCGTTTCGACGAGAACGACGTGCGCCCCATGGGCCGCAACGCGCGCGGCGTCAAGGGCATGCAGCTTGAAGACGGCCAGAGCGTGATCGCCATGCTGGTGGCCGAGGACGAGTCGCAAAGCGTGCTCACCGCCACCGAGAACGGCTACGGCAAGCGCACCAGCATCGTCGAATACACGCGCCACGGCCGGGGTACCAAGGGGATGATCGCCATCCAGCAGTCCGAGCGCAACGGCCGCGTCGTCGCCGCCACGCTGGTGCGCGCCGATGACGAGATCATGCTGATCACCGACACCGGGGTGCTGGTACGCACGCGCGTGGCCGAGATCCGCGAGCTCGGCCGCGCCACGCAGGGCGTGACGCTGATCAACCTGGACGAAGGTGCGAGCCTCTCCGGGTTGCAGCGCATCGTCGAAAACGACGCCGGCGACGACAACACGGAAAGCAACCCTTGAATTAATAGCTGTCAGCGCTTGCCCGATAAGCGTTTGAGCCACTCTTTATCGAAATGAACCGCTCTTACAATTTTTCCGCCGGCCCGGCCGCCATTCCCGAGGAAGTCCTGCAGCAGGCAGCGGGCGAAATGCTCGACTGGCACGGCAGCGGCATGAGCGTGATGGAAATGAGCCACCGCGGCAAGGAATTCATCGCCATCTGCGAGCAGGCCGAGAGCGACCTGCGCGATCTGCTCGCCATTCCGCCCGAATTCAAGGTGCTCTTCATGCAGGGCGGGGGCATCGCCGAAAACGCCATCGTGCCGCTGAACCTGTCCCACGCCGGCACCGTAGACGTGGTGGTGACCGGCAGCTGGAGCCAGAAATCGCGCAAGGAAGCGGCCAAGTACGCTGCGGAAGTCCACACGGCCGCTTCGGGCGAGGAGAGCCACTTCACCACCCTGCCCGACCCCACGACGTGGCAGCTCTCGCGCGGCGCGAGCTACGTGCACATCTGCAGCAACGAAACCATCCACGGGGTGGAGTTCCACGAACTGCCCGACCTGAAGGCCCTGGGCAGCAACGCGCCACTGGTGGTGGATTTCTCTTCTCACGTAGCCTCGCGTCCCGTGGACTGGAGCCGCGTGGGCCTGGCCTTCGGGGGCGCGCAAAAGAACCTCGGCCCGGCGGGCGTGACCCTGGTGGTGGTCCGCGAAGACCTGATCGGCCACGCCCTGCCCATCTGCCCGAGCGCCTTCGACTACAAGAACGTGGCCGACGCCGATTCGCGGTACAACACGCCGCCCACCTGGGGCATCTACGTGGCCGGGCTGACCTTCCAATGGCTCAAACGCCAGCGCGAAGGCCAGCTCAGCGGCATCGCCGCGGTGCAGGCACGCAACATCGCCAAGGCGGCGCTGCTCTACGACACCATCGACCGGTCACCCTTCTATGTGAACAAGATCGCCGCCAACTGCCGCTCGCGCATGAACGTGCCGTTCCAGCTGGCCGACGATGCGCTCAACGACGCCTTCCTCACCGGCGCCAAGGAGCGCGGGCTGCTGCAACTCAAGGGCCACAAGTCCGTGGGTGGCATGCGTGCGAGCATCTACAACGCCATGCCCATGGCTGGGGTGCAGGCCTTGGTCGACTACATGCGCGCTTTCGAGCGCGAACACGCCTGAGCCACCCGCGCTCGATCGCAGCAACGCCCCCACAACCCAGCGAAACCTGTCTTCATGCAAGAACCTCGGAATTCCACCGACCTGACGCAGCTGCGCCAGCAGATCGACCGCATCGACCTGCAGTTGCTCTCTCTTCTGAACCAACGCGCGGCGCTGGCCGAACAGGTCGGCGAGGTCAAGAAGCGCGAAGGCAGTCCCCTGTTTCGGCCCGACCGCGTGGCGCAGGTCATCGAAAGCGTGCAGGCCGCCAATCCGGGCCCCCTCAAAGGCCAACACGTCGCGGCCATCTGGCGCGAGCTGATGTCGGCCTGCCTGGCCCTCGAAGCGCCGCAGCGCGTGGCCATCCTCGGCCCCGAGGGCACGTTCTGCGAACAGGCCGCCATCGAGTATTTCGGCAGCAGCGTGGATTTCGCGTATTGCGGCAATTTCGACGAGGTCTTCCATGCCGTGGCCGCCGGCACGGCCGAATTCGGCGTCGTGGGGGTCGAAAATTCCAGTGAAGGCGTGGTGACGCGCTCGCTGGACATGTTCCTGCGTACGCCGTGCCACATCGTGGGCGAGGTCAGCCTGCTCGTGCGCCACCACCTGCTGCGCGCGCAGGAAGGCCTGGAAGGCATCGAAGCCGTACTCGCGCACCCGCAGGCGCTCGCCCAATGCCAGACCTGGCTCTCGCGGCACCTGCCGCATGCCGAGCGCAGGCCGGTATCGAGCAACGCGGAAGGCGCGCGCCTGGCCGCTTCCAACCCGGCCTGGGCGGGCATCGCAAGCGAACGCTCGGCGCAGAAATACGCGCTGCACGTGCTGGCCCACGCCATCCAGGACGATACGCACAACCGCACGCGCTTCGCCGTCATCTGCCTGCCGCAGACGCTGGCCACGCCCGAGCCCAGCGGGCACGATTGCACGAGCATGGTAGTCTCCGTGATCAACCGGCCCGGCGCCGTGCACGACCTGCTGGTGCCACTGAAAAAACATGCGGTCTCCATGACCCGCATCGAGTCGCGCCCCGCGCGTACCGGTCAGTGGGAATATTATTTCTACATTGATATCGAAGGCCACCCCGCGCAACCCCACGTCGCCGCCGCACTCGGCGAGCTGCAGCAACTGTGTGCCTTCTACAAGGTACTGGGCACCTATCCGGTCGCTGCATGAAGGCAAGTCATGTTTGAACAACTCGGTCTGATCGGCTGCGGCCTGATGGGCGGCTCGTTCGCCCTGGCGATGAAGCGTGCAGGCCTGGTCAAGCGCGTCATCGGCTACAGCAAGTCGCCAACGACCACCGAACGCGCGCAGCAGCTGGGCGTGATCGACTCGCAGGCCCCATCGGCGCTGATGGCCGTATCCAACTCCGATCTCGTGCTGCTGGCCATTCCGGTGGCCGCCACCGAAGCCACGCTCAAGGCCATCCGCCACCTGGTCACGCCGCAGACGCTCGTCATGGACGTGGGTTCGACCAAGTCCGACGTCGTGGCTGCGGCGCAGCGCTCCCTGCGTGACCATGTCGGCAGTTTCGTGCCCGCGCATCCCATCACCGGGCGCGAAGTGTCGGGGGTGGAGCACGCCGAAGCGGAGCTGTACGGTGGCCGACAGGTCATCCTGACCCCCACCGACACCACCGAACCCGGCCATATCGAGCGCGCCGAGGCACTCTGGAAGGCCCTGGGCTGCCGCGTCAAGCGCATGACCCCGCAGGAGCACGACTCGGCGTTTGCAGCAGTCAGCCACCTGCCCCACCTGCTCGCCTTCGCGATGATGCACAGCATCTCCATGCAGCCCGAAGCGGATGACTACCTCTCGCTGGCGGGGCCGGGCTTTCGGGATTTCACCCGCATCGCCGCGAGCGACCCCAAGATGTGGCGCGACGTGCTGCGCTCCAACCGCGAGGAAGTGCTCGGGCAGGCCGCCCTGTTTCGCGAAGCCCTGCGCGAGCTGGAACAGGCCATGCAGGCCGATGGCGACCAGCAGCTCGAAGCCCTGATCGGCGAAGCAAGCTCCACGCGCGGCAAGTGGCGCATGGGCGCGCAGCGCAAGAGTGCGTCCTCCTGAGATGCGGCGCACCGCCTTTCTCGATCTGCCCCCGCTGCGCACGGTAGGCGGCACGGTCCAACTGCCGGGCTCCAAGAGCATCTCCAACCGCATCCTGCTGCTCGCCGCGCTGAGTGAAGGCACCACCGAGGTGCGCGACCTGCTGGACAGCGACGACACGCGGGTCATGCTCGACGCCCTGCGCCAGCTCGGCTGCATCATCGAGCCGCTGGGCGAGCGTGCCCTGCGCATCACCGGCCTGGGCGGACGCAGGGCACACGCCCCTGATGCGCGCCCCGCGCCCACCCGGCTGTTTCTCGGCAACGCCGGAACCGCCATGCGCCCCCTCACGGCCGCGCTCGCCCTCATGGGAGGTGAGTTCGAGCTTTCGGGCGTGCCGCGCATGCACGAGCGGCCCATCGGCGATCTGGTGGACGCGCTCGGCGCCCTGGGCTGCCGCATCCACTACCTGGGCACCCCGGGCTTTCCGCCGCTGCGCATCGCACACGGCGACGGCGTGCCCCCGCTGCGGCTCGACGCGCCCGTGCGCGTGCGCGGCGACGTGTCCAGCCAGTTCCTCACGGCCTTGCTCATGGCGCTGCCGCTGGTGGCGCGATCGAGGGACGTGGTCATCGAGGTCATCGGTGAACTCATCTCCAAGCCCTACATCGAAATCACGCTGGCGCTGCTGGCCCGCTTCGGCATCCGGTGGCAGCGCGAGGGCTGGCAGCGCTTCACGATCACCGCGGGCAGCCGCTACCGGTCCCCCGGCGTGGCACACGTGGAGGCCGACGCCTCGTCGGCAAGTTATTTCATAGCTGCCGGCGCAATAGCAGCATGCCCTGAGGGCCAAAATGGCCTTGAAATTCTGGGGGTGGGCCTGAACTCCATCCAGGGCGATATCCGCTTCATCGAGGCGGCGCGCGCCATGGGCGCGCAGATCACGGGCAGTGACAACAGCCTGCATGTGCGCCGCGGCGCCTGGCCTCTGAAGGCCATCACGCTCGACTGCAACCACATTCCGGACGCGGCCATGACGCTGGCCGCGATGGCACTTTATGCCGACGGCACCACGCAGCTCACGAACATCGCCAGCTGGCGCGTAAAGGAAACGGACCGCATCGCGGCCATGGTGGCCGAACTCACGAAGCTGGGCGCCACCTGCGAGGCGGGCGATGATTTCCTGCGCGTGACGCCGCCCGCCAGCAACGCGCACTGGCGCGCCGCGCGCATCCACACCTACGACGACCATCGCATGGCCATGTGCCTGTCGCTGGCCGCATTCAACCCCGCGCATCTGCCAGTACGCATCGAAGACCCCGGCTGCGTCGCCAAGACCTATCCCGGTTATTTCGACGCACTGTTCCAAGTGGCGCAGGCCAACCCCGAGGACATTCCCGTCATCTGCATCGATGGCCCGACCGCCTCGGGCAAGGGCACGCTGGCTGCCGAGGTCGCGGCGCGCCTGGGCTACCACCTGCTTGATTCGGGCGCACTGTACCGGCTCACGGCACTGGCCGCAAGCGCATCGGCAATTCCTCTCGACCCCGACCACGAAGCGCAACTGGCCTCACTCGCAGCCGCTCTGCCCGTGCGCTTTCTGCCCGAGCGCATCCTGCTGGACGGCCACGACGTGACGCAGGCCATCCGTACCGAAGAGGTAGGCATGCAGGCCTCGCAGGTTTCGCAGCTGCCGCGCGTGCGAGCCGCGCTCGTCGCGCTGCAGCATGGTTTCAGGCGGCTGCCCGGCCTGGTGGCGGACGGGCGCGACATGGGGACGGTGATCTTTCCCCGTGCGCCCCTGAAGGTCTACCTCACGGCCAGCAGCCAGTGCCGCGCCGAAAGGCGCTACAAGCAATTGATTTCCAAGGGAATTGCCACTACAATTGCCACCCTTCGCGCGGACCTTGAGGCGCGCGACGCGCGTGACATGCAGCGCAGCGCCGCACCCCTCAAACCTGCCGAAGACGCCTTGCTGCTCGACAGCTCCGAGCTCACGATCGACGAAACCGTGGCACGGGTGCTTCAATGGTGGCAGGCACGTCGTCCGTTTTCGGCCTGAACGCAGGAAGAACGCCGACACCAGGCGCCCGACTGGCTCCCTCCCGCGCGTGATGCGCACCGGCCCGTCGGTTGTTCAACCCGTAACCCTGCGGAAATTTTTACCGCATCAGCCTCGCACACAACCCTGACGACCGCCGCAATCGTGCGGCCCGCGGAAACCCTGTGCTGCGATCAAGGAAATCCATGTCCGAATCTTTTGCCGAGCTGTTTGAAGAGTCCCAGAAGCGCACCGAAATGCGCCCTGGCGAGGTCATTACCGCCGAAGTCGTCGCCGTCGAGCACAACTTCGTCGTCGTCAATGCTGGCCTGAAGTCCGAAGCCTACGTCCCCATCGAAGAATTCAAGAACGACCAGGGCGAGATCGAGGTCCAGGTGGGCGACTTCGTGTCCGTGGCCATCGGCTCCATTGAAAACGGCTACGGCGACACCATCCTCTCGCGCGACACCGCCAAGCGCCTCGCCTCGTGGCTCTCGCTCGAAAAGGCCCTCGAATCGGGCGAATTCGTCTCCGGCACCACGAGCGGTCGCGTCAAGGGCGGCCTCACCGTCATGGTCAACGGCATCCGCGCCTTCCTGCCGGGCTCGCTCGTCGACACGCGCCCGGTCAAGGACCTGACGCCGTTCGAGAACAAGACCCTGGAATTCAAAGTCATCAAACTCGACCGCAAGCGCAACAACGTGGTGCTGAGCCGCCGCGCCGTGGTGGAAGCCTCGATGGGCGAAGAACGCGCCAAGCTGCTGGAAACGCTCAAGGAAGGCGCCATCGTGCAGGGCGTGGTCAAGAACATCACCGAATACGGTGCCTTCGTCGACCTGGGCGGCATCGATGGCCTGCTGCACATCACCGACATGGCCTGGCGCCGCGTGCGCCACCCCTCCGAGGTGGTGCAGGCCGGTCAGGAAATCACCGCCAAGGTGCTCAAGTTCGATCCGGAAAAGCAGCGCGTCTCGCTGGGCCTGAAGCAACTGGGCGACGACCCATGGATGGGCGTCTCGCGCCGCTATCCGTCGGGCACGCGCCTGTTCGGCAAGGTCACCAACATCGCCGACTACGGCGCCTTTGTCGAGCTCGAGCCCGGCATCGAAGGCCTGGTGCACGTCTCCGAGATGGACTGGACCAACAAGAACGTCGCTCCCGCCAAGGTGGTCGCGCTCGGCGACGAGGTCGAAGTCATGGTGCTCGACATCGACGAGGACAAGCGCCGCATCAGCCTGGGCATGAAGCAGTGCAAGGCCAACCCCTGGCAGGAATTCGCGCAGAACATCAACCGCGGCGACCGCGTCACGGGCCCGATCAAGTCGATCACCGACTTCGGCGTCTTCGTCGGCCTGCCCTCGGGCATCGACGGCCTGGTGCACCTGTCCGACCTGTCGTGGAACGAACCCGGTGAAACCGCGGTGCGCAACTACAAGAAGGGCCAGGAAGTCGAAGCCATCGTGCTCGCCGTGGACGTGGAGCGCGAGCGCATTTCGCTGGGCATCAAGCAGCTCGACTCCGATTCGTTCACCACGTTCGCCTCCGTGAACGACAAGGGCCAGACCGTGACCGGCAAGGTCAAGAGCGTGGACGCCCGCGGCGCGGAAATCGACCTCGGCCAGGACATCATCGGCCACCTGCGCGCCTCCGAAATCTCGCGTGACCGCGTGGAAGACGCGCGCAACGTGCTCAAGGAAGGCGACGAAGTGACCGCCGTGGTGGTGAACGTGGACCGCAAGACCCGCACCATCCACCTGTCGATCCGCGCCAAGGATCAGGCCGACCAGCAGGAAGCCATGGCCAGCCTGAGCCAGACCTCGAGCAACGCCGGCACCACCAGCCTCGGTGCGCTGCTGCGTGCCAAGCTGGATCATTCCGAAGACAAGTGAACGTGCCACCGGTGCCGGGCGCGCGCTTGCGCCCGGCACCGGGCACGAGTTGTCATGGCGATGACCCGCTCAGATCTCGTTCAGGAACTGGCCGCCCGATTCGACCAGTTCACCCAGCGTGATACGGAATCCGCGGTCAAAGGCATCCTGGACGCCATTGGCGATGCGCTGGTGCGCGGCCACCGCATCGAAATTCGCGGGTTCGGCAGTTTTTCCGTCAACCATCGGCAACCCCGCATCGGGCGCAACCCGCGCACGGGCGAGGCCGTCAAGGTACCGAGCAAACGCGTGGTGCACTTCAAACCCGGCAAGGCGCTGCGCGGCGCGGTCGGCACGGATGCCCGAAGCGACGCGGATGCCTGAGCATCCGTCCGTACTCGTGGCGGAGCCTCCTGGTCTCGCGACATCGCGCCTTAGAATCGCGATGATCGCTGGGGGAGCCTCATGAAGTACCTGACATGGCTGCTCAAGGCAGCCATTTTTTTCACCCTGTTCGCGTTTGCCTTGAACAATCAGCAAGACGCCACGGTGCATTTCTTCTTCGGGACGCAATGGACGACTTCGCTCGTGCTCGTGGTGCTGGCGGCCTTCACGCTCGGCGTGGTGGTGGGCGTGCTGGGCATGGTGCCGCACTGGTGGCGCCATCGCAGCGCCGCGCGGCATCAACAGGCCGCGGCGCCTGAAAGAGTCGACGCCGCCGCACCCCACAACCCGTCCACGCCCCATGGAATTTGACCCGAGCTGGCTGCTGATCGGCCTGCCTCTGGCGTTTGTCTTCGGCTGGTTCGCCTCGCGTCTGGACCAGCGCCAGTTGCGCGCGGACAGCCGGCGCGCGCCCAAGGCCTATTTCAAGGGGCTCAATTACCTGCTCAACGAGCAGCAGGATCAAGCCATCGACGCCTTCATCGAGGCCGTGCAGAACGACCCGGAAACCACGGAACTGCACTTTGCCCTGGGCAATCTGTTCCGCCGCCGCGGCGAATACAACCGCGCCGTGCGGGTGCACGAACACTTGCTCTCGCGTGACGACCTGAGCCGCACCGATCGTGAGCGTGCCCAGCACGGGTTGGCGCTGGACTACCTCAAGGCAGGACTGCTGGACCGCGCGGAAGACGCCTTGCGGCGCCTGGAAGGCACGCCCTTCGAGACGCAGGCGCGGCTGGCCCTCCTGACCATCTACGAGCGCTCGCACGACTGGGCCCAGGCCAGCGCCATTGCCCAGCGCATGCAGGACGCGCATCAGGGGGACTTCAGCCAGCGCCAGGCGCATTACCTGTGCGAGCAGGCCCAGCTGCGGCGCGCGCACGGGGACGTCGGCGCGGCGCGCGCCCTGCTTGACCAGGCGATCACCACCGCGCCGGGCGCGCCCCGCGCCAGGCTGGAACTGGCACGCCTGCAATTGCAGCAGGGCGAGCACGAGGACGCACTGCGCACGCTCACGGAACTGGCCAGGGTCGCTCCCGCGGCCCTGCCCCTGGCTGCCGGCCTGATGGTGGAGGCCGCCAACGCCTGCCACGAACAGGCCAGTGTGAAGGCGCTACTGCAGGCGCACTACCGAGACCAGGCCTCGCTCGACGTGCTCGATGCCATCGTGGCCCTGCAACAAGCCACCACCCCCACCGCGCAAGACACGGCGCAAGCACAAAGCTGGTACGCCGACTACCTGAACCACGAGCCATCGCTTGTGGTGGCCGCCAAGTGGCTTGCGCATGAAACCCTGAGCCATGAAGAGCGTCACCCCGCAATCCAGCGGGCACTCGATCAGGCCGCCAAGCCCTTGACCCGCTACCGCTGCGCGGCCTGCGGTTTCGAGGCATTGCAACACTTCTGGCAATGTCCGGGCTGCCAGAGTTGGGACAGCTACCCACCGCGGCGCGTCGAAGAACTCTGAAAGTACGTGAGGAATGCCGACGCACCGCACCCCCTAGAATCGGAGCGCGATGTCATTGTGGCTCCTCATTCTCCTGCCCTTCACGGCCAGCCTGGTGGCAGCGGTGCTGCCCGCGAACGCACGCAACATCGAGTCCATTCTCGCGGGCCTGACGGCCCTGTGGTGCGCGGTGCAGACCGCGCTGTTGTTCCCGGCCATTGCCCATGGGGGCGTGGTCGAAACCGAATTCAGCTGGCTGCCCGAGCTTGGGCTGAATCCGATCATTCGGATCGATGGCTTCGCCTGGATGTTCTGCATGCTGGTCTTCGGCATCGGCGCATTGGTGGTGCTGTATGCGCGCTACTACCTGTCGCCCACCGACCCCGTGCCGCGCTTCTTTTCCTTCCTGCTCGCCTTCATGGGCGCCATGGCCGGCGTGGTGGTGGCCGGCAACCTGATCCAGCTCGTCTTTTTCTGGGAACTGACCAGCCTCTTCTCCTTTTTGCTCATCGGGTACTGGCACCACCGCAGCGATGCCCGCCGCGGCGCGCGCATGGCGCTCACGGTCACGGCCATCGGCGGGCTGGCGCTGCTCGCCGCCATGCTGCTGCTGGGGCATATCGTCGGCAGCTACACGCTGGATGCCACCCTGGCGGCAGGCGGTCGCGTGCGCGAGCACCCACTGTATGACGTCACGCTCGCACTGACGCTGCTGGGCGCGTTCACCAAGAGCGCGCAGTTCCCGTTTCACTTCTGGCTGCCCAATGCCATGGCGGCGCCCACGCCCGTGTCGAGTTATCTGCACTCGGCCACCATGGTCAAGGCCGGCGTCTTTCTCCTGGCGCGCCTGTGGCCGGTCATGGGAGGCACGGCCACCTGGTTCTGGTGGGTGGGCGGGGTCGGCCTGGCCACACTGCTGCTGGGCGGCCTGGCGGCCATGTTCCAGCGTGACATCAAGGGCGTACTGGCCTATTCCACCATTTCGCATCTGGGGCTCATCACGCTGCTGCTTGGGCTGAACAGCGCCCTGGCCGCCGTCGCCGCCGTCTTTCACATCATGAACCACGCGACTTTCAAGGCCTCGCTGTTCATGGCCGCGGGCATCGTCGACCACGAAAGCGGCACACGAGACATGCACCAGCTCTCGGGCCTGCGCCACATGATGCCCATCACCGCCACACTGGCCATGGTGGCGGCCGCGGCGATGGCGGGCGTGCCGCTGCTCAACGGTTTTCTCTCCAAGGAAATGTTCTTTGCCGAGACCGTCTTTCTCGATGCATCCCCGGCCATGCACACGCTGCTGCCCATCGCCGCGACGATCGCCGGCATGTTCAGCGTGGCGTACTCGCTGCGGCTCATCGCATCGGTGTTCTTCGGCCCCGTGGCCCGCGACCTGCCTCGCACGCCGCACGAACCCACACGCTGGATGCGCGTCCCGGTCGAACTGCTCGTGGCCATCTGTCTGGTAGTGGGAATATTTCCGCAATGGTCCATCGGTCCGGCCCTGGCGGCGGCGGCCCGTCCCGTCGTCGGCGGCGTTCTGCCGGCTTACAGCCTGTCCGTCTGGCACGGCTTGACGGCCCCGCTGATGATGAGCGTGATCGCCATGCTGATGGGCATCGCGACCTACGGATTTTTCCTGCGCAAGGACGCCGGCCTGGCGGTCAAGGTGAGAACGGCGAGCCTGAACGGCAGTTGGTGGTTCGACCGCCTGACCGTCGCCATCACTCTCGGCGCCCGCGCCGGGCGTCGGCACGCAGGCACGCGGCGGCTGCAGTGGCAGATGCGTTGGATCGTCCTGGCGGCCCTGGCGGCCGCCGCATTGCCGTTGTGGTCCACCGCCGCGCATCTGGGCGCACGCGGCAACCAGCCGCCCTCCGCAGTCTTCATCATCCTGTGGCTGACAGGCGCTCTGTGCGCGCTTGCCGCAGCCTCGCAAGCCAAGTACCACCGGCTGGCGGCGCTGATGCTGCTGGGGGGCACCGGACTGTGCACGACGCTCACCTTCCTCTGGTTTTCCGCACCCGATCTCGCGCTCACCCAACTGGCCGTGGAGTTCGCCACGACGATCCTGATGCTGCTTGGCCTGCGCTGGCTGCCACAGCGGATCGAGAATCTTCGTGACGCCCGCGCGGAGGCGCTGCACACCCGTGCGCGGCGTGCCAGCGATGGCGTCATCGCCTGCCTCAGCGGCCTGGGCATGGCTTGGCTGGCCTACGCGCTCATGAGCCGCGATTTCATCAGCGGCGCTTCCACGTTCTTTCTGGAAAATGCCCAACCACTTGGCGGCGGCACCAATGTCGTGAACGTGATGCTGGTGGATTTCCGGGGCTTTGACACCTTTGGCGAAATCGTCGTGCTCGGCATCGTCGCGACCACCATTTACGCCCTGCTGCGCCGCTTTCGGCCCGCGCGCGAAGCCATGGATCTGCCACCACAGCAGCGCGCCCTGCCCGCCGATCTGCAGACCGATCTGCTCAACCCACGCGATGCCACTGACACCGCCATCGGCTACCTGATGGTTCCCGCCGTCCTGGCGCGACTGCTGCTGCCTTTTACCGCGCTTGTGGCCATCCACCTCTTCCTTCGCGGCCATGACGACGCAGGCGGCGGTTTCGTCGCCGGACTGGTCTTCTCGCTCGGCTTGATCGTGCAATACCTGATCTCGGGCACGGTCTGGGTGGAATCGCACGCGAGAGTGCTGCCCGAACGCTGGATGGCCATCGGACTGCTGCTGGCATTGCTGACGGGCCTGGGTTCCCTCCTCGTCGGCTACCCCTTTCTCACCAGCCACGTGGCGCATCTTCAGCTTCCCTGGCTCGGCGAGATCCATGTAGCGAGCGCACTTTTCTTCGATGCCGGCGTGGCACTGCTGGTGATCGGCGCCACCTTGCTGATGCTCACGGCCATCGCACACCAGTCCGTGCGCAGCCACCGCCATCACGCGCACCTTCTTGCCGCACACGAAGACAACCTGGGCCAGGGAGCCGCGTGATGGAGCTCGTCCTGGCACTTTCCATCGGGGTCCTGACGAGTTGCGGCGTCTGGCTCATGCTCAGGCCACGGACGTTCCAGGTCATCATGGGGCTGAGCCTGCTGTCCTACGCCGTCAACCTGTTCATTTTCTCGACGGCGCGCCTGGGCCTCGCGGAGGGCAAACCTCCCATCCTGAGCCCGGACAAGGCTCTGGATCTGCTGCACTACGCCGACCCCTTGCCGCAGGCGCTCGTGCTCACGGCCATCGTGATCGGGTTCGCGATGACCGCGCTCTTTCTGGTGATTCTGCTGGCCCTTCGCGGAATGACGGGCACCGACCACGTGGACGGCGCGGATGCCGGAGCGACCGAACTCACCTCACACCCATGAACGGCGCGCGGCAGATCATTTCCTCGCTGATGCCGCACCTGATGCTGGCGCCCATCGCGCTGCCCCTGGCCACGGCAGCCCTGCTGCTGCTGGTGCGCGAGGAGCGCGAGCGCCTGAAGATGACCGTGAACATCGGCTCCACGGCTCTTGGCCTGATGGTTGCCGTGGCCTTGCTCATCTGGAGCGACGAAGGCACGACGCAAACCGTGGGCGTCTATCTGCCGGGCAACTGGCCTGCATCGTTCGGAATCGTGCTGGCACTGGACCGTCTGTCGGCGCTGATGCTCGTGACCAGCAGCACGCTGGCACTCGCGAGCGTGGTCTTTGCCTGCGCGCGCTGGCACCGTGCCGGGGTGCTGTTCCACGTGCTGTTCCAGTTTCAGCTCATGGGGCTTTCGGGAGCCTTCCTGACGGCGGACCTGTTCAATCTCTTCGTCTTTTTCGAAATCCTGCTGGCAGCCTCGTATGGCCTGCTGCTGCATGGCTCGGGGCAAACCCGGGTGCAATCGGGTCTGCACTACATCGCAATCAACCTTGCCGCATCGTCGCTGTTCCTCATCGGAGCCGCCGTGCTCTACGGGATCACGGGCACTCTCAACATGGCCGACATCGCCCGGGCCGTCACGGCCCTGCCTGACGCGCACCGCGGACTGCTGCACGCAGGCGCGGCCATTCTGGCCGTGGCCTTCCTGATCAAGGCGGGCGCGTGGCCGCTCAATTTCTGGCTCGTGCCTGCCTACGCCGCTGCGGTGGCGCCCGTGGGCGCGCTGTTTGCCGTACTCACCAAGGTGGGCGTTTACGCACTGCTCAGGCTGTGGCCGCTCTGGTTCGGCGACGCTGCCGGTGAGTCCGCGCACTGGGGCGGCGTGTACCTGAGTGGCGCCGGCATGCTCACGATGGCCTTTGGAGCCATCGGCATACTGGCCTCGCAGCACCTCACCAACCTCGCGGGCCACGCAGCCATCCTGTCGTCAGGCACGCTGCTGGCCGCGCTCGGCATGGGCTCCCCCACGGTCACGGCAGGACTGATGTACTACCTGCCAGGATCGACCTGGGCGGTGGCCTGCCTTTTCCTGCTGGCCGATCTCATCAGCCGCTGGCGCAACGACGGGGCAAGCACGGCACCCCATCAACGGGACGACGCCCCCTTTCTCACACCCGAACTGCTGCCCAGCGAGAATTTCAACCTCGACGATGAACAGCAGATCGTCGTCGGCCGCGCCATTAGAGGCGCCACGGCTTTTCTGGGCCTTGCGTTCCTGCTCAGCACGCTCTTGATGGCGGGACTGCCCCCGCTGTCAGGCTTCATCGGCAAATTCGCGATGCTTTCGGCCGCCCTGGCCGATTTGAATGTCCAGGGCCTGTCGAACACGCAGCCTCCGGCAATGATCTGGCTGCTCCTGATCCTGATGCTGGCCACCGGGCTGGCCACCCTGATGGCCTTGACACGCGTGGGCATGCGCCAATTCTGGTCTGCACACGACAGGAATCCGCCGCAGCTTCGGGTGCTGGAGGGTCTGCCGATTACGGCACTTCTGGTGGCCTGCATCACCTTGGCCCTCTGCGCCGGGCCCGCCATGCGCTACACCACGCTGGCGGCACAGGCCCTGCATACGCCTGCAGCCTACATCGGCGACATTCTGTCGGCTCAACCTGTGGGAACGCCTGCGCGATGAAGCGCCTGTTTCCCGCGCCGCTGGTCAGCACCGGCTTGTTCGCTGCCTGGCTGCTGCTGCACCCCGGGTGGGGCCGAGGGCATCTGCTGCTGGCATTGCTGCTGGGGCTGGGATTGCCGCTGATGCTGCAGGGCCTGCGTCCGCGCCGGGTACGTGTGCGCCACCCGATCACGATACTCAAGCTGTGCCTGCGGGTGATGGCCGACACCACCCGCTCCAATCTGGCAGTTCTGCGCTACCTGCTGCGCCCGGGTCACCGGCCACACCCGGCCGGTTTCGTTGAAATTCCACTGCAGATGCGCGATCCCAACGCGCTGGCCGTGCTGGCGATGATCGTGTGCATCACGCCCGGCACCGTCTGGGCGGAAATTTCGCTGGACCGTTCCGTGCTGATGCTGCACGTGCTGGAAGTCGCGGACGCCCAGGCAACCATCGCCCACGTGAAGGCGCACTATGAACGCCCGTTGATGGAGATTTTCGAATCATGAACACCACCTTGCTCGCATGGGCCACGCCTCTGGCCATGGGCATGCTGGTTCTGGCCATGCTGCTCTGCCTCGTGCGCATGCTTCGGGGACCCACGGCGCAGGACCGCGTGCTGGCGCTGGACGCGATGTACCTGAACGCCATGCTGCTGGTCCTGGTGCTGTGCATGCATTGGGGAAGCACCGACTACTTCGAGGTCGCGCTGCTCATTGCCCTGCTCGGTTTTCTTGGCAGCACGGCCCTGGCAAAGTTCCTTCTGCGGGGGGAGGTCATCGAATGAGCACGATGCCGTTGTGGCTGGATGCCTTGATTTCAGCGTTGGTGCTGCTGGGCGCCGCCATTGCGCTGACAGGCTCCATGGGCCTGCTCACGCTGCCCGGCTTTTTCACGCGGATGCACCCGCCGGCCACCATTGCCACGCTGGCGTGCTGGTGCATCCTGCACGGCGCGTTTGCCTTTTTCTGGTGGCAGGATGGCGCGGCGCCGCTGCGCCTGTACCTCATCGCGCTCTTCCTGGCCACGACCGTTCCCATCACAAGCATCTTCCTGATGCGTGCGGCCCTGTTCCGCGCGCGCCGCGCCGGAGCCGCCGTCCCGGCAAGCCTGAGTGGCCACATGCCACCGGAAGAAGAAGACGCCCAGCCTTCACAGCACCGCTGAGACCCCGCCAGCCGCCCTGCCGCGCTATGGCTCCATGGGCACGCCGGGTATGACCACGCGGCGCGCGCTGTGGCTGGTGGGCATGGCGCGCACCGGCACCAGATCCGCCAGCGTGACCCCGTCAAGGACAGCCAGGTAACTGCGCGTCGCGCGTTCGAACACGCCTTTGAGATTGCAGTTGCTGCTGATGCGGCAGGTGCTGTGATCGCTGCCAAAGCACTCCACCATCTCGAAGTTCGACTCGGTGGCACGCACCACGGCACCGACCACGATGTCCGATGGCGGACGCATCAGCCGCATGCCTCCGCCGCGCCCGCGCGACGTATCGAGCAGATCCAATGCCGCGAGCTGACGCACGATCTTGGTGAGATGGCTGCGTGAAATCCCGTGGGCCTGCGCGATCTCGCTGATCGTCACCGGCTGGTCACGGTTTTCGTACGCGGCGCAGTACATCAGCACGCGCAGCGCGTAATCGGTCCACTGTGTCAGATGCATGCGTCAGGTCCACGCGTAAAGTGTCATTTCGCGTGCATTTTATTGAACCGTCAAATCCTCCACCTGCAGCCGGTCAATAGTGCGGCGGTATCTCGCCTCGGAGATCGCGCTGAGCCGTAGGCCCGCCACTGTCCTGCAACTGCTGGTGCAATTGCGCCATCTGCAGTTGCAGCCGCTCGATGTCCTGCCGCTGCCGGTAGATCGTCAGATTCAACTGCTCCAGCAGGTCTTCGGCAAAGGCCGCCTTGACTTCCAGCGCCTCCAGGCGCTCTTGCACGTCGCTCATGCGCTTCAGGCCACCAGCGCCCGGCCCAGCCGTGCCATGCCCTCGCGAATCTTGTCCGGATCCGCCGTGGCAAACGACAGCCGCAGCGTGGCAATGTCGGGCCGGGAACAATAAAACGGCGCCCCGGGCACGAAGGCCACGCCCTGCTCAATGGCCTTCTGTGCAAAGAGCTTGCCATTCGCGACCTTGCCGCCTGCGCCCGTCAGGCGCGCCCAGACGAAAAGCCCGCCACGGGGCTCGACGAACGTGACCGCGTCACCCAGCTCGGCACGCAGCGCCTCGCACATGACCCCTGCCCTTTGCGCATAGACGCTGCGTACGCGCGCGAGCGTGGCCGGCATGCGGCCCGCCTTGAGATACCGGGCTGCCGTGGCCTGGGCGAAGGTGCTGGTGTGCGCGTCGCTGAACTGCTTGCACATCGTGGCCCTGGCCAGCAGTTCGGGCGGCGCAATCATCCAGCCCACGCGCAGGCCGGGCGAGAGCACCTTGCTCAGGCTGCCGCAGTGCACGAGCAGCTCACGGCTGCCGGGCACCTGTTCCGAAAGCGCGAGCAGGCTGGGGGGCGGCGCATCGCCAAAATAGAGATCGCCATAGGGGTCATCCTCCACGATTACCGTCTGGTACTTCACGGCCAGCTCCAGGACGCGTTTGCGCCTCTCCAGGCTGAGCATGGCGCCGCTGGGGTTGCCGAAGGTCGGAATCAGGTACACGAGCTTGGGCCGATGCTCGGCGATGAGCTGCTCCAGCCGATCGACGTCCACGCCATTGCCGTCGATCGGCGCGCTCACCAGATCCGCGCCGTAGAGGCGAAAGCACTGGATCGTCGCGAGGAAAGTCGGCCCTTCGACGATGACCTTGTCTCCCGGATCGATCAGCGTCTTGCCGATCAGATCCAGCGCCTGCTGACTGCCGGTGGTCACGATCAAATCCTGCGGAGCCACGCCCGATGCGCCCTTGGACGCCATGAAATGCGCGAGCTGTTCGCGCAGGGCCGGATAGCCTTCCGTCGCGCCGTATTGCAGCGCGTCGCCCGGCTCGTCGGTCAGCACGCCGTCGACGGCTTCGCGTATGCCCTCCACATCGAACATCGCGCTGTCGGGAAAGCCTCCGGCAAAGCTGATGATGCCGGGCTTGCCCAGCAGTTTGAAGAGTTCACGGATGGCCGAGGTTTCTACGTTGTCGAGGCGGCGGGCAAACGGGATGGGCATCAGGATGTCTCTGAAAACTTGAAATCAAGGCAGGGATTGTCGTCAATTGGCGAGCCTGTTGTACAGGGCGACAATCGACGCATGAACCATGCGGCCATCGAAGCTTTCTTCGCCACCCTCAGGGCGGCCAATCCTCACCCCGTGACCGAGCTGCACTATACGAGCGTGTTCGAACTGCTGGTGGCCGTGCTGCTTTCGGCGCAGTCCACGGACACGGGCGTGAACAAGGCCACGGCCCGGCTGTTTCCGGTGGCGAACACGCCGCAGGCCATCCTCGATCTGGGTCTCGAGGGGCTGGAGCGCCACATCAAGACCATAGGCCTGTACCACACCAAGGCAAAAAACCTGCTGCAGACCTGCCGCATGCTCATCGAGCAGCATGGCGGCCAGGTGCCACGCACGCGCGAGGCGCTGCAGGCTCTGCCGGGCGTGGGCCGCAAGACAGCGAACGTGGTGCTCAACGTCGCTTTCGGCGAACCGACGATGGCAGTGGATACGCATATTTTCCGCGTGAGCAATCGCACGGGGCTGGCAACAGGCAAGACACCGATCGAGGTGGAACACAAGTTGCTGGAACGCGTGCCCGCCGAGTTCCTGCCCGACGCGCACCACTGGCTGATCCTGCATGGACGCTACGTGTGCCTGGCACGCACGCCACGCTGCTGGGAGTGCAGCGTGGCCGCCTACTGTGATTTCGAGCCCAAGACGCCCGCCCCGCCGCGCTGATCAGACGGCGCACTGCTCCTGCGCCATGTAGCGCACGCGCCACTCCTCGAACGTGAGCGTGTCCGCCGCTTCAATCGCGCGCTGACGCGCCAGCGAATCGCGCGCCATGGCGCAGTAGCGTTCTTCCTGCGCCTGAGACCAGGGGCTGGACCGCAGCATCTCGCGCGCGGTGTGCGAACGCGCCGTGGCAAAGGCGATGTAGTCGTTGCCGTGCAGCTGCGTGAGCTCGGCCAGAACGCGTGCCGAAGGGGTCTTGTCAGGCTGGCGCAGTACCTCGCCGGCATGAGCGAGCGCCCGGACGTAATCACTGCCGCCCATGGCCTGATCCAGCCGCTGCGCGATCGGCTTGCAACGATCCAGGATTTCAATGCCCCAATCGACGAGCGCAACCTGCTCGCCATCGCGCACCAGACGCAGACCTGGCTCGCGACCACGCTCGGCAGCCAGGTGCTGGTTGTGCTTGACGGCCGCAATCTCCTCGGGCGTATCGGGCGGACTGTCCGAGAGCAGGCAGTGCATCAGGAAGATGTCCAGCACACGCATGGTGTCCGGGCGGATTCCCACCGGCTCCAGCGGATTGATGTCCATGAGCCGCACCTCCACGTACTCCACGCCGCGCTCGCGCAGCGCGCGCAGCGGCCGCTCGCCGCTTTGCACCGTGCGCTTGGCGCGTATCGTGCCGTAGAACTCGTTTTCGATCTGCAACAGGCTCGTGCCCAGCTGGTTGTAGTCGCCCCCGAGGCTGCGCACCCCTATGGCCTCGTAGGCGGGATACGGCCGGGTCAGTGCCTCATGCAGCGAGGCGGCGAAGCCCTGCAGACCGTTGTAGCTCACCGCCAGGCTCGCCTGTGCATCGCTCTGGTAACCGAGCCGCCCCATGCGCAGAGAGGTGGCGTAGGGCAGCCCCATCGCGCCCCTGCCATCGCCCAGAGGAACGAGGCTGTGCTGGCGCCCCTCGACAAACCCCGGTGCCAGCGCGGGCGACGCGCCAAAGAGATACAACAGCACGAAGGAGTGGCGACGGAAATTGCGGATCAGCGCGAAGTACTCGTCGGAGCCCACGTCGGGCAGCGACCAGTTGTAATGAATACCCGCGATGGTCTGCATGCGCCGACCGTAGCGGTGACCGAGCCCCATGCGGTACACGCTCTTGGCGCGGCCGCTGTTGGAAGACCCATAGCGCCCCAGCGGGATGGTTTCATCGGGCGGCAGCAGACTGGGCATGCTCGAATTCCAGAGCATTTCGGGCTCATTCTGCCGCGCCAGCACCTGCAACGCCGCCTGATGCAACTCGGCCAGCTCGTCGGCGCAGGCCTGCACCGTCGTCCTGGGGCCGGTGATGAGCTCCATCAGCGATTCGCTGTAGTCCGTCGTGATGCTCGGATGCGTGAGCGCGGAGCCCAGCGCCCTCGGGTGGGGCGTGAGCGCCAGCTCTCCGTCGGCCAGCACACGCAGCCCTTCCTTCTCGATGCCGCGGCGCATGCCGGCAATTCGCTCGTCACTGACCGCCGCGATGCGCGCTTGCAATGTGCTCATGATGGTGCCTGGATTTTCGAGCCCCGGAACTTAGCACGCCACGCCGCGCAGCGTCGGCCAGCAAGCCAGCACCTGCTCAACCACCCGGGTTTTCAGCGGCGCGCGGCCATGGCCTTGGTCAATTCCAGGGTTGCCTGCGCGGCGCCGCTCTGGGGCAACTGCTGACCGTCCATCCGCGTGACCTGCGCAAGCTGCTCGGCCAGTTGCTCCGGTACCTGCTCACCCATGCCCAGGTGGATCCCCTGGGTGAGCGTGAGATGCGCCGCCTCGAAGCTGCCGGCACCGGCGCACAAAATGGTGCGCGTGGGCGCGCTCTCGTGCGTGAGCACCAGCATGGCCGGCACCACGGCCGCGGGCTTGAGCAGCGCCAGCGCCTCGTCGGGCATCAGCCCCTCGGTCATGCGCGTGGCCGCGGTGGGCGCGAGGGCGTTCACGTGAATGCCGTGTTTCGCGCCTTCGATGGCCAGCGTCTGCATCAGGCCCACCTGCGCGAGCTTGGCCGCCCCGTAGTTGGCCTGGCCGAAGTTGCCATACAGGCCGGTGGACGAGGTCGTCATGAGAATGCGGCCATAGTTCTGCGCCTGCATCTGCGCCCAGACCGCCTTGCAGCAGTGGGCCGCGCCCATGAGGTGAACGTCGATCACCGTGCGAAAGTCCGCCACGTCCATCTTCGCAAACGACTTGTCGCGCAGGATGCCGGCGTTGTTCACGAGGATGTCCACCCGTCCCCAGGCATCGACCGCCTGCCGCACCATGGCCTGCACCGCCGCAAAATCGGTGACCGAGGCACCGTTGGCCAGCGCCTGTCCGCCTCCGGCCCGAATCTCGTCGACCACCGCCTGGGCAGCCGACACCGAGCCCCCGCGGCCATCGACTGCGCCTCCCAGATCGTTGACGATCACCTTTGCCCCTCGCGCCGCCAGCGCCAGCGCATGCTCGCGCCCCAGCCCGCCGCCCGCACCCGTTACGATGGCCACCCGACCGGTGAAATCCAGACCCATGCTGCAAGTCTCCTGCAAAATAGTTGAACAAACGATCAACCACTGTACGCGAGGACTCGTGTTTCGCGCGTCAACCACGGGACGCTCCGCATGAGCCTGCACCCCACCCCTGAAGCCCCGCGCAGCGCGGCCACCATCGTGCTCGTGCGCGACAGCGACGAGGGGCTGCAGACCCTGCTGCTCAGGCGCAGCGCGCAACTGGCCAACATGGCGGGCATGTTCGTCTTTCCGGGCGGCAAGCTCGAGCGCAGCGACTCGGACGCCGGCAGCCTCGCCCTGCTGGACCAACCGGCAGATGTGCTGCGGCGCCAGCTCGGTGAGGCCGATGCCGATACGGCCCTGGCCACGGGCCTGCATGTGGCGGCCCTGCGCGAAGCGCTGGAAGAATGCGGCATGCTGCTGGCCGAACCGGTGCGCGCAGGCGCTGCGCTCGACGCCCCGCACGCGCGCCGACTGCTCGGAGACGGGCTGAGGTTCGACGACATGCTCCGTGCCCTGGGCCTGCGCATGGCCACGCGTGCCCTCGTGCCATGGTCGCGCTGGATCACGCCCGTCGCCCCGGTGCTCGCAACCCGCCGCTTCGACGCGCGCTTTTTCATTGCCGAGGCACCCGCGCACCAGCGGGCCATGCACGATGACGAAGAAACCACGGCCAGCCTGTGGTGCACGCCGCGTTCGGCCCTGGAGCGCTATCGCGATGGCTCGATGGACCTGGCACCGCCGCAGATCATGAGCCTGGCGCACCTGAACCGCTACGCCACGGTGAACGAAGCACTGAACGCCGCCCGCGGAAGGCTGCCGCCCACGATACAGCCGGAAAGCTTCACCGACGGTGCCACCCAGGGGTTCTGCTATCCGGGCGACACGCACCACTCCATCCACGATCGGGCGCTGCCCGGGCCGACGCGGCTGTGCCGGCAGGGGCGGCACTTCCTGCCGCCCGAAGGCTTCGAGGCGCTGCTGGCCTGATCAGACGCCCGCCGTGTAGTCCACCGCCCGGCTGTAGCGCGGGTCCTTGTGCCAGTCCCAGTACGTCTGCATCACGCGCCTTGTCACGGCGCCGATGCGGCCATCGCCCACCGGGCGGCCATCCACCTGGGTGACGGGCAGCACACCGCCAGCCGAACTCGTGATGAAGACCTCGCGTGCCGCGCGCAGCTCTGCGGCGGGCAAGGCGCGCTGCTGCAGCGGCAACCCCAGCGTCTGCGCGATTTCGATCACGGTGCGGCGCGTGATACCTTCCAGGATGCCGCTGTCCGGGGTCACGATGGCGCCCGCCGCATCGACGGCAAACACATTGAACCCCGGTCCTTCCACAATGTGGCCCGACCCGTCGCCGAGCACCACGGTATCGGCGCCCTCGTCCAGCGCACCGAGCAGCCCCTGTGTCAGATCGTGCCAGTGGTAGTTCTTGGCGCGCGCGTCCACGCTGCTCGAAGGAATGCGCGGCACGCCGCTGATGCGCAGGTGCAGGCCGCGCTCGCGCTGGGCTTCGTTGGCAATCCAGACATAGGGCACGGCAAACGCGTAGAACTGGTTCACGGCCTCGCGCGGATCGCGTGAACCCCAGGGCGGCTGACCGCGCGTGACGATCATCTCCACGTACGCGCGTTTCAGGCCCGACAGGCGCACGCACTGCGTGAGAACCTCCGCCAGCTCCTCGTTGCCGCGCCCCGGGTTCAAGCGAAAGTGCGCGCAACTCGCGGCAAAGCGCTGCAAATGAGCATCCAGCCGAAAAAAGGCGCCATCCCAGACGGTCACGACATCATAGGTCGCATCCGAGCGCAGGAAGCCCCAATCGGTCAGTGGGATCGTGGCATCCGCGATCGGCACGTACCGGCCACGCACCCACGCCACCCCCTTGGAAAAATCAGGTTGCACCGCCGCGTCGTTCATGGTTCATACCTCCTGAAGAAGGCCATGATCGTACAAGGCATGAAGACGCCGAGCCGGGCAACGTGGCGTGTGCATGGGAGAATTCGCGACGTTACACGCCCGGTCTGATTTCACAATTCGATAGCTGGTCACGCCCTTCCCATAAGGGCTGGAGGCTATTTTTACTAAAAATCAAGCCACTCCCGCCATGGATCGCCCCAAGCCTTTCACCGCCCGTATCGATGGGGAAAGCCTCGCTCTTCCCGCCCCCGCAGACCTGCCGCTGCTCGATTCCCTGGAACTGGGCGGCGTGGACTGGCCCTCGTCCTGCCGTGATGGGACCTGTGGCACCTGCATGGGGCGCATCAAGCAGGGCCGCGTGCGCTACGAGACCGAATTCATCGTGCTGTCCGACCAGGACGTGGCCGACGGCTTCGTGCTGCCCTGCGTGGCCTACCCGGAGAGCGACATCACCCTCGAAGGCTCTTCTTTCTGAGCAAACGATTAAAATCAGACGCTTTGGGGCGCACATGCCCCCGGCTGCCCTGACGCAAGGCGCCGCGCGCGTTCTTTGGGGCTTTCCCTGCCGGGAACGGCGCTGGTGCTGACCACGGACGAAGCGAAAGCCCTTTGCATGACCAGTTCACTCTCCCCCGTTCCCATTTCCCCCGTCAAAGACATCGTGGCCGAGCTCGCCGCCGGCCGCATGGTCATTCTGGTGGATGAAGAAGACCGCGAAAACGAGGGTGATCTGGTGCTTGCGGCCGACCACGTCAGCCCCGAGGCCATCAACTTCATGGCGCGCTTCGGCCGCGGCCTCGTGTGCCTGACCTTGCGCCGCCAGGCCTGCGAGCGCCTGCATCTGCCGCCCATGGTCGCGCACAACGGCGCCAAGCTCGGCACCGCCTTCACCGTGTCGATCGAGGCGGCCGAGGGCGTTACCACCGGCATCTCGGCGGCCGACCGGGCCCACACGGTGGCCACCGCCGTCGCGCCCGGCGCCCAGGCGAGCGATCTCGTGCAGCCAGGCCACATCTTTCCGCTGCAGGCGGTCGATGGCGGCGTGCTCATGCGCGCGGGCCACACCGAGGCCGGTTGCGATCTGGCCGCCATGGCGGGTTGCACGCCGGCGGCCGTGATCTGCGAAATCATGAAGGACGACGGTACGATGGCGCGCCTGCCCGACCTGCAGCTGTTTGCGGCGGAGCACGGCCTGAAGGTGGGCACCATCGCCGATCTCATCAGCCACCGAAGCCGCACGGAATCACTGGTGAGCAAGGTGGGCAGCCGCGCGATCTCGACAGGCTGGGGAGAATTCACCGCCCACGCGTTTCGCGACCAACCCAGCCAAAGCGTGCACCTGGCGCTCGTCAAGGGACGATGGGACCCGCTGGAGAGCGTCCCCGTGCGCGTGCATGAGCCGCTCTCGGCGCTCGACCTGCTGGAGCTGGGCACCAGCATGCACTCCTGGAGCCTGCGCGAGAGCCTGGACCACATTGCAGCGCAGGGGCGCGGCGTGGCCGTGCTGCTCAACTGTGGCGAAAGCGCCGATCAACTGCTCGCCCAGTTCGACGGCACGGCCCGCGCCACCCACGCGCCCGAACGCGGCCGCATGGATCTGCGCACCTACGGCATCGGCGCGCAGATCCTGCGCGAGGTGGGCGTGGCGCGCATGCAGCTCATGGGCCAGCCCCGGCGCCTGCCGAGCATGGCCGGCTACGGCCTCGAAATCACCGGCTACATCCCCAAGGAATGAAACATGCAAAACGCTGACAAAGGAAGCACTCGTACGCTCAGCGGAAAGAATCTGCGCATCGGCATCGTGCAGGCACGCTTCAATGCCGGCATCACGGACGCGCTGGCCGACGCCTGCCTGCGCGCGCTGGCCGACCTGGAGGTCGCGCCGCACGACATCACCCGCATCCAGGTGCCGGGCGCGCTGGAAATTCCGGTGGCGCTGCAGGCGATGGCCAAGGGCGGCGATTTTGACGCGCTCATCGCCATCGGCTGCGTGATCCGTGGCGAAACCTACCACTTCGAGCTCGTGGCCAATGAGTCCAGCAGCGGCGTGAGCCGCGTGGCGCTGGACTGCGAGATTCCGATCGCCAACGCCATCCTCACGACGGAAAACCTCGAGCAGGCGATCGCCCGCCAGAACGAAAAGGGGCGCGATGCGGCCTGCGTGGCCGTGGAAATGGCCAACCTGCTGGAGACCATTTCGTGAGCGACGCGCGACATCCCCAGGCACCGCGCAAAAGCAGTCAGCTTTCCGGCCGTTCGCGCGCCCGCGAGTTTGTGCTGCAGGCGCTCTACCAGCATCTGGTGGGAGGCAATCCGTCCGCCGAGATCGACGTCTACACGCGCGATCTGTCGGGCTTTCACAAGGCCGACAGCGCGCACTACGACGCGCTGCTGCACGGCTGCATCGCGACAGCCGCCGAGCTCGACGCGTTGCTCGAACCCCACCTAGACCGCAGCTGGATGGAGATTTCTCCAATAGAGCATGCGGTGATGTGGATGGGCGTGTACGAGCTCAGGCACTGCCCCGACATCCCCTGGCGCGTGGTGCTCAACGAGTGCATCGAACTGACCAAATCGTTTGGCGGCACCGATGGCTACAAGTACGTCAACGGCGTGCTCAACCACCTTGCACCCGCGCTGCGCCCCGCCGAAGTGGCCGCAGACCAGGCGGACAAGGCACACCCCTGACCCCCACCCTCAAAGCCTGCCGCCATGCAGTTTGCATCCCGCACCGAGCGCATCGATCCGTTTTACGTCATGGAAATGGCCAAGACCGCGCAGGCCATGGCCCGCGAAGCGGCCCACACGAGCGAGCAAATGATCTTCCTGAACGTGGGCGAGCCCGATTTCACGGCGCCGCCCCTGGTGCAGGAAGCGGCCCACCGCGCGATCCGTGACGGGCGCACGCAATACACCCACTCGCTCGGGCTCGATGCGCTGCGCGAGGCCGTGAGCCACTGGTACAGCCAGCGTTTCGGCGTCAACGTACCCGCACGGCGCATCGTTATCACCGCAGGCGCCTCGGCGGCGCTGCATCTGGCGTGCCTGGCGCTCATCAACGCAGGTGATGAAATCCTCATGTCCGACCCCGGCTACCCTTGCAACCGTCACTTCGTGAGTGCGGCCGAAGGCGTGCCCGTGCTCATCCCGACCACGGCCGAGGAGCGCTACCAGCTCAGCCACGCCAAGGTTCAGGCGGCCTGGGGCGCCAGGACACGCGGCGTGCTGCTGGCCTCGCCCTCCAATCCCACAGGCACGTCGATTGCACCCGAGGAGCTGCGCGCGATCCATGACGTGGTGCGCGCGCACGGCGGCCTGACGCTGATCGACGAAATCTACCTGGGCCTGTCGTACGACGAAGCCTTTGGCCACACCGCGCTGGCGCTGGGCGAGGACATCATCAGCATCAACAGCTTCAGCAAATACTTCAACATGACCGGCTGGCGCCTGGGCTGGATGGTTGTGCCAGAGGCCATGGTGAGCGTGGTCGAGCGTCTGGCGCAAAACCTCTTCATTTGCGCGAGCACCATTGCGCAGCATGCGGCGCTCGCGTGTTTCGAGCCCGAGAGCATCGCCCTGTACGAGCAGCGCCGTTCAGAATTCAGGGCACGGCGCGACTTCTTCATTCCGGCCCTGAACGCATTGGGCCTCACGGTGCCCGTCATGCCCGACGGTGCGTTCTACGCCTGGGCAGACTGCACGCAGGCGGAGCAAAAACTCGGTGTTCAAGGCAGTTGGGATGTGGCGCTCGAACTCATGCGCCGCGCGCACCTGGCGGCCACGCCGGGGCGAGACTTCGGCCATGCCGAAACGGCGCACTTCGTGCGTTTTTCCACTGCCAGTTCGATGGCGCAGCTGCACGAAGCCGTCGCCCGCCTGCGCCGGGAGCTGGCCTGATGGCGTTCACGTGGCCCGTGCGGGTGTACTGGGAAGACACCGACGCAGGCGGCATCGTTTTTTATGCCAATTACCTGAAATTTTTCGAGCGTGCGCGCACCGAGTGGCTGCGTGCGCTGGGCCACGGCCAGCACGAGCTCAAGACCCGCACCGGCGGCATGTTCGTCGTGACGCATGCCGAGCTGCGCTACCTGCACCCCGCGCGGCTCGACGATGAACTCCTGGTGACGGCGGCGATCCATGAGCACAGCCGCGCGAGCCTCACCGTCGCCCAGCAGGCGCTGCGGCCAGGCGCCGGCACCGATGGCACCCCCACGCTGCTGTGCGAAGCCCTGATCCGCATCGGCTGGGTCGGCTCAGACACGCTCAAGCCGCAACGAATTCCTTCCACATTACTCGAACAACTTTCCTCATGACTTCGTCGCAAGATCTGAACATTCTGAGTCTGGTACTCAATGCGAGCTGGGTGGTGCAGCTCGTCATGCTGCTGCTGCTCATCGTCTCGGTCGCCAGCTGGGCCGCCATCTTCCGCAAGGTCTTCGGCCTGAAAAAAATCAACGCGCTCAATGACGACTTCGAGCGCGATTTCTGGTCCGGCAACAGCCTGAACGATCTCTACACGGGTGCCGTGCAGAACGCGCGCAGCAGCGGCCCGATGGAGCGCATCTTCGCCAGCGGCATGCGCGAATTCCACAAGCTGCGCGAGCGCCACATCGCCGACCCCGGCACCCTGCTCGACGGCGCGCGCCGCGCCATGCGCGCGAGCTTTCAGCGCGAGATGGACGTGATCGAATCCAACCTCTCCTTCCTTGGCTCGGTCGCCTCGGTCAGCCCGTATGTGGGCCTGTTCGGCACCGTCTGGGGCATCATGCATGCCTTCACCGGGTTCGCCGGCATGGAGCAGGTGACGCTGGCCACCGTCGCGCCCGGCATCGCCGAGGCGCTGGTGGCCACCGCGCTGGGGCTGTTCGCCGCCATCCCCGCCGTGATCGCCTACAACCGCTTCGCGCGCGACATCGACCGCGTGGCGATCCAGCAGGAGACCTTCATCGAGGAGTTCTCCAACATCCTGCAGCGCAACCTCGGCGGCCACCCGCCCGCCGCGCACTGAACGAAGGAGCCAGGCATGCCCAACATGGCTTCGCGCGGCCACGGCCGCCGCCGCTCGATGAACGAGATCAACATGGTGCCATTCATCGACGTGATGCTGGTGCTGCTCATCATCTTCATGGTGACCGCGCCCATGCTCACGCCCAGCTCGATCAACGTGCCCTCGGTCGGCAAGGGCAGCACGGTGCCCAAGACACGCGCCGACGTGATCGTGCAGAAAGATGGCAGCCTGGTCTTCAAGGCCGACGGCAACGAACGCACCGTCACGGTGCAGAGCCTGGGCGCCACGGCCAGCCGCTGGCTCAAGGACCAGCCCGAGGACACGCCCGTGCTCATCAGCGCCGACAAGACCGTTCCCTACGACAACGTGATGCAGGCCATGAGCGCCCTGCAGCGTGCCGGTGTCAAGCGCGTGGCACTGGCGGTGAAAAGCAGCAACCGATGAACGCAGGTACCCGCAGCGACCACGACCTGTTCGCCCCGTCCATGCCGGGCGGGCGCAAGCGCGCGGTGGCGCTCGCCGTGCTGGCGCATCTGGCGCTGATCGCGGCGCTCACTTGGGGCGTGAACTGGAAAACAAGCGCCGACCAGCCCGCGGTGGAGGCCGAGCTCTGGTCCGCCGTGCCCCAGCAGGCTGCGCCGCACCCCGTGGCACCGCCGCCGCCACCCACTCCTGCGCCGGCGCCTGCTCCTGTGCCACAACCCACGCCCGCACCACCTCCGCCGAAGGTCGAGGAGCCCCCGCAACCGAGCGAGGCCGACATCGCGCTGGAACGAGAGAAAAAGCACAAAGAAGAAGAGAAAAAGCGCCAGGCCCAGCTGGAGCAGCAAAAGCGCGCCCAGGAAGAGAAGGCGCGCCACGAACAGGAAGAACTGCAGAAACAGCAGGCATTGGCGGCCCAGCAGGCCAAAGCCAAGGCAGAAAAGGAAAAAGCAGAAAAAGCCAAGGCGGAGCAGGAAAAGCAGCGCAAGCTGGCTGAAGAAAAGCGCAAGGCCGACGAAAAACGCAAGGCCGATGCCGAAGCCAAGCGCGCCGAAGCCCTGCGCCAGGACCAGCTCAAGCGCATGCAGAGCCTGGCCAATGCCACCTCGAGCGGCACGGCAGCGACAACGAGCAGCCCGCGCCAGGGCAAGAACGGTGGCAGCGGCAGCTCGACCTCGGCCGGCTACGGCGGCATGGTCGCCGCCAAGGTCAAGCCGAACATCGTGTTTCCGGATTCGATCGCGGGCAACCCGCGTGCCGAAGTGGAAGTGCGCGCGTCCCCGGATGGAACCATCGTCGGCGTGCGCCTTTCCAAGTCCAGCGGCAATCCCGCCTGGGACGAGGCCGTGGTGCGGGCGCTGTACAAGACCGAGACGCTGCCACGCGACATCGACGGCAGCGTGCCGTCATCGCTCATCATCGGTTTCCGCCCCAAGGACTGAAGCCTGATGTTCTGGTAGAGTGCCGCGCTTTATTTGCCGGCAGGAAACTTCATGGACATCACCCGCTTCATGGATCACCACGTGGACATCCTGCGCTCCATCAAGGAGATGCGCGATCACAGCAAGGCAGGCGTGGCCGAACACGCGGGCGAGATTTCGCGAGCCATCATGAAGCTGCGCTCCAAGGTGTCGCTGCATCTGGCCACGGAAAACAAGGTCATGTACCCGGCCATCTACGCCCTGCAGGATCCGGAGATCACGAAGCTTGCCCACGGGTTCCAGGATGAAATGGAGGGCCTGGCCCGGGCATTCGACGGGTTCTGCCGCCGCTGGCGCCAGGCCCGGGCCGTGGCCGAAGACCCGGAAGGCTTTCGCAACGACGCCAACACGGTGCTCAAGGCGCTGCACCAGCGCATCCAGCGTGAAAACACGCGCTTCTATCCGCGACTTATCCAGGCGGCCTGATGCAAAGTGCGGATTTGCTATAATATCAATAGCAATTAACGCTTGACGGGCAGGCGAGGAGCCCATTAATCACCGCATTTTTTCCGAAATCGCGACCAGCGTTTGAGTTCCGCGCGGTCATTTCAGCTATTTTCCGAGTACGCTTTGGGCCAGCTGCCCGCACGGTCGCAACATTCCTCCCAGCCGCGCAAGCGCGGCGTGTGGCCGATGCCGGGGTTGAAGGTATTGGTCGGGTCCAGCTCACGATAAAACCCGGCCAGGGCCGGCTTGGCCACGTACAAATGACCCACGTTGTGCTCGGCCGGGTACTCGGCGCGACGCGCGTCCAGCAGCGCCCACATGCGGTGCTCCATGGCCAGCGGGTCCACGCCCTTCTTCACGATGTAGTCCTGGTGGAACACATGGCAGAAGAAGTGGCCATAGTAAAGCTTGTGCACGGTATCGCGCTCCACGTCGGCGGGCAGCTGCTCCACCCATTCGCGGTCGTTGCGACGCAGGGCCACGTCCAGCGCCACGATGTCCTCGACCTCGGCGCGGTGCACAGCGCGGTAGCGGATGGCCGCGCCGGCAATGGCGAAGCGGTGCAAGAAAGCTTTGCGCCCTTCCTCGGCGTCGCACTCGAACCAGCCGCCGGTGCTGCTGGTGCCAAAGTGCTGCGTCAGGAAGCTGCGCGTGGCCTCGGCCTGGTCGTCGGAGACGCGCAGCAGCAGGTGGTGCTCGTAGCGCCGGCGCCACTCGCCCATGCGCGCCGGCAAGTGGCTGGGCAGCAGGCGGGTGAGGGCCTGCAGCAGGTGGTCGGTCGCGCCGCGCATGCCCAGGCGCTCGAAGAAGCCATCCACGCGGCTCTTGAGGGCAAAGGCCACCGGCACGCGCGCCGTGCCCAAACGGTCGATCAGCAAGAAGGTGTCCTTGCCGTACTTCTCGCCGATGTCGTAGGCCGTGCGGTGGATGTACTCGCCCGCGATCGGCAGGCGCGCCAGCGCCGTGAGCAGGTAGCGGCGCACGGCCGTGAGGTCAGCCGGCGCATTGCTGCCGATGTAGAACACCGTGCTCGGCTCCTTGGGAAAGGTGTCCAGCCGCACGGCGAACAGGCACAGCTTGCCGGCCGAGCCCGAGGCCTCGAACAGGCGCGAGGGGTCGGCGTTGAAGCGCGCGGGCGTGTCCGCGTCCACGGCGCGCACATCGTCGGCGTAGCGCGGGTCCGAGGCGGCGCGCTGCGGGTCGTTGGCCACGTCGGCCTCGGTGTAGCGGCCGTCCTGCAGCCGGGTCAGGATCTCTTCGGGTGTGCTGCCCAGCGCAATGCCCAGGTGGTTCACCAGCTCCAGCTGGCCGTCACCCCGCGCGCGCGCGTACAGCGCCAGCTCGGTGTAGGCCGGGCCCCGGCGCACCAAGGCGCCGCCCGAGTTGTTGCAGATGCCGCCCAGCACCGAGGCGCCAATGCACGACGAGCCAATGACCGAATGCGGCTCGCGCCCCAGCGGCGCCAACGCCTGCTCCAGGCGGTCGAGCGTGGCGCCGGGCAGGCAGACCACCTGCGCGCCACCCTGGATCACCTGCACGCCGGTGATGCGCAGGGTGTTGATGAGCACGATCTCGCGGTCGTAGTCCGCACCGTCGGGCGTGGAGCCGCCGGTCAGGCCAGTGTTGGCCGCCTGCAGGATGACGATGCGCCCCGCCGCCACGGCGGCCTGCAGCACCTGCCATTGCTGCAGCAGCGTGCCGGGCCGCACCACGGCCAGCACCGGGCCCTCGCCCGTGCGCTGGCCCCGGCGAAAGCGCCGCGTGGCCTGGTCGCTGGTCAGCACATGGGCCGCGCCGACGATGCCGCGCAGCCGCGCCAGCAAGGCGGCGGCGCTCATGCCTCGCGCACCAGCAGCTCGGCCGTGATATCGGCCACGCGGGCCGCGCTGGTCAGCGTCATGGCGACGCGCATTTCCTTTTCCAGCAGCTCCAGCAGCTGCTTGACGCCGGCCTCGCCCGCCGTGGCCAGGGCGTAAATGTAGGCGCGGCCGATCATGGCGCAATCGGCGCCCAGGGCGATGGCGCGCACCACGTCCAGCCCGTTGCGGATGCCCGAGTCGGCCAGGATCTTGATCTGGCCCTTCACCGCGTCGGCAATGGCGGGCAGCGCGCGCGCCGACGACAGCACGCCGTCGAGCTGGCGCCCGCCGTGGTTGGAGACGATGATGCCGTCGGCGCCGAAGCGCACGGCATCCTTGGCATCTTCGGGGTCGAGGATGCCCTTGATGACCATCGGCCCCTTCCAGAACGCGCGGATCCACTCCAGGTCTTTCCACGAGATCGAGGGGTCGAAGTTGGCGCCCAGGTAGCCCATGTAGTCCGCCAGTCCCGTGGGGCTGCCCCGGTAGGCCGAGATGTTGCCCAGGTCGTGCGGGCGCCCGAGCAGTCCCACATCCAGCGCCCAGCGCGGGTGCAGCATGGCCTGCAGATAGCGGCGCAGGGCGGCGTTCGGGCCGCTCATGCCCGAATGCGCGTCGCGGTAGCGTGCCCCCGGCACAGGCATGTCCACGGTGAACACCAAGGTGGTGCAGCCGGCGGCCTGCGCGCGCTCCAGCGCGTTCTGCATGAAGCCGCGGTCCTTGAGCACATAGAGCTGAAACCACATGGGGCGCTTGATCTTCGGTGCCACTTCCTCGATGGGGCAGACCGAGACGCTGGACATGGTGAAAGGAATGCCTTGAGCATCGGCCGCGCGCGCAGCCTGCACCTCGCCACGCCGACGGTACATGCCGGTCAACCCCACGGGCGACAGCGCCACGGGAATGCTGAGCCTTTCGCCGAACAACTCGATGCTGGTATCGAGCTCGCTCATATCCTTGAGTACGCGCTGGCGCAGCGCCACGGCGGCCAAGTCGTCGACATTGCGCTTGAGCGTCTGCTCGGCGTAGGCGCCGCCGTCGATGTAGTGAAACAGGAAGGGCGGCAGGAATTTCTCTGCCGCCGCGCGGTAGTCGGCGCTGGAGGAGATGATCATGACAGGGGCTTCAGTGATGAGTGATTCGGATCAGGCAGCAGTGGCGCCAAATCCTGTGGCAGGCGCATGGAGCGCTCCTGCCGCGCACGGTCTTCGTCCAGACGCTGGATGGTGCTGCGCACATGCTCCAGGTGCTCACCTATGCAGGCACGCGCACGCGACGCATCACCATCCAGAATGGCCTGCATCAGCGCCTGATGCTGCGCGGTGAGCGCTTGCAGGGTTACAGGCGCGCTCAGGCGGAACATGTCATGACGGTTGCGCTCCACGGTGGACAGCACCACAGTGAACAGGCTGTGCATGACCTGCACCAGCACCAGGTTGTGCGATGCCTCGGCAATCGCTAGGTGAAACTGCGCGTCGGCACGCGCGGCCAGTTCTGCATGGCCGCTTTGCTGGTGTTCAACCATGACCTCGAAGCAGCGCTGGATGTGCGCCTTGTCCTCGGCGGTGGCGCGCTGGGCGGCCAGCCAGGCGGCCGTGCTTTCCAGCGCCTGGCGCGTCTCCAGCACATCGTAGCGATAGTGTGGGTCGGCATCGATCAGGCTCGCCAGCGGCCGCATCGCCGGCTGCAGCCATTCAGCCGTGGGCCGTGACTGCAAGTAAGTGCCATCGCCACGCCGCGCCAGCAGCACGCCCTGGCTGATCAGCTTCTGTATGGCCTCGCGCACCGAGGTGCGCGACACCCCCAGTTCCTCGGCCAGCTGCCGCTCGGCAGGCAGACGCTGGCCGGGCTGCAGGCTGCGGGCCTGCACCAGGGCAAGGAGCTTTTCGACGACGTGATCAGCCAAGCGCATGATGAAGCTCGAGCGGCAGATTTCAGTGTCCCGGAATCATCCAGGTAAACACATAGGCCTGCAGCGTGGAAATAACGCCGATGATGGCGGCGAACATCAGGCTGTGCTTGACGGTGAAGCGAAACAGGTCTGATTCCTTGCCCGCCAACCCCACGGCTGCGCAAGCGATCGCAATCGACTGGGGCGAGATCATCTTGCCTGTCACGCCACCCGTGGTGTTGGCCGCCACGGTAAGCACCTGCGGCAGCCCGAGCTGCTGCGCGGTGGTGGCCTGCAGCGCGGCAAACAGCGCATTCGCCGAGGTGTCGGAGCCCGTTAGAAACACGCCGATCCAGCCCAGGAAGGGCGAGAAAAAGGTGAAGGCGTGGCCCGTATGAGCCAGCGCCAGGGCCAGTGTGGCCGACAAGCCAGAGTAGTTGGCCACAAAGGCAAAGGCCAGCACCATGCCGATGGAGTAGATCGGCACCAGAAGCTCCCTGAACGTCTCTCCCAGCGTCGCAATGGCCTTGGCGGGCGACAGGCGAGTGAAGACGATGGTGATGATGGCGGCGATCACAATGGCCGTACCCGTGGCCAACAGCCAGTTGAAGGTGTAGACCGCGCCGTAGGGAGTGACCTTGGCGACGACGGGTGGAGCCTTCTCCACCAGGTTGTTCAAGAACGGCACCGGGATGTTGATGATGGTCGAGGCCAACGGACCACCGGCGGTGAACAGCGCCTTGAACGGCTTGATGCTCCAGACCGTTACCATGACGGTAAGAACGATGAAGGGCGACCAGGCTTTAACCATGGTTGCCGCAGTCACTGGGTGCTGTGAGGCAGCCGAGGCGCCGACGCTGGTCTTGCTGTCTTGGACGCCATCACCATCAAAGCGGAAAATGCGCTTGGGTTGCCAGACTTTGAGAAAGGCCGTCAATACCACTAGGGAGACGAGGGCCGAGGTGATGTCGGGCAGTTCGGGGCCAATGTAATTGGCGGTGAAGAACTGCACCAACGCAAACGAGCCACCGCCCACCAGAACGGCGGGCCAGGTCTCCTTGATGCCACGCCAGCCGTCCATGATGGCCATGAGCCAGAACAGCACGATCAAGGTCATGAACGGTAGCTGGCGCCCCGCCATCTGCCCAATGGTGAAGGCGTCCACGCCCGACACCTGGCCGGCCACGAGGATGGGTATGCCCATGGCACCAAAAGCGACAGGGGCCGTGTTGCCGATCAGGCACAAACCGGCCGCATACAACGGCTTGAAGCCCAGGCCCACCAGCAGCGCCGCCGTGATGGCCACGGGTGCGCCAAAGCCGGCCGCGCCTTCCAGAAAAGCGCCAAAGCAAAAACCCACCAGAATCAGCTGCAGCCGCTGGTCGGGCGTGACCGACAGGATCGACGAACGGATGATGTCGAACTGCCCCGTCTTGACCGAGATCTTGTAGAGGAACACGGCCGCCACGATGATCCAGGCGATCGGCCACAGGCCATAGAAGAAACCATACACAGCCGAGGCCAGCGCCGCGCCCACCGGCATCCTGTAGAACAGCAGCGCCACGCCCAAGGCCAGAAGCACCGTGATGGTGCCAGCCAAGTACCCCTTCAGGCGCAATCGTGTCAGCGCGAGGAAGAAAAAAATGATGGGGATGAGCGCGACCAGGGCCGAAATCCATATGTTCCCGGCGGGGTCGTAGTTTTGTTGCCAAAGGGTTTGCATGGCCGTTGTGCGAGATGCGTTGTACCGACCTTATCGGCCGGCGGTTTCAGTGGCCTCCCGCCGGTTTGCCCTCCACGAGGAGGGCCGAAAGGAGGTTTGCATGCTACGCGTCAGGGCTTGCAGGCAATAAGCTCTAGGTATTAATTGGTATTACCAAGCGAGCCACATCACGAAGCTGCGAAATTATCGTTGTCATATTGGTGCGATTATTTTAGGGTAAACCCTGATAAATTAAAATTTTCGAGAAAAACTTTCTAATTGGTACTACCAATACAGTCATAAAATCAATGGCCGCCGGCCAGCGATACCCTCAGGCGCCAGTGCCATAGGACCTCAGCAAAAGTCCTCGTCCTCTCGGGCATTCATACGGAATTCAATCTGGTTCGACCCGAAGGAATACCCTCTCGGCCACGTCAGCCTGCTGCAACCAAAAGCGCGGAACCCCAGGCATCGTCAAGGGCTGTCGCAGTGGCGCGCAGCACGCCCATCGCGCTGGTTTTGGCGGCCTGGAAACCCACGGAGCCGATGCCTACCTGCTCGCCCGGTTCGTGCAAGACAGCACCAGCCAGCGCAACGACCCCTATTACGGCAGCATCGAAAACCGCGCCCGGCTGATGCTGGAGGTGAGCGACGCCACAAGCAGCGCGCGACGCGCTTCGCGCGTGGGTATGCACCACGCGGCAACGCACACACCATGGGCGATAGCAATTCGCCGGCGACCTTCGGCCACGCAGCACGCAAACTGGGCCGACGCAAGATCGCCTTTCTGCGCGCACGAATCACCAGCTACGCCGCGCCTTGACCCGACGTCCAGGGAGTCCTTTCAGTGCATCCAACTGCCGGATTCAGGATGATTCAAAACCAACGCCTAACTCTGGTGCAATAGCGCTGATATTCGTCACCAAATTTCTCGCGCATCACGCGCTCTTCGGGCGCAATCTGCCAGCGCGTCAGGTAGGTGACGAAGACCACGGGCCCCAGCAGGGAGACCGGGTTGGACAGCCAAGCACACCACGCGAGCAGCGCCAGCACCAGTGCCAGGTACATGGGGTTGCGGCTGAAACGGTAAGGCCCCTCCACCACCAGCGTGCTTGCACGCTGCGGCGCGTGCGGGTTGATGCTGGTTCGCCTGCGCCGGAACGCCAGGACGCCGCCCACGCCAAAAACTCCCGCAAGCAACAGCAACACCGCCACGAGCGGCCATGGCGAGCGCGCGCCGCGGGTCCACATCGGCGCCAGCCGCACCAGCCCCCAGGCGATGGCCGCGGCCATTGCGGCCACCAGGGGCGGCGGCACCCTGCAGTCCAGCCACCGCTGCCTGCCCCGCCGGTCCTCGGTCATCGGGGCGCCTCATCGTCACGCGCCCACTGCAGTTCGAGCGCAGGAAAGGCCTCGCGCTCCTCAAAGCGGATGTGCTCCTTCATGCGCTGCGCAAACGCCTGCAGCGCGGCTGCCTCATTTCCGGTCCGAGCGTAGCCACGCAGCGCCGCATGATCCTGTGCGACGCGTTTGGCCAGGGCAGCACCGCCGTCAGGGATGCTCTGGAGCAGCGGCAGCAGATCGCGTTCCTCGACATGAAAGTGCGGCTCCCACACACGGGCGAGCGCCTGCCTGCATTCCGCCCGCATCTGCTCCATGCGCGCCGCGTCGCCCGATTCGACGGCACGCAAGGCGTTCACGGCCATCATGAGCCCCAGATGGTGCTCGCGCGAGAGTTCTTTCAGTGCGTCGTGGCGTTTCATGCGTTCACCCACCTCGTGGCGGCTTCGCGGTCGGCAGATGCCAGCCGTGGCGAATGGCGCCATAGCGCAACGCGAAACACAGCAGCCCGCCCACCAAGGTGCTGACCAATGGCGAAACATGCAGCGGATGCGCGGTGACGACCACCGCAGCGCCGGCCAGCGCCGCCAGCGCATAAAGGTCGGCGCGCAGCACGACGGGAACCTCCCGCACCAGCACGTCGCGCAGCATGCCGCCGCCAATGCCCGTCAGCATCCCGAGCAACGCCGCCATCAACGGATTGAGCCCGTGCACCAGTGCCTTCTCCGCGCCTGCCACGGCAAAAAACGCCAAGCCCACCGCATCGAACCACTGCACCGCATGGTCCAGGCGCGTGACGACCGGATCCCAGAAAAACACGATAAAGCCGGCCAGGACGGAAACGCCGACATAAGTCCAATTGGCAATCGCGGCCGGGGGCACCGCGCCGATCAGCACGTCTCGCGTGATGCCGCCGGCGTTGCCGGCCGCAAATGCCAGCACCATGATGCCGAAAATGTCGAGGCGATGCCGCACCGCAGCGACCGCGCCGCTGATCGCGAACACGAAGGTGCCGCCGAGATCAAGCACCGTCAGCAGGACATGGACCAACTGTTCATGCATGAGAGCTAACCCGTGCGGCCAAGGCAGACCCTGCGGTTGTCATGACGCGAGCCAGGCGCGTGCGGCAACCACCATTGTTTCCACACCCGTCTCCAGCGTCGGATGCAGCACGGGAAGAAACCGGGGATTGTGGTTGGTCGGGAGGTCGTTGATGCGGTTGGCCGCCTTGGCCTTGGCGTAAATATCCGGATCGGTGCCGCCAACGAACCAGAACACCGAGGGCACGTGCCACTCGGAGCCGAACGAGCCAAAGTCCTCACTGGCCGATGCCGGCCCGACCTCGCGAATGCGTTCCGCCGGGAAATGGCCGCGGAACGCGTCCGCGACCCGTTGCGTAGCCGCCGCATCGTTGCTGGCGAGCGGGTAGCGGTCCAGGGGCGTGATCTCCGGCGGCTTGGGCGCACCCGATGCAGCGGCCTCCGCGTTGACGATGCGAGTAATCGCGGCAAGTACCCGCTGGCGCACGCCATCGTCGAACGTACGCACATTGAGCTTGATGATGGCCTCGTCGGGAATCACGTTCTCCTTGGTGCCGGCCTGCAGCACGCCGACGGTGACCACGGCCGCCTCGGTGGGCGCGAGTTCGCGCGCCACGATGCCCTGCAAGCGCAGCACCGTGGCCGCCGCCATCACGATGGGATCGATGCTCGCCTGCGGCATCGAGCCATGCGCGCCACGCCCGAACAGGCGAATCTGAAAGCTGTCGGCCGCCGAGGTGATGGTGCCGACACGCCCGCCAATCGCTCCAGCGGGACCCACCATCACGTGCTGGCCGAGGATGACATCCGGCTTCGGAAAAAGCTCGAAGAGCCCGTCGTCGATCATGGCCTGCGCACCAGCGGCCGTTTCCTCGGCCGGCTGGAACACGGCCATGACCGTGCCCTTCCACGCGGCCCGCGTTTGTGCCAGCAATGCCGCGGCGCCAGCCAGCCAGGTCACGTGCATGTCGTGCCCGCAGGCGTGCATCACCGGCACCAGGTTGCCTTCGGCATCGGTGGCCGTCACCGTGCTGGCGTAAGCGGCGCCCGAGGTCTCCCTGACCGGGAGTGCGTCCATGTCGGCGCGCAGCATCACGGTGGGCCCGTCACCATTGCGCAGCAGGCCCACCACACCGGTCTTGCCGATACCCGTGCTCACCTCGAACCCGGCAGCGCGCAGCCGCTCGGCGGCAAGAGCCGCCGTGCGCGTCTCCTGCATCGACAGTTCCGGGTGCGAATGAATGTCCGTATAGAGCTTTTCCAGATCGGGAAGCAGGGCGCGAAGCCCGTCCGTCACTGCCTGCCGCACAGCCGCTTGTTTGCTGCTCATGATGAATCGTCCTGCAATGAATGTGAAAAGTCGTTGCGATTCAGAACATCAACGTACCCGCAAGCTCGTCCCGCTTGCCAAGCCACGATTTCAATCCGCGACACGGCCATGGGTTGCCACTGCCCGCATCCCTTCTCATCTTCCGTTACGGCACCCACCAAGGCACCGCAGGGTGACGGATGGCTGCGTCAAGTTTGCATCCAATCCATCCGATCTGCATCGGTGCCGATCCAAGCCGGGCGGAATACCGTCTGGTTCACATCACCCCATCACGACCAAGCGCCATCGAACCACGGATGAATCGCCACAAAAAAAGCCCCGCCCCGGCCTGGGGGCCGGGACGGGGCTATCACTCAGCGCCAGTGCTCAGGCGTCCACGCCTTCTGCGATCTGGTTGTACTCATCGATCTGGTTGAAATTCATGTAGCGGTAGATATTGACCTTGTCGGCATCGATCGTCTTCATGGCCTCCAGGTACTCCTCGCGCGTGGGCAGCTTGCCCATGCGCGACGCGATCGCGGTGAGTTCGGCCGAGCCGAGGAAGACGTTGGTGTCGCGCCCCAGCCGGTTGGGGAAGTTGCGCGTGGAAGTCGAGATCACCGTCGAGCCGCGACGCACCTGCGCCTGGTTACCCATGCACAGGCTGCACCCGGGCAGCTCGGTGCGCGCCCCGGCCGTGCCGAAGGCGGCGTAGTGGCCCTCGCCGATCAGTTCCTTCTCGTCCATCTTGGTCGGTGGTGCGATCCAGAGCTTGGTCGGGATGTCGCGCTGGCCACCGAGCAGCTTGGCCGCCGCGCGGAAGTGCCCGATGTTGGTCATGCACGAGCCGATGAAGGCGTCGTCGATCTTGGTGCCCGCCACCTCGGAGAGGAACTTGGCGTCGTCCGGGTCGTTGGGGCAGCAGACGATAGGCTCCTTGATTTCGTTCAGGTCGATGTCGATCACGGCGGCGTATTCGGCGTCCTTGTCGGCTTCGAGCAGTTGCGGGTTGGCCAGCCACGCCTCGACCTTCTCGATGCGTCGGCGCAGCGCCTTCGCGTCCTCGTAGCCGTCGGCGATCATGTTCTTCATCAGCACCACGTTGGACTTCAGGTACTCGATGATCGGTTCCTTGTTCAGCCGGATCGTGCAGCCCGCAGCGCTGCGCTCGGCCGATGCGTCCGAGAGTTCGAACGCCTGCTCGGCCTTGAGATGGGGCAGCCCCTCGATTTCAAGAATGCGGCCCGAGAAGATGTTCTTCTTGCCTGCCTTGGCCACGGTGAGCAGCCCCTGCTTGATGGCGAACAGCGGAATCGCGTGCACCAAGTCGCGCAACGTCACGCCGGGCTGCATCTCGCCTTTGAAGCGCACCAGCACCGATTCGGGCATGTCCAGCGGCATCACGCCCGTGGCCGCAGCGAACGCCACCAGGCCCGAGCCCGCCGGGAAGCTGATGCCGATCGGAAAGCGTGTGTGGCTGTCGCCGCCCGTGCCCACCGTGTCGGGCAGCAGCAGGCGGTTGAGCCAGGAGTGGATGATGCCGTCGCCCGGGCGCAGGCTGACGCCGCCGCGCGTGCTGATGAACTCGGGCAGCTCGTGGTGCATCTTCACGTCGATGGGCTTGGGATAGGCCGCGGTGTGGCAGAAACTCTGCATCACCATGTCGGCGCTGAAGCCCAGGCAGGCGAGGTCTTTCAACTCGTCGCGCGTCATCGGTCCGGTGGTGTCCTGGCTGCCCACCGTTGTCATCTTGGGTTCGCAATAGGTGCCGGGACGCACGCCCTGGCCTTCCGGCAGGCCGCAGGCGCGGCCGACCATCTTCTGCGCGAGCGTGAAACCGGCATTGGACGGGGCCGGCTCCTTGGGCAGGCGAAACGCCGTGGAAGCGGCCAACCCGAGGAACTCGCGCGCCTTGGCGGTGAGCGAGCGGCCGATGATGAGGTTGATGCGCCCACCGGCCTGTACCTCGTCGAGCAGCACCTCGTTCTTGAGCGCGAAGTCGGCGATCTTCTGGCCTGCCCTCTCGATCTTGCCTGCGTAGGGGAAGATGTCGATCACGTCGCCCATCTCCATCTTCGAAACGTCCACCTCGATCGGCAGCGCGCCCGAGTCTTCCTGCGTGTTGAAGAAAATGGGCGCGATCTTGCCGCCCAGGCACACGCCGCCGAAGCGCTTGTTGGGCACGTAGGGGATGTCCTCGCCCGTAGCCCAGATGACGGAGTTGGTGGCCGACTTGCGGCTCGAACCCGTGCCCACCACATCGCCCACGTAGGCGACGACGTGGCCCTTTTTCTTCAGGTCTTCGATGAACTGGATCGGACCGCGCACGCCGTCCTGCTCGGGCTTGAACGCCGCGTCAGGCCGCGCATTCTTGAGCATCGCAAGATAGTGCATCGGGATGTCCGGGCGCGTGGTGGCGTCGGGCGCGGGCGAGAGATCGTCGGTGTTGGTCTCGCCCGGCACCTTGAACACGGTGACGGTGAGTTTCTCGGCCACCTTGGGGTGGCTCGTGAACCACTCGGCGTCGGCCCAGCTCTGGATGACTTCCCTGGCCAACGCGTTGCCTGCCTTGGCCTTGGCGGCGACGTCGTTGAAGTAATCGAACATCAGCAGCGTGTGCTTGAGGCCCTCGGCCGCGATCTTGCCCACGGCTGCGTCGTCAAGCAGCCTGACCAACGGCTGCACGTTGTAGCCGCCCACCATGGTGCCCAGCAGCTCGGTGGCGCGCTCACGCGAAATCAGGCCGACCTCAAGCTCGCCCAGCGCGATCGCCGCGAGGAACGAGGCCTTGACCTTGCTCGCGTCGTCGACGCCCGGGGGCACGCGATTGACGAGCAGATCCAGCAGAAATTCGGTCTCGCCTGCGGGGGGGTTCTTGATCAGCTCGACCAGCTCGGCCACCTGCTGGGCCGACAGCGCCAGCGGCGGTATGCCGAGCGCAGCGCGCTCGGCTGCATGTTCACGGTAGGCTTGCAACATATCGTCGTTCTCCAAGGTATATCAAATCAGGTCAGCGCGGCATGCCTGCTCCCGGCCCGCCGGGAGCACCATGTCGGCGAAAAATTCGTGCCGTCAGCGGCTGCCGACGGGCTGCGAGTCGAACAGGCTTTGCGCGGGTGCGGTCTTCATCGCCTGCGTCACCTGTGCCTGCTGCTCGCTCATGCAATCGTCGGCCATGCGCTGGCCGAGCTTCTGATTCATGAGCATGGATTTGTTGGCAATCTGGATCCACACCGCGCCCGAGCGCGGATCTTCCAGCCGCACGGCGCTGGTGGCCGCGACCACGGGATGCATGTGGTATTTGAACCCCTTGCCGGCCACGAAGAAGCTGCCAGGCGACTTGGGATCGGGGTCGATCTGCACGGATGCGCCCAGCTCGCAGACGATGTGGCCGGTGTAGACGCGTTCGGAAACCGCCTTTTCCTCGGGTGTGAGCACCACCACCTCGGGCACGGGCTCGGGAGCGGCCTTGGCCTCCTGCTTTTTCGCCTTGCCCTTGACCGCCTTCGCGTGGTGCGCCGGCGCAGCCTTCTTCGTCACGTGCCGGGCGGCAGGCTTGCTGCTTGCCGATGAAGCGCTCTGGGAACTCGCCCCGGAATCAGCCGCCCACGTCAGTGCCGGCGCCAGACACAGCAAAGAAGCCAGGAGAAGAGGTTTCATGGGAACACCTGCCGTTTGGGAAATGAAAGCGAATCAAGGTTCAGGCAAACCAATGCAGCACCTCGGGTGGGAGCGATTTGCCCGTGGCACGCGCTCGCTCAAGCACGTGCCAGAAGTAACGATAGCTCGCACGGTCGTGCAGGCTGCCCGAATCGTTGATGGGGGCCCAGTCCGCCGCCTGCGCCGCACGAAGGATGCGCACGGCGCTCAGCACCTCAGCGTCATCGGGCGCCATGGCAGCGAGAATCGGGCGAATCTGCGCCGGGTGAATGCTCCACATGCGGGTGTAGCCGAATTCACGCGCTGCCCGCGTCGCGGCCGACTGCAACGCCGCCGCATCATTGAACTCGGTCACCACGCAGTGCGACGGCACCTTGCCGTGCGCATGGCAGGCGCTGGCGATTTCAAGTTTGGCACGCACGACCAGGGGATGCTCGAACTGCCCCCGGGACGACATGGCCGTTGCAGGAATGGCGCCGCCATGCGCCGAGACGAAATCCATCAAGCCGAACGAGAGACTTTGCACGCGCGGGTGTGCAGCGATCTCGAATGCCTGATGGACCGCCGCCGGCGACTCTATCAAAACATGTAGCTGCAAGCGCTCGCCACCATTGCGCTTCAGGGCATTTTCTGCCTGAAGAACATCGTCCACGTTCTCGACCTTGGGAATCATGACGTGGCACAGACGGTCGACCGCCTGGCCCAGGATGAGGTCCATGTCCTGCGCAAACGCGGGGTGGCCCACGGGGTGCACGCGCACCGCCACCCTGGCCTGCGCAGGCGCCTCGCGCAGCAGGGAGGCGACGAGGCGCGCATGCGCGGCCTCTTCTCCCACGGGGGCGCCATCCTCGCAATCGAGCGTCACGTCGAAGACGCAGGTACCGAATTCGCGCGTCATCTCGGCCTGCAGCTGCAGGCTCTTGCGCATGCGTGCCTCGACGCCACTGTAGTGATCGCACACCGGCAGCAGCGTGGCGCCCGCTTGCGCGCCCAGCAAGACGGTGGCGGGATGGGCGAATGCAGCAGGGCTCATGCCACGTCCGGTGCCATCGATGAAAGCAGCGCGCCCGCCACATGCAGATCAACCGCCGGGCCCATGCGCTCGTCGGCCGACTGCAGGTGCTGCGCTGGGTTCCAGTCTGCCATGGCCCCTGATTATCTTGCGTTTACAGCAGATGCTTGACGGCGTCCGCCTCGCTCTGCAGCTCGGCCAGGGTCTTGTTGATGCGTTCCTGCGAGAAGGCATCGATTTCCAGGCCCTTGACCACCGTGTACTTGCCGCCCTCGGTCGTGACCGGGAAGCCGAACATCACGTCCTTGGGTATGCCATAGTCACCATTGGAGGGAATGCCCATGGTAACCCACTGGCCGTTGGTGCCCAGGGCCCAGTCGTGCATGTGATCGATGGCGGCGTTGGCGGCCGAGGCGGCCGAGGACAGGCCGCGCGCCTCGATGATGGCCGCGCCGCGCTTACCCACCGTGGGCAGGAAGACGTTGGCGTTCCACTCCTGGTCGTTGATCGCGTCCTTGACGGACTTGCCGTTCACACTGGCGAAGCGATAGTCGGCATACATGGTGGGCGAGTGGTTGCCCCAGACGGCAAGCTTTTCGATGTCACCCACGGCCACGCCCATCTTGTGCGCGATCTGGCTGGCGGCGCGGTTGTGATCCAGGCGCAGCATGGCGGTGAAGTTCTCGCGCGGCAGGTCGGGCGCGCTCTTCATCGCGATGTAGGCGTTGGTGTTGGCGGGGTTGCCCACCACCAGCACCTTCACGTTGCGCGAGGCCACGGCGTTCAGGGCCTTGCCCTGCGCGGTGAAGATCTGCGCATTGGCGGCCAGCAGGTCGGCGCGCTCCATGCCGGGGCCGCGCGGGCGCGCGCCGACGAGCAGCGCGTAGTCGGTATCCTTGAAGGCCTGCATCGGATCGGAATGGGCTTCGATGCCCGCGAGCAGCGGGAAGGCGCAGTCTTCGAGCTCCATGATCACGCCCTTGAGCGCGTTCTGCGCCTTCTCGACCGGAATTTCCAGCAACTGCAGGATGACGGGCTGATCCTTGCCCAGCATCTCGCCGGAGGCAATGCGAAACAGCAACGCGTAGCCGATCTGGCCCGCTGCACCGGTGACGGCCACGCGGACGGGTTTCTTGCTCATGGTGATACTCCAGTCAAAACGATAAACGTGATGGCCGCGATGTGCGCGATGCCCTTGAACCCGGCTCGACGCCACCCCGGATAAACCCTGCAAGTTTACTGCGTCTTGCGCCGCGCCGTCAATTTGTCTTATATCTTATATAAGATACAATTAACCACATACAGGCTGCATCAATACGTCGGCTTCGACGCGGCCCGATGACCCTTTGCCTCCCATGTCACGCTCCCCCGCAACCGCCACCGATACACCGGCCTTCAGCCCGTTGTATCTGCAGATCAAGGGATTGATTCTGCAAGGGCTGCAATCGGGAGAATGGAAGCCGGGCGAGCTCATCCCCAGCGAGATGGAACTGGCGGCGCGCTTTCGCGTGAGCCAGGGCACGGTGCGCAAGGCCATCGACGAACTCGCGGGCGAGAACCTGCTGATGCGTCGCCAGGGCAAGGGCACCTTCGTCTCCACGCACGCCGAGCGGCAGGTGCAGTACCGCTTCCTGAGCCTGCGCCCGGACGAGGGGAATGAACAGAGTGAAGGCCCGGCCCGGCGCCAGGTCATCGAATGCCGGCGCCTGCGCGCCAGCGCGGAGGTGGCCCGCGCCCTGTCACTGCGCACCGGCGACGCCGTGATGCACGCCCGTCGCGTACTCTCCTTTGCCAAGACACCCGCCATCCTGGAAGACATCTGGCTGCCCGGCCATGCCTTCAAGGGTCTGACGGCGGAGCGCATGAGCAGCTACAAAGGGCCGACCTACGCCATGTTCGAGGAGGACTTCGGCGTGCGCATGGTGCGGGCCGACGAAAAGCTGCGAGCCGTCACGCCCAACGAGGAGCAGGCGCGGCTGCTGGGCATCAGTGGCTGCACGCCGCTGCTCAGCGTCGAGCGCATCGCCTACACATACAACGACGTTCCCATGGAACTGCGCCGCGGCCTGTATCGCACCGACACGCATCACTACCGGAACACGCTGAACTGAGATGCATCAACAAACCCCAATGTTGCGGCCTCGCGGAGCGCCTGACGTCCCCCAACTCCACCCGCACGCGCCGGGTCACTCGCACAGCGGTCTAAAATTTCCTGTTGCCGACGCAGTGCGCCACGCTTGATCGAATTTTTCACGAAAGCACATTTATGTCAGAGACCGCCAAGAAACGCCAGGAGTTCCGCAACCTCAACGTGTTCGCAGACCTGCCTACCTACCGCTGGCCGCTGGCCGCCATCGTCTCGGGCATGCACCGCATCAGCGGGCTGCTGATCTTCATACTTCTGCCCTTCATCATCTGGATGTTCGACACCTCGGTGACCTCCGAGGTGTCGTTCGACCGCTTCACCTCGATCTTCACGAGCGGCGCCGGGTTTCTTCCGGGCTGGTTCATCAAACTCGTGGCCCTGGCACTGATTTGGGCCTATCTGCAGCACTTCATCGCCGGCATCCGCCACGTCTACTTCGACATCACCCACATGACGACCAAGTCGCGTGGGCGCCGCACCGCGGCCGCCACGCTGATCCTTGCCTTCGGCCTGACCGCCATTCTCGGCGCCAAGCTGTTCGGCCTGTATTGAGCCGCACTCGACGCAAGCCAACGCATTTTCTGATTCAAGGAGTATTTCATGGCTACCACCTACGGTTACAAGCGGCTGGTCGTCGGCGCGCACTACGGCCTGCGCGACTGGCTCGTGCAGCGCCTCACGGCCATCATCATGGCGCTGTTCACTCTCGCCCTGCTGATCCAGCTGATCGTGAGCAAAGGGCCCATCGGCTATGAGACCTGGGCCGGCATCTTCTCCAGCCAATGGATGAAGACCATCACCTTCGCCACCATCGTGGCACTGATCTGGCACGCATGGGTCGGGGTGCAAAGCATCTGGATGGACTACGTCAAGCCCGATGGCCTGCGCCTGGTCTTCTATCTCGTCACGGCCTTCTGGCTGGTGGCCTGTGGCGGCTGGGCCGTCCAGGTTCTGTGGCGTCTGTGAATCCCCCGAGCGAAAGTAAAGAATGAGCTACACCAAAGCCAATATCACCAAGCGCAAATTCGACGTCGTCATCGTCGGCGCCGGCGGCGCGGGTCTGCGCGCCGCGCTGGAACTCTCCCGCTCGGGCCTGAATGTCGCCTGCCTGACCAAGGTCTTCCCCACGCGCTCGCACACGGTGGCGGCGCAGGGCGGCGTGTCGGCATCACTCGGAAACATGAGCGAGGACAACTGGCATTACCACTTCTACGACACCATCAAGGGCGGCGACTGGCTCGGTGACCAGGACGCGATCGAGTTCATGTGCCGCGAAGCCCCGAACGTGGTCATCGAACTTGAACACTTCGGCATGCCGTTCGACCGCAACCCCGACGGCACCATCTACCAGCGCCCCTTCGGCGGCCACACGTCCAACTATGGCGAAAAGCCCGTGCAGCGCGCCTGCGCGGCGGCCGACCGCACCGGCCACGCCATGCTGCACACGCTGTACCAGCAGAACGTCAAGACCAAGACCAATTTCTTCGTCGAATGGATGGCACTCGACCTCATCCGCAACACGCAGGGCGACGTGGTCGGCGTGACGGCGCTGGAACTGGAAACCGGCGATTTCTACGAACTGCACGCCAAGGTGGTGCTGCTCGCCACGGGCGGCGCGGGCCGCATTTTTGCCGCCACGACCAACGCCTACATCAATACCGGTGACGGCCTGGGCATGGCTGCACGCGCGGGCATCGCGCTGCAGGACATGGAGTTCTGGCAGTTCCACCCCACGGGCGTGTTCGGCGCGGGCGTGCTGCTCACCGAGGGCTGCCGTGGGGAAGGCGCTATTCTTTTGAATAGCGAAGGCGAGCGCTTCATGGAGCGCTACGCCCCCACACTGAAAGACCTGGCGCCGCGCGACTTCGTCTCGCGCTCGATGGACCAGGAGATCAAGGAAGGCCGTGGCTGCGGCCCGAACAAGGATCACATCCTGCTCAAACTCGACCACCTGGGCGCGGAGACCATTCACAAGCGCCTGCCTTCGGTGGAGGAAATCGGCCACAACTTCGCCAACGTCGACATCACCAAGGAGCCGATCGGCGTGATCCCGACCATTCACTACATGATGGGCGGCATCCCGACCAACCTGCACGGCCAGGTGCTGACGTGGGACGGCAAGCAGAACACCCCGGTGAACGGCCTCTACGCCGTCGGCGAATGCTCCTGCGTCTCGGTGCACGGCGCCAACCGTCTCGGCACCAATTCGCTGCTGGATCTGCTGGTGTTCGGCAAGTCGGCGGGCAGGCACATCACCGAGTTCGTGCGCGGCTTCGGCGACCACCACGCGACGCCGGCGGACGCCTCCGACTATTCGCTGCAGCGCCTCAACCACCTGCAGGATTCAAAGGACGGCGCCTATTCGCAGGACGTGGCGGGCACGCTGCGCAACACGATGCAAACCCACGCCGGGGTCTTCCGCACCCAGAAGACGCTGGATGAAGGCGTGCAGAAGGTCAAGGAGATCGCCGAGGAAGCCGCGCACCTGACGCTCAAGGACAAGTCCCTGGTGTGGAATACGGCACGCATGGAGGCGCTGGAAGTCGAAAACCTCATCGAGGTGGCCCGGGCGACCATCACGTCGGCAGCCGCGCGCCATGAGTGCCGCGGCGCCCACGTGGTCTATGACTACGAGCACCCCTCGGATCACCCCGATTTCCCCCTGGGGCGCAACGACAAGGAATGGCTCAAGCACACGCTGTGGCATCGCGACGGCGACCGCCTGGACTACAAGCCGGTGAACCTCAAGCCACTGACCGTGGACACCATTCCTCCCAAGGTCCGCACGTTCTGAGCGGGTTCTTCATTCAAGGCAAAGAATCATGAAGCGCACCATCAAAGTCTACCGTTACGACCCGGACAAGGACGAACGCCCCTACATGCAGACCCACGAGGTCGAGCTCGACGGCCACGAGCGCATGTTGCTGGACGCCCTGATCAAGCTCAAGAAGGAAGATCCGTCGATCGCCTTCCGCCGCTCCTGCCGCGAAGGGGTCTGCGGCTCGGATGCGATGAACATCAACGGCAAGAATGGCCTCGCGTGCCTGACCAATATGCAGACCTTGCCCGAGACCATCATCCTCAAGCCCCTGCCCGGCCTGCCCGTGATCCGCGACCTGATCGTGGACATGACGCAGTTCTTCAAGCAGTATCACTCGATCAAGCCCTACCTCATCAACGACGAGCCACCGCCGCCCGACAAGGAAAGGCTGCAGTCGCCCGAGGAGCGCGAGGAGCTCGACGGCCTGTATGAATGCATCTTGTGCGCAAGCTGCTCCACCGCCTGTCCGTCGTTCTGGTGGAACCCGGACAAATTCGTGGGTCCGGCGGGGCTTCTGCAGGCCTACCGCTTCCTCGCCGACAGCCGAGATCAGGCCACGGGCGAGCGCCTGGACAATCTGGAAGACCCCTACCGGCTCTTCCGCTGCCACAGCATCATGAACTGCGTCGACGTGTGCCCCAAGCACCTCAACCCCAACCGCGCCATCGGCAAGATCAAGGAACTGATGGCCCACCGCGCGGTGTAAGCCGCCATGACCGGGCCAACCGTACTGGGCGAGCGCGAGACGTCCATCCTGCGCTGGCGCTGCCGCCGGGGGCTGCTGGAAAACGACATCTTCATCGAGCGTTTTTTCGACACCTACGGCGCAAACGTCAGCGAGGATCAAGCTTTCGGCCTTACGCTCCTGATGAATCTGCCCGACAACGATCTGCTGGATCTGTTTCTGCGCCGTCGTGAACCGACCGGAGAGCTGGACATTGCGCAGGTCCGGGCCGTGCTGGAGCAGTTGCGCAGCCGTCCCTTCACCGATGCACGGGCCTGACGGATCACCCTATTGCCACACTAACGAGGAAATCTGAGATGACTATGAAATTGGCGGAGCACAAGGCGACACTGTCGTTCAACAACGGCAGCCCGAGTGTCGATCTTCCGGTGTACCACGGCACCGTGGGCCCGGACGTGGTGGACATCCGCAAGCTCTACAGCCAGACCGGCATGTTCACCTACGACCCCGGTTTCCTCTCCACCGCATCGTGCCAATCGACCATCACCTTCATTGATGGCGAAAAGGGGCGCCTGCTCTATCGCGGCTACCCCATCGAGCAACTGGCCACGCAATGCGACTTCCTCGACACCTGCTATCTCCTGCTCAAGGGTGATCTGCCCAACGCAGGCCAGCGCGACGAATTCCACAAGCTCGTGATCAGCCACACCATGGTGCACGAGCAGATGCAGTTCTTCCTGCGGGGTTTTCGCCGCGACGCGCACCCGATGGCGGTGCTCACCGGCCTGATCGGCGCACTCTCGGCTTTCTACCACGACAGCACCGACATCCACAACGCGGAGCATCGCGAAATCGCCGCGATCCGCCTGATCTCCAAGCTCCCGACGCTCGTGGCCATGGCCTACAAGTACGGCGTGGGTCAGCCCTACATGTACCCGAGGAACGACCTTTCCTACGCCGGCAACTTCCTGCGCATGATGTTCGGCGTGCCCTCGGCCGACTACCAGGTCAACCCGGTGATCGAGCGCGCGATGGATCGCATCTTCATCCTGCACGCCGACCACGAGCAGAACGCGTCCACGTCCACCGTGCGCCTGTGCGGCAGCTCGGGCACCAACCCGTTCGCCGCCATCGCGGCCGGCGTGGCCTGCCTCTGGGGCCCGGCGCACGGCGGCGCCAACGAGGCCTGCCTGAACATGCTCGAACACCTGCAGGCCAACGGTGGCATCGCCAAGGTGGGGGAGTTCATGGAGCAGGTCAAGGACAAGAACAGTGGCGTCAAGCTCATGGGCTTCGGTCACCGCGTCTACAAGAACTACGACCCGCGCGCCAAGCTCATGCAGGAAACCTGCAACGAGGTGCTGGCCGAGCTGGGCCTGGAGAAGGACCCGCTGTTCGCGCTGGCCAAGCAGGTCGAGAAGATCGCGCTGGAAGACGACTACTTCGTGCAGCGCAAGCTCTATCCGAACGTGGACTTCTACTCCGGCATCGTGCAGCGCGCGATCGGCATCCCGGTCAAGCTCTTCACCGGCATTTTCACCCTGGCGCGCACCGTGGGCTGGATTGCCCAACTCAACGAGATGATCAGCGACCCCGAATACAAGATCGGCCGCCCGCGCCAGCTCTATGTCGGTGCCGCCGAGCGCAACGTCAAGCCGGTGGGCGAACGCTGAGCCGCCCTCCCCGGCGCTTCGAGGCCCGCGTGCATTCCGTCCACGGGCCTTTTTTGCATCCATCTCCGGCCAACGGCATCTCCATCGATGACGCCATGGTGCGACATTGCTTGGCTCGGAATCAAAAGACCGGCACAATACAGGCACGACGCGCGGCCTGAAGCGCCAAGCGATGCACTGGCCCGGACAACCCTGTTGCCCGGGCCTTTGTCCGTTTGCGCGCGCCGCAGACACAAAGATGAATTTTTGACAGGAACCCCGCCATGGCAAGCAAACCCAAGATCACCTTGTCGTCGCTCGACTACGAGCGCCTGCAGACCTTGCTCGAAAAGAGCACGGGCGACTTTCCGGGCCGCGATGCGCTGGAAGCCGAGCTCGATCGCGCCGATGTGCTTGAACCCAAGGATATGCCGCCCAACGTGGTGACCATGAACTCCACGGTGCGCTTCACCCTCCTGGAAACCGGCAAGACCAGCACGCTGCAGCTGGTCTACCCCAAGGATTTCGACGGCTCTGCCGAGAAGGTTTCGGTGCTGGCCCCGGTGGGCATCGCACTGCTGGGCCTGAGTGTGGGCCAGGAGCTGCCAATGCCCAGCCCCACGGGTCAGGTCACGGTGCGCGTGGACGCCATCACCTGGCAGCCCGAAAGCGCGGGGGAACTGCATCGCTGAAGACCAGGCCTCCCCACCACCGGCTCTCAGGACAGCAGGGTGGTGGCCAGACCGGCGCCGATGAGCCCGAGCTGCCAGCGCAGGGATGAACGCCAGGTGTGTGCGTGGCGCTCCACCAATTCATAGAGCAGCCAACCGCAGGTCACGGAAAGCCCCCAGGCTGTGATCATCCCGGCGGCAGCGGCCGGTACCGACGTGGGCCAGATCGTGCCCACCAGCGCGTTGACCAGCAGACACAGTGCAAAGTGCACCAGGAAGACCGAGTAGGAAATCCGCCCGAGCCAATGCAGCGGCGCCCAGTCGAGCCAGCGCTGCGCGCGCCCTGCGCGCAGCGCCACGACGAGCAGCAAGGCCGTGGCCGCCGCAAGCGCGATGCGGCCGCGCCAATCCATCCAGAGCGCCAGCGCGGCGAGCACGCCGATCACGATCGCCCACAGCCACGCCCTGCTCGCACGCCGTGCATGCACGCCCCAAAACGCCAGCATCCCCAGGCCATAGGCCCCGAAGAAATACACCGCCCACACGTCCCAGGCGCTGTTTCGATTGAAGCCGAAGAGTGAAACCGCCACCAGGGCCACCGTGAGCAGTTGGGCCAGCGTCATCGGCCCATGCCAGCGCCAGCCCATGCGCCCGCGCGCCCACAGCGACAGCCCGTGCGCGCCAGCCAGCAGCAAGGTGAGCAGTGCAAACAGCTGGAAGTCGATCGCCACGTACCAGACCCCGGCCGACAGCGACTCCTGCCCGAGCACGCCCTGCAGCAGCAGCGCGTGGGCCAGCAACTGCGCCAGGCCCGGATCGGTGCCGGCCACCGCGGGATCGTCCAGCCATGGACGGACCAGGGCATTGACCGCGATCACGACGACCAGCGCGGCCGCGTAGGGCACCACGAGGCGCTCGAACCGCCCCGCGATGCGCATCCACGGCTGACTTGCGCGCGCATGCCCGCCAGGCGCAAGGCGCGAGACCGCGAGGTAGCCCCCAAGCACAAGAAAGATCTGCACTGCCATGCGTGCATACTGCACCAGCCAGTCGATGAAGCCGGGAAAGGCTCCGTGCATCACATCCGACATCGGACCGTAAAACGCCAGATGGTGCCAGACGATGGCAGTACAGGCCAGTGCCTTGGCCGCGTCGATGACGGCGCTGCGGGAAGTCTCGGACATGGAGGAAGCAACGAACGCGAGAAACCCGCCGGACCATCCGGCGGGCCTGCAAAAATCTAACGCAAGGGGCCACGTGCGCGTTGGCACGCGGCAAGAAAAAATCAGTGCAACGCGAGGCGCTCGCGCGCCGCCTGGTACTCGCGCTGCAGGCGTTGCACCAAAGCCGCGGCCGAAGTGATCTCCGTCACTGCGGCGATGCCCTGGCCGCAACCCCAGATGTCCTTCCACACCTTGGTCGTGGCGCCGCCGAAGTCCATCTTGCTCGGGTCGGACTCGGGCAGGTGGTCCGGATCGAGCCCGGCCGCGCGAATCGAGGGCGCAAGGTAGTTGCCATGCACGCCGGTGAACAGGCTGGTGTAGACGATGTCGTCCGAGGTGCCGTCGACAATCGCCTGCTTGTAGGCTTCCTGCGCGCGCGCCTCGTGCGTGGCGATGAAGGCCGAGCCGATGTAGGCCAGATCCGCGCCCATGGCCTGCGCCGCAAGCACCGCACCGCCGGTGGCGATGGCGCCCGAAAGCGCCACCGGCCCGTCGAACCAGCGACGAATCTCCTGCACCAGCGCGAACGGACTCTTCACACCTGCGTGGCCGCCGGCGCCTGCCGCCACCGGGATCAGACCATCGGCGCCCTTCTCGATCGCCTTGTGCGCGAAGCGGTCGTTGATGACGTCGTGCAGCACGATGCCGCCCCAGTCATGCACGGCGTGGTTCACATCCTCGCGCGCGCCCAGCGACGAGATCACGATGGGCACCTTGTACTTGGCGCACATCTGCATGTCATGCTCCAGCCGGTCGTTGCTCTTGTGCACGATCTGGTTGATGGCAAACGGCGCGGCCGGTTGATCGGGGTGCGCCTTGTCCCAGGCGGCCAGGGTTTCGGTGATCTCGGCCAGCCACTCGTCGAGCTGCGAAGCCGGGCGCGCGTTCAGTGCCGGCATGGAGCCGACGATGCCCGCCTGGCATTGCGCAATCACGAGCTTGGGGTTGCTGATGATGAACAGCGGCGAGCCGATCACCGGGAGCCGAAGGTTCCTGAATACCGAAGGCAGAGCCATGGAGCAATCTCCGAAAATAATGGTAAAAAAGGCCTAAAAACCAAGACTGGCAAGCGCCAGCAGCTCTCTTTTGGTGAGCTAATTCAAAACGCCTCCAGCGCCAGCGCGCAGACGCTCTCGCCGCCATGGATGATCGCGTCGCGCCAGCCCGGAACGCGTGTGAGGATGTGTTCCGCGTAGAACTGCGCCGTTGCAATCTTGGCCTGCATGAACGCCACGTCCTGTCCCTTGCCAGCGAGCTCCTGCGCCACCAGGAGCGAACGCGCCAACTGCCAGCCAGCCACCAGATTGCCCGCGAGCATCAGGTAGGGCACGCTGCCCGCGAAGATGGCGTTGATCTGCTTCTTTGCGTCCAGCGCCGTCATGAAGCCCACCACTTCCAAGTAGGCCGCGCGGGCATTGCCCAGGCGCGCGGCCATGGCCAGCGCGGCGTCGGTGCCACTGGCACGCAGCTCGGTCTCGGCATGCTCGATGCGCGTGGCCACGGCCCGCGCGACCGCGCCGCCATCGCGCATGGTCTTGCGCCCCACCAGGTCGTTGGCCTGGATGGCCGTGGTGCCTTCATAAATCGTGAGGATGCGCGCGTCGCGCAGATGCTGGGCCGCGCCGGTCTCCTCGATGAAGCCCATGCCGCCATGCACCTGCACGCCCAGCGACGTCACTTCCTGGCTCATTTCGGTGGAGTAGCCCTTGACGAGCGGCACCAGGAATTCATAGAAGATCTGGTTGTCCTTGCGGGTCTGCTCATCGGGATGGTGATGGGCCGCGTCGTACGCCGACGCCGCCACCGCCGCCATGGCACGGCAGCCCTCGGTGAGCGCGCGCATGGTCATGAGCATGCGGCGCACGTCCGGGTGGTGGATGATGGGCGCGCTGCCCGCCACGCTGCCATCCACGGGACGGCTTTGCACGCGTTCGCGCGCATAGGCCACGGCGCGCTGGTAAGCGCGTTCGGCCACCGCGATGCCTTGCACGCCCACGGCGTAGCGGGCAGCGTTCATCATGATGAACATGTACTCCAGCCCGCGGTTCTCCTCGCCGACGAGGTAACCCACGGCCCCGCCATGGTCGCCATACTGCAACACCGCCGTGGGACTGGCCTTGATGCCGAGCTTGTGCTCGATGCTCATGCAATGCACGTCATTGCGCGCGCCCACGCTGCCGTCGGCCTGCACGAGGAACTTGGGCACGACGAACAGGCTGATGCCCTTGACCCCTTCGGGCGCACCGGGCACGCGCGCAAGCACCAGGTGCACGATGTTCGCCGCCATGTCATGCTCGCCGTAGGTGATGAAGATCTTGGTGCCGAAGATCTTGTAGCTGCCATCCCCCTGCGGTTCGGCCCGGGTGCGCACCAGCGCCAGGTCCGAGCCCGCCTGCGGCTCGGTCAGGTTCATGGTGCCCGTCCACTCGCCCGACACCAGCTTTTCAAGGTAGATGGCCTTGAGCTGCTCGCTGCCAGCCGTCAGCAAGGCCTCGATCGCTCCATCGGTGAGCAGCGGACACAGCGCAAAACTCAGGTTGGCGCTGTTGAGCATTTCCACGCAGGCCGCGCCCACCGTCTTCGGCAGGCCCTGGCCGCCAAAATCCACGGGGTGCTGCAACCCCTGCCAGCCGCCTTCGGCAAACTGCTGGTAGGCCTGCTTGAACCCCGCCGTGGTCGTGACCTCGCCCGCCTTCCAGGTGCTGGGGTGCAGATCACCGTCGACGTTCAAAGGGGCGACCACGCCTTCGTTGAACTTCGCGCATTCCTCCAGCACCGCGGCGGCGGTATCGAGGTTCGCGTCCTCGAACCCTGGCATTCTCGAGAGTTGATCGATGCGCGCCAGATGCTCGATCGCGAACAGCATGTCCTTGAGGGGGGCCTGGTAGTTCATGATGGGTGTACTTCCTGTGTCTGTATCAATTCAGGGTTCGGTATATAGGCGTCGATGAACTCGATCGCCACCTCACCGAGGTGACCCGCTTCTGCCTTGTAGCCATTGATGCGCTGATGCGCGTGCACGTCGCCACGCGCCTTCTGGGGCAGGCGCAGAGGGTGCATCCCCTGTACGCCTCCTGGACCATACGAGGGACAGGCAAGGATTTGAATCGGCCCAGGGCCGCGCGAAATGCCGTGATATCGCCATCACCGACGCTGCGTTTGAGGCCATGGTATGCCTCCAGCAGCTGCCGATGATCGTTCACGAGCTCCTGCACCAGCTCCGCATGATGGGCGACATCATCAGCCATGCACGATCACCCCGATGCGCGACGGATGGGACATGCGAGCGCCGCCACTTCAGGTCGTGCAAGGTCTCAAAGTGCCTTGACCAGCTCGGGCACCGCGACGAACAGATCGGCCACCAGGCCGTAGTCGGCCACGGAGAAGATCGGCGCTTCCTCATCCTTGTTGATCGCGACGATTACCTTGGAATCCTTCATGCCGGCCAGGTGCTGGATGGCACCGGAGATGCCGCAGGCAATGTAGAGCTGAGGCGCGACGATCTTGCCGGTCTGACCGACCTGCAGGTCGTTGGCGGCGTAGCCTGCATCCACGGCGGCGCGGCTCGCGCCGATGGCGGCGCCCAGCTTGTCGGCCAGCGGCGTGAGCACCTCCTGGAATTTCTCGTTGCTGCCCAGCGCGCGGCCACCCGAAACGATGATCTTGGCGGCGGTGAGCTCGGGGCGGTCGCTCTTGGAAAGTTCACGCCCGACAAAGCTGCTCTTGCCGGAATCGGCGACGGCGACCACGGTTTCCACGGCGGCCGAGCCGCCGGTGGCCGCGGCCGCGTCAAAGCCGGTACCACGCACGGTAATGACCTTCACAGCATCCAGCGACTGCACCGTGGCAATCGCGTTGCCGGCGTAGATCGGCCGCTCGAAAGTATCGGGGCTCACCACCCGGGTGATGTCGGAAATCTGCGCGGCATCGAGCTTTGCCGCCACACGCGGCGCCGTGTTCTTGCCGCTGGCGGTGGCGGGGAAAAGGATGTGGCTGTAGTTGCCGGCCAGCGCCAGCACCTGCGCGGCGAGGTTCTCGGCCAGACCATCCTTGAGGCTGGCGCCATCGGCGTGCAGCACCTTGGCGACACCGGCGATCTGCGCAGCGGCCTGCGCGGCGGCGCCGGCGTTTTCACCGGCGACGAGCACGTGCACGTCTGCGCCGCAGGCGGCGGCGGCGGTGACGGTGTTGAGGGTGGCAGCCTTGAGGCTGGCGTTGTCGTGTTCGGCAATGACGAGTGCGGTCATGTTGTTGAGTCCTTTCCCTCAGATCACCTTGGCTTCGTTGCGCAGCTTATCGACGAGCGCGGCCACGTCCGGCACCTTCACGCCCGCGCCGCGCTTGGGCGGCTCGCTCACTCTCAAAGTCTTCAGGCGCGGCGCGACGTCCACGCCCAGATCGGCCGGGGTGACGGTGTCGAGCGGCTTTTTCTTGGCCTTCATGATGTTGGGCAGCGTGACGTAGCGCGGCTCGTTCAGGCGCAGGTCGGTGGTGACGACGGCCGGCAGCGTGATCGAGACGGTCTCCAGGCCGCCATCGACTTCACGCGTGACCGTGGCCTTGCCATCGGCGACCTCGACCTTGCTGGCGAAGGTGGCCTGGGGCAGATCGGCCAGAGCAGCGAGCATCTGCCCGGTCTGGTTGGCGTCGTCATCGATCGCCTGCTTGCCCAGGATCACGAGGCCGGGCTGTTCCTTGTCCACGAGCGCCTTCAGGAGCTTGGCGACGGCCAGCGGCTGCAGCTCTTCGTCGGTCTGCACCAGGATGGCGCGATCGGCGCCGATGGCCATGGCCGTGCGCAGCGTTTCCTGACACTGCTGCACGCCACAGGAGACGGCGATCACCTCGGTGACCACGCCCTTTTCCTTGAGACGCACGGCTTCCTCGACGGCAATCTCGTCAAAGGGGTTCATGCTCATCTTGACGTTGGCGATGTCCACACCCGTGCTGTCCGACTTGACGCGAACCTTCACGTTGTAGTCCACCACGCGCTTGACGGGGACCAAAACCTTCATTGCTGCAGCTCCTGGAGTTGATTGAGTTGACGTACACGTAAACCATCAGATTCTATGTTGCACTGCAAGGTCCGAAACCCGTGCACAAATAAACGAACGGTCGTGCTTTTTTGCGATTATGCCAGCCCGTTGCGCCAGCGTCGAGCCCGCCCCGACAGGACGCGGGTCAATGCGGCTTCCACGTCGGTTCGCGCTTTTCGGCAAACGCGCGGGCGCCCTCCTGCGCGTCGGCGTCCATCATGTTCGTCGCCATGGTCTGGCAGGCCAGTTGGTACGCGGCCTGCAGGCCCAGTTCACGCTGCTGGTAGACCAACTTTTTGCCCATCGCCACGGCCACGGCGGGCTTCTCGACGATGGCGCCGACCAGCGCTGCCACCTCGTCGTCGAGCCGCTCGGGCGCCACCACGCGGTTGACCAGGCCCTCCTTGAGCGCCGTCTGCGCATCGATGAAATCGCCGGTGAGCAGCATTTCCATCGCCCGTTTGGCGGGCACGTTGCGCACCAGGGGCACGCTGGGCGTGGCGCAGAACAGGCCGTAGTGGATGCCGCTCGTGGCAAAACGCGCCTCGGTGCTGGCGACCGCCAGGTCGCACTGCGCCACGAGCTGGCAGCCTGCCGCCGCCGCGATGCCATGCACGCGCGCAATCACCGGCACGCCGAGCTGGTTGATGGAAAGCATCACGCGGCTGCACTGGGCGAACAGGTCGCGATAGTAAGAGAGATCGGGGTGCGCGGCCATGTCCTTGAGGTTGTGCCCGGCGCAAAAGGCCTTGCCGCTGCCCGCCAGCACCACGACGCGTGCCTGCGCATCCCGGTCCACCGCGTCCAGCGCCTGTTGCAGGCGTTGCAGCATTTCGCTGCCCAGCGCATTGAAACGCTGGGGATCCTGCATCGTGAAGGCATAGACGCCACGCTCATCACGCACCACGCTCAGCAGTTCATTGGTATCGCTCATGACTCACTCCTGAAATCACAGATCGGCCAGCGCCCGAAGATGGGCCTCGACGCTGTTGGCCAAGGGCACCAGAACGTAGCCGCCCTCGAGGCAGGAAACGATACGCCCTTTGGAAAAACGCCGCGCAATGTCCTTGATTCGCAGCGTGATCCAGGCAAAGTCCTGCTCCGTCAGGCCCAGCTGCCCCATGTCGTCGTCGCGGTGGCTGTCGAAGCCCGCGCTGATGAAAATCATCTCGGGCTTGAAGGCCTCCAGCCGCGGCACCCAGAAGGTGTCGACGATCTCCCGCACATCCATGCCCTTCGTGTAGGCCGCCAGCGGCACGTTGCACATGTTGGGCGCGGTGCTCTGGTCGCCGCTGAAGGGGTAGAACGGGTGCTGGAAGAAACTGCACATGAGCGCGCGCTGGTCCCCCGCGAGGATGTCTTCCGTGCCGTTGCCGTGATGCACGTCGAAGTCGATCACCGCCACGCGCCGCAGGTTGTGCCGCTGCAGCGCGTATTTGGCGGCGACAGCCACGTTGTTGAAAAAACAGAACCCCATGGCCTTGTTGTGCGTGGCGTGATGCCCAGGCGGGCGCACCGAGCAGAACGCGTTCTCCAGCTCGCCCGCGATCACGGCGTCGGTGGCGTCCAGCGCCGCGCCCGCGGCGCGCAGCGCGGCGGACCAGGTCCAGGCGTTCATGGAAGTGTCAGGGTCCACCTGCGCGTAGGCCGGGCCGCCCGCGGCCTGTTCCTCGGCGATGCGCTCGGACATGCCGCGCAGCGACGCCACGTACCAGCGATCGTGCGCGAGTTCGATGTCCGCCAGACTCGCCAGCGGCGCCTCGCGCTGGTCCAGCACGTCCGCCAGGCCCGTGATCAGGAGGCGATTGTGGATGGCATCGAGCCGCTCGGGGCACTCGGGATGCCCCGCGCCCATCTCGTGCCTGCGGCAATCCGCATGAGTGTAAAAGCCCGTTCTGCTCATGCCCCGTCTCCAGCATCTTTTTCGGATAACGTCACGCTCATGGACACACAAGCAACCATCCAGGCGCTACTGAGCCAGCTTAACACGGTGATCGTGGGCAAATCGGCGCAAATCCGGGACGGCGTGGCCTGCCTGCTCGCGGGCGGGCACCTCTTGATCGAGGACGTGCCGGGCGTGGGCAAGACCACGCTCGCGCACGCGCTGGCGCGCAGCTTCGGCCTGGCTTTCGCGCGTGTGCAGTTCACCTCCGACCTGATGCCCAGCGACCTCACGGGCGTGGCGGTCTACGAGCGCGGCAAGGAGGCCTTCGTCTTTCATCCCGGGCCGGTGTTCACGCAGGTGCTGCTGGCCGACGAGATCAACCGCGCGAGCCCCCGCACGCAAAGCGCGCTGCTCGAAGCCATGGAGGAAAAACAGGTGTCGGTCGAAGGTGAAACGCGTGCCCTGCCCGAGCCGTTCTTCGTGATCGCCACGCAGAATCCGCACGAGCAGATCGGCACCTTCCAGCTGCCCGAGAGCCAGCTCGACCGCTTTCTGATGCGCATCTCGCTGGGCTACCCCGACCATGCCTCGGAACGCGCCCTGATCGCGGGCGAGGATCGCCGCGCCCAGCTGCTGCAACTGCCGGCGCTGCTCGATGCCGCCGCGCTGGCGTCGCTGCAGCGCCAGGTGCTCGCCATTCACGTGGCACCGGCACTGCTGGACTATGTGCAGGCCCTGATCGCGGCAACGCGCTCGGGCCACTGGTTCGTGCAGGGCCTGTCGCCGCGCGCCGGTATCGCCCTCCTGCGCGCCGCCCGGGCACAGGCGCTCATGGCCGGGCGCAGCTACGCCGCGCCCGACGACGTGCAGGCCATCCTCGCGCAGACCATCGCCCATCGGCTGCAGCCCGTGGCGAGCAGCGGGCGCGGCGCGGTGGAACAGGTGCGCGCCATGATGGAGGCCGTGGCGCTGCCATGACAGCCGCCCTGCCCCGTGGCTGGCTGGCCGCGCGCTGGCAGCGGTGGTGGATGGCGCGTGTCGCACCCAGCGACCACCTGCGGCTGACCCAGCGCAACGTCTACATCCTGCCCACGGGCTCGGGCTGGATGCTGGCGCTGACGCTGCTGGTGCTGCTGGTGGCGTCGATCAACTTCCAGCTCAATCTCGGCTACCTGCTCACCTTCCTGCTGGCCGGCTGCGCGGGCGCGAGCACCTGGATCGGCCACGCCACGCTGCGCGGGCTGCAGCTGCGCCTGCTGCCGCCCGAGCCGCAGTTTCTCGGGGGCAGCGTGGTGCTGCCCGTGCAGCTGCTCAACGAGCGGCGCACGAGCCGCCATGCGATCGCGCTGGCGCTGCGCGGCTCGGGGCTCTGGTCCTGGGCCGATGTGCCTGCGCAGGGCAGTGCCTCGCTGCAATTGGCCTTCGAGCCGACGCGCCGCGGCCTGCAGGATGTGCCGCCGCTGGCCGTGCAGACGCACTATCCGATGGGCATCTTCCGTGTCTGGGCGTGGTGGCGGCCCAAGGCACGGGTGCTGGTCTATCCCAGGCCGGAGCCGGGCGCCCCGCCCCTGCCCGCGGGCGAGGCACGCGCGGGGGCCGCCGCCAGCACGAGCCGCGCCAACGGCAGCGAATACGACGGCGTGCGCGCCTACCGGCGCGGCGATGCGCAACGCCTCATCGTCTGGAAGAAGGCGGCGCAGGCCATGGCCAGCGGCAGCGACGCGCTGGTGAGCCGCGACGGCCAGGCCGCTCAGCGCAGCGAGCTCTGGCTGAGCCTGCAGGCCACGGGCCTGCAGGCTCCGGAAGCGTGTCTCTCGCGCCTCACGGCCTGGGTGCTGCACGCCGACCGCCTGGGGCTGACCTACGGCCTGCGCCTGGGAGCCGTCACCATCACCCAGGACAGCGGCGCCGCGCAACGCGAGCGCTGCCTGCGCACCCTGGCTCTGTACTGAATTTCAATGAAAATCAGTAAAAACACTGACCGATCATGTGTCTGCAGCTACATAAACAATAGTTGCACCACGCATGACGACGTGAGGCCCCTTTGATCGCGCGCCTCAAAAACCTGCCGCGCGACGCGCGCGACACCCTGTTTCTCGTGCTGGTCATCGGGGTCTGCGTTGCGCCCCTCGCGGCGCAGATCCCACTCTGGACCTCGGCGGCCACCGCCGTGCTGCTGGCTTGGCGCGCCGCCCTCTCCTGGCTGGGGCGGCCGCTGCCGCGGCGCTGGATCACCTTCGCCCTGCTGATCCTGGCCACGGCGGCCACGCTCATGAGCTTTGGCACCATCGTCGGGCCGGATGCGGGTGTGACACTCATCGTGATGCTGCTGGCGCTCAAGACCCTGGAGCTGCGCGCGCGCCGCGACGCCATGGTGGTGTTCTTTCTCGGCTTCTTCACGCTGCTGTCCAACTTTTTTTTCTCGCAGTCGCTGGGCGTGGCGCTCATGATGCTGCTGGCGCTGCTGGGCCTGCTCACCGCGCTCATCAACGCGCACCAGCCCGTGGGACACCCGCCACTGCGCGACTCGCTCGCCACGGCCTTGCGCATGATCTTGCTCGGGGCTCCGCTCATGCTGGCGCTGTTCCTGTTTTTCCCGCGCTTCGCACCGCTGTGGGGCATCCCCAGCGAGGACCTGACGGGCCGCAGCGGCCTGTCGGGGCAGATGAGCGTGGGCTCGATCGCCAGGCTCGCGCTGGACGACAGCGTGGCGCTGCGCGTGCGTTTCGACACGCCGGGCGGTGAGCCACCGCCACAGTCGGATCTGTATTTCCGCGGCCCCGTGCTCACGGCCTTCGACGGCCGCCAGTGGTATGCGCTGTCGCAGCCCGAGGCGCGCGCCATCACCTGGGCCAGCCCCGCACCCGCCCACCTGCAGGTGCAGGGCGATCCCGTGCGCTACGAGATGACGCTGGAGACCAGCCGCCGCCCATGGCTGCTCACGCTGGATGTGCCGTCCGAGCCGCCCGAGCTGCCCGAGGGCATGCGGGCGCACATGACGCCCGAGCTGCAATGGGTCACGCAGCGCCCCATCATGAGCGTGCTGCGCTATGAAGCGGCGAGCTACCTGCACTTTCACCACGGGCCGCTCGCACGCACGCCCCAGCTGCGCCCCTACGTGCAGCTGCCGCCCGGTTCCAACCCGCGCACGGCGGCACTGGCTCGGGAGATGCGCGCCAATCCGCGTCTGGCGGCTGGCGGCGCACAGGCCATGGTGGATGCCGCCCTACAGCGCCTGCGCACCGGCGGCTACCGCTACACGCTGGAGCCCGGGGTCTACGACGAGAACACGGCCGACACCTTCTGGTTCGATCGCAAGGAGGGTTTTTGCGAGCACATCGCATCCAGCTTCGTGGTGCTGATGCGCGCTCTGGACATCCCGGCGCGCATCGTCACCGGCTACCAGGGGGGCGAAATGAACACCATCGACGGCTACTGGACCGTGCGCCAGAGCGACGCCCATGCCTGGACCGAGGTCTGGATGGAGGGCCGCGGCTGGGTGCGCGTCGATCCCACGGCCGCCGTCTCGCCCGCGCGCATCGGGACCTTCGAGCGGCTGCAGGCGCCGCGCACGGCCCTGGGCGGCGCGCTGGCGTCGGTGCTGAGCCCGTCGGCGCTGCAGCGCCTGCGCGCCGTCTGGGAGGCGCTGAACAACCACTGGACGCAATGGGTACTCAACTACACGCAGGACCGCCAGCTCGACCTGCTCAAGAGCCTGGGCCTGCAGACACCCACCCGGGAGGACCTCGTGCGGGTACTTGGGCTGCTGCTGGCGGCAACCGCATTGCTGGGCGCCCTCTGGACACTGCGGGAACGCCACCGGATCGACCCATGGCAGCGCCTGATGCGCGACACGCGCAGGCACATGGGCCGGCTGCGGCTGAGCACCCCCGGCCATCTCGGCGCCCGGGCGATGGCAAGGCAGGCGAGCGATGCGCTCGGCCCCCAGGCGCAGCCTCTCGTGGACTGGCTCATGCGGCTGGAGCAGGCGCGCTATGGCGCTCAAACGCGCGACACCCTCGCCACGCTCAGGCGCGACCTGCGCCGCCTGCCCTGGTCAGAGCTTGAAAACATCCGCCGCCATCCGCCGCGGCGCCGGTAGCGGCCCTGGCAGTGCTCAATGCGCTTCGTCGGGCAGGGGCGCCACACTCTGGTGTTCGGCCTGCGGCTGCACCACCGGCAGGACCTGCACCGGCGCCGCCGCAGGCGCCACCACAGGCGCCGGCGTGGGCAGGTACCTGGCGAACAGGTCGAAGAAACGCGCGTAGAACTGCGCGTCCGCGATCGTCTCGCTGCCGACCTTGACCAGCGTGTCGTCGGTCGAATTGAGCGGCAGCGAGAGCGAGCCCAGGCCGCCGACCCCCACCGACGCCGAGTTGTTCACCTTCTTGATCACGTAGCGGTCCTGAATGGCGCTGGCAAAGGCCGAGGTGCCCATGTCGCCCTGCCCCCCGGCGGCGCACACCACGCGCATCTGCACCTCGTAGTGCACGTCGGGCGTGGGCTGGTAGTACTTGCGGCCCTTGACTTCATCCTTGGTCGCCGTCTCGACGATGTAGCCTTGGCTGAGCAGCGCCCGGCGCGCGGCCTCGCAGGTCTGCGCCTGCGTCGCGCGCAGATGGCGCGTGTGCATGTCCGCGCTGTCGAAATCATTGGGGGTGAAGGCGATGGCGCGCTCCGATCCCGGCAGCGCCTCGGGCATGCGGGCACAACCGCCCACGAAGAGCGCGAACGCCGCGGCGGCGCACGCCATGGCCGGAAAACGTTGGATCAACACGGTCAACATAGGCGGGAGATTGTGCAGCAGCGCGTGACGCGCCGATGTCGGTGCACACTCTGTTTCAGCGCGACAAGTCCTGCAATGGCCAGCGCGGCTTCACATCAAAGGCGTAGTCGCAACCCGCCTCGGCCACCCCCGCCTGCACGCGCATGGCCGCAGCCATGGCGATCATGGCGCCGTTGTCGGTGCACAGATGCATTTCGGGGTAATGCACACGCACGCCGCGCGCGCGGCACGCCTGGTCGAGCGTGTCGCGCAGCAGCCGGTTGGCCCCCACACCGCCCGCCACCACCAGGCGCTTGAGCCCCGCGCCATCCAGCGCCTTGAGCGATTTCTTCACCAGAACTTCCACGATGGCGGCCTGGGTGCTCGCCGCGAGATCGGCCTTGCGCTCTTCGAGTGCCGAGCCGAGCTTCCTGGCCTGCGTGAGCACGGCGGTCTTGAGCCCGGCGAAGGAGAAATCCAGATCGCCGCTGTGCAGCAGCGGCCGGGGCAGCTTGAATGCCGCCGCGTCGCCCTGCTCGGCCAGGCGCGCCAGCACCGGCCCGCCCGGGTAGGGCAGCCCCATGAGCTTGGCCGATTTGTCGAAGGCCTCGCCCGCCGCATCGTCGATCGTCTCCCCCAGCAGTTCGTAGCGCCCGACGCCATCGACGCGCATGAGTTGCGTGTGCCCGCCCGAGACCAGCAGGGCCACAAACGGGAACTCGGGCGGATCCGCACTCAGGAAGGGAGACAGCAGATGCCCTTCCAGGTGGTGCACGCCCAGCACCGGCACGCCCAGCGCCGCACCCAGCGCGCACGCCACACCCGCGCCCACCAGCAGGGCGCCCGCCAGCCCCGGGCCACGCGTGAACGCGACGAGATCGACCGCATCGAGCGATGCGCTCGCCTGCCCCATCACGGTCCGCGTCAGCGGCAGCACCCTGCGGATATGGTCCCGGCTGGCAAGCTCGGGCACCACGCCGCCATAGGCCTGGTGCAGGGCGATCTGGCTGTGCAGCGCATGCGCGAGCAGCACCGGGGCGCTGCCCGGCGCATCCGCGCGCACCAGCGCCACGCCGGTTTCGTCACACGAGGACTCGATACCGAGAATCAGGCGATACATGGTGCCGAGTGTAGGGCTCGGCCCGAGGGGCGCGAGTCCGCACGCCCACCCATGCACCGTCCACCGCCGGAGAAGACCCTCCCATCCTTGGGCCTAATTTCGCGCAAAACGCCCATCGGGCAACCTAGAATCTGCGGGTTTACCCGATAGTTGATTTTTTTCAATTCCCACGTCCTCAGAATATGCTTGAGAAAAGGAAACCGTCATGGACAGCGCGGTAGTCAGTCTGTTGTCGGCCTTTGTGCTCTCCCTCATAGGGCTGTTCGCCTTCATGTGGTCGATGCGCAAGGGACTGTTCGTCGAAAACCCCAAGGCTGCGGGCACCATCTTCGCCCCCGGCGAAGTCGGCCAGGCCGATGACCCGTCGCTCACCAGCGCCGGGGTCGCCAAATTCCAGCAAGCGATCAACGAGACGCAGGACAAGGGGCGCGAGCTGGAGCAGGCCGAGGACCCCGAGGAGCTGGAAGACCGCCTTGCGGCGGACCGCTCCACGGCCTTCCCGGCCTTCATGTTCATCGGTTTCGCCGTGATGTGGCTGGTGGTGGGCTCGATGGCGGGCCTGACCGCCTCGCTCAAGCTGCATTGGCCCGACTGGCTGGTGAGCGAGGCGTGGGAGACCTTCGGGCGCATGCGCACCTACCACCTCACGGCGGTGCTCTACGGCTGGATCACCAACTGCGAACTGGGCATCATCGTCTGGCTGCTGCCGCGCCTGATGCGCACGCCGCTGCGCGGGCCGCTGTTCGTGATGATGGGCGGCGCGCTGATCAACGTCGGCATCGCCAGCGCCATCGGCGGCTTCGGCATGGGCTGGACGGCCGGCATGGAATACCTCGAAATTCCCTGGCAAATCGGCATCTTCCTGGTGGCCGGCTTCATCTGCATCATCATCCCGGTGATCTCCACCGTCGTGCACCGCAAGTCACATGAAATCTACGTGAGCGCGTGGTACCACGTGGGCTCGCTCTTGTGGATCGCATTGCTCTTCACCGTGGCCAAGTTCCCCGGCGCGCACTTCGGCGTGGAGCAGGCGACGATGAACTGGTGGTACGGCCACAACGTGCTCGGCCTGTGGTTCACGCCGGCGGCGCTGGGCGCGGTCTACTACTTCCTGCCCAAGGTGATCGGGCGGCGCGTGAGCTCCTACAACCTGTCCATCCTCGGCTTCTGGACGCTCGCGTTCTTCTACGCCCAGGTCGGCGGCCACCACCTGATCGGTGGCCCGGTGCCGGAATGGCTGATCACGCTGTCCATCGTGCAGAGCATGATGATGATCGTGCCGGTGGCCGCGTTCTCGGTGAACATGGCCGGCACAATGTGGGGCCGCATGAAGCTCGCGCGGTACTCGCCCACGCTGCGCTTCATGATGTTCGGCGGCTTCATGTACATGGCGTCGTCGGTGCAGGGCTCGTTCGAGGCGCTGCGCTCGGTTAACCGCGTGGCGCACTTCACGCACTTCACCGTGGCGCACGCCCATCTGGGCGCCTACGGCTTCGTCACCATGGTGCTGTTCGGCGCCATCTACTTCATGCTGCCGCGCATCCTGCGCTGGGAATGGCCCTTCCCCAAGCTCATTTCCTGGCACTTCTGGCTGGCCGCGGTCGGCATCCTGATCTACTTCGGCCCGCTCACCTACGGCGGCTGGCTGCAGGGCCTGGCCATGCTCGACGAGACCAAGCCATTCATCGAATCCGTGAAGATCACGATTCCCTACCTCGAGTGGCGCAGCGTCGGCGGCTCGCTGATGCTTGCCAGCCACCTGATCTTCGCCTTCCACGTGCTGGCGATGGCACTGCGTTTCGGCCCCAACCGCACGGGCGCGGCCCTGTTCAGCAACGAACCGGGCAAGATGGAGATGGCTCATGGAAAATGAAGTCAAGCTGATCACCGGCACCCTGGTGACCTTCAGCATCGCCGTGGCGGCGCTGGTGCTCATCCCCTACTTCCAGGTGCGCGACATCCCCGCACCCGACGGGCTCAAACCCTACACCAGCGCCGAGCTGCGCGGGCGCGAGGTCTACATTGCCAACGGCTGCGTCTACTGCCACTCGCAGCAGCCGCGCGACGCCAGCTTCGGCCCGGACGCCAAGCGCGGCTGGGGCCGTGTCTCGGTGCCGGCCGACTACATCTACGACCGTCCGCACCTGCTGGGCAGCATGCGCACGGGCCCCGACCTGTTCAACATCGGCGTGCGCCAGCCGAGCGCCGACTGGCAGCTCGGGCACCTGTTCCAGCCGCGGGCGTACGTGAAGGAATCGATCATGCCGTCCTACCCCTTCCTCTTCGACGTCAAGGACAAGGCGGACAAGGACGAGACCGTGGTGAACCTGCCGCCGGGCACGGCGCCCGAGGGCAAGGTCGTCGTGGCCAAGCCCGAGGTGCTCGACCTGGTGAAATACCTGCAGTCGCTCAAGCACGTCTATCCGATCGTTCCGGCCGATCCGAAATGACCACCGTGCCCACCGAATCCATGAGGTACCCACATGCCTGACAACAACCAACGCTCGGGCGCGCAGCAGCGCGAGAGCACCGACCCGGAAGAACGCATCCGGCCCATGCCGCTGCTGCCCGCGCTGATCGCCCTGGGCATGGTGCTTTTCGGCATCATCTACATCGCGGTCTCCGGCCCCTACAGCCAGCCATGGATGGGCGACGAGCGCACGCTCGCCGACCTCAAGGCCAAGCCCGCCGGCGGGGCCGCGGGCGCGGCCTCTGGTGCGCCGGTCGATGGCGCGGCCATCTTCGCGGCCAACTGCGCCGCCTGCCACCAACCATCGGGCGAAGGCCTGCCGGGCGTGTTCCCGCCGCTCGATGGCTCCGAATGGGTGCACGGCAGCCCGAAGATCCTGGCCAACATCGTGCTGCACGGCATCGATGGCGAGATCACGGTCAAGGGCAACACCTACAAGGGCCAGATGCCGGCCTTCGGCCAACTGAGCGACGGCGAGCTCGCCGGCGTGCTGAGCTACATCCGCAGCGCCTGGAGCAACAAGAACGAGCCCGTCGCGGCCGATCTGCTGGCGCAGGAGCGCAAGAGCGGGCGCACCACGCCGTTCGAGAGCGGCGACGCGCTCAAGGCGCTGGATAAGTGATGCGGCGCCACGCCGCCCGGCCCCGCTGATGCTGCGTACCGCCCTGCTCAGCCTGCTGGTCATCCTGGGCGGCTACGCGGCGGCGGCGTGGCTCACGCACGACTTCCAGGTCTGGACGCAGGAAGGCTCGCGCCGTCTGGAAGTGGCCCTGAACCCCGTGCCGCTGCCGGATGTGCGCCTGCAGGGCACGGCGGCGCCCACGCTGCCCGGAGCCGCGGCGGGCCGGGTCACCATCGCGGATTTCTTCTACACCCGCTGCCAGACGGTCTGCCTGTCGCTGGGCAGCACCTTCCAGCAGTTGCAGGCCGAACTGCAGGCGCAGCCCGCGGCGCCGGGCGCCAGGCCGGTTCAGCTGCTCTCGCTCTCGTTTGACGGCGCGCACGACGACCCGCGGGTGCTGCAGGCCTACGCCCGCAAGATGGGGGCCGAACCGCGGATCTGGCAATTCGCCAGCGTCGCCGATGCCGGCGAGCAGCGGTCACTGCTTGAGCGCCTGGGCGTGGTGGTCATCCCTGACGAGCTCGGGGACTTCGAGCACAACGCCGCACTGCTGGTCTTCGACACCCAGGGCCGCATGGTGCGGGTCTTCGACATCGCCGAGCAGCAGCTCGCACTGAACTACGCACGCCACCTCGCCTCCAAGCGCTCATGAACGGGCACTGGCAAGAGAGACTGGCGCGCCGCCTCACCGCCGGGCGCCAGGGCGCATTGGGCCTGGCGATCGCCATCGCGCTGGTGCTGCCCGCATCGCGCGCGGCACTCGAAGCGAGCATGTGGCGGCACATGGTGCTGCAGTATCCGCTGTGGATTCTTTCGGGCGCACTGCTCATGGGCGTGCTGCCACCACGCGCGCGCGGCGCGGCGGCGCGCTGGAACCTGTCGGGCATCAGCGGCCTGCTGCTGGCGGGCAGCGTCATCACCGTGCTCATGATCCCGCGCGTCCTCGATCTGGCACTGGTGCAGCCGTCCGTGGAACTGGCCAAGTGCGCGGCCCTGCTGGCCGCGGGCTGCGCGCTGCGCCTTTCGTGGCGCCTCGCGGGTTTCGTGGTGCAGAGTTTCTTTCTCGGCAACATGCTGCTCATGGGCGCCGCCGTGGGACAGCTCTACGCCAATTCGCCGCTGCGCCTGTGCAATGCCTACCTGCTGGGCGACCAGCAGCGCCTGGGCAACTGGCTCACCGGCATCTCGACGGCCGTGGCCGTGCTCTGGCTGGTGCAGGTCATCTGGTGGATCATGCGCCGCGAGAGCGACGCGCGCGCCATGGCGGGCGCGCAGATCCGGACGGACGCGGCGCAGACGGGCGACGGCACTTCACTTCCACGGCAGTAGGCTCATTGCCGCGCCACGCCGCCCGCCCGCGCGGCGGCCCGTGATAATCACGGGCATGAACATCCTGCAAAACCTGTTCCCGCTGGGGTGGGAGCACTATCTTCTGGGCGGCCTGTGCATCGGCCTGGGTGTCTCGCTGCTCTTCGTCATGACGGGCCTGGTCGGCGGCATGAGCACCGTGTTTTCGTCCACCTGGTCTTTCATCGTGCGGCGCCCGTTCTTTCAGCAGATCGGGCTGAAGGGATCACGCATCTGGCGGCTGGAGTACGCGCTAGGCCTCATTCTCGGCGCCCTGCTCTGGTGGCTGATGCTGGGGGGGCCGGGCCCCGAGACCACGGCCGTTCCCGCATGGCAGTTGCTGGTGGGCGGCTTCATCGCCGGTTTCGGCGCGCGCCTGGGGCACGGCTGCACGTCGGGGCACGGCATTTGCGGGCTGGGCTCGCTGCAATGGCCTTCGTTGGTGGCGGTCATCACCTTCATGATCACCGCCATCATCACGGCCAACCTCGTCCTGAGGCTGCAATCATGAAATTCGGCAATACCTTGGCCACGCTGGCCGCAGGCATGCTGTTCGGCTTCGGCCTAGCAGCTTCCACCATGATCCGCCCCGAGGTGGTGCTGAGCTTTCTGCGCTTTCAGGATTTCGGCCTGATGCTGGTGATGGGCGGTGCCCTGGTCGTGACGGCGCTGGCCTATGCCCTGATTCCACGCCTGCTGCGCCAGCCCCTGCTCGGCGGCAGCTTTCAGAAGCACGCGATCCACAAGGGCGCGAGGATGGTGGCGGGCGCCGCGCTGTTCGGCGTGGGCTGGGGCCTGAGCGGCGTGTGCCCCGGCCCGGCCATTGCGGGCCTGGGAGCGGGCAACTGGATGCTGCTGTACGCGCTGGTCGGCTTGGCCCTGGGCGCGCTGGTGCAGGGGCTGACCGACAAGGCTCCATGAAATTTTGAATCGAATCTGGTTCAAACGCTTGTTTTGCATGCGTTAAACGCTTCTTTATTGATAGCATCAGCGTCAACGCCTAAAATCGCCCTGCCCTTTCTCTTTGCCTAGCACGGCATCCTGCGCGATGCCGTTTTTCATTGCCATGAGCGAAACGCCAGAACAACCCGGCCTGCAGAGCCTGTCCAAATCCTTCGAGCCCGCGCAGCTGGAGGCGCACTGGGGCCCCGAATGGGAGAAGCGCGGCTACGGCGCCGCGGGCGTTCGCGGCAGCGGCCAGCCCGATGCCGCCGCGCCATCGTTTGCCATCCAGCTACCGCCGCCCAACGTGACGGGCACGCTGCACATGGGGCATGCGTTCAACCAGACCATCATGGACAGCCTGACGCGCTATCACCGCATGCGCGGCTACAACACCGTCTGGGTGCCGGGCACGGACCACGCGGGCATCGCCACGCAGATCGTCGTCGAGCGCCAGCTGCAGGAGCAAGGCGTGCAGCGGCGCGACATCGGCCGCAAGAATTTCGTCGCCAAGGTGTGGGAGTGGAAGGAAAAGAGCGGCAACACCATCACCACGCAGATGCGCCGCATGGGCGACACCGTGGACTGGCGCCGCGAGTACTTCACGATGGACGACAAGCTCTCGGCCGTCGTCACCGAAACCTTCGTGCGGCTGTACCAGCAGGGGCTGATCTACCGCGGCAAGCGCCTCGTGAACTGGGACCCGGTGCTGCAGTCGGCCGTGTCCGATCTCGAAGTGGAAAACGAGGAAAAGGACGGCTCGCTCTGGCACATCGCGTACCCTTTGAGCGATGGCTCGGGCAGCCTGACGGTGGCCACCACCCGGCCCGAGACCATGCTCGGCGACGTGGCGCTGATGGTGCACCCCGAGGACGAGCGCTACCGGCACCTGGTCGGCAAGACGGTGCGGCTGCCGCTTGTCGGGCGCGAGCTGCCGGTGATCGCCGACAGCTACGTGGACAGGGAATTCGGCACCGGCGTGGTCAAGGTCACGCCCGCGCACGACCAGAACGACTACCAGGTCGGCCAGCGCCACAAGCTGCCGATGATCGTGGTGCTCACGCTCACGGCCACCATCAGCGACAACGCACCCGATAAGTACCGGGGGCTGGACCGCTTCGCCGCGCGCAAGGCCATCGTGGCGGACCTCGAAGCGCAGGGGCTGCTGGTCGAGACGAAGAAGCACAAGCTCATGGTGCCGATCTGCACACGCACCGGTCAGATCATCGAGCCCATGCTGACGGATCAGTGGTTCGTCGCCATGAACCAGGTCGCCAGGGAAGGCACGGGCGACACCACAGGCAAATCCATCGCACAAAAAGCGATCGATGCCGTAACGTCGGGCGAAGTGAAGTTCGTGCCCGAAAACTGGGTCAACACCTACAACCAGTGGATGAACAACATCCAGGACTGGTGCATCTCGCGCCAGCTCTGGTGGGGCCACCAGATTCCGGCCTGGTACGACGAGGAGGGCAAGGTCTACGTCGCGCGCTCCGAGGCCGACGCGCAGGCCCAGGCGCCGGGCAAAAAGCTCACGCGCGACGAAGACGTGCTCGACACCTGGTACTCCAGCGCGCTCGTGCCCTTTTCCACCATGGGCTGGCCACGCCAGACCGATGCCGCCACCGACGACTACAACCTCTACCTGCCCAGCAGCGTGCTGGTCACGGGCTACGACATCATCTTCTTCTGGGTCGCCCGGATGATCATGATGAGCACGCATTTCACCGGCCGCGTGCCGTTTCGCCACGTCTACATTCACGGCCTGGTGCGCGACGCGCAGGGCAAGAAAATGAGCAAGAGCGAGGGCAACGTGCTCGATCCGGTCGATCTGATCGACGGCATCGCGCTCGAGCCGCTGCTGGACAAACGCACGCTCGGCCTGCGCCGGCCCGAGACCGCGCCGCAGGTGCGCAGGAACACGCAAAAGGAATTCCCGGACGGCATTCCGGCCTACGGCGCCGACGCGCTGCGCTTCACCTTCGCCGCGCTCGCGAGCCTGGGGCGCTCCATCAACTTCGACAGCAAGCGCTGCGAGGGCTACCGCAATTTCTGCAACAAGCTGTGGAACGCCAGCCGCTTCGTGCTGATGAACTGCGAGGGCCACGACTGCGGGCTCGACGGCCTGAGCACCTGCCAGAACGAGCGCATGACCTTCACCGCGCCCGACCGCTGGATCGTCTCTGAACTGCAGAAGACCGAAGCCGCCGTGGCCCAGGGCTTTGCCGAATACCGGCTGGACAACGTCGCCACGGCCCTCTACGAATTCGTCTGGAATGCGTTTTGCGACTGGTACCTGGAAATCGCCAAGGTGCAGCTGCAGACCGGAGGCGAGGCCGCTCAGCGCGGCACGCGGCGCACGCTCATCCGCACGCTCGAAGCCATCCTGCGCCTGGCGCATCCCGTCATCCCCTTCGTCACCGAGGCGCTGTGGCAGGTGGTGGCGCCGGTGGCAGGCCGCGCCGGCCCTTCCATCATGATCGCGCCCTACCCCGAGGCGCAGCCCGAGCGCATCGACGAAGCTGCAACGACCCACGTGTGCCACCTGCAGCAGATGGTCGATGCCTGCCGCCAGTTGCGTGGCGAGATGGGTGTTTCGCCCGCGCAGCGCCTGCCGCTGCTGGCGGTGGCCGACGACGCGGCCGAGGCCGCCTTCCTGCGCGAGAACGCGGCCGTGCTGCACAACCTCGCCAAACTCAGCGACGTTCAGGTGTTCGACGCCGAAGCGCCATGGCAGGCGGCGGCGGGCCACGCGCCGGTGCTGGTGGTGGGCAAGGCGCGGCTGGCGCTGCACGTGCAGATCGACCCGGCCGTCGAGCAGGCGCGCCTGTCCAAGGAAGCGGCCCGTCTGTCCGGCGAAATCGCCAAGGCGACGGCCAAGCTCGCCAATCAGGCCTTCGTCGCCAAGGCGCCGCCCGCGGTCATCGCGCAGGAGAGGCAGCGCATGGCCGACTTCGGCGCCACGCTGGCACGCATCCAGGAGCAGCTCGCTCGCCTGGCCTGAATGAAAAACAGGAGCTGCTTACGCATGTCAGTCCCTGATTTCGGATGGAAAATATTTCAGAGTCATTGACGGACAAGCGCAAGCAGCTCATCTATTTGAAACACTCCATGAACCACCCCGCCATCCGCAAGGCCGTGTTCCCCGTCGCCGGGCTGGGCACGCGCTTTCTGCCCGCCACCAAGGCCTCGCCCAAGGAAATGCTGCCGGTGGTGGACAAGCCGCTGATCCAGTACGCGGTGGAGGAAGCCTACGAGGCGGGCATCCGCGACATGGTCTTCGTCACCGGCCGCAGCAAGCGCGCGATCGAGGACCACTTCGACACCGCCTACGAGCTTGAAAGCGAGCTCGAAGCCACGGGCAAGCAGGAGCTGCTGCACCTCGTGCGCAGCGTGAGCCCCGCCGACATGCACTGCCTGTTCGTGCGCCAGCCGCGTTCGCTGGGCCTGGGCCACGCCGTGCTCTGCGCCGAGCCACTCGTGGGCAACGAACCCTTTGCCGTGCTGCTGGCTGACGACCTGATGGTGGGCTCCAGCGGCGGGCCGGGCGTGATCGCGCAGATGACCGCCGCCTTTGAAAAGCAGGGCCGTTCGCTGCTGGCGGTGCAGGAGGTGCCGCAGGAAGAGACGCGCCGCTACGGCATCGTCAAGGGCGAAAGCGCGGGCGGGCCGCTGCTGCGCATCGACGAGATCGTGGAAAAACCGGCGCCAGAGCTGGCGCCCTCACGCATGGGCGTGGCCGGCCGCTACGTGCTCACGCCGCGCATCTTCGACGAGATCCGCCAGCAGCCGCGCGGCGTGGGCGGCGAGATCCAGCTCACCGACGCGATCGCGCGGCTGATGCGGCATGAAGCGGTCTACGCGTATCAGTACAGTGGCAAGCGCTATGATTGCGGGAGCAAGGAAGGCTTTTTGCAAGCCACCGTGGAGCTGGCGCTGCAACACCCGCAGGTGGGCGCGCATTTCCACGACTACCTGAAAACGCTCACGCTCCAGGGCGACGCTGAATAAGTTCCCGCGCTGGCGCGCGCCCGGTTTTGGGATGGAATGCAAGGCGCAAACCGCAGCCATGGCGCGTGCCATGGCGAGGATTTGCAACGCAGCAGTCCGCCCAAAGCCGGGATGCGCGGCGCGCAAGGAACTTGTTCAGCGTTGCCCTCATTAGGGCTCGCGCAGCACGTCGGCCCCCTTGGGCGGCGTGAAGCGGAAGGTCTCGGGCGGCAGGCTGGGGTTGAGCTTGAAGTCGGTGAACGTGAGCTGCGAACGCTGGCCGAAGTGGTCGGTGATGTCAAGCCTCGCCAGCCGGTCTCCATCCAGGCCGATGCGCACGCTCGCGATCTGCCCATCCTTGGCCCTGGGCAGGGCCAGCACCCAGTGCAGCCCATCGGCATCGGGCGCCTCCTCGCTCAACGTGAAGTCCTTGCCCAGCGCCGCAATATCGGGCCTGGACGTCAGCAGGGCCGCGGGCGTGCTGCCCAGTGCCTGCGCCTGCGCCCGCTCGGTCACCTGGTTCAGATCGGCATCGAAGAGCCACAGCGTCGTGCCATCGGCGACGATGGTCTGCACGAAGGGTTTTTCGTAGTCGAATCGAAAGCGCCCCGGGCGCTCGAACGAGAAACTGCCGCTCGACACCTTGGGCACCGCCGCCTGCCCGTCGCGCGGCGGCGCCGTGACCGTCTGCGTGAAACGCGCCTGCCCGCTGCGGGCGTCATGCATGAAATTCTCAAGGTTTTTCAACGCTTGAGCCCATGCTCCACATGCGCAAGCAGCTATCAAAAATGAAAGAATCCAGCGTTTCATGTTCCGCAATATCCACAGACGGGGCATCGGCGCTATTCGGCGCGCGCGGCCACCAGCACCTCGCGCTGGCCGCTGGACGTGAGCGCGCTCACGAGCCCGGCCTTTTCCATGTCCTCGAGCAGCCGCGCCGAGCGGTTGTAGCCGATGCGCAGCTTGCGCTGCACGTAGGAGATGCTGGCCTTGCGGTCCTTGAGCACGATCTCCACCGCCTGGTCGTACATCGGGTCCTTCTCGCCGCCTTCCTCATCTTCCGAGCCAAAGCCGCTGTCGCCCTCCTCGCCGTTGCCGCCTTCGAGCACACCCTCGATGTAATCGGGCTCGCCCTGTTCCTTGAGGTAGCTGACCACGCGGTGCACCTCGTCGTCGGAGACGAAGGCGCCATGCACGCGGATCGGCAGGCCCATGCCGCTGGGCAGGTAGAGCATGTCGCCCATGCCCAGCAGCGCCTCGGCGCCCATCTGGTCGAGGATGGTGCGGCTGTCGATCTTGCTCGAAACCTGAAAGGCGATGCGCGTCGGAATGTTGGCCTTGATCAGGCCGGTGATCACGTCCACGCTCGGGCGCTGCGTCGCCAGGATCAGGTGAATGCCGGCCGCGCGTGCCTTCTGCGCCAGGCGCGCGATCAGCTCCTCGATCTTCTTGCCCACGACCATCATCAGGTCGGCGAGCTCGTCGATGACGACGACGATGTGCGGCAGGCGATCCAGCGGCTCGGGCTCCTCTGGCGTGAGGCTGAACGGGTTGCCTATGGACTCGCCGCGCGCGCTCGCCTCGGCCAGCTTGGCGTTGTAACCGGCCAGGTTGCGCACGCCCAGCTTGCTCATCAGCTTGTAGCGCCGCTCCATCTCGCCCACGCACCAGTTCAGGCCACGCGCCGCCTGCTTCATGTCGGTGACCACCGGGCACAGCAGGTGCGGGATACCCTCGTAGACCGACATCTCCAGCATCTTGGGGTCGATCATCATCAGCCGCACGTCGCGCGGCTCGGCCTTGTACAGCAGCGAAAGGATCATCGCGTTGATGCCCACGGATTTTCCCGAACCGGTCGTGCCCGCCACCAGGCAGTGCGGCATCTTGGCAAGGTCTGCCACGACCGGCGCGCCCACGATGTCCTTGCCCAATCCCATGGTCAGCAGGCTCTTGGCGTCGTGGTAGACCTGCGAGCCCAGCACCTGCGACAGATGGATCATCTGCCGACGCGCATTGGGCAGTTCCAGCGCCATGAAATTCTTGCCGGGGATCGTCTCAATCACGCGGATCGATACCAGACTGAGCGAGCGCGCCAGGTCCTTGGCCAGGTTCACGACCTGCGAGCCCTTCACGCCCGTCGCCGGCTCGATCTCGTAGCGCGTCACCACCGGCCCCGGCATGGCCGCCACCACGGTCACCTCCACGCCAAAGTCGCGCAGCTTCTTCTCGATCAGGCGGCTCGTCATCTCCAGCGTCTCGCTGGAGACCGCTTCCTGCCTGGACGGCGCCGCATCCAGCAGATCGATCTGCGGCAGGTGGCTATCGGGCAGATCGCTGAACAGGGGCTTTTGCCGCTCCTGCACGACGCGCGTGCTCGGCGCCGCCTGCGCCGCCACCGGCTCGACGATCTGCATCACCGGCGCCAGGCGCTCCTCGGGCTCGCCCTGGCGCTCTCCCAGCATCACCTCCTGGCGCTCGCGGGCCGCGCGGCGTCCCGCCGCTTCGTCACGCGCGCGCTCGCGGCGCACTTTGGCCCACTGCACCACGCCATCGACGGCCGCGCCCAGCGCCTGAGCCACGCGCCCCCAGGAAAAGCCGAACACCCAGCCCACCGCCACCACCATGAGCACCACGCCAGCCAGACCCGAACCGGTAAAACCCAGCCACTTGACCGCCGCCGGGCCAGTCACGAAGCCCAGCACGCCTCCAGCATGGCCGGGGAGCCCCCCTTCGAAACGGTAGAGGCGGGACCATTCCAGCGCGGTGCTCGCCAGCAGCAACAGCATGAGGCCGGCCCAGAACAGCACGCGCCGGCGCACCTGCACGCGCCGGGGTTGCCCCGCGCGCATCCAGCCCGCCACGCTCGCGAGCCACGCCGCTGCGCACGCCAGCACCAGCCACCATACCGAATAACCCAGCAGGAAATAGCTGCCATCGGCGAGCCAGGCGCCCATACGCCCCACCCAGTTGGCGACCAGCCGCCCCGCACCGGCTCCGGACGTGGACCACGCCGAATCCTGCCGCGAGTAGCTGTACAAGGCGAGCAACCAGAATACCCAGGCCAGCAGCGAGAGCGCGAGCACGAACTCGTGCCCGAAACGCGCCACCACCCCGCGCACGGGCGCCTTGCCCGCTGCATTCAGACTGTTGAGGGAATACGTCATACCAGAGAGGGGCAAGCTTACTGCATGTCCCTTGCACCGCGCCGCCCACGGGCGGCCTTCTTACAATGACCCGTTTCGTTTTTTCAGTCGGTTACCTGTTCCAGCCTGACCCGCCATGCGCAAAACACTCCACGCCAAAGTCCTGATCCTCGGCTCCGGTCCCGCCGGCTACACCGCTGCCGTCTACGCCGCGCGCGCCAATCTCAAGCCGGTGCTGATCACCGGCATGGCGCAGGGCGGGCAGCTCACCACGACCACCGAGGTCGACAACTGGCCCGCCGACGTCGAAGGCGTGCAAGGTCCGGCGCTCATGGAGCGTTTTCTCGCGCACGCCAAACGCTTCGATACCGAAGTGATCTTCGACCACATCGAACACGTGGACCTGGGCCAGCGCCCGTTCCAGCTCAAGGGCGAGAACACCTACACCTGCGACACGCTCATCATCGCCACCGGCGCCTCGGCCAAATACCTGGGTCTGCCCTCCGAGCAGGCGCTGATGGGCCAGGGCGTGTCCGCCTGCGCCACCTGCGACGGCTTCTTCTACCGCAACGAGGACGTATGCGTGGTCGGCGGCGGCAACACCGCAGTGGAGGAAGCGCTGTACCTGGCCAACATCACGCGCAAGGTCACCTTGATCCACCGCCGCGACAAATTCCGCGCCGAGCCCATCATGGTGGACAAGCTCATGGAGCGCGTGGCCGCTGGCAAGATCGTGCTCAAGACCCCCTACACGCTCGACGAAGTGCTGGGCGACGCCAAGGGCGTGGTCGGCGTGCGCGTGAAGCACGCGGACAGCGGCGCCACCGAGGACATCCCCGTGCAGGGCTGCTTCATCGCCGTCGGCCACGCGCCCAACACCGAGATATTCAAGGGACAGCTCGCGATGGAAGGCGGCTACATCCTCACCCAGGGCGGCCACAAGGGTTTTGCCACCCAGACCAGCGTGCCCGGCGTGTTCGCCGCGGGCGACGTGCAGGACCGCATCTACCGCCAGGCCATCACCAGCGCGGGCTCGGGCTGCATGGCGGCGCTCGATGCGCAGCGCTTTCTCGAGCAGCAGGAATGAAGCGACTTGCAGCTATAATGCTTGGCTTTGCCGCACACAGGCCCTCTCATGGGGCGCCTGCGGCGGCAACGGGCCACCGCCACCCGATTGATCTGGCGAGGTGAGATGGACAGCATCCGCCCTGCGCCCGCAGGGCCTTCCGGGCTGCCATCGTTTGACGAAAGAACGGAGCGTCCTCATGGCACGCGTATGTGAAGTCACGGGCAAGAAGCCCCAGGTGGGACACAAGGTCTCCCACTCCAACATCAAGACCAAGCGCCGGTTCCTGCCGAATCTGCAATACCGCCGCTTCTGGGTGGAGAGCGAAAACCGCTGGGTGCGTCTGCGCGTCTCCAGCGCCGCGCTGCGCCTGATCGACAAGAACGGCATCGACGCCGTGCTCGCGGACATGCGCGCACGCGGCCAAGCCTGATCCACTGAAAGGAAAGCATCATGGCATCCAAAGGCGGACGCGAAAAAATCAAGCTCGAATCGAGCGCGGGCACCGGTCACTTCTACACCACGACGAAGAACAAGAAGACCATGCCCGAGAAGATGGCCATCATGAAGTTCGACCCCAAGGCGCGCAAGCACGTCGAATACAAGGAAACCAAGCTCAAGTAGAGCCTGGCTTTCTTCCCGCGAAAACCGCCACTGCCTTCCCGGGCACGGCGGTTTTTTCTTGGCTGCGGCGAAATGCAAACACAGCACCCGTCATATTCATGCCGCGTCGCCCCGGTCTCTGTACATCGACCATCCGTTCAACGATGATAGGATGGCTTTCAGTATCCTTAATGCATAGCAAAGATTGAAATGGCCACCGCCAGTCCCGTACAAAAAGATGCCCCGCTCGCGCTGCCCAGCGTGGCCCGCGCGCTCATGTCGGCGGGCAAGCTGACACAGGCCGCGGCGGAAGACGTCCTGCGCAAATCCCATTCCAACCGCATCAGCTTCATCTCCGAACTGGTCGGCTCCAAGGCGATCAGCGCCCCCGACCTGGCCCAGACGCTTTCCAGCACCTTCGGCGCGCCGCTGCTGGACATCGATGCCATCGATACGGTGCGCCTGCCCAAGGATCTGCTCGATCCCAAGCTCTGCCAGGCCTACAAGGTGATCGTGCTGGGCAAGCGCAGCAACCGCCTGATCGCCATCACCGCCGACCCGACCAATCAGGAGGCCGCGGAAAAAATCAAATTCACCACACAGCTGGGCGTGGACTGGATCGTCGGCGAATACGACAAGCTCTCCAGGCTGGTCGATGCCACGACCAAGAGCGTGACCGAGAGCCTGGAAGGCATCACCAGCGGTGACTTCGAATTCGACGAGACGACCGTCGAAGAGGAAGCGGAGAGCCAGGACACGGCGGGCGCCGAAGTGGAAGACGCCCCGGTGGTGCGTTTTCTGCACAAGATGCTGCTGGATGCGTTCAACATGCGCGCCTCCGACCTGCACTTCGAGCCCTACGAGCACAACTACCGCGTGCGCTTTCGTATCGACGGTGAGCTGCAGGAGATCACCTCGCCGCCGATCGCGATCAAAGACAAGCTCGCCTCGCGCATCAAGGTGATTTCGCGCCTGGACATCTCGGAAAAGCGCGTGCCGCAGGACGGGCGCATGAAGCTCAAGGTCGGCCCCGATCGCGTCATCGATTTCCGCGTCAGCACCCTGCCCACGCTGTTCGGCGAGAAGATCGTGATCCGTATCCTCGACCCGAGCAGCGCGCGCATGGGCATCGATGCGCTCGGCTACGAGCCCGAGGAAAAGGAGCGCCTGCTCGCGGCCATCAACCGGCCCTACGGCATGATCCTCGTGACCGGCCCCACGGGGTCGGGCAAGACCGTGTCGCTGTACACCTGTCTGAACCTGCTGAACAAGCCGGGCGTGAACATTTCCACGGCGGAAGACCCGTCGGAAATCAACATGCCGGGCGTCAACCAGGTCAATGTCAATGAAAAGGCCGGGATGACGTTCGCGGTGGCGCTCAAGGCCTTCCTGCGCCAGGATCCGGACATCATCATGGTCGGTGAAATCCGCGACCTGGAAACCGCCGATATCGCAATCAAGGCCGCGCAGACCGGCCACCTGGTGCTCTCCACGCTGCACACCAACGACGCGCCGACCACGCTCACGCGCATGCGCAATATGGGCATCGCGCCATTCAACATCGCCTCCAGCGTGATCCTGATCACCGCCCAGCGACTGGCGCGGCGTCTGTGTCCCCAGTGCAAGCAGCCGGCCGACATTCCCCATGAAAACCTGCTGGAGGCGGGCTACCGCGACGAAGACATCGACGGCAGCTGGATCACCTACAAACCAGTGGGCTGCCCGGCCTGCAACAACGGCTACAAGGGCCGGGTCGGCATCTATGAAGTGATGCCGATTTCCGAGGAACTGCAGCGCATCATCCTGCAGGACGGCAGCGCGCTGGAGATCGCCGCGCAGGCACGCGCTGAGGGCGTGCGCTCCCTGCGGCAGTCGGGCCTGCAGAAGGCCAGAATGGGTTTCACCTCGTTGGAAGAGGTGCTGGCCGTGACCAACGAATAATTTCCAGGGAGAACGCACACCATGGCGACAGCTGCGGCCAAAGGCATCAAGGATTTCGTTTTCGAGTGGGAAGGCAAGGACCGCAACGGCAAGATCGTGCGCGGCGAGCTGCGCGCCGGCGGCGAGAACCAGGTCCAGGCCAGCCTGCGCCGCCAGGGCGTGCTGCCCACCAGGATCAAGAAGCGGCGCATGCGCTCGGGCAAGAAGATCAAGCCCAAGGACATTGCCCTGTTCACGCGCCAGATGGCCACGATGATGAAGGCCGGCGTACCCCTGCTGCAGGCGTTCGACATCGTCGGGCGCGGCAACACGAACGCAAGCGTGACCAAGCTGCTCAACGACATCCGCACCGATGTGGAGACCGGCACGTCGTTGAACGCGGCCTTCCGCAAGTACCCGCTGTACTTCGACAGCCTCTACTGCAACCTCGTCGAGGCGGGCGAGGCCGCCGGTATCCTGGAGGCGCTGCTCGACCGCCTGGCCACCTACATGGAAAAAACCGAGGCGATCAAGAGCAAGATCAAATCGGCGCTGATGTATCCGATCTCCGTGATCATCGTGGCCTTCGTCGTGGTCACCGTGATCATGATTTTCGTCATCCCCGCGTTCAAGGAAGTTTTCACCTCGTTCGGCGCGGATCTGCCCGGCCCCACGCTGGTCGTGATGGCCATGAGCGAGATCTTCGTCAAGTACTGGTGGCTGATCTTCGGCGCGATCGGCGGGGGCTTCTACTTCTTCATGCAGGCCTGGAGGCGCAGCGAAAAGATGCAGATCGCAATGGACCGCTTCCTGCTGAAAATCCCGATCTTCGGCGACCTGATCAACAAGGCGGCCGTCGCGCGCTGGACCCGCACACTCTCGACCATGTTCGCTGCCGGCGTGCCGCTGGTGGAAGCGCTCGATTCGGTGGGCGGCGCCGCCGGCAACGCCGTGTACGCCATCGCCACCGACAAGATCCAGCAGGAAGTCTCCACCGGCACCAGCCTCACGGTGGCCATGACCAACGCCAACGTCTTCCCCTCGATGGTGCTGCAGATGTGCGCGATCGGCGAGGAATCGGGCTCGATCGATCACATGCTGGGCAAGGCCGCCGATTTCTACGAAGACGAGGTGGACGAGATGGTCAAGGGCCTGTCCAGCCTGCTCGAGCCGATCATCATCGTGTTCCTGGGCACCGTGATCGGCGGCATCGTGGTTGCGATGTACCTGCCCATCTTCAAGCTCGGCCAGGTGGTCTGAAGCATGACCGGTTCCGTCTGGGTGGATGCCACGCTGTGGGGCATCCTCGGGTTGCTGATCGGCAGCTTTCTGAACGTCGTGATCCACCGGCTGCCACGCATGATGCAGCAGGAATGGAAAGAGGAATGCGCGGCGTACGCGCGTGAGCAGGGGCTCGTCGCCGAAGCGAACAACGGCGAGGCGGCTGCGCCACGCTACAACCTGCTGGTACCGCGCTCGCAGTGTCCGCACTGTCAGCACCTGATCCACTGGTACGAAAACATCCCTGTGCTGAGCTATCTGGCACTGCGCGGGCGCTGCGCGAATTGCCACGCCCCCATCAGCCTGCGCTACCCGCTCGTGGAGCTGGCGTGCGGCCTGCTGTTCTTTTTCTGCGCCGTGCGCTGGGGCTGGAGCGCGAGCGCGCTGGCGTGGTGCGCTTTTTCGGCCATGCTGCTGACGGCGGCCTGCATCGACTGGGACACCACGCTGCTGCCGGACGACCTCACGCTGCCGCTGCTGTGGGCAGGGCTGCTGGCCGCCGTTGCCCACTACACCTCGGTGTCCGTCACCGATGCGGTGCTGGGCGCCGCCTTTGGCTATCTGTCGCTGTGGTGCGTCTACTGGGGCTTCAAGCTGGCCACCGGCAAGGAAGGCATGGGCTACGGCGACTTCAAGCTGTTCGCCGCGCTGGGCGCCTGGTTCGGCTGGCAAGCTCTCGTACCTATCATTTTGCTGGCATCGGTGATCGGTGCGCTGGTGGGCATCGCGCTCAAGCTCAAGGGCGGACTGCGCGAGGGCAAGTATGTGCCCTTCGGCCCCTTTCTCGCGGGTGGCGGGTTTGCCGCGCTGCTGTGGGGGCCGCAGCAGATCATGCACGCGCTGCTCGGCACGCTGGGCCTGGGCGCCTGAGCCATGCCGATACGCCGCAGCATTCGCCTCGGGGCCACGGGCGGCATCGGCAGCGGCAAAAGCACTTTCTCCGGCATGCTCGCGCACTGCGGCGCGGCGGTGATCGATGCCGACGCCATCTCCCGGGCGGTCACGGCCGCGGGCGGCGCGGCAATCGCACCGATACGCACCCGCTTCGGCGCGCAGTTCATCACCGCGGACGGCGCCCTGGACCGCGCAAGGATGCGAACGCTGGCGTTTGCCGATGCGGGCGCCCGTGCGCGCCTTGAAGCCATCGTCCACCCTTTGGTCGTGCAGGCCGTTCTTCAGGCTTCACAGGAAGCCGAACGCGGCGGAGCTCGCCTGGTCGTCCACGATATCCCGCTGCTGACGGAATCGAGCCACTGGCTGCCGCGACTCGATGCGGTGCTGGTGATCGATTGCCTGGAGGAAACCCAGGTGCGGCGGGTTGTCGAGCGCAGCCAGCTGAACGCGCAAGCCGTGCGGGCGATCATGGCAACGCAAAGCTCGCGGGCCACGCGCCTGGCCGCGGCGGACTGCGTCGTGTTCAATGACGGCATCGGGCTGGATGAACTCAATACAAAAGCACACCAGCTCGCCGCCTGGTTCGGGCTATGATTCGCCGCGCCCTTATGAGAGTCTCGCCAGAGTGATCCTGTACGAATATCCCTTCAACGAACGCCTGAGAACCTATCTCCGGCTTGAACATCTTCTGAGGCGCCTGGGTGAGCTGGTGCCCCGCAGTCATCCGCTGGACCATCACTACGCGCTGGCGACGATTTTCGAAGTCATGGACGTGGCCGCGCGCGCCGATCTCAAGTCCGACCTGCTCAAAGACCTGGACAAGCAGAAATCGCTCTTCGAAAGCTACCGCGGCAACCCGTCCATCTCCGAAGACGCGCTGGAATCCGTGCTCGGGCAGTTGCGCGGCTGCTTCGCGGCACTCAACGGCCAGAGCGGCAAGGCCGGCCAGTCCCTGCTGGACAGCGACTGGCTCTCCAGCGTGCGTGCGCGCATGGGGATCCCGGGTGGTACCTGCAGTTTCGATCTGCCCGTCTACCACGCCTGGCAGCACCAAGGCGTCGAGCAGCGCCAGCGAGACCTCCAGGTCTGGGCGGGCACGCTCGCGCCTCTGGCCGATTCGGTCTACCTGCTGCTGCACCTGCTGCGCGACTCCGGCACGCCGCAAAAAGTGGCTGCGGAGCATGGCCAGTTTCAGCAGAACCTGCCGGCCGGGCGCACGTTCCAGCTCCTGCGTCTGCGGATCGATCCCTCGCTGGGCCTGATTCCAGAGATCAGCGGCAATCGGCTGATCGTCTCGGTGCGTTTGATGCAGCCCGACAGCGATGGCAAACTGGTGGTAAGCACGCAGGACACGGCGTTCGAGTTGACACTGTGCGCCTGAGCGGGCTGCCCTGCGACGCGTCCAGCGCGTTTTTTTACTTCTGAAGGAGTTTGCACCATGTCAGCCGCCTACCTCGTCGGCCATGTCACCGTCAAGAACGACGACAAATGGGCCGAGTACCGCAGCAAGGTGCCCGCCACGCTTGCGCCCTGGGGCGCCGAGCTGGTGTTTCGCGGCACGCAGGCCGCAAGTTATGCGGGCGAGATGGCACACCCCGAGATCGTGGTGATCCGCTTCCCCGACCAGGCCGCCGTGGACCAATGGCACCGCTCAGCCGCCTACCAGGCGCTGCTGCCGGTGCGCACACTGGCGGCCGAGGTGGTGCTCACCTCTTACCAGGCCTGAACAATCGGCGGCGCGTCAGGCGCTCCAGCGCACCCAGCCTGCAGCCCAGGTGACGAGCACCACAAGGCCGAACACGATCCGGTACCAGGCAAACGGTACGAAGCTGTGCGCACTGATGTAGCGCAACAGCCAGCGCACGCACAGCCAGGCGCTGATGAAGGAAAACACCAGACCGGTGGCGAACATCGGCACATCGGCCCAGGCGAGCAGCGCGCGCTCCTTGTAGAGGCTATAGACGCCAGCGCCTATCAGCGTCGGGATCGCGAGAAAGAACGAATAATCCGTCGCTGCCTTGCGCGACAGGCCGAGCAGCATGCCACCGATGATGGTCGCACCGCTGCGGCTGGTGCCGGGCACCAGCGCCAGGCACTGCGCCAAGCCGACCTTGAGCGCGTCTTGCGGCCCCATCTCGTCCACGGACTGGATACGCGCCTCGGTCTGCGGACGCCGCTCGGCCCACAGGATGACGAAAGCGCCGAGGATGAACGTGCTGGCCACCACCTGCGGCGTGAACAGGTGCGCCTGGATCATCTTGCCCAGCGCCAGCCCGAACACGACGGCAGGGAAGAAGCCAATCAGCACATTGAGCGCAAAGCGCTGCGCCTGCCGCTGGCTCGGCAGGTTCACCAGCGTCTTGCGAATCCGCTGCCAATAGACCAGGATGACGGCCAGGATCGCGCCCGTCTGGATTGCGATGTCGAACACCTTGGCCTTGTCGTCGTCAAAACCCAGCAAGCTACCGGTCAGGATCAGGTGACCGGTGCTGGAAATCGGCAAAAACTCAGTCAGGCCCTCGACCACGCCCATGATGGCGGCCTTGAGCAGCAGGATGAAATCCACGTTGTTCTTTCTCGGAAAACTACAGATTGCGTAGCCACCAGCGCTTGGCACACAAGGGCCAAAGGCGTTTCATATAGATAAACAATTGGCGCGGCGCCACGAAGTACGGTCCAGGGCGCGCACCCAACCGCCCGCCTGAGCCGCGCGCGCATTATCCGGCCACCACTGGCGCACGCAGAGCGCGGCTGGCGCCGCAACGGCAACAGTTCGTCGCAAGGCGCTGGCCCACGGCGGGCCCCCAGCGCAGCATCCGGCCATCGCAACACCAGAAGACCCGCCATGCTGCTGCCCGAACTGCTCATCGCCCATCCCGGCGCCATCGCCGACATCGTGCGCCAGACGCCTGCCTGGGTAGGCGCCTTGTTCGCCTCCCTGCTCTGGCTGGGCTTCAACGCCACGCGCGACCGCGATATTGCGTCCGTGCGCCTCATCGCACTGCCCGCCACGATGGCGTGCCTTGCCTTGTGGGGCGAGCTGTCTGCTTTTGGCGCCAGCGGCCAACTCGCGGCGCTGCTCGCGTTCTGGGCCGGCTGTTTCGCCGCACTGCTGGCATGGGATCTGCGGCTGCCCGCACCCGATGGAACCTTCTGGAACGCCGCCACGCGGCGCTTTCACCTGCCCGGCAGCTGGGCGCCCATGGGGCTGATCCTCGCGGTGTTCCTGCTCAAATACGGCATGGGCGTGCAACTCGCGATGGCGCCAGAACTGGCGCGCAATGGCGGCTTCGCCCTCGCAGTGACCGCGCTCTATGGCCTGCTCTCGGGCCTGTTCGCGGCGCGCACGCTGCGCGTCCTGCGGCTGGCCGCGGGCGCATCCACCCCGCATGTTCAACAAGCCTGAAACGGAGATTTCCCGTGTCCCAATCGCCACTTTCCGGCGACGAGCGCATCGAGCGCCTCGCACGCCGACGCGCCGGTGCCAAGATGGGCTGGTACGCCCACGCACTGGTCTATCTCTGCGTCAACGCGGGCCTTGTGCTGATTGCCTGGCAGACCGGCCGCACCTGGCATCTCTACCCGCTGGCCGGCTGGGGACTGGGCCTGGCGCTGCATGGCGCGGCGGTCTGGCTGCTGGGCCCCGCGTCCGGCCTGCGCGAGCGCTTGGTGGAGCAGGAAGCGCGGCGCTTGCGCGAGCGCTCCGCGCGCTGACAATGCAACCTGCCCCACCATGCCGCCCACGATCACCGTCCACCACCTGAACGCCTCGCGCTCGCAGCGCATCCTGTGGCCGCTTGAAGAGCTCGGCCTGCCCTGCGAGATCGTGCGCTACCAGCGCGCTCTGGCACGCGAGGCGGAGTAACTCTCTTCCTGATCAAATAACGCTGTAGCAAATGATGGGCAAGCGCCAGCAGCCATACTCCCGATAGCAAACCGTCATGCGAGTCGACTGGACCGAAACGCTGCGTCATGGCACGAAGGTGCTGGCCTTCTGCTGCGTGGTCGCCGTGTTCACCACCATGGTCTGGCCGGCCGGTGGATATGGGCACCAGCTGCTGTACGCGGTATCCATAGGCGGCCTGACCTGGCTGACGATAGAGTTCGGCCGCTTCCTCGTATCGCCCGCACATTGCCACCGCGCCGCGGATTCGACGGGCCACGGCTGGCCCAAGGGTTGGCGCGGCGTGGTGCTGACCGCCATCGGCATCGCGGTCGGTTTCGTGGTGGGCACGCGGCTCGCGTCCTGGCTGCTCGGCAAGACGGCGGAGCAGCCGGCGCACGACCTGCGGCTGGCGCTGTTCGTGACCATCGCGGCCGGCGTGGTGGCGAGTTTCTACTTTCACGCGCGCGGGCGGCAGGCGGCACTGCAGGGGCACATCGCCGCAGCCGAGCGCGACGCCACGCAGGCGCGCCTGATGTTGCTGCAAAGCCAGCTGGAGCCGCACATGCTGTTCAACACACTGGCCAACCTGCGCGCACTGATCACCGTCGATCCGCCGGCCGCGCAGCACATGCTGGATCGTCTCAACGACTACCTGCGCGCCACACTGGCCGGCTCGCGCGCCACGCTGCATCCGCTGGCGGACGAGTTCGAGCGCCTGCGCGACTACCTTGAATTGATCGCGGTACGCATGGGGCCACGCCTGGTCTACCAGCTGGATTTGCCCGACGCGCTGCGCAACGCGAAAGTACCGCCACTGCTGCTGCAGCCGCTGGTGGAAAACGCGATCCGCCACGGTCTGGAGCCCCAGGTGACAGGCGGCAGCGTGCAGGTCAGCGCACGCACGCAGGCCGCGCCCGATGGCACGCCACTGCTCGCGCTGCAAGTGCGCAACAGCGGTGCGCCGCCCACCACCACCCCGCCCCGTGACGGCGCTGCGCCTGGCCGTGCGTTCGGCCTGGCGCAGGTGCGCGAGCGCCTGCACACGCTCTACGGCGACAAGGCTTCATTCGAATTGATAGCTGAAGGCACAGGCCAGACCTGCGCGAATGTCATATTCCCGTTGCAATGACGACACCACGTGCCCTGATAGCCGAAGACGAGCCGTTGCTGGCCCGCGCGCTCGCGCAGGAACTGGCTCGCGCGTGGCCCGAGCTCACCCTCATCGCCACCGTGGGCGACGGCCGCTCGGCCGCGCGCGAGGCACTGGCGTTGCTGCCCGAGGTGCTGTTCTTCGACATCCGCATGCCGGGCCAGAGCGGACTGGAGGCAGCCGCCGAGGTGATGGACGGCTGGCCGCAAGAGCGGCCGCTGCCGCTGCTGGTCTTCACCACCGCCTACGACCAGTACGCGGTGCAGGCTTTCGAGGCGCAGGCGGTGGATTACCTGCTCAAGCCGGTGCAGGCCGCACGCCTGCAAAAAACCGTGCAAAAACTGCGCCAAACGCTGGATGGACAAGCGCCAGCAGCTATCAACGATGAAGTGCTGCTGCGCCAGTTGCGCCATTTGCTCGCGGCCCCCGGTCCCACGGATGCCGCCGCACGGCGGCCACTCACGGTGCTGCAGGTCGGCAGCGGCCAGGGCGTGCGGATGGTGCCGCTGGCCGAGGTGCTGTATTTCGAGGCGGCCGACAAATACGTACGCGTGCTGACCGCAACGCACGAGCACCTGATCCGCATGCCGCTCAAAGACCTGGTGGCGCAACTTGATCCGCAAGAGTTCTGGCAGGTGCATCGCGGCACGCTGGTGCGCGCCAGCGGCATCGCGGCGGCAGTGCGCGATGAATCGGGCCGGCTCTGGCTGCAACTGCGCGGGCGGCCCGAGCGGCTGGCGGTCAGCCGGCTGTACGCGCCGCTGTTCAAGGCGATGTAGCGCCTGCGCCAGTCAAGTACCACGCGTGACATGAAGCGCGCGGCAAACCGCAGTAGCCTCGCGAACCATGCCCATCGCCACATCCGCCAACCCCAGCGCCGCACCACAAACCCTCTCGCCACGCACTGTGCTGTGGATGCTGCTGGCGCTGATCGGCGCTTTCAACATGAGTCAGGCGTTTCGTACCGTGGGCGCCATCATGGCGCCGCCGCTGCAAAACGACTTCGCTCTGTCGCCCGATCAACTCGGGGTGTTTTCGGGTGCATTTCACTTCGCCTTCGGTGCCATGCAGCTCTTCATGGGGATTGGCATCGACTTGTACGGCGTGCGCCGCACCATCCTCGCGGCGTTTCCGCTGGCGATTCTGGGCGCGGTGGTTTCGGCGCTGGCACCGGGCTATCTACCACTGACGCTCGCGCAGGTGCTGATCGGCCTGGGATGCGCTCCCGCGTTTCTCGTCTGCACCGTGTTCATCGCGCGGCACTTCCCGCCGCAGCGCTTCGCGGCGATCTCGGGCATGGCGCTGGCCGTGGGCACGTTCGGCATGCTGCTCACCGGCACGCCGCTGGCATGGATCGTCGAGCGCTGGAGCTGGCGCGCGGGCTTCTGGGTGTTGGCGCTGCTGGCGGCGCTGGCCTGGCTGTGGATCTGGCGCACGGTGTTCGAGCCGACGCAATTGACCACGGTGCCCACCGGGCAAAGAGAATCCGTGCCCGAGGCGCTGCGCCGCTTCACCGCGTTGTTCACGCTGCCGCACACCTGGGGCATCGTGGTGTTGGGCAGTACCACCTATGCCGCGCTCATCACGCTGCGGGGCCTGTGGATGGGGCCGATGCTGATCGAGCGCCACGGCTACACGCTGGTGCAAGGCGGCAACGCGGCAGTGCTGCTCTCGCTCGTCGCGCTCGTCGGCCCGGTGCTGTTCGGGCGCTTCGATCCCGGCCCCGCCACGCGCAGGCGCTGGCTGACGATCTGGACACTGGCCCTGGCCGCGCTGTTCGCACTGCTGGCGTTCGGCTTCGCCGCCTGGCTGGACGTGGCACTAATGCTCGCGATCGGCCTGGTTTCGGGCTTCATCGTGCTGCAGTACGCGGATGTGCGCATCGCGTATCCGATGGCGATCACGGGCCGTGCGATGGCGGCGTTCACGATGGCCATGTTCATGGGCGTGGCGGTCATGCAGTGGGCCACCGGCGTCATCGCCACGCTGGCCAAGGCCGCCGGTGGCGACCCCTACGAGGTGGTAATGGGCAGCATCGCCGCCTGGCTGGCGCTTTCGGCCATCGGGTTCGCGCTGCTGCCACAACCGCCCAGGTCTTGAATGCACCGTGGCCGAATACCGCGCGCGGCCATCGCATGGTGGCGCGCCCCGAGGTGACGTGCGCACGGCAAGGAAAATCGGCTTTGCCGGCAAGCCCTGTGGACGACCTGCTCAGCCGCCGCGCGCACGCTCCCTGCGTTCGCGGCGCTCTTTCTGGCGCGCCTGACGCTCGGCGTCGCGCACCTGGCCCGCCGCCAGCCATTGCTCGTATTCCTGCGGCAGTTCCAGCGTGATGCGCCCGATGGCCGCGCTGCGAAAGTCCGTCAACACGATCTCGGCCGCCTTCTGCCAATCGAGGCGCCCGCCAGACATCACCGCCCCCCTGCGCCGCGCAATTCTCTCCAGCAGTTCATCGTCGTGCAATGCTTGTATTTCAATAGCTGACAACGCAATGCGGTAGCGCTCTGCAAGCTCTTCTGGATAATGAGCCTTGAGGTAGGCGAGCAGATCCAGCGCCACTTCCTGCTCGTCGTAGGCATTGCGCCCCACGGCGCCGCTGGCGGCCAGACGCACGCCGCTCTCGGGCACGATGATGCGCGGCCAGAGCATGCCGGGCGTGTCCCACAAGTAGAAATCATCATCAAGCACGATGCGCTGCTCCTGCTTGGTGACACCGGCCTCGTCGCCGGTTTTCGCCTGGGTCTTGCGCGTGAGGGTGTTGATGAGCGTGGACTTGCCCACGTTGGGCACGCCCACGATCAGCACGCGCATGGGCCGCGCCATGCCCCGGCGCGAGGGTGCCAGCTGGCGACAGGCCTCGATCAGGCGGCGCGCCGGGGCGCGATCGGAGGCATCGAGCGCAATCGCCCGCGTATCGGGCTGCGCGCCATACCAGGCGAGCCACGCCTGCGTGCGCTCGGGGTCGGCCAGATCCTGCTTGTTGAGCACCTTGAGCGTGGGCCTGTGCCCCGCCAGTTCGCCCAGCAGCGGGTTGCTGCTGGAGCCCGGCAGGCGCGCGTCCAGCAGTTCGATGACCACGTCGATGCTCTTGATGCGCGCGGCGATCGCCTGGCGCGTCAGGTGCATGTGACCGGGAAACCATTGGATGGCCATGAGGCAGTGCTTTCTCGTATGAAATGAAACAGGCGCGCAAGGATAATGGCCCCGTCATTCTTGCACCCGCCCATGTCCGAATCTCCCGCACCTCCTTCGCGCACCGGCGCGCACATCCTGGTCGATCAACTGCTTATCCAGGGCGTGCGGCAGCTGTTTTGCGTGCCCGGCGAAAGCTATCTGGCGGTGCTCGATGCGCTGCACGACGCGGCCATCCAGGTCGTGGTCTGCCGGCAGGAGGGCGGCGCCGCCATGATGGCCGAGGCGCAAGGCAAGCTCACGGGCCGCCCCGGCATCTGCTTCGTCACGCGCGGGCCGGGCATCTCCAATGCCATGGCGGGCATTCACATCGCGCAACAGGATTCCACGCCGCTCATTGTCTTCGTCGGCCAGGTGGCGCGCGGCGTGCTCCAGCGCGAGGCCTTCCAGGAAGTGGACTACACGGCCTTGTTCGGCCACTTCGCCAAGTGGGTGGTACAGATCGACGGTGCCGAACGCATCCCCGAACTCGTCGCGCGGGCCTTCCACGTGGCCATGAACGGCCGCCCCGGACCGGTCGTGGTGGCGCTGCCCGAAGACATGCTCACCGAGAGCGCGAGCGCTGCCGACGCGCTCGCAAGCCTCGCGCTGGAAACCGCGCCCGGCGAGCAGGCGCTGGCCACGCTGGCTGCGCGGCTGGCGGCGGCCCGGCGCCCCATGGTGCTCGTGGGCGGCGCCCGCTGGAGCGAACAGGCGGTGCGCGACATGATCGAATTCGCCACGCGCTGGCAATTGCCCGTCGCCACCACATTTCGCCGCCAGATGCTGTTTCCGGCCGGTCACCCCTGCCACGCCGGCGATCTGGGCATAGGCACCGACCCGAAACTGCTCCAGCGCCTGAAGGCGGCCGACCTCATCCTCGCCGTCGGCACGCGCCTGGGCGACGTGACCTCCCAGAGCTACACGCTCTGGGACATCCCCGCGCCTGGCCAGGCGCTGATCCATGTCTACCCGGATGCCGAAGAGCTGGGCCGCGTCTACCAGCCGCAACTCGCCATCCACGCCACGCCCGCGGCGATGGCGGCGGCCCTGCGGCGCCTGCAAGCGCCCGCGGCTCCCGCATGGGCCGACCACACGCAGGCCGCGCACGCCGACCGACTCGCGTGGAGCGACCCGACGCGCATCACCATCCCGGGCGAGCTGCAACTGGGCGCGGTGATGCAGCATCTGCGCGAGGTGCTGCCCGCGGACACCATCGTTTGCAGCGGCGCGGGCAACTTCACCACTTGGGTGCACCGCTTCTGGCCCTTCACCCGCTGGGCCAGCCAGCTCGCACCCGTGAGCGGATCGATGGGCTACGGCCTGCCGGCGGCCGTGGGCGCGAAAAGCCTGCACCCCGAGCGCGAAGTGATCGCCTTCGCGGGCGACGGAGACTTTCTCATGCACGGCCAGGAATTCGCCACGGCCGTGCAGTACGCGCTGCCGATCACCGTCCTCGTGCTGGACAACGGCATGTATGGCACGATCCGCATGCACCAGGAGCGCCGCTACCCCGGCCGCGTGAGCGCCACGCAACTGAAGAACCCGGATTTCTGCGCCTATGCGCGCGCCTTCGGCGGCCATGGTGAGCGCGTGCAGCGCACCGATGAATTCGGCCCGGCGCTCGCACGCGCACGCGCCAGCGGCCGGCCGGCGCTGATCCACTGCCTGGTCGATCCGCAAGCCATCACGCCAGCCACGACCATCGCCGCGCTGCGGCGAAATGCTCAACAGGCCGGCACCTGACGCGAAAAGGTGCTGAGCGGCACAGTGATCGCACTGCCCTCTACCTCCTGGCGGTACACGCCGGGGCCGAAACGCTCGATCAGCTCGCCCTTGTAATTCTGGAAGAACCGCTCGAAGAACTTTCGCCCGACCGCACCCGTGGCCGAGAGCTGGTCCGTGGCGACGTCGTGGCTCAGGCGCACCGGCATCAGCGGGTTTTGCGTCGGCCCCGAGACGCGCGCCGCCCCTTGCGCCGGGTCATAGACGCTGCCATGCGCGCAGCAGACGATGCGCCCCGGTCCGCCACCGAGCTCGCTGCCGCCCGCCGCGTAGCGCAGATAGCTCGCCACAGGGGTCGGGTAGCTGAGCTGGTGCGTGCAGATGGCAATGAAGGCCACGAGGTTGCCCTTGGGGCCCACGCCCGGCGGGTTGGTGTAGTCGCCATCGTCGGGTGATGTGAGGGTTTGCGTCGTAGGCTCTCTGTCCCCAAGGTTGATGAGATAGCACGGGATGCCTTTGAGCGGGTAGGCAAACACCATGGCCTCTTCGGTGCCGACTTCCGACGCCTTGATCGGCGCGCCATCGGGGTGCACGAGGGCAATGCTGGCGTAGTCCTCGATCGGAGCCGCCCAGCTCGCAAAGCCCTGCGCCAGCACGGCGCCCGAGCACCACTGCGTGAAGCATCTGCGATCCATTTTTGTCTCCTTCAAGCGAAAAAAGGCCACGCTCGGGTGGCCTTCATTTGCAGGATGCGCGCTTCAGGCGTTGAACATGTCGCGATACAGACCCTTGGCCCATTCCAGCGTCGCCTGCCCCTTGGCGGCGTCGCGGTTGTCGAAGACCTTGGTGTCGGGCGAGAAGCCGGTGATCGCGTCCTTGCCCGCATCGTACACATAGTGCGCCTTGACCGAAATCGCCTGCATCGGGAAGGCGTTGACCACCGAGTAGCAGATGGTTTCGGGCGTGCTCCAGGCGATCTCCTTGCCCTGCGCGCGCGCCGCCAGCACCTTGGCCACGTAGTGCGCTTCGGTGTTGGAGGTGTTGGCGCTCTTCGAATACGGGTGCGGGCGCGAGTCGCCCGTCACGTAAACCGAGTTGTCGCCGATGATGTTGTAGAAGCGCGTATCGATGTTGGCTTCCTTCTGGTTCGACTTGGTCGAGGGTGCCAGCAGGCCGAGCTGCTCGATCAGCGTGGAGGCGCGCACGTTCGGGTAGATCGCCGCGTCGTCGAACTGGTAGCTGTCGAAATCGGTTTCTATCGTGCGCTTGGCCACGTCCACGCCCTTGACGGCCACGCCCGGCTTGTACTCGAGGATGCCCTTGTAGAGCTCGTCGAAGGCCGCATGAAAGCCCTTGGCCTTGATCGTCACCTCGGGGTTGGCGTCCAGGATGACGACCTTGCCCTTGATCTTGTTGTGCTTGATGAGCGAGGCGATCAGGCAGGCGCGCTCGTATGGCGCGGGCAGGCACCGGTAGTTGCCGCTGGGCACGGTCTGGATGAATACCCCGCCCTCGAACTCGCGGATCTTGCGATGCAAGGTGACGTGCTCGGTCGGCGAGACAAAACCGCCCGGGTAGATCTGGCGCAACGCCGTCCTGGTGTCGACATCCGTGACGCCGATCTTGTCGTAGTCGTAGGAAATGCCGGGAGCAATCACCAGGTAGTCGTACTTGATGTCGCCCTCATTGGTCGCCAGCACCTTGCCCGCGCGATCGAGCCCCGTCACCGTGGCGTTGAAATAGACGTAGTGGTTGTTCACCGCTGCATCGAGGAAGCTGTGGTTGGCCAGGTTCTCCAGCGTGATAAGCCCGGCGTACCAGAGGTTGCTGGTGAAGCACGAGGAATACATGTCGCGCTTTTCCACGAGCACGACGTCGAACTTGGGGAATTCCTTCTTGGCGTATTTGGCGATGGTCAGGCCCGAGGTGCCGCCGCCCACCACCACCAGCCGTGGCCCCTTGGCCTTGGGCAAGTCCGCCATGCGTCCGCTGCTCACGGCGGGGGCCGCCGCCGTGGCGCAACCGCTTGTGCCCGCCGCCACACCCGCGGCGCCGGCCGCCAGGGCCAGTCCACTGCTTTTCAGAAAACCTCTGCGATCCGACATTGCTCTCTCCTTGTCATCGTGGTGAAAACCTGAAAAGGCCCACGAATCGGCCACCGCCGCCGGACAGAGAACACGGAACACAACGGGACATCAGGCACGAAGTCTGGTGCTCAGCCAACCGCAAACTACTGGAGCCGGGACCCACGATGGCATGCTCGTGACCCTGTGCGGTTCATTCTAGGCTTCCATATTCAACAATGCGAATATTTGAAAATTACGAAAAAATCGTAGTGGTTCGCGATCGCCTGGCGCCCATCCAGCGCCATTCGCTTCGAATCGGAAGCCGCCACACCCGCCGTGGCGGCACCGACTCAACGTCTGGCCAGCACCTGCAGGACGGTCTCGCGCACCAGAGGTCGCAGATCCTGCAGCGCAAAATCCAGGGCCCGGTTGAGCCGCTCCTCGAGCAGCGCGTGCACGCGCTCGGCAATCGCTGTTTCCATCTCGCGGGAGAGCGGGAAATCCGCTTCGGCAGATGCATCGGGCGGCACGTCCACCGAAACAGGCCCCACGTTCGCTGTGGGTGCCGCTGCCGCGGGATCGGCTTGCGGCAGCGGCGCAGGCACATCCACCACATCGGTGAGCGTGGGGACGAAACGCGGCGGTGTGCGCCCGGTCACCATGGCTATTTCCCTCGCCTGCGAGCAGGGGCCGCATCAGCCGCCGCCAGCAGGTAATGCACCAGCAGCCCCACGGGGCGGCCGGTGGCGCCCTTGGCCGAGCCGGACTTCCAGGCCGTACCCGCGATGTCCAGGTGCGCCCACGGCCAAACGCCGACGAAGCGCTGCAGGAATTTGGCCGCCGTCACCGCGCCGGCCGGGCGCCCGGCGACGTTGGCCACGTCGGCGAACGCGCTCTTGAGGCCGTCGGCGTATTCGTCATCGAGCGGCATGCGCCAGCACGGATCGAGCGCATCTTCACCCGCCGCCAGCAGCTGCGCGGCGAGCGCGTCGTCGCTGGCGAACAAACCGCTGCGCACGGCCCCCAGGGCCACCACGCACGCCCCCGTGAGCGTGGCCATGTCCACCACCGCCTTCGGCTTGAAGCGCGCGGCGTAGGCCAGCGCATCGCACAGCGCGAGGCGCCCCTCGGCGTCGGTGTTCAGGATTTCTATGGTCTGCCCGCTCATGCTCGTGACCACGTCGCCGGGCTTGACAGCCTTGCCGTCGGGCAGGTTCTCGCAACTGGGAATCAGGCCGACCACGTTGATTTTGGGCCGCAGCTCGGCCAACGCGCGGAAGGTGCCGAGCACACTCGCGGCGCCGCCCATGTCGAACTTCATCTCGTCCATGCCCGCGGCGGGCTTGAGCGAGATGCCTCCGGCGTCAAACGTGATGCCCTTGCCCACGAGCACCACGGGCGCCTGTGCCTTGGGTCCACCCTGGTAGTGCAGCTCGATGAAGCGCAGGGGCTCGCTCGAGCCCCGTGCCACCGCCATGAACGCCCCCATGCCCAGCCGCGCCACCTGCGCCGGGCCGTGCAGCTTGCAGCTGATGCCCGCATGGCGCGCGAGCGAGCGCGCCGCCTCGCCGAGCATCGTGGGCGTGGCGTGGTTGGCCGGGCGATTGGCCCACTCACGTGCGAACTCCACCCCCTCCACCACCGCGACGGCGGTATCGAACGCCGCGCGCACCCGCGCCGCATCGGGCACGCCCACCGTGACGCGAGCCAGCGCACGCGGCTCGGTTTTGCTCTTGGTCGTGGTGTAGACGTAGCTGGCCTCGGCAACGCAGCGCACCAGCACGCCGATGGCGTCAGGCCCGGGCGCCGCCGACCCAAAGGCGAACACGACGTGCCTGGACACCCCGGCCTTGAGCAGGCCGGACAGTGCCAGCACCGCCTTGCGCACGGCGACGGGACCGCCGTCTCCCGCGCCCAGCAGCAAGACGCTGCGCGCCGTGATCGTGGGTGGCGCGTAGCACTGCAGCAGACTGCCTGCACGCGCCTTGAAATCACCGTGGCGCAGCGCCACGGCCGCCAGGGACGAGAGCGCATCGGCCCCGGGCACAAAGCTCTCGTCGACCAGCAGCACCAGCAAATCACAACGCTGGCTCGGCGCTTTGGCAAGCGCCAGCGTTTTCAGTTCAAAATCCATGCTTGTTTTCCTCACCGGGTGGCGCAAGGTCTTTCCGGCCCGATGGCGCGCCCCGCATCACCCTGAGATCAATGTTATTCGATTCATCCATCCGCAAGGAGCTGGCCCGCAGCTTCGGTGCCACGCTCATCGTGCTGGTGACCGTCGTGATGACCATCATGCTCGTGCGCACGCTCGGGCAGGCGGCGCGCGGCGGCGTGGCGCCCGGCGACGTGCTGCTGGTGATGGGCTTCACGGTGCTCGGAAACCTGTCCACCATTCTCAGCCTGAGCCTGTTCGTGGCCGTCTTGAGCACGCTCTCGCGCATGTACCGCGACAGCGAAATGGTGATCTGGTTCAGCGCCGGACAGGGCCTGCTGGACACGCTCGTCCCGCTGTTGCGCTTTGCCTGGCCGATCACGCTGGCCGTGGGCGCGCTCGCGCTCATCGTGTGGCCCTGGGCCAATCAGCAAATCGACGAACTGAAAACCCGCTACGAGCAGCGCAGCGACGTCGATCGCATCGCTCCGGGCGAATTCCAGGAAACGGCCGGCGGCTCGCGCGTGTTCTTCATCGACAAGGACACCCCCGACGCCAACACCGCGAGCAAGATTTTCATCGCCTCCACCACGCCGGAGCGCGAAACCGTGACCTCCGCGCAAAGCGCGCGGCTGGTGGTGGAGGACGGCAAGCGCGTTGCGCTGCTGTCCAACGGCGAGCGCGTGGAAACCCTGCTGACCAAGCCGGGGCTGCGCATCGCGGAATTCGCGCAGTACGGCACCCAGGTCGGCAAGACCAGCGGCGAGGTGCGCGACACCGCCTCGGCCAAGACGACGAACACCTGGCAGCTCGTCACGAGCACGTCGCCCGAGCTGCGCGCCGAACTGGGCTGGCGCCTGGGTCTGGTGTTTGCCTCGGTGAACCTCGTGCTGCTGGGCCTGGCCGTGGCCGTGGTGCAGCCGCGCGCGGGGCGCAGCGCGGGCGTGCTGGCGGCGCTCTTCGGCTTCGTGGTCTACTACAACCTGATGAACCTGGGCCAGCGCTGGGTCGAGGCCGGGCGCATGAGCCTGCCCGAGCTGATCGTGCTGCTGCACGGCGGCATGCTGGCGCTGAGCCTCGTGATCCTGGTGATCCGCCACAACCACTGGAGCTGGCGCTCTTTGCTGCCCGGGCGAGACTACGCATGAAGACACTGCGCCGTTACCTTTTCCGGGAAGTGGTATTGAGCGTGGGCTTTGCCACGCTGGCCTTCGTCGCGCTGTTCTTCTTCTTCGACATGGTCGACGAGCTGCGCGTCGCGGGCTCCGCCGCACGCGGCTACCCGCTGTCCACGGCGATGCTGTACGTGCTGCTGCGCCAGCCCCAGCACGTGTACGAACTGCTGCCCATCACGGTGCTGATCGGCACCATCTTCGTGATGGCACGCCTGGCGCAGAACTCCGAGTCCACCATCATGCGCACCAGCGGCCTGGGGCCCTGGCGGGCGCTGGGCGAGGCGGCGCTCATGGGCGTGGTGTTCGTGGTGGCAACGTTCGCCATCGGCGACTACGTGGCGCCCGCCAGTGAACGGGCGGCCGAGATCGTGCGCGCGCGCCAGTTCGGCCCGCTGAGCACAGGCCTCACCGGCGCCTGGCTCAAGGAGCAGCAAGGCGATCGGTCGTATGCCATCAACGTGCGTGCGCTCGATGCCGATGGCCTCATGCGCGGCATCCGCATCTTCGGCTTCGACGCCCAGGGCCACCTGGCGCTCACCGCCCGCGCGGCGCAGGGACATTTTGGCGAGGGCGGCTGGGATCTTGCAACGGTGCAGCGCAACACCTTCATCCAGACCGCTACCGACCAGGCGCAGGTCGAGCGCCTCAATGAAGACAGCTGGCACTGGCCGACGCAGATCACCTCGTCCATGGTCGCCGCCTCTCTGCTCAATCCGGAGAAGATGGCGACGCTCGACCTGTTCCTCTATGTGCGCCACCTGCAGGCCAACGGCCAGTCGGCGCAGCGCTACGAGATCGAGCTCTGGCACAAGGTGTTCTACCCCCTGTCCTGCCTGGTGATGGTGGTGCTCTCGCTGCCCTTCGCCTACCTGCACTTTCGCTCGGGTGGCATGACCGCCTACATATTCGGCGGCGTGATGGCCGGCATCAGTTTCTTCCTGCTCAACAGCGTCTTCGGCTTCGCGGGCAACCTGCAGAACTGGTCGCCCTGGCTCAGCGCCGCCGCACCGGGCATGATTTATTCGGTGCTGTCGCTGGCAATGTTCGGCTGGCTGGTACTGCGTCAATAACATCCACATTCGCGGATCTTTTGAAGGCATAATGAACGCGGTTTTTATACGCTTTAAGTTATGAACCTTCACCAATTCCGCTTCGTCCAGGAGGCGGTGCGGCGCCAGCTCAATCTGACCGAAGCGGCGAAGGCGCTGCACACCTCGCAACCGGGCGTTTCCAAGGCCATCCTGGAACTGGAAGACGAACTGGGCGTGGACATCTTCGCGCGCCACGGCAAGCGCCTCAAGCGCATCACCGAGCCAGGTGAACACGTGCTCAAGAGCATCGAGGTGATCATGCGCGAGGTGGGCAACCTGAAGCGCATCGGCGAGCAGTTCAGCGCGCAGGACAGCGGCACGCTCTCGATCGCCACCACGCACACGCAGGCACGCTACGTGCTGCCACCGGCCGTGACCAGGCTGCGCGAGCAATACCCCAAGGTGAACGTGAGCCTGCACCAGGCCAAGCCCGATGAAGTGGCGCGCATGGTGCTCGACGAGGTGGCCGAGATCGGCATGGCCACCGAATCGCTCGCCGACTACCCCGAGCTCGTGACCCTGCCCAGCTACGAGTGGCAGCACGTGTTCGTGCTGCCCACCACGCACCCGTTGGTGAAAAAAGAGCGCATCGACCTCGAAGACCTGTCGCACGAGTCGCTCATCACCTACCACCCCTCATTTACCGGACGCAGCCGCATCGACCAGGCCTTTGCGCTGCGCAAACTGCAGCCGCGCGTGGTGCTGGAGGCGATGGATTCGGACATCATCAAGACCTATGTGCGCCTGGGGATGGGCATAGGCATCGTGGCCGAAATGGCCACACGCGAAGGCCTGCCGCCCGATCTCGCCACACGCCCGGCCGGCCATCTGTTCGGCCACAGCGTGGCGCGCATCGCCTTCAAGCGCGGCGCCTGGCTGCGCCACTTCGTCTACCGACTGGCCGAGCTGGTCAGCGACCGCCTGAACCGCCCGCTGATCGAGCGCGCGATGTCGGGCCACGCCGAAGACTACGGCCTTTGAGCACCTTCCTCCCTCATGACCACTCCTCAGATCGCCAGCCGCCTGCCTCAGGTCGGCACCACCATCTTCACTGTCATGTCGGCGCTCGCCGCCGAGCATGGCGCCGTCAACCTCGGACAGGGCTTCCCCGATTTCGGGTGCGATCCGGCGCTCGTCCAGGCCGTGCACCGCGCGATGCAGGCGGGCCACAACCAATACCCGCCCATGGCCGGCGTGCGCGGCTTGCGCGAGGTGGTAAGCCGCAAGACCGAGCTGCTCCATGGTCGCCATTACGACGTGGATGCCGAAGTCACGATCACGGCCGGCGCCACACAGGCCATCCTGACCGTGATCCTCGCCTGTGTGCACCCGGGCGACGAGGTGATCGTGCTCGACCCCTGCTACGACAGCTATCTGCCCAACATCGAGCTGGCCGGCGGCGTGGCCGTGCATGTGCCATTGATGCCGCACACCTTCAAACCCGACGTGGCCCGGATCGCGGCCGCCATCACGCCGCGCACGCGCCTTCTCATCATCAACACGCCGCACAACCCGAGCGCCAGCGTATGGGCGCAGGAGGACATGCGCGCGCTCGAACAGGTACTGGCGCCGACCAACGTGCTACTGCTGAGCGATGAGGTCTACGAGCACATGGTCTACGACGGTGCGCCGCACCAGAGCGCGGCACGCCTGCCAGGCCTGGCCGAGCGCGCCTTCGTCGCATCGAGCTTCGGCAAGACGCTGCATGTCACGGGCTGGAAGATCGGCTCGGTCTGCGCCCCGGCCGCGCTCACGGCGGAATTCCGCAAGGTGCACCAGTTCAACGTCTTCAGCGTGAACACGCCGATGCAGCATGGCATCGCCGAATACATGGCCAACCCCGCGAGCTACAACGGCCTGAGCGGCTTCTACCAGGCCAAGCGCGACTTGTTCCGCCAGGGCCTGGCGGACTCGCGCCTCAAGCTCCTGCCCTCCTCGGGCAGCTTCTTCCAGTGCGTGGACATCTCTGCCGTCAGCGATCGGGGCGACGCCGAGTTCTGCCAGTGGCTCACGCGCGAAATCGGCGTGGCGGCGATTCCGCTGTCGGCCTTCTACGCCGACGGGTTCGACCAGCATGTGGTGCGCTTTTGCTTCGCCAAGAACGACGAGACGCTGCGCAAGGCGCTGGAACGCTTGAAGAAGCTATGAAAACATGAGCTGTTCGCGCTTTATCATAGAGCGATTCAGCCACTTTTTCATAATAAAACGATATCGTACTGATCCGGCCCGAGCTCCCCTTCGGCCTGCAGCGAGATCGGCTTGCCGATGAAGTCCGACAGCCCCGCCAGATGCTGGCTTTCCTCGTCGAGGAACATCTCCACCACCTTGGGTGCGGCAATCACGCGAAATTCCTTGGGATTGAACTGACGCGCCTCGCGCAGCACCTCGCGCAGGATGTCGTAGCAGACGGTGCGCGCCGTTTTCACCTCGCCGACGCCGCGGCACGTCGGGCAGGGCTCGCAGAGCATGTGCGCGAGTGATTCGCGCGTGCGCTTGCGCGTCATTTCGACCAGGCCCAGGGGTGAAAATCCCCCCACCACCGTCTTGACCCGATCGCGCGCCAGGTGCTTCTTCAGCTCGTCAAGCACCGCCGCCTGGTGCTCGTGGCGCGCCATGTCGATGAAGTCCACCACCACGATGCCACCCAAGTTGCGCAGGCGCAATTGCCGCGCGATCGTGCCGGCCGCCTCCAGGTTGGTCTTGAAGATGGTCTCGTCAAAATTGCGTGCGCCAACGTAGCCGCCGGTGTTCACGTCGATGGTCGTGAGCGCCTCGGTCTGATCGACGATCAGGTAGCCGCCCGATTTCAGATCCACGCGCCGTCCGAGCGCGCGGGCAATTTCCTCATCGATGCCGAAGAGGTCGAAAATGGGCCGCTCGCCCTTGTACAGCTGCAGGCGGTCGACCGCCTTGGGCATGTATTCGCGGCCGTAGGACTGCAATTGGACAAACTGCTCGCGCGAATCGATGCGCACGGACAGCGTCTGCTCCCCCACCAGATCGCGCATCACCCGCTGCAACAGGCTCAGGTCCTGGTGCAGCAGCGAAATCGCCGGCAGCCGCTGGGCGGCCGCGCGGATGCTGGTCCAGGTCTTGCGCAGGTAGGCGATATCGTCGGCCAGCTCTTCGTCGCTCGCTTCCTCGGCATTGGTGCGCAGGATGAAGCCGCCGCCCGCGCCCTGGGCCGCCTGTCCCACGAGCGCCACGAGGCGCGAGCGCAGGGCCTCGCGCTCGTCCGCCGGAATTTTCTGCGACACCCCCACATGCTGGTCCTGCGGCAGGAACACCAGCAGGTGCCCGGCCACGCTGATCTGAGTGGACAGGCGCGCGCCCTTAGTGCCTATCGGGTCCTTGATGACCTGCACCATGAGGGGCTGGCCCTCGAAGATCTGCTTTTCGATGGGCAGGAGCGCCTCCCCACGGCGCGGCGCGGGATCGGCGCCGTCATGGCGCTGCCACACATCGGCCACATGCAGGAAGGCCGCGCGCTCCAGGCCGATGTCGACGAACGCCGACTGCATGCCCGGCAGCACGCGCGAAACCTTGCCCAGATAGATGTTGCCCACGAGGCCGCGCTCGAGCGTGCGCTCCACGTGCAGTTCCTGCACCACGCCGTTTTCCACCACCGCGACGCGCGTCTCCTGCGGCGACCAGTTCACCAGAATGTCGTTTTGCATGAATACCTTCCAACGCTCTGATCATGCCTGAATGGCGGCGGGTACGATGAGCCCATGCGTCTCTTCGCCCTGCTGATCTGCACTCTCGTGCTCGCAGCCGCGGCCCACCTGCGTGCGTGGGGCCAGGTGCCGCCATCGGCGCTGCTGGTGCTGCACGACGCGGGCCGCCAGATCACGCTGCTCGATGCGCGGGACGGCGTGGTGCTGGCCACCCGACCGCTTCCCGTTCGTCTCTCCGGGCCGCCGCAGGTGTCTCCCGACCCAGCCCAACTGTATTGGGGCACGCCAGAGGGCCACATCGTGCAACTGACGTTGCCCGACCTGGGCATCGCAGCACAGGTGCCCGCGCGCGTGGGTTCCGGCACGCCCCGGCTTGCGCTCTCGGGCGACGGGCGCTGGCTGCTGGCGGCGGGCGCTCAGGACGCACTGGTGCAGATTTTCGACGCCACGCTGAAGCCGGTGCGCCGCATCGCCATCACCTCGCCCGATGGCCGCGAGCAAAGCGGTGCAGCGCAGGTGCTGACGCTTGCTGGCTCACGCAGCTGGCTGCTGGCGCTGGACACGCTGCGCGAGCTGTGGGAAATCTCCTACGACCCCGCCGCCGCGCCCATCTTCGACGGCCTGGTGCACGATTACCGCATGGGCGAAGCCCTGCCGCGCAGCGGCTTTCTCGGCGTGCGCCGCACCCCCCTGCCCGCGCCACTGCCCGACGTGCTCGTGCCCGATGGGACGCGGCTGGTGGTGGGCAGCGAGCGCTGCCACCCGCCCGCGCCCTGCACCCTGCGCCTGCTGCATCTGGACACGCGCAGCCAGATCAGCGCGGCAGCGCTCGACGGCATCCCGCACCCGGGCGCGTCGGCCGCCTGGAAGCAGGACGGGCGCCTGTGGCTGGCGCTTGCCGGCCTGCGCAGCGCCGCCACGCCCTTGGAACTGCCGCGAATGCAGCCTGGCACCGGTGAGCCGCTGTCCGCGAACACGCGAAGGATCATCCGCTCGGCCGCGCCCGCGGCCTTGTGGCTGCAGCGTGCCGACGGCGCGTGGCTGAAGCTCGATGCCCGCACCCTGCAGGCGCAGGCCGAGCTTGGCGCCAGGCCGCAGACCCAACTGCTCGTGCTGCAGGGCGCGCCCGTCCTGGTCACGCCAGGCGCACAGGGGCTCATCTGTCTGCGCGATGCATCGACGCTGCAGGAGCGGCTGCGCCTGCCCTTCACCGACCTTGACGGCGCGTGGGCGCTTCATCCCTGAGGACGCGGGCGGCACGCAACAGCATCGCCGTCTCATGCAGCGGCAGGCCCATGATGCCGCTGTAGCTGCCGCTCAGATGCTCGACGTACTGGGCGGCGGCGCCCTGGATGGCGTAAGCGCCCGCCTTGCCCAGCGGCTCGCCGCTGGCCACGTAGGCGTCGATCTGCCGCGCCGACATGGGCGCGAAACGCACGCGCGAGACCGACAGGGCGGCCAGGCGCCGTTGCCCGTCCACCTGCAACGCCACGGCGCTGAGCACGCGATGCTCGCGCCCCGACAGGCTGGCCAGCATGCGTGCCGCATCCCGCGCATCCTCGGGCTTGCCAAGAATCTCACGCCCCAGCGCCACCGTGGTGTCCGCGCAGAGGATGGGCGCCGCCGCCAGGGCCCGGCGCTTGCGCCGCAGCACCGCCGCATCGAGCTTCAGGCCGGTGATGCGCTGCACGTAGGCAGCGGGCGCTTCGCCGCGCAAGACGGCTTCGATGCCTTCGGCGTCCTCCACGATGTCGCCAGCGACGTTCGGCAGCAAGGGCTCGTGGCGCACGCCGAGCTGATCGAGCAACTGGCGGCGGCGCGGGCTCTGGGACGCAAGGTAGATGAAGGCAGGCATGGCGCGCATTGTCTGACATGCGTGTGTGCCTGCTTTGCACGGACATTCGAACTGGCACTATGATTTTCAGGTTCTGACCTCACACGGAGACACTTTCATGCAACGACGCGACCTTCTGGCGGCAGGCCTTGCCACCGCCGCCCTGCCCATCCTCGGCCTGGCGCAGACGCTGGAAAAACCCAAGATCACCATCGCCGTCGGCGGCAAGAACCTGTTCTATTACCTGCCGCTCACCATTGCCGAGCAGCTGGGCTACTTCAAGGACGAGGGGCTGGATGTGACCATCGTCGATTTCGCCGGCGGCTCCAAGGCCCTGCAGGCCGTGGTCGGCGGCAGCGCGGACGTGGTCTCGGGCGCGTTCGAGCACACCATTCCCATGCAGCTCAAGGGCCAGCCCATGCGCGCCTTCGTGCTGCAGGGCGCGGCGCCGCAGATCGTACTGGGCGTCAACCCCAAGACCATGCCCGACTACAAGAGCATCGCGGACCTCAAGGGCAAGAAGATCGGCGTGACCGCGCCGGGCAGCTCGACCAACATCGTCGCCAACTTCGTGCTGGCCAAGGGGGGCTTGAAGCCCAGCGACGTGAGCTTCGTCGGCGTGGGCGCGGGCAATGGCGCGGTGGCGGCGATCCGCGCGGGCCAGATCGACGCGATCTCCAACCTCGACCCGGTGATCACGCTGCTCGCGCGTTCGGGCGACCTGAAGATCATCTCCGACACGCGCAAGCCCGACGAAGCCGAGAAGGTCTTCGGCGGCCCCATGCCCGCCGCCTGCCTGTACGCGCCGCAGCCCTTCCTCGACAAGAACCCGCACACGGCGCAGGCGCTGGCCAACGCCATCGTGCGCGCCGACAAGTGGATCCAGCAGGCCGGCCCCGGCGACGTGATCAAGGTGGTGCCCGAGAGCTATCTGCTGGGCGACCGCGCGGTCTACATCGACGGCTTCCTCGCGGCCAAGCAGGCGCTCTCGCACGACGGACTCTTTCCCGCCAAGGGTCCGCAGACCGCGTATCGCGCCATGGCCAGCATCGACCCGAAGATCGCCGCGGCCAAGGTGGACCTGAATGCGCTCTACACCAACGAGTTCGCCAAGAAGGCCAACGCCAAATACCCCAAGGGCTGAAGCCGCATGACCGCACCCGCAATCGCCCTGCAGGGCGTGGCCTGCACCTTCGTGAACAAGGATCACCCCGGGCAGCGCTACACCGCCGTGCAGGGGGTGGATCTGAGCGTGGGCGCGGGCGAGTTCGTCAGCGTCGTCGGCCCCACGGGCTGCGGCAAGAGCACGCTGCTCAACGTCGCGGCCGGGCTGCTGGCGCCAAGCGCTGGCAGCGTGCAGATCTTCGGCGAGCCGCTCACCGGCACCAATCGGCGCGCGGGCTACATGTTCCAGGCCGAAAGCCTGATGCCCTGGCGCACCGGTCTGCGCAACGTGATGGCGGGCCTGCAGTTCCGGGGCGTGCCGGAGCCCGAGGCGCGCGAACGCGCGCAGGAGTGGCTCGCGCGCGTGGGCCTGGCGGATTTCGGCGACCGCTACCCGCACCAGATGAGCGGCGGCATGAGGAAGCGCGCGGCGCTGGCGCAGACGCTGGTGCTCGACCCCGACATCATCCTGATGGACGAGCCCTTCTCGGCGCTCGACATCCAGACGCGCCAGCTCATGGAAAACGAAGTGCTCTCGCTCTGGCAGGCCAAGAAGAAAGCGGTGCTCTTCATCACCCACGACCTCGATGAAGCCATTGCCATGAGCGACCGCGTGGTGGTGATGAGCGCGGGGCCAGCCTCGCACCCCATGGGCGAATTTGCCATCGACCTGCCGCGCCCGCGCGACGTGGCCGAGGTCAAGACGCAGCCACGCTTCCTGGAGCTGCACGCCGCCATCTGGGCGGAGCTGCGCGAGGAAGTGCTCAAGGGCTACGCCCAGCAACTGAAGAAGGCCTGAACGCGCATGTGGAACTTGATCAAACCGCGACCCGCGACGCTGCGCCTGTGGCAACTGGGCCTGCTGGCACTGCTCTTCCTGTTCTGGCACGTGATGACCAGGCCGGGGCTGATCCCGCCCTTCATGTTCGACAACGACAAGCAGGCGGCCTTCTTCTTCGGCGAGCCGATCAAGATCTTCGGCGTGATCCGCGACTGGTTTTTCACCAACGCCGATATCTACCAGCACCTGTGGGTGACGCTGGCCGAAACCGTGATGGCGTTCGCGATCGGTGCGGCGGGCGGGCTCGCAGGTGGGCTGTGGCTGGCTCTTTCGCCCATGGCCTCGGCGATCCTGGACCCCTACATCAAGGCAATGAACGCCATGCCGCGCATCATCCTCGCGCCCATCTTCGCGGTCTGGTTCGGCCTGGGCATGGGCTCCAAGGTGGCGCTGGGCGTCACGCTGGTGTTCTTCATCGTCTTCTTCAACGTCTACCAGGGCGTCAAGGAAGTCAGCCCCGTGGTGCTGTCCAGCGCCCGCATGCTGGGCGCCAGCGCCCGCCAACTGCTGCGCCACGTCTACCTGCCCAGCGCCACGAGCTGGGTCTTCAGCTCGCTGCACACCAGCGTGGGACTGGCCTTCGTCGGCGCCGTGGTGGGCGAATACCTCGGCTCCAGCCAGGGCGTGGGCTACCTGATCCTGCAGGCCGAAGGGAGCTTCGACATCAACACCGTGATGGCCGGCATCCTTGTGCTCACCGCCTTCGCGCTGGTGCTCGACGAGATGGTGGGCGCGATCGAGAAGCGCCTGATGGTCTGGCAGCCCAAGGTGGGCGAGACCGAAAAACTCTGAGGCTGGTCAGTGGTCAGTAGTAAGAGGTGAGTCGGACTCACCATTCACCATTCACCATTCACCATTCACCATTCACCATTCACCACTTACGACTTACCACTGACTACTCCCGATGATAGGGGTGCCCCGCGTTCACCGACCAGGCGCGGTAGAGCTGCTCGATCAGCAGCACCCGAACCAGCGCGTGCGGCAGCGTCATGTCCGAAAGCCGGATGCGCTCGTGCGCGCCCGCAAGCAGCGCCGGATCGAGCCCGTCCGGCCCGCCGATGATGAGCGCGACGTCGTCGCCCGCGAGTTGCCAGTCCTTGAGCCGCCGGGCCAGCGCCTGCGTGCTCAGGCGCGTGCCGTGCTCGTCGAGCGCCACGCGGTGCACGCCGCGCGGGAGCTGCGCCTCGATGCGTTCACGCTCGGCCGCCTGCAGGCTCGCAAACGTTTTGGAGCCCCGAGGCTCGGTCTTGACGGCCCTGAGCTCGACCTTGATTTCGGGCGGAAAGCGCTTGGCGTAGTCGTCCCAGGCGGTGCGTGCCCAATCGGGCACACGCTGGCCCACGGCCACGATGGCGAGGCGCATCGGCGTGCTTCTTCACGCCTTGCGGCCGGGCGCCTTCCTGGCGGGTGCCTTCTTGGCGGCAGCGCGGCGCACAGCCGCCTTCTTGGCCACTGGCTCGTTCACCCGCACGGTCTTGACGGGCGCGGCCTTCCTGGCAGGTGTCTTGCGGGTGGCCACCACCGGCTTGGCCGCGGTCTTCTTCACGGCAGGAGCTTTCTTGGCCGCCGCCTTCTTCGCGGGTGCCTTGCCTGCAGGCGTCTTCTTGACGGCCGGCTTGCGCGCGGGCGCAGGCGCAGGCGCAGCATCGGCCGGCGCAGTGAGCGAGCGAGGCTTGGCGTCGCCCAGCTTCAGGCGCACCGGCTTGTCGCCCCAGATCTCTTCGAGCCGGTAGTACTGGCGAATCGCGGGCTGCATGATGTGGCACACCGCCGCACCGCAATCGATGATGATCCACTCGCCGTTGTCCTCGCCCTCGCTGCGCGGCTTGGCAAACCCGGCATCGCGCACGGCATCGCGCACGCTCGCGGCCAGCGCCTTGGTCTGGCGGTTGGTGTTGCCGGTGGCGACGATCACGCGCTCGAACAGCGGCGAGAGGTGCGTGGTGTCGAACACGCGGATGTCCACCGCCTTCACGTCTTCCAGGCCGTCAACGATGGCGCGCTGCAGTTTGACGAGGGATTTCTTGGCGGCAGCGTCCGTGGCGGGTGCAGTGGTCATCGAGTGGTGTGGATGTAGTGATTGGAAGTGCAAAGTGTCGGGGATTTGGCTTTTCAGATCAAATCGGGCTCCAATGTCCTTCTGTCGGCCGCTGGCAGCTATCAAATCCATGAGCGTGGTTTGAGGAAATAGCTTGTGAGGCGCTCTTCGGGCGTGCCCGGCTCGTCACAACGCTGGTAGCTCCACGCCGCCTGCGGCGGCATCGACAGCAGTATGGATTCCGTGCGCCCGCCCGACTGCAGACCAAAGTGCGTGCCGCGATCCCAGACCAGGTTGAACTCCACGTAACGCCCGCGCCGATAGAGCTGGAACGCCCGCTCGCGCTCGCCATACGGCATGTTCCTGCGCTGCTGCACGATGGGCAGGTAGGCGTCAAGGAAGGCATTGCCCACGCTTTGCAGCATGGCAAAGCCCTGCTCGAAACCCAGTTCGGAAAAGTCGTCGAAGAAGATGCCGCCGATGCCGCGCTGCTCATTGCGGTGCTTGTTGCAGAAGTACTCGTCGCACCAGGTCTTGAAGCGTGGGTACAGCTGCTCGCCAAACGGCGCGAGCGCGTCGCGGCAGACACGGTGAAAGTGCACGGCATCTTCCTCGAAGCCGTAGTAGGGCGTGAGGTCCATGCCACCGCCGAACCAGCACACCGGCTTCTGCCCCTCATGGCCCGCCGCGATCATGCGCACGTTCATGTGCACCGTGGGGACATAGGGGTTGCGCGGGTGAAAGACGAGCGAGACGCCCATGGCCTCGAAGGGCGCACCCGCCAGTTCCTGCCGGTGCTGCGTGGCCGAGGGCGGCAACCGAGGCCCGCTGACATCGGAAAAACCACAGCCCGCGCGCTCGAACACCAAACCACCTTCGATGATGCGCGTGATGCCGTTGCCCTGAAGCTGCTCGCCTGGCGCTTTTTCCCAGGCATCGCTGAGTGCGCGCGCGCCGCCCGTGCCTTCGATTTCCCCAAGCGCATTCATGATGCGCGCCTGCAAGCCCACGAGATAGCTGCGAACCGGCTGCACCGTGCCCGCAGGGTTGAATTGACTCATTTGATGGCCCTGTGTCCAATGTCGTTGCGGTATTGCGCGCCATCGAAATGGATGCCATGCACCACTTCATACGCGCGTTGCTGCGCCTGGCGCACGCTGTCTGCCAATGCCGTCACGCACAGCACACGCCCGCCAGAGACCTGGAGTGTGCCGCCGTCGAGCCGTGTGCCCGCATGGAAAACCATGGCGTCATCCTGTTCGGGGGCGATGCCGGTGATCGCATCGCCCTGGCGCGGGCTCTCGGGGTAACCCTGCGCGGCCATCACCACACCGAGGGCGGTGCGCCGATCCCACTGCAGCTCCACGCCATCGAGCTTGCCATCGACGGCTGCGTTGATCAGATCGACCAGATCGCTTTTCAGGCGCATCAGGATGGGCTGCGTCTCGGGGTCGCCCATGCGGCAATTGAATTCGAGCACCTTGAGCTGGCCCTTGGCGTCGATCATCAGGCCCGCGTAGAGAAAGCCGGTGTAGACGCTGCCGTCCTTTTCCATGCCGCGCACGGCGGGCAGGATGACCTCGCGCATGGCGCGCGCATGCACGTCCGCAGTGACTACCGGCGCGGGCGAATACGCGCCCATGCCGCCGGTGTTGGGGCCCTGGTCGTTGTCCTTCAGGCGCTTGTGGTCCTGGCTGGTCGCGAGCGCCGCCACATGGCGACCGTCCGAGAGCACGATGAAACTGGCCTCCTCGCCTTCGAGGAATTCCTCGATGACGACACGCGCCACGCCTTCGTCGGTGCCGCCATAAACCTCGTCGACCAGCATCGCGTCCACTGCGTCATGCGCTTCGCGCAGGCTCGTCGCCACCACCACACCCTTGCCCGCGGCCAGGCCGTCGGCCTTGATGACGATGGGCGCGCCCAGCCGATCCACGAAGGCATGCGCCGCCAGGGGATCGGTGAAGGTGTCGTAATTGGCCGTGGGAATGCCGTGGCGGCGCATGAAGGCCTTGGAAAAGGCCTTGGAACTCTCCAGTTGCGCGCCCGCCTGCGTCGGGCCGAAGATGCGCAGGCCCTTGGCGCGAAAGAGATCGACCACGCCGGCGGCCAGCGGCGCCTCGGGGCCGACCACGGTCAGGCCGATCTTGTTCTCCTGCGCCCAGCCGGCCAGTTGCTGCACGTCGGTGATGGGAAGATTCTCCAGGCGCGGCGAAAGCGCGGTGCCGCCGTTGCCCGGCGCCACATAAACCATGCTGGCCTTGGGCGACTGCACGAGCTTCCAGGCCAGTGCATGCTCGCGCCCGCCGCCACCGATCACGAGAATTTTCATGCCGGCCTCCGACGAGCCGCCGCCGGGAGGCCGGTGGCCTCCACGGGGGGCAGCGATGACACATGGTGCAAAGCGTGGGGGCTCATAGTTCCGCGTTGTGATAGACGTCCTGCACGTCATCCAGATCTTCGATCATGTCCAGGAGCTTCTGCATGCGCTCGCCATCGTCACCGGACAGCTCGATCGTGTTTTCCGCGCGCATGGTCACCTCGGCCACCTCGGGGGTGAACCCGGCCGCCTCCAGCGCCTGCTTCACCGCCTCGAAAACACCGGGCTCGGTCAGCACCTCGACCGCGCCTTCTTCGTCGGTGATGACGTCGTCCGCGCCCGCCTCCAGCGCCGCTTCCATGAGCTTTTCCTCGTCGGCACCCGGCGCAAAAATCAATTGGCCGCAATGCCTGAACTGAAACGCCACCGAACCTTCCGTGCCCAGGTTGCCGCCGTATTTGCTGAATACATGGCGCACGTCAGCCACGGTGCGCACGCGGTTGTCGGTCATGGTGTCCACGATGATGGCCGCGCCGCCTATGCCGTAGCCTTCGTAGCGGATTTCCTCATACTGCACGCCGTCCAGGTTGCCCGTGGCCTTGTCGATGTTGCGCTTGATGGTGTCGGCCGGCATGTTGGCCGCCTTGGCCTTGTCGATCGCCAGGCGCAGGCGCGGATTCGCTGACGGATCGCCACCACCCGTGCGCGCCGCCACCATGATCTCGCGCACCACGCGGGTCCAGATGCGCTGGCGCTTTTCATCCTGCCTGCCCTTGCGGTGCTGGATGTTGGCCCATTTGCTGTGTCCTGACACGACGCTTTCCTTTGATCTACTTTGGTTTAATCTGCAACCTGTGATTCTACTTTTGAGCACGCCATGGCTGATCCACTCCTCATAGCCCAGCACGGCGACACCCGTTGTGAACTTCTGCCAGGCTTCGCCAACCGCCACGGCCTGATTACCGGCGCCACGGGCACGGGCAAGACCGTGACGCTGCAAAAGCTCGCCGAGGAATTTTCGCGCATCGGCGTACCGGTCTTCATGGCCGACGTCAAGGGCGATCTCAGCGGCATCAGCCAGCCGGGCCGGATCGGTGACAAGCTCGCGGGCGTGCTCAAGGAACGCGGCGTACCCGTGCCCGAGCCGACCGCCTGCCCCACCACGTTCTGGGACGTGTTCGGCGAACAAGGCCACCCGGTGCGTGCAACGATTTCCGACATGGGGCCGCTGCTGCTCGCGCGCATGCTCGATCTGAACGAAACGCAGTCGGGCGTCCTCAACCTCGTGTTCAAGATCGCCGACGACAACGGATTGCTGCTGCTGGACCTCAAAGACCTGCGGGCCATGCTGCAGCACGTGGGCGACAACGCGAAGAATTTCACCACGCAATACGGCAACATCTCGTCTGCCAGTGTCGGCGCGATCCAGCGCGGCCTGATGCAGATCGAGACCCAGGGCGGCGACAAGTTCTTCGGCGAGCCCATGCTCGACATCGAGGACTTCATGCAGACCGTGGGCGGGCGCGGCGTCATCAACATCCTCGCGGCCGACAAACTGATGACCGCGCCGCGCCTGTACGCGAGCTTTCTGCTGTGGCTGCTCTCGGACCTGTTCGAGCGTCTGCCCGAGATCGGCGACCCGGAAAAGCCCAAGCTGGTGTTCTTCTTCGACGAAGCGCACCTGTTGTTCGCCGACGTGCCCAAGGTGCTGCTCGAGCGCATCGAGCTCGTGGTGCGCCTGGTGCGCTCCAAGGGCGTGGGCGTGTACTTCGCCACGCAAAATCCGCTCGACATTCCCGACACCGTGCTTGCGCAACTGGGCAACCGGGTGCAGCACGCGCTGCGCGCCTTCACGCCGCGCGACCAGAAGGCGGTGAAGGCCACGGCCAGCACCATGCGGTCCAAGGCGGGGCTGGACATCGAGGCGGCGATCACTGAACTGGCTGTGGGCGAGGCGCTGGTGAGCCTGCTGGACCCCAAGGGGCGCCCCTCGGAAACCGAGCGCGTCTACGTGCTGCCGCCGGGCAGCCAGCTCGGGCCGATCACGGCCGACGAGCGCCAGGTGCTCATCAAGAACTCGCTCGTGGCGGGCACCTACGACACCCCTGCCAACCGTGAGTCGGCCTACGAACGACTGGCCCAGCGCGGTGCCCATGCCGCAGGCTCCGCAAACGGTGCGACCGCAGGCGCCGCACAGGTGCCTGGCGCAGACAACGGCGGCATGTTCGGCGGCATAGGCACCATGCTCAAGGAAGCGCTGATCGGACGCACCGGCCCACGCGGCGGGCAGTACGACGGGCTGGTGCAGGACATCGTCAAGGGCGAAGCGCGGCGCATGGGACGCGAGCTGCTGCGCGGCGCGCTGGGCAGCCTGATCGGCGGCAAGCGCCGGTAAGGGACACGCGACACGTGCAGCGCTGCCAGAAGAGAGGCCACGCCTGGTCATATTCTGATAGCTATAAGCGCACTACCCTGCTGCGTCAGAGCCGTATTTGTTGAAAAAGCACATGAGGCCATTGCCATGAACCCGACAGCCCTGCCCCTGCCCACGCCCGATGACGTCACGGCCGCCGCGCGGCTGCTGGCGGGCGTGGCCCACCGCACGCCGGTGCTGCGCTCGACCACCATCGACCGGCTTTTCGGCGGCGAACTGTATTTCAAGTGCGAAAACCTGCAGCGCGCCGGTTCGTTCAAGTTTCGCGGCGCCTATTGCGCATTGGCACAATTTGACGCGCGGCAACGCGACAAGGGCGTGCTCGCCTACTCTTCGGGCAACCACGCGCAAGCCATCGCCCTGGCCGCGCGCCAGCACGATATTCCAGCGCTGGTCGTCATGCCAGACGACGCGGCGCTGACCAAACTGGAAGCCGCGCGCGGCTACGGCGCGCAGGTGGTCACCTACCACCGCGACACGGAAGACCGCAACGCCATCAGCGAACGCCTGGCCGCCGAGCGCGGCATGAGCATCGTGCCGCCGTCCGACCATCCACAGGTCATCGCGGGCCACGGCACGGCGGCGCTGGAGCTGCTGCAGGAAGTGCCCAAGCTCGACTACCTCTTCGTGCCCACCGGCGGCGGTGCGCTGCTGGCGGGCAGCCTGCTGGCCGTTCAAGCGGCGGGCAGCGGCTGCGAAGTCTTTGGCGTCGAACCCGAGGCGGCCGACCATGCCCGACAATCGCTCAAGGCCGGCCACATCATCACCATCGCGCACCCGCGCACCATCGCGGATGCGGCCCAGACTCCGGCGCTGGCTCCGCTGGCGTTCGAGATCATCCGCAAGGCGGCGCCGCAGATACTTACGGCATCCGACGCGCAAATGCTGCAGGCGCTGCGCTTCCTGGCCCAGCGCATGAAGCTCGTGGTCGAACCCACCGGAGCCCTGGCCCTCGCCGGCGCGCAGGGCGGCGGCATCGCGCTGCACGGCAAGCGCGTGGGCATCCTCGTGAGCGGCGGCAACGTCGATCTGCCCCGCTACGCCCGTTTCATTTCAGACTGACCTTCATCATTTCTTCCATGAGCAACATCCACGTCATCGATCACCCCCTGGTTCAGCACAAACTCACGCTCATGCGCCGCAAGGACGCCAGCACCAACAGCTTTCGTCGGCTGCTCGGGGAACTCGCCACGCTCATGGCCTACGAGGTCACGCGCGACATGCCGCTGCAGGACATCGAAATCGAGACGCCCCTGGAGACCATGACGGGCAAGGTGATCGACGGCAAGAAGCTCGTGCTCGTCTCCATCCTGCGCGCGGGCAACGGCTTTCTGGACGGCATGCTCAACGTCGTGCCCGGCGCGCGCGTGGGCCACATCGGCCTGTACCGCGACCCCGAGAGCCTGCAGGCCGTGGAGTACTACTTCAAGATGCCCTCGGGCATGAACGAGCGCGATGTGATCGTCGTCGACCCCATGCTCGCCACGGGCAACTCGGCCAGCGCGGCGCTCACGCGCCTGAAGCAGACCGAACCGCGCTCCATCAAATTCGTCTGCCTGCTGGCCGCGCCCGAAGGCATCGCCAAACTGCAGCAGGCGCATCCGGACGTCCCCATCTACACCGCGGCCATCGATCGGCAGCTCAACAGCCACGGGTATATCCTGCCGGGATTGGGCGATGCCGGAGACCGCATCTTCGGCACCAAATGAGTTCCCGCACGCCTTGCAGGAGGTGAACCATGAGCATTCCCGTTGAACTGAGCGACCTGGCCACAGCCATGGCACGCTACCGCTTCGCCTACCTGCTGACCGGCGCCGACCAGGGCGCGCCCCACGCCGTCGCCATCACGCCGACGCTGGACGGCTCGACGCTGGTGGTGCAGGGTGTCGGGCGGCGCACCAGCAAGAACCTGCAGACGCGCGCCGAGGTGGCGCTGGTCTGGCCTCCTCTGGGGGCGGCGGACTATTCCCTGATCGTTGACGGCAGCGCCAGCGTCGCGGGCGATCAGATCCGAATCGTGCCCGCGCGGGCGGTGTTGCACCGCCCTGCCCCGGCACCCGAACCCCAACCACAGGGATCGTGCACCTCCGACTGCGTGGAGCTCAAGCTGTAGATCCCGGCGCACACCCGCTTTCACCATGACCTATCCTGAACGGCGTTGACACCCCCTCGGGGTCGCCATTCAGGCCGACGGCCGAAGATCATCGGCAACAGACGCCCGGTGCACCGCATCGGGCGTTCGCGTTTTCAACAGTCGGTGGGACGCCCTTGTTGGGGACCTGAACTGGCTCTTTGACCCTCTTGCCGCGAGCAACGCGACGACGTTCAAGGATGGCAGGCCTTGGCTCGTGCAGGCTCGAACGGGTCGGCCCCGACAAGATGCGACGTGAAGAAAATTTCTTTTAAATGAGAAAGATTCGTATTAGAATTTGACCACTCCACCCGAAGGACTACTCCATGCGCAATCGTTTCCTGCCCCTGTTTGCGGCCCTGGCCATTGTCGGCAGCGTTCATGCTGCAGCGCCTGAAGCCGCCCTGGCCATCAAGAATCACCAGTTTGAACCCTCCAAACTTCGAGTCCCCGCGGGGCAGCGTATCAAGCTCGTTGTCCACAACCAGGACAGCACCGCGGAAGAGTTCGAGAGCCACAAAATGAACCGAGAGAAGGTGATTCCGGGCGGAGCAAAGGTCACCATCTACATCGGCCCGCTCGAGCCCGGACGCTATGAGTTCTTTGGCGAATACAACGAAGCCACGGCCAAGGGCGTGGTCATCGCCGAATGAGTTGACATCGCCATGTTTACCACCCTTCTCATCGTCTTTCGTGAATCGCTGGAAGCCGCCTTGCTGGTTGGCGTTGTCGCTGCGGCAACCCGGGGACTCGCAAGCCGAGGCAAGTGGCTTGGCGCGGGTGTTTTCACGGGTTTCCTCGGCGCCATCGCGCTGGCTCTGCTGGCAGGCCAGTTGAGCGGGTGGCTGGATGGTTTGGGGCAGGACGTGGTGAACATCGGTGTGCTCTCACTCGCGCTGGCGATGCTCCTGTGGCACTGCATCTGGGTATCTGCGCACACCCGAGAGATGGTCAGCGACGCGAAGAGGCTGGGAAAGGCCGTTCAGGAGGGGCAGCGCGCCCCTTGGGCCCTGTTGGCGGTGGTCAGCCTGGCGGTGCTGCGCGAGGGTGCTGAAACGGTTCTCTTTGTCAGTGGCTCCTTGACCGGGAGTGTCCGAATTTTTGTGTGCGAGGACCACTGAGACTTGTCCACGGCGGCGGGCGTCGCTTGCGACGAACGACC